>JAESFO010000165.1_pt1 | contig 159383 bp, 166 predicted proteins | sample 9269421 | NCBI WGS metagenome assembly JAESFO01 (sample SAMN14502839, study PRJNA617101) | algae metagenome | isolation source: Nostoc desertorum CM1-VF14 and co-occurring heterotrophs from rocky... | place: USA: Clark Mountains, San Bernardino, California | collected 2000-06-05 | reverse complement strand
CCCGAAATGGCCCAGTCCCAACTCCATCCCGCCCTCCTATGCAAAGGCCAGGGAATCAGACCGAAACCCTCTCTTCAACAACGATGTGTGCATGTCGTAGCCCGTCGGGGAGGGGGTGGGGGTGGGGGTCCATCGGTGATCACCGCACCACCCCCTCCCTCAATCCCTCCCCTCAAGGGGGAGGGAGGCAACGGCCCGTGCTTCAGGCCAGCACGTCCTTGAACAATCCCATCGTCCGCGACCAGGCGAGATCGGATGCTTCCTTGCTGTAGCGCGCCGCCGAGGTGTCGTTATTGAAGGCGTGGTTGGCGCCCTCGTAGATGAAGATCTGGTAGTCCGTGCCGGCGGCCTTCAGCGCCGCCTCGAACGCCGGGATGCCGGCATTGATCCGCTCGTCGAGCCCGCCATAGTGCGCCATCACCTTGGCCTTGATGTTGGGCACCGCTGCGGCGTCCGGCTGTCCGCCGTAGTAGGGGACCGCTGCCAGCAGGTCTGGCGCTACGGTGGCGATATTGTTGACCGTGCCGCCACCCCAGCAGAAGCCCATGGCGCCGACCTTGCCGTTTGTCTTGGCATGCGTCTTCAGCCAGGCAATGGTCGCGACGCCATTGGCCGCCACGTCAGCCGCGGGCAATTGCTGGAACATCGGCCGCGCCGCTTCCTCGTCGGCGGGCGTGCCGCCCAGATCGGAGAGGAAGTCGGGCGCCAGTGCCACGAAACCCTCGAGTGCCACCCGACGCGCCACATCCTTGGTATGGGCGTTGAGCCCGCGATTCTCGTGCACCACGATCACCGCTCCGAACGGCCCGCCTTCCGCCGGGTAGGCGAGGTAGCCGCGCATCTCGCCTTTCGCGCCGGGGTAGGTGACATCCTCGATGACGAGCCGCGCGTCGTTCTCGGGCACCAGGCCCTGCGCTTTGGCGTTCGAGGCCATCATTGACGCGGCCACCGCCGCCGCACTCATCGAGCCCGCAAGCTTGGCGAGGTTATCCATGAACTTGCGCCGGTCGAGGCTCAGGTGGGTGTAGTCGTCGAAGAGATTGATCATCTCCTGCGAGATCTGGGGCGTGTCCCTCTCGTCCATTCGCCGTTCTCCTGTTTTGACGCGCGGGAGGCTACGGCGTGAGAGACGACTTGGGGATGACGCTCGCACCATTGTGAGTCGAAGTGAGGAGCTACTCTCCGGCGAGCCGTTGCGGTTCGGGCCGCGCCTCGTCGAACTCCATCGCCTCGATGCGCTCGCCGCGCTTCACGATCTTCGACGACGATGTCACGATGTCGCCGATATCCCCGGCCGCCTGCGTGAAGTGGGTCTGGAGCTTTCGCACCCGTTCGTCCAGCCGGCCGACATCGGCAAGCAGGGCCCGCACCTCGGTCTGGATGCGATAGGCCTCCTCGCGCATCTTCACGTCGCGCAGCAGCGCCTGCACCACCTGGATGGAGAGCATCAGGATCGACGGCGAGACGATCACGATGCGCGCCTTGAGCGCCCGCTGCACCACATCCTCGAAATGTTCGTGCAGGTCCGCAAAGATCGATTCCGACGGCACGAACAGGAAGGCCGTGTCGGCGGTCTCCCCGGCGATCAGGTACTTTTCCGAGATCGCCTTGATATGGACGCCCATGTCGCTGCGGAACCGGCTGGCCGCAAAACGCGGATCTTCGCCGTCCCCGGCGCTCGAAAAGCCCTGCCAGCTCTCGAGCGGGAACTTGGCGTCGATCACCAGCGACGGCGCCCCGTTCGGCATATAGACCAGCGCGTCGGGCCGGCTGCCGTTCGACAGTGTCGCCTGGAAGGCATAGGCGTTCTGGGCCAGGCCATCGCCGATGATCGCTTCCATCCGGCCTTGGCCGAAGGCGCCGCGCGTCTGCTTGTTGGCGAGGATCGACTGCAGCGACACCACGTTCTGGCTGAGCTGGGTGATGTTGGATTGCGCCCGGTCGATCACCGCCAGCCGTTCCTGGAGCTTCGCCAGGCTCTCGTTGGTCTTGACGTTGCTTTCCTGCATGGCCGCGCCGATGCGCTGGCCCTGGCTGTCGAGCCGTTCGTTCACCAGCCGTGCCAGGTCCGAAGTACGCGAGCCGAAGATCTCGCTCATCGTCTGCATCCGGCCGGTCATCTCCGACTGCACGCGCAGCATGTCGGCAATGTAGCGCTCTGTCTCCTGCGCCTTGAGTTGCGCCGCCGCCGCCTCCTCGGCCCGCTGTGCCGCCTCTTCCGCCCGGGCGCGCGACTGCCTGATCACCACGACGAGCAGCGCCACCAGCAGCGCCGCGACGATTCCGACGGCCGTATAGGCGGCGATTTCAAGCGTGACGGGAAAGTCGGCGATGACGAAAAGCACTCGATCCATCGCCTCAGCTTACACGATTCGAGCCTGCCGTTCCCGCATTGTTCTTCGGCGCCGCAATTGGCGTAAACCAGGCGTAAACCGGCTGGCCGTTGACCGCCGCCCGGGAAATACCATATTCAGCGGCAACCCCCGATGAAGGACTGAACGTTCATGGCCAAGCGCCCCATCCTGATCCTGCCCGACGAGCGCCTGCGCGCCATTGCAGAGCCGATCGAGAAGATCGACGATGGCATCAAGCAGCTCGCCAAAGACATGCTCGAAACCATGTACGACGCGCCGGGCATCGGCCTTGCCGCGCCGCAGATCGGCGAGTTGAAGCGCATCGTGGTGATGGATCTCGCCAAGGAAGGCGAGGAGCCCGCCCCGCTAGTGATGGTGAACCCCGAGATACTCAAATACTCCGACGAGACCGTCACCACCGAAGAAGGGTGCCTGTCGATCCCGGAGCTCTACTACGACGTCGAGCGCCCGGCCGAGGTCACCGTCCGCTACACCGATCTCGACGGCAAGCAGGTCGAGCTCGATGCCAAGGACCGCCTCGCGGTCTGCGTTCAGCATGAACTCGATCATCTCGATGGCGTGCTCTACATCGATTACCTGAGCCGGCTGAAGCGCGACCGCGTGCTGAAGAAGTTCCAGAAGGCCGAGCGGCTGGCCAAGAAGGCCGGCTGAGCACGCCGATCTCTCAGTCATTGCCTTCTCCCCCTGTGGGAGAAGGTGGCCGAAGGCCGGATGAGGGGTATCTCTCCGCGCACTCGGTCGCTCCTCGCCTCGCTCGGAACGCGCTACACTTCGTTTCGCGGGCCCCCTCATCCGCCCTTCGGGCATCTTCTCCCGCAAGGGGAGAAGGCGACGACCGAGAGACCGGGAACATATGAAAATCATCTTCATGGGCACGCCGGAATTCGCCGTGCCCACCCTCACCGAGATCGTCTCGACCGGCCACGAAGTGGTGGCCGTCTATACGCGCGCGCCCAAACCTGCCGGTCGCGGCCAGGCCGAGCGCAAGTCGCCGGTGCACGAGGCGGCCGAGGGTTTCGGCATCCCCGTCTTCACCCCGCGCAGCCTGAAGCAGGCGCCCGAGCAGGAAGTGTTTGCCTCGCTCGACGCCGATGTGGCGGTGGTCGTCGCCTATGGCCTGATCCTGCCCAAGCCGATCCTCGAAGCGCCGCGGCTCGGCTGCCTCAACCTGCACGGTTCGCTCCTGCCGCGCTGGCGCGGGGCCGCGCCGATCCAGCGCGCCGTGATGGCGGGCGATGCGCGCACCGGCATCATGGTGATGCAGATGGACGAAGGGCTCGATACCGGCGCTGTCGGCCTGATCGAAGAGATGCCTATCGGCCCCGACATGACTTCGGGCGAACTGCACGACAAGATGATGCTGGTCGGCGCCGACCTGATGGGGCGGGCGCTCGCCGCCCTCGATCGTGGCAGCCTGCATTTCACGCCGCAGCCCGAGGAAGGCGTGACTTATGCTTCCAAGATCGACAAGGCCGAGGCCCGCATCGATTGGACCAAGCCCGCAGGCGAGGTGCACAACCTGATCCGCGGCCTCTCGCCATTCCCTGGCGCCTGGTTCGAGCTCACGCTCAACGGCACGCCCACCCGCATCAAGGCGCTTCGCTCGACGCTGGTCGGCGCAGAGGGCGCCCCCGGCTCCATCCTCCCCGACCTCACCATCGCCTGCGGCACCGGCGCCGTCCGCCTCACCATGGTGCAGCGCGAAGGCAAGGGTGCCATGGACGCAGCGACGTTCCTCCGTGGGGCAGGGGCCCTGCCGGAGCGGGCGGGCTAGCCGTGCGAGCGGTCGTTTCCAAACACTCGGTGCCATCCCCGCGAAAGCGGGGATCTCTGTTTTCTTTGCCGGCACCGCAAACTGAGGTTCGCGGTTTCGCGGGAATGACCCGGTGGTTGGGGGTGATGTCCTAGATGCCCCGCTACCGCCTCTCCATCGAGTATGACGGCCGCCCGTTCTGCGGCTGGCAGCGGCAGGCGCACGACCTCTCGGTGCAGCAGCTGCTCGAGGAGGCGATCGAGCGTTTCAGCGGCGAAAACGTCGTCACCCAGGCTGCCGGGCGCACTGATGCCGGCGTCCACGCGCTGGGCCAGGTGGTGCATTTCGACCTCGAGCGCGACTGGGATCCGTTCAAGGTCCGCGAGGCGCTGAACTATCACACCAAGCCGCACCCGGTGGCGATCCTTACCGCCGACCTGGTCGGCGAGAGCTTCGAGGCCCGCTTCTCCGCCATTGCCCGGCACTACGAGTACCGCATCCTCAACCGCCGCGCCCGGCCCGGCCTCGATGCCGGCCGCGTCTGGCACGTGCCGGTGCCGCTCGATGCCGAGGCCATGCACGCTGCAGCGCAACTGATCCTCGGCAAGCATGACTTCACCACCTTCCGCGCCGCCGAGTGCCAGGCGAAATCGCCGAATCGTACGCTCGACGTCTTCACCGTGTCGCGGCAGGCTGAGATGATCGTCGTCACCGCCAAGGCGCGGAGCTTCCTCCATTCGCAGGTGCGCTCGATGGTCGGCTCGCTGAAACTGGTGGGCGACGGCAAATGGCGCCCAGGCGATTTCCGCGCCGCCCTCGATGCGCGCGATCGCGCTCGCTGCGGTCCGCTGGCGCCGCCCGACGGGCTCTATCTCACGCGGGTGGATTACTAAGGGCGCTTCAGGGGGCCCTAGTCGCTCCAGCGCCGGTCGTCAGTTCGGCCAGTTGCTCGGGCGACAGCGGAAACACCGCGCTGATGACGAACAGCGCAATCACCCCGCTGATCAGTTGCACCACGAGGAACGAGGCGATCTGCCAGGGTGTCAGCGTCAGGATCAGCCGGGCGATGTTGACCATGATGATGATGATCACGATGCCCGTGGCGATGAACACCAGTTCGCTCCCCATCCCCACCAGCCCGAGCAGCGTCGTCGCGATGGTGAGGTAGAACGTCGCCCAGTTGTCGACCACGATATAGGGCACCAGCGCATCGGGCCGCTTCAACTGGCGCAGTACCAGGGCCGCTGCTCCGATCTGCAGCGCCAGGACAATCAACACCGTGGCGGTGGCCCGGAACACCGTGCCGCTCACCCCCGGCACGCCAAGTAGCAGCGGCACTGCCGTGTTCAGCATCGCCACCACCAGGAAGGCGATGAAGCTGCCGACCAGGCCGCGATCAGAGAAGTCGAAATAGCCGTTGGCCCGGCGGTCACCGATGATCAGCGCCACAACGCCGCGGGCAGCCGAGGCCACCTCGTTCCAGATCTCGTTGCTGCGTTCAGGCACTAGCCGACCCCGTTCACTCCGGTGGTCAGCATGTAGAGCCCGACTCGGACGGCGACAAGCGCGACGATACAAAGAATGGCAAACGCGGCGGAAATGCCGAACCGCAGTTTACCGACCTCGCGCGCCACCCGGAACTGCATGAACCCGATGACCCCGAGCGTCGCCGTCAGCGCGTTCGAGCCGCCGAGATAGGCCAGCGGCAGCGACGCTCCGAGGACGAACGCCATGGCGTAGGTGGCGGGCACCGCCATCGCGACGGCCGGCGTACGAAACACCCGCGCCGACACTGCGATCACCACCCATACCACGCCGAGCTGAAGGGCGTTGGCGACAAGGCTGAGGACGACCGTCGCCCAGCCGGGAAAGCCGCTGAGCGAACTCTCGATGAGGATCAGCGCCAGCACCACGGCAAAGAAACAGCCGGTGGCGTTGACGAGCCCGAGGCCGGTAAGGTTGAATTTCTCTGCGGCGCCGGGGCGCGCCGTCAACAGGTCAAGCCAGCCGATAATGGCGCGCCAAAGCTCGCCGAAGGCGTTCATGGCGCCGCCAGCATCGCCTGCCCGGTGGGCAGCATCAGCAGCAGGAAGCTCGACGCAAAGGTGCCAAGCGCCACCAGGACGCCGATCAGGATGGCGCCGCCCCAGCCGATGGCGAACAGGCTTTTCGAGGCTCGCGCCGAGAAGTAGCCGAGGATGCCAATCATCGCCGTACCGGCGCCGATTCCGAGCGCTCCCAGGATGATGCCGATCAGTTGGCTCAACGCCAGCACCAGCGCGAGGAACAGAAACAGCGCCGGCAGCCGGTCGCGTTTATCGAGCAGCATGCCCGCGCCACCCACCACTATATAGGGCACCGCGGTCATCACCAGCGCGAGGAGGGCGAAGTCGATGACTGCCCGCAACGCCTCGGGCAGCGCCTCGGCAAACGGCACCACCAGCAGCACGGCCTGCAGCAGCAGCATCAGGACGATGCCGGTCACCGCATAGGTCCAGCTCACGCCGGCTGCCGCTTCATCGGTTGCCAGTGCGCGTCCGAACGCCGCCTGCGTTGCGACGCCCACAGCCCCGAGAAAGCCTGCTGCCATCACTCAGCCCCCAGATAGTCGGTGATGAACTGCGCATAGAGCGCCGTCAGGTCCTCGACATCGGCGACGCGGACGTTCTCGTCGACCTTGTGCATGGTGGGGCCTGGCAGCCCGAACTCCACCACCGGGCAGTATTCCGCGATGAACCGCGCATCCGAGGTGCCGCCGCCGGTCGAGAGCTCCGGCGGAATACCGGTGCGCCGCGCAATAGTTTCGACCAGCGTTTCGACGCCACCACCGAGCGGCGACAGGAACGAGCGGGACGGACGTCCGACCACGGTGAACTCGGCGCTGCACTCGCGCAGGTCTTGGTTGCCGATCACCTCTTGGATCGCGGCGATCAGGCTTTCGGGCGTCCAGCGGTCGTTGTAGCGCACATTGAAGCGCAGCAGCACTGAGGCCGGGATGACGTTGGTGGTCTCGTTGCCGACATCGGCCGAGGTGAACTCGAGGTTCGAGGGCGGAAAATGCTCGGTGCCGTCGTCGAGCTTGCCGGTCAGCGCCCCGATCAGCAGTGCCGCCACCGGCAGCGGGTTGTTGGCCTTGTCGGGATAGGCGACATGCCCTTGCCTGCCGGTCACCCGGATCTGTCCGTTGAGCGAGCCGCGTCGCCCTACCTTGATGCTGTCGCCCACTCGTGTGGCGGCGCTCGGCTCGCCGACGATGGCGAAATCGAAGCGGTGACCCTGCTGGTCGGCCCAGGCCATCAGCTTGTCGGTGCCGTTCACCGCGTCGGCTTCCTCGTCATTGGTGATGGCAAGCGAGATACGCCCGGCCTCCGGCGCGCGGGAGATCGCCGCGATAAACGCCGCGATCCCCGACTTCATGTCCGCCGCGCCGCGCCCATAGATTGTCCCGTCGACGAACTCGGCGGCAAACGGCTGGTACCGCCAGCCCGCCGTGTCGCCCGGCGGCACCACGTCGGTATGCCCGGCAAACAGCAGGTGTTTCCCGCCGGAGCCACGCGTCGCGAACAGGTTGTCGACCGGGTACGACCCATCCCCCTCGAACCGTAGCCGCTGACAAGTGAAGCCGAGCGGCGCCAGAGCCGCCTCGAGCACGTCGAATGCGCCGTGGAGCTCCGGCGTCACCGAAGGCTGACGGATCAGGTCGGCGAGAAGCTGGACGGGATCGAGTCCCTCTGCGAGCGTCATTGTCCCGTCCGTCCCTGTCAGTCGCGCAGCAGTTCGTTGATACCGGTCTTCGACCGCGTCTGCGCATCGACCGTCTTGACGATCACTGCGCAATAAAGGCTCGGGCCCGGCTGGCCGTTGGGCAAAGGCTTGCCCGGCAGGTTGCCCGAAACCACCACGGAGTAGGGCGGCACTTTGCCGATATGGATTTCGCCGGTGGCCCGGTCGACGATCTTGGTCGAGGCGCCGAGATAAACGCCCATCGACAGCACTGAACCTTCGCCGACCACCACGCCCTCGACCACCTCGGAGCGGGCGCCGATGAAGCAGTTGTCCTCGATGATGGTCGGGCCGGCCTGCATCGGCTCCAGCACGCCGCCAATGCCGACGCCGCCACTCAGGTGCACGTTCTTGCCGATCTGCGCGCACGAGCCGACCGTGGCCCAGCCATCGACCATCGAATTCTCGTCGACGAAGGCGCCGATATTGACGAAGCTCGGCATCAGGACGACGCCGCGACCGATATGCGAGCCCCGCCGCACGATGGAGCCGGGAACGGCTCGGAAGCCAGCCTCGCGAAAGCGGTTCTCACCCCAGCCTTCGAACTTCGAAGGCACCTTGTCCCACCAGGTGGTGCCGCCAGGCCCCTGGATCACCGCGTTGTCGTTGAGGCGGAAGCTCAGCAGTACTGCCTTCTTCAGCCACTGATTGACCGTCCACCCGTCGCCGGACTTTTCGGCGACGCGCGCCTTGCCGCTGTCGAGCAGTTCCAGCGCAGTCTCCACCGCCTCGCGCACTGCGCCTTGCGTCGTGGAGCTGATCTCGGTGCGCGCCTCCCAGGCGGCATCGATGGTCTGGGCGAGATCGGCATACGACATGAGCAAGGCTTTCAATCGGGGGACAGGACGGCGCGCCGGACATTATCCGGCCCGGTCCTGCTGTCAACGATCCTTAACCCCGGCCATGACAAGCTCAAGGCCACTATTCGGAGACGCCAGAATGGCCAGACGCGCCCATACCCCGCTTCGCACCTCGGTGGAGGACCTGGATGCGGCAAAACGCGCCCCGTCGACGCCGCAGACGGAATCCGCCGCGTTCCGGCTCGCCTTCTCCGATGAAGAGTTCATGACCAGCGAGGACACCCGCGGAGTCCGCTTTCAGCTGGAATACCTGAAGACCGAGTTCCGCCTGCGCGAGCATGGCATCCGCTCGACGGTGGTGCTGTTTGGCGGCGCCCGCATCCCCGAGCCGGGCAAGCCGGCATGGGCCGCCCGCAACGAGACGCAGAAGACGAACCTCGAGGCCGCCTCGCGCTACTACGACGAAGCGCGCCGCTTCGCCCAATATGCCTCGCTCACCTCACGGGCGCTGAACTTCCGCGATTATGTGGTGGTCACCGGCGGTGGGCCGGGCGTGATGGAGGCCGGCAACCGCGGCGCCGCCGATGTCGGCGCGCCCACCATCGGGCTCAATATCGTCTTGCCGCACGAGCAGGCGCCCAACACCTTCATCACGCCCGAGCTCTGCTTCAATTTTCACTACTTCGCGACGCGCAAGATCCACTTCCTGCTGCGCGCCCGCGCCGTCGCCATCTTTCCGGGCGGCTTCGGCACGCTCGACGAGTTCTTCGAGACGCTGACCCTGATTCAGACCGGTCGCATGGAGCGCGTACCGCTGCTGCTGTTCGGCAAGGAGTTCTGGAACAAGGTGATCAACTTCGAAGCGCTCGCCGATGCCGGCACCATTGCCCCTGACGACCCGCATCTGTTCACCGTCGTCGACAGCGCCGAAGACGGCTGGAACGTCATCCGCGAGCACTACAACCTGCCGGAAGTGAAACTGGCGGGGTGACGGCTGACTGATAGAGACGACCCCCTCCCGGCCTCCCCCATGAAGGGGGAGGTGAAGAGTCGAGGCTCTGTCTTCAATCGTGCCAGACGCACCAGCGGGGCACCTCCCCCTTCATGGGGGAGGATGGGAGGGGGCCGTCTCTATCAGTCGTCCCCCTAAGGCAGCTTCCGCAGGAACCCCGCCAGGTCCGCCGTCATGTGATGCACATGGGCGCCGCCGGTGCGTTCAAGCTCCCAGGCCTCCACCTGCTCGTGCGCAAAGGCCTCGCCGGCGATCACCTGCACGGTGGTCATGCCGGTGTCGTGCGGCACCACCAGGTTCTTTTCGAGATCGTCGAACATCGCGGCGCGCCGCGCATCGATCCCATGCCTGCTGAAGAACGCCTCATAGGCCTCGGGCAGCGGCTTGGGCTTGTAGCTCATCGCGCGGATATCGAAGATGTCCTCGAACAGCTCATCGGCATTGCCCAGCCGATTGAGGACCGATCTCGCGTGCCCGACATCGCCATTGGTGAGGATGAACTTCCGGCCGGGCAGCGCGCGGATCGCGTCCACCAGGTCCGGATGCGCCTCTACCGGCGAATAATCTATGGCGTGCACCGTGTTGAGGAAATGGTCCGGGTCCACCTCGTGCAGCTGCATCAGCCCGTTCAGCGTCGTACCGTAATCGCGGTAATAGGCCTTCTGCAGCGCCCGCGCCTCGTCGAACGGCAGTTGCGTGACGCCGACCATATAGTGGCTGATCAGCATGTCGATCTGCGCAAACAGGTTGCACTCACGCGGGTAGAGCGTGTTGTCGAGGTCGAACACCCAGTCGGTGACATGGGAAAGCGAGCGGGGCGTGGGGGTAAGGTCGTTCATCCTGCCAATATGGCAGCTTTCGCCTGAACTTTCACCCCGCGCCGTCCGCAGGGCTGCGTAGCCTTCCAGGCAGGCAGGCCATGACGGCGGGCCGTCGCCTGCACCAAAGTGATCAATCAATCACTTGATTGAGATCGCGATTGCGGGTATCTGCCTGCGCTGCCGAACAGAGAACGTCGAAATCACGCCTTCTGGCGCGACATTGCCGGCGAGCCAGGACAACCATGACCGTCACCAGCACCGCACCCAGGCGCGAAACCACCGACGACCGCCGCCGCGCCATCGCCGCGGCGGCGCGCGAGCTCATCGCCGAGAAGGGCTTCGAGGGCCTGCGTACCCGCGATATCGCGGCGCGGGTCGGCATCAACGTCGCGACGTTGCACTATCATGTGCCCACCAAGGAGGCGCTGATCGGCCTCGTCGCCGACGCCATGCGCGAGGATTTTCGGGCACAGTCGCTGGTCCGGCCGCGCGCTCACCTGTCACCCGCCGAGCGGCTCGAGCACGAGTTCTACGACTTCCAGGAAATGTTCTACGAACAACGCGATACCCTCGCCGTGATGTCCGAACTGATGGAGCGGGCGCGGCGCGACGAAGTGATCCACGCCGCCATGCGGCCGATCCTCCTGAAGTGGCACCAGATGGTTGCCGCGATCTTCGTTGACGGCGTCGCCGACGGAAGCTTCCGGGCCGACCTCGACCCCGAGGCCACCTCCAGCATGTTTATCGGGGCGCTGGTCGGCTTCGGCCGCGGCCCCGATACCTCACCCCAGTATTTCGAACGCCTGTGCGCCGAGTTGCGCCGCGCCGTTCGTGTCCAAACCCCGACCAGGAACTAGTCCATGTCTTCGCAATTTCATGTGCCGCAGTCCAAAGCTGATGCCGATCCGCGCCGCTGGGTGGCGCTCGCCGTGCTGCTGCTCGCCAGCTTCATGAACCTCATCGACGTCACCATCGTCAATGTCGCGCTCCCCAGCCTGCAGCAGAACCTCGGCGCCGACCCGACCCAGATCGAGTGGGTCATCGCCGCCTATGTGCTGGCCTTTGCGCTCGGCCTCTTGCCGTTCGGCCGCCTCGGCGACATCGTCGGGCGCACCCGCATGTTTCTCATCGGCGTTGCCGCCTTCACGCTGGCCTCGGCCTTCTGCGGCCTCGCGCCCTCGATCGAGTGGCTGATCGTTGCCCGCGTGCTGCAGGGCCTCGCCGGCGCCTGCATGACCCCGCAGGTGCTCGCCATCGCCCAGGTCACCTTCCCGCCCGAGGAAAAGGGCCAGGCCTTCTCGCTGTTCGGCCTCAGCGCCGGCCTCGCGGCCGTCGCCGGCCCGATCGTGGGCGGGCTGCTGATCGGCGCGAACCTCTTCGACCTCGACTGGCGTCCGATCTTCCTCGTCAACATCCCGTTCGGCATCCTGGCGGTCGTTGCCGGCTGGTACCTGATCCCGCGCACCCCCGGCCACCCGACGCTCAGGAACGATTTCGTCGGCATTGGCCTGTTCGCCATCGCCATGGTCGCCATGGTCCTGCCGCTGGTCGAAGGCCATGCGCTGGGCTGGCCGACGTGGCTGTGGGGCCTGATGGCGATGGGCCTGATCTTTGCCGGCATCTTCATCATCTGGGAGCGTCACCGCGCCCGCCTCGAGCTGCCGCAGTTGCTGAACTTCAGCCTGATCAGCAACCCGAACTACCTGCTCGGCCTGCTCATCACCACCATCTTCGCCTCGGGCATCCCTGCCATGTTCATGGTGATCTCGCTGATGCTGCAGTCGGGCTACGGTTTCACCCCCCTCGAGTCCGGGTTGGTGAACACCCCGTTCTCGGTGGGCGTGCTCACGGTCTCGCTGTTCATCGGCCGGCTCGGCCAGAAGTACCTGCGCACCCGCCTGGGGGTCGGCGCGGCGATTCTCGTCGTCGGCATCACCTGGGTGGATTTCATCATCCGCGGGCTGGGCGACAGCGTCGATCACTGGACCTTCCTGCCGCCACTGCTGCTGGCCGGCATCGGCCTGGGCCTCGGCTTCTCCGGCCTGTTCCAGTCAGTGCTGGCTGGCGTGCCGCCGCGCGACGCCGGCGCCGGTTCCGGCGCGCTGCAGGCTTTCCAGCAGGTGGGCGGTGCCGTCGGGGTGGCTCTGGTTGGGCAGATCTTCTTTACCCAGCTCGCCGAGGGCTTTGCCGCCGGCAATACCCCGCATGTCGCCTTCGCCGAGGCGGCCGCCCCCGCCATCGTCTACCAGATCATCTCGTTCGGCCTGGTGGTGATCCTCGTGCCGTTCCTCAAGATCAAGCGTCCCGACCAGACCGGTGCGCCGGCGGCGCCGCCGGTGGTCGCCGAGGCCTGATGCACAAGGGCGCCTGCGGGCGCCCTTTCCTTTTCTCGCAGCAGGATGTCGATTCCGATCTCGCCCCCTCGACCAGTCCGGCAAGCCGAAGGAGAAAATCGATGCGCTACGTTTGCCTCGTCCATGTCGACCAATCGCTGATCGACGCCGCGACGCCCGAGGAGCTCGCCAACATGGACCGCGACAACCAGCGGGCCAATGCCGAGCTGACGGCCAGCGGCCACCTCGTTCTCGATCTGGCGCTGAAAGCCCCCGACACCGCGCGCATCGTGCGCTCCCGCGGCGGCAAGGTCTCGGCCACCGACGGGCCCTACGTTGAAAGCAAGGAGCACCTGGGCGGCTTCTTCGTCATCGAAGCGCGTAGCCTCGACGAGGCGACGGCGATTGCGCGTCGCGAGCCGATGGCCCGCTTCGGCACCATCGAGGTGCGGGCCGAGATGGGGATTTCGTGGCAGCAGCCCAAACCGGCCTAGCCCCTCCCTCCATTCGAGGGGAGGGATTGAGAGTGGGGGTGGTGCGGTGATCGCCGATAGACCCCCACCCCCAGCCCATTCCCTCAAGGGGGGAGCTAGAGCGAGCCCATTTGCAATTGGCTAACCATTGCTGACGAGTTTCCATAAAATGCCACATGTCGGTCGCTGTGCCGGCCAAGTGCGCCTCCATCTCGCGTCTCGTCAAACGCGTACAGGAGCTACCGTGAACAGCCTCGCCATCTTCGGCATCACCGCCGCCACCATCTTCGGGCTCGCCACGGCGCTCGCCGGCAACGTCCAGGCCGCCGAGAACTTCATCTACACCGGTAATGGCGACCTCGCGGCGGCGCAGCCGCTGCTGGAGCGGGCCGACATCGCCGGAGCGCAGGTGGTCTACAACTGGCGCGCCCTCGAGCCGGCCGAGGGTGAGTACGATTTTTCGGCCATCGAGCGCGATCTCACCCAGACCGGCAAGCTGGGCAAGAAACTCTTCATCCAGATCCAGGATCGGTTCTTCTCGCCCGAGGCGCGCAATATCCCCGACTACATCCTCGAGGGCGCCGAATATGGTGGCGGCCTCGTACCGCAGGTCGATAACCCCGGCGAGGGCAAGGCGGCGGCTTACGGCTGGACCACGATGCAGTGGAACCCCGCGGTGCGCAGCCGCTATCAGGCGCTGCTCAAGGCGCTCGCCGCTCGTTTCGACGGCAAAGTCGAAGGCATCAACCTGCCGGAGACCGCCATCGATATCGACATGAAGGCCGACCAGACCGGCTTCAGTTGCGACACCTATTTCGAGGCCGAGCTGGAAAACCTCACCATGGCGCGGGCCGCCTTCACCACCTCCAAGGTGGTGCAGTATGTAAACTTCTGGCCCTGCGAATGGGAGAACGACCACAACTATATGGGCCGCCTGTTCGAACGCGCCGCCGCCGGCGGCATCGGGCTCGGCGGCCCCGACATCGTGCCCTACCGCAAGGGCCAGATGAAGAACTCCTATCCGTTCTTCAACCAGTACAAGGGCAAGCTCGCTTTCGTCGGCATGGCGGTGCAGGAGCCGACCCTCACCTACAAGAACGACAAGACCGGCAAGCCCTTCACCAGGGACGAGTTCACAGCCTTCGCCACCGACTATCTCGGCGTCGACGCGATCTTCTGGAGCGTCGAAACCCCGTGGCTGAAGCAGTGAGCGGGGGCATGCGCGACCGCCCCCGCCCCCTCCCGCACACCAGCCGCCAGCCGGGCGAGAGCCGCAACCCGCGCCGCATCGGGCACGATCTGGAGGCGAAGCCGGATCGACCAAGCGAGTGGATGGGGCTGAGCAGGCGCTGACCCGCCTGTCCGCAAGCGAAACTCTGTCCCGTCCAACCTGTGGTTGAGGAGCGTCGTCGCCCTGGACGCCGACAAGCACCTGAACGGAGGGGACATGGCCACCCTCGATACCGAGAGCCGAAGCCGCCCCCTACCTGACGATCAGCGTTCCCGCGCCGTGGGCGGTGAACAGCTCGACCAGCACCACGTGCGGGGTCTTGCCGTTGAGGATCACCACGCCCTCGACGCCATTGTCGAGTGCTTCGAGGCAGGTCTCGACCTTGGGGATCATGCCGCCATTGATCGTGCCGTCGGCGATCAGCGCCCGCGCGTCACGCGCCGAAAGCTCGGGGATCAGCTTCTTGTTCGCGTCCAGTACGCCGTCGACATCGGTAAGGAACAACAGGCGCTTGGCGCCGAGCGAGCCGGCGATGGCGCCGGCAAAGGTATCGGCGTTGATATTGTAGGTCTGGCCATCGCGGCCCGGCGCCACCGGCGCAATCACCGGGATCATCTCCGAGCGGGCGAGCAGGTCGAGCAGCGTGCGGTCGACTTCCACCGGCTCGCCGACGAAGCCGAGATCGAGCGCGCGCTCGATATTCGAGCCGGGGTCCTTGACGGTCTTGGTGGCCTTCCTGGCGAACACCATGTTGCCGTCCTTGCCGCAGAGGCCGATGGCCCATTCGCCTTCGGCATTGATCAGCGCCACGATCTCTTTGTTGATCGATCCGGCCAGCACCATCTCGACGACTTCCATCGTCCGCTTGTCGGTGACGCGCAGCCCGCCCTCGAACTTCGACTCGATGCCGAGGTTCTTCAGCATCGAGGCGATCTGCGGCCCGCCGCCATGCACGACGATCGGGTTGACCTTGGATTGCTTCAAGAGCGCGATGTCGCGCGCGAAGGCCTGGCCCAGTTCCACATCGCCCATGGCGTGGCCGCCATATTTCACCACGACCGTCTTGCCCTCATAGCGCTGCATATAGGGCAGCGCCTGCGACAGGACGGCGGCGTCGCGGGAGAAACTCTCGATGTCGGGCATGGCGCGCTGTGTATCCATTGTGCTTCGTCCTATAGCGCATTCCGATGGAGTCGAAAGCGCTTTTGAGCCCGTTGGGTTCAATAGAATAATCACGAAGTTTTCGTGGCACGGGGCTGTCGGGCTATAGGCAGCAGCGGGGCCATTGGCTAAGGTTCGCGCCATGAGCAGCACCATGAGCCCCGAGATCGCCGACCTCATCGCCCGTTGTGCCCTGCGGGATCGCGCGGCATTTCGTGATCTCTACGCCCGCACCAGCGCGAAACTTTTCGGCGTTACGCTGCGTATCCTCAAAGACAGATCGGAAGCCGAAGAGGCGCTCCAGGAAGTGTACGTCAAGATTTGGCAGCGCGCCGACCGCTACGTCGCGGGGGGCTACAGTCCGATCAGCTGGCTGGTGGCGGTCGCCCGCAACCACTCGCTGGACGTCCTCCGGGCGCGGAAGCCGGTAAGCGATGATATCGACCTCGTGCTTGACCTCGCCGATGGCGGGCCTGACCCCGAGCAGGCGACCATCGACAGTTCGGAGCGGACGCGCATCGACGGCTGCCTCGACGAGCTCGAGAGCGACAAGGCCGATTGCGTGCGTGGGGCCTATCTCGACGGCTTCAGTTACGAGGAACTGGCGACGCGCCATAGCGTGCCGCTGAACACGATGCGAACCTGGCTGCGGCGCAGCCTGTTGAAATTGAGAGAGTGCCTATCGGCATGAGTACGGAAGGTCACAGCGGCGGCAGGGAAGACGACCAGGTTCTGGTCGCCGAGTATGCGCTCGGACTGCTGGAAGGCGGCGAACGCGCTGCACTCGCACGCCGCATCGCTGCCGAGCCGGCACTCGCCTCGGACCTGCGCCTGTGGCGCTCCCGCCTCGCGACCCTCGACGACGAGTTCGCTGAAGTCACGGCGCCGCCGGGCGTTCTGCCACGCATCGAAAGCCGCCTGTTCGGCGCCCCTGCCGCCGCCGCCGGGGGCTGGTGGAACTCCTTGGCTTTGTGGCGCGGTCTCACCGCCGCTGCTGCGGCGGTGGCGGTGGTAGCGATCGGCGTCAACCTGCTGCAGCCCCGCGTCGATCCCAATGTTCTGGCCACCCAGCTGGTCGCCGCCATCCAGGCGCAGGAGGGCAGTGGCGTCGAGTTCGTCGCGCTCTACGACCAGGCCTCGGGGCAGGTGCGGATCACCTCGCTCAAGGGCACCGCCGTGCCCGACAAGGATTTCGAGCTCTGGTACATCAAGGGCGAGCAGCCCGCTGTTTCGATGGGTGTGATCCCGGTCGACGAGCGACGGGAGATTCCGCTCGATGCCGCCGCCAAGGCCGGGATCGAACCCGGCACCGTTCTCGCCGTGACGCTGGAGCAGAAGGGTGGCTCGCCCACCGGCGTCGCCCAGGGTCCGATCGTCGCTGTCGGGACCGTCACGCCGATCTGACCCCGTCCATCGCCATTGCAACGAGACGGCCCGCTTCTACCGAGGCGGGCCGTTTCGCTTTCGCCGTCGGCGGCGCCGCATACGAGCCGAGGCCGCGAATAGTTTCGCGACAGGTCGCGAATAAACCGCTCCGAATGAAAATGTGATCCGAAACTGCCCGGCAACAACCTCCGTATCTCCGCCTGTCCCGTCACAAGAACAATGCGGACGCCCAAAGGAAGGAACCAAACAATGAAGCTCTCCACTCTTCGCGTACTTGCCGTATCGGCCATGCTGTCGGTCTCCGCGATCTCCGGCGCTGCCTTTGCTGAGAATCCGATGGTTGGCGGTGCGCCGATGCTCGAGACCAAGGACATCATCGACAACGCGGTGAACTCGGCCGACCATACGACGCTCGTCGCCGCGGTGAAGGCCGCTGGCCTCGTCGAAACGCTGAAGGGCGCCGGGCCGTTCACCGTCCTCGCCCCGGTCAATGCCGCCTTCGATGCCCTGCCGGCCGGCACCGTCGACAACCTGCTGAAGCCCGAAAACAAGGATCAGCTGGTGAAAATCCTCACCTGCCACGTCATCGCCGCCAAGGCCATGGCGGCCGACATCACCAAGATGGCGATGGATGATGGTGGCGAGCATGTCGTCGACACTGTCGGTGGCTGCAAGCTGACCCTCAAGGCAGCCGACGGCAAGGTCACCATCACTGACGAAACCGGTGGTGTCGCCAATGTGACCATCGCCGACGTGGTGCAGTCGAACGGCGTGATCCACGTCATCGACAAGGTGCTGCTGCCCAAGATGTAACTTTCGCAGCCCCTGCTGCGAATAGCCTGTCGTGTCCCGCGGGGGGTGCCTCGTGGGACACGCGCATTTGAGATGCACCCACCGACAGTGCGGATAGACTGTCGGCAACCGTTGAAAGGCCCCATCCCATGCAAGTCGATCGCCGCACTTTCCTGCTTGGCGGCACTGCCGTAGCTGCGTTCGGCGCGGCGGCCCTGCTGTTCCGCCCCATGGGCTCGAGCCACGCCGCCGAAGGCACCTTCGAGGTCAGCTTCACCGAAGACGAGTGGAGGGCGAAGCTCGAGCCCAAGGTCTTCGAAGTGCTGCGCCACGAAGCCACCGAGGCCCCCGGCTCCTCGCCGCTGCTCAACGAGCACCGCGCCGGCATCTTCAACTGCGCCGGCTGCGACCTGCCGCTGTTCGATTCCAAGACCAAGTACGATAGCGGCACCGGCTGGCCCAGCTTCTATCAGCCGCTCGACAACGCTGTCGGCGAGGCCACCGACAACACGCTCGGCATGAGCCGCACCGAGGTCCATTGCCGCCGTTGCGGTGGCCACCTTGGCCACGTCTTCAATGACGGCCCGCAGCCCACCGGCCTGCGCTACTGCATGAACGGCCTCGCCTTGACCTTCACCGGGGCCTGACTGCCGCTACCCCAAACTAGTGCCGACCCTCCAACTGGCCCTCCATCCCCATTTCGGGATAGAGGGCCTTCTTCTTGATCAATTGACGGGTGAGCCGAACCACCGCTGGTGCCTCCACCCCGGTGTCGGCCGGTGGGTGGATAACGATCGAGGCCGACCAGTTTCTCGTGCGCAGTCCATCGTCAAACGATCTTGCAACCGAGCTCTGCCGTTCGGCCATCTTGCCAAGCCTCGCAAACCGCCCCATTTCTTGCCGCGTCATGAAGCTCACCATCATCCAGACCGGCGAAGTCCCGGCGCCGCTGCGGCCGCAGTTCGGCGCCTATCCGCCCATGTTCAAGCGCATGTTCGACGAAGCCGGCCAGCCGTTCGAGTACGAGACGGTGGCGGTCTATGACGGGGCCGATTTCCCCGATGCGAGCAAGCTGGACGGCATCCTGATCACCGGCTCCGCCGCCGGTGTCTACGACGATTATGCCTGGCTCGATCCGCTGCGCGCGTTCATCCGCTCGGCCTATGCCGCCAATACGCCAATGCTCGGCATCTGCTTCGGCCACCAGATCATGGCCGATGCGCTCGGCGGCGATGTGCGGAAATCCGAGAAGGGCTGGGGTCTCGGGCGCCACACCTACGAGGTGAAATCCCGCCCCGGCTTCCTCGCCACCGATCTGCCAGCGCTCTCCATCGCCTGCTCGCACCAGGATCAGGTGCTGGTGCCGCCCAGGGAGGCGGAGGTCTTCCTCGGTTCCGAGTTCACCCCGAATGCCGGCCTGGTCTACGCCAACGGCAAGGCGCTCAGCCTGCAACCGCACCCCGAGTTCCACGACGACTACACCCTGGCGCTTGCTGAACTCCGGCGCGGCAAGGCACCGGCGGAAGTAGTCGACACCGCAATCACCTCGGTCTCGATGCCGTCTGATAGTAAGCAGGTCGCAAGCTGGATCGGGAATTTCTTGCGGCGCTGAGCAAAAGACTTGCGCGCCGGCGCTGTCTGCCCCAACAATTGCGGTTTGGGGGATATGGTCATGCGTAGCCTGCTATCGAGTTGCCGAACGACAGTATTCGTCGCGCTCGGTCTGGCATCGCCGGCCCTTGCCGATGGTGCCGACGACTATAGCTATCTGCGCACCGCGCAGAGCCTGGATGACAGCTGCCATGTCCTGAAGTTTGTGGAGCGCAAGCTCGTCGACGAACTGGCCTTCGACCATATCCGTGGCACCGGTCAGTATGGTTTCTGGCAAACCGGGCGCATGACCAATGAGGAGTACAACGCCTGGCTCGACGGGCTCGATGCCGCCGCCGATGCCAAAGCCGCCCAGATTGGCTGCACACAACCGGCGGAGGCCTATTTGCTGCAGGCCCGCGGGGTGGCCAGCTCCGCTATCCTGCAGGGCATGATGCTGGCGCACCATCTCGCCGGCTTGCCCGAGGACGACAGCTATCGCCGGCCCCTGCATGCCGACCTGCTTGCCGCATCGGCGGCCTATCAGGGCTTTCTGCAGCAAGTCTATCAGAACCAGTACCCGGCCTTCCACGAAGCCCAGCGACAGGCGGCCTTGGCCCGGCTGCCCAACGGCGGTATGCCGGTCTGCGACATGTGGTCCGCGCCGGATGCGCCCTGCGTCGAGACCTTTGGCGGCTTCCCCAGCGATGACTACTACGAGAAGATGGGCGACGCCGGCACGGCTGCAATCGTCGTGAACGACGTTCTGTTGGAGGTGGCGGCGGAAACCGCCGGTTTTCGCGTTGCCGGCAATTTTCTGCAGAAGACTCTTCTGGTCGGCAATCTCATTCAGCCCGCCAGCGGAGCAATCTACGCCACGCTCGTAGACGGCGCGCGGGCGTTCAGGTTGCAGGAGGGCGGCGAGGTTTTTGGCGCCATGGCACAGGCCCCTGATGGCTCGCTGCGGTTCATGACCTATGGCACCGACGCCGAAAAACTCCGTACCGGCGCTGTGCGGCTGCTGGTCCGCACGGAGCCAAAACCGGAGGGACTGCAGGATTGGGAGATATTCAACCTCGAGGATTACCGCAGTCTGACCTTCCCGTTCGATGGCGTGCTGCTCGATGAGAAGTGCCTCGGCGGCCCATGCTTCGCCTTCTCGCCGCAGGCGACCCAAGCGATCCTTGACACTGGCTTCGACGAGAAAGCCGAACTCTGGCTCTCCGGCGACTCCGCTGCTGCCCCGGCGGCGACCGCGGACTGGTTGCAGCGGAACATCGTCTATCCACAACTCATGCGGCGGCTGCTCGGGGAGACGCCGCCACCGGCGCAATAGGGCCTCCAACGTTGAGTGGCTTGACTCACCGCGCCCCTGGGCCTCGAATGCCCTTAGCGCTGCCTGACGGGGTGTCGCAGTGTGGGATTGGGTCAAAGCGCACGGCCGGCTGGTGCGATCGCTTGTCTGGGCGACGCTCGGGGGGATTTGCTTTGCCGTTGCCATTGGCCTGACCTGGACCATAGCGCACGTCACGACGGCGCTTTCCGCCAGTTCGGAAGATCGTCTCGAGATCGATCCCGCCGGGTGGTACGCCGTCTCGGTCGTGAGCGGTGGCAGTGCCGAAGCTCCGGCGCAGCTCAACTACGACTACACCTTGCAGGACGACCTGGTGGTCCTGTCCTTCGACCTGCCCGCCGGGGTGACACAGATCATCGTCGCCGCCGTCGACGCCGCCTGCTGGGAAGCCCGGCCTGGTGGGGCCCGGGGTGAGGACCTGTGGACCTTCGACGAAGGCAACTACCGGCACCTGCGCATTCCTCAGGCCATGGTGCCGGTCGGCGGCCGCGTCGTCTGCAACCTGGCGCCTCGCATCCGCGCCGCCTCGTTCACCACTTCGGCGACGGTGTTCTACAATGACCCGCGGCCTGAGCTTGCCTCCACTGGCGGTGGCGTCTTCCTGCCGATCGAGCTGTCGCTCAACAACCGCGATGGCCCCTACGACATCGCTGCTTCCAACAACGCGGTCCTCGGCGATTCCGTGCTGCTGCGCCCCGACGGCAACATCACCGTGCGGTTCCATTCCATGCAGATGGGCGAGGTGCGCGACTGGTACATCCTCGTCATCGGCGTGCTTGTCGGCTTCGGCGCCGCCATGGTCATCGAGGCGTTCCGCCCGCTCATCGAGCGGATCGGCCGCTAGTGCTCCATCAGCTGCCGGATCTCGGCGCGCAGCTGCTCGAGGCCGATCTTTTCCTCACTCGAGGTCAGGATGATCTCCGGATGCGCCGCCGGCCGCTTGGCGATGGCCGCGCGGGTCTTTGCCAGCGCGGCCTCGAGTTCGGTCTTGTTCGGCTTGTCCGCCTTGGTGACGACGATCTGATAGCTCACCGCCGCCTTGTCGAGCTCGTTCATTACGCTGGCATCGTTGGCGTTCGGGCCGTGCCGGCCATCGATCAGCACATAGACGCGCCGAAGGTTCGGCCGCCCGGTAAGGTACTGGTGGATCAACCGGGTCCACTGCTTCACCTTATCCTCCGGCGCTCGCGCATAGCCGTAGCCGGGCATGTCGACGATCCGTAGCGCGTCCGACTGGCTCTCGAAGATATTGAGCTCCTGCGTCCGCCCCGGGGTGTTCGACGTGCGGGCGAGCCCGGTGGTGCCGGTCAGCGCATTGATCAGCGACGACTTGCCGACATTGGAGCGGCCGGCAAAGGCGATCTCCATCCGGTCGGCCGGCGGCAGGTCGGCAATGCGTACGCACCCCTTGATGAAGACGAACGGCCGCGCAAACAGCAGGCGCCCCGCCTCGATCTGGTCTGTGCTGAACTTGGATGGTGTCTCGCTCATTGGCGTTCAATAGGGGAGGGCGGCGGAGAAGGGAAGAGGAGGGCAGGCTGAAGCAGACGGCCTCTCCCTCAGCGGCAATCGGCAGTAGGCAGTCGGCAGTCGAGGTCCCGACTGCCGATTGCCGACTTACGACTGCCGGTCCGAGGCCGGGAGGGGGCCGTCTCTATCAGCCCGACCACCTACACCGGATACCCGAACGCCCGCTTCTCCAACCCTTGCGCCACCAGCGCCCTCGAAAACGCCGGCCAGTTGTCCACCTTGTCGGCCGCCGCCTTCACATGGTCCTGCTTTACCAGCCCGGTCGTCGTTAGCGTCGCCGGGACCTTCAGCGTCACGCCGACCTGCGCTGCGGCGGCCGAAAAACGCCGCAGCACCCCCTCGGGCGGCTGGTCGATATCGGTCTCGTACCGGAGGATGGGAGAGGGCAGGAAGCGCCGGTTCAGCCAGTTGCGCCAGCGATCGTACCAGCGCTCCTGTGCGTCCATCCAGGCGGCGAAATCGGCGATGTCGAGGTTGAGCCGCACCGCGGAGGTGTCGACCTCCTGCCACTTGTGCACGCTGATCGCCTTGCACCAGCTGACATAGGCATCGATCTGCCGACGCACCACGAAGATCACCCGCACGCCCGGCCGCGACAGGATCATCTGCTCGACCGTCTCCGGTTCGAGCGTGTCGTGCCAGAGCTTGAAGGCGAGGACGCGCTTGTGTTCGGCGCGGGCTGCGGCAACTGCCTCATCGAGCACGTGGTCGGGCTCGATCCGTTCGGCGAGGCTGTTGAACAGTTCCGGGAAGGTCCTGAGCTCGGCGAAGTTGCCGCCGAGCTGCATCAGGTGATTGGCCCCGGTGCGGGGGCCGGTGATCAGGCAGAGTGTATCCAGCACCCGATCACCTGTCGCGTCAGCTGGCCTTGCCGCCCGCTGGTTTCTCTTCAACCTTCGGCTTGCGCTTGAAGCTCGCCACGATGTTGCCGAGCAGGTCCACTTCGGCGCCGTGGCGCTTCATGATGAACCATTGCTGCGTCACCGAGAGCAGGTTGTTCCAGGCCCAGTAGATCACGAGGCCGGCGGGGAACGAGCCGAGCATGAAGGTGAAGATGATCGGCATCCAGTTGAAGATCATCGCCTGGGTCGGATCCGGCGGCGGCGGGTTGAGCTTCATCTGCACCCACATGGTGATGCCCATGATCACCGGCCAGATCCCGAGGTGCAGCAGGCTGCCCACTACCGGCACGGCGACCGGGTTCCACGGGATCAGGCCGAACAGCGTGAAGATGTTGGTCGGGTCGGGCGCCGCGAGGTCGACGATCCAGCCGAAGAACGGAGCGTGGCGCATCTCGAGCGAGATGAAGATCACGGTATAGAGCGAGAAGAACACCGGGATCTGGATCAGGATCGGCCAGCAGCCAGACAGCGGATTGATCTTCTCTTTCTTGTAGAGCTCCATCATCGCCTGCTGCTGCGCCGGGCGATCGTCCTTGAAGCGCTCCTGGATCGACTTCATTTCCGGCTGCACGCGCCGCATCGCCGCCATCGAGGCATAGGAGCGGTTGGCCAGCGGGAAGAACACCGCCTTGACGATCACCGTCACCGCGAGGATGGCGAGGCCGAAATTGCCCAGGATCCCGTAGAGGAACTGCAGCAGGTGGAACATCGGCTTGGTGATGAAGTGCAGCCAGCCCCAGTCAATCAGCAGTTCAAGCCGGTCGAAGCCGTAGGTCTTTTCATAGCTGGCGATCACGCCTTCGCGCTTGGCGCCGGCGAACAGGTAGGTCTTGTTTTCGGCGGTGCCACCGGCCGGCACCAGCACCGGCGTCGTCTCGACGAAGCTGGTCTGGAAGACGTTCTGCGCGCCAGAGGGGGTGGCCGAGAAGCGCGCGTTGAGCGGGGCGCCCGGCACCGACAGCACCGCCGTCGCCCAGTATTTGTCGGTGATGCCGACCCAGCCACCGGTGGTGCTGGTGACGTCGATCTGCTTGTCGTTGACCACGTCGTCGTATTTCTTGGAGACGAGGTTGTTCGAGCCGAGCACGCCGAGCGGGCCTTCGTGTTGCACGAAGAAGTTCTGCACGTGCGGCTTGCCCTGGCGCACGATGCGCGAGAACGGGTAGAGCGCCACGTCGCCCGAGCCGGTGTTCTCCACCGACTGCGCCACCGTGAACAGGTAGTTGTCGTCGACGCTGATGGTGCGGCGGAAGATCAGCCCGGCGCCATTGTCCCACTTCAGTGTCACCGGCGTTGCGACCGTCAGCGTCTCGGCGTCGCCCTCGACCGACCACACCGTGGTCTCGGTCGGCGTTGCAGCGGTGCCGCCGGCCGCCGGCACCCAGCCGGATTCGGCGTAGTAGCCACCCGGCGCGCCCGACGGGATCAGCAGCGTAATGATCGGGGAGTTAGGGTCGACCGTCTCGGTGTACTGCTTGAGCTGCAGGTCATCGAGGCGAGCCCCGGTCAGGTTGATCGAGCCTGCGAGCGACGGCGTGTCGATCTTGACGCGCTGCGGCGTAGCGGCGAGCGCGGCGGTGCGATCGGCAAACGAACCGACGGCCCCGGTTGCGGCGGTCGCTGCAGGCGTCGAGCCATCGGCAGCCGGCGTCGCGAGGCTGGTGTCGGTCGCCGCTGCCTGCTGCGCCTGCTCGATCTGGGCGCGCTTCTGCGCCTGCTCCAGTTGCGGGCCGGCAATGAAGAACTGCCATCCGAACAGCACCACGACGCTGAGCACGATCGCAATGATCATGTTGCGGTTGTTATCGGACTGCATCAGCTCTTCTTCTTCAGATGGACTTTGGAAATGGCGGCGGCCAGGTCGTTGACCAGCTGGCCGTACGAAATGCTCAGCGCCTCGCGGCGGCCGACCAGCACGTAATCATGTTGGGGTTCGAACCCGCTCGCGCAAGCCTTCGCGGCAGCCCTTAGGCGCCGGCGGATGCGGTTGCGCTCGGGCGAGTTGCCCATCTGTTTGGTAACCGTGAAGCCGATCCCCGGCAGATCGAGCTCGCGTGCGTTCGCCTGCAGCGAAAACGCAGCGCGCCCGACGCGTTGGCCTCGGGCGGCTTTCAGGAATTCGGACCGGTTCTTGAGGCGCCGCAAGGCGCCGTCCCGTGGCATGGCCGTGTTCACGGCCAGCGCCTTAGGCCGAGAGCTTGGCGCGGCCGATCGCACGGCGGCGGTTCAGGATCTTGCGGCCGTTCTTGGTCGCCATACGGGCGCGGAAGCCGTGGCGGCGAGTGCGGACGAGCGTGCTCGGCTGGAAGGTGCGTTTCGACATACGATCTGACCACGCCGGCGCGCGGTTCCTCTTATACTTGAGAGCAGCAAGGTGCTTGCCGGCCGGGCCCTGCTCTGGGCGCCTTCGGCAGATTGGGGCGGTGTATAGGGAATTGGTTCGGTGAAGTCAACGCGGCGGCGATGCGGCAGAACGGCATGGTTCCACCCGGAAATCCGCGGATTTCCACACTGCCTTGATCCTGCCCACTATTGTCGGGCGGCAAGCGAATGGTATTGAGGCGCGGGGCCTTAGTCGAGAGAGCGAGATTGGCCGATATCCTTACGCCCGACCTCTGCGTCATCGGGGCCGGATCAGGCGGCCTGGCCGTCGCTGAAGCGGCTCGCGCCTATGGCGCCTCGGTGGTGCTGGTCGAGAAAGCCCGGATGGGCGGCAACGCCCTCAATGCCGGCGCGATTCCGGCTAAAGCACTGGTCGCGGCTGCTGCGCACGCCCAGGCGATGCGCGACGGCGCCGCCTTCGGTATCGCTGCGGACGAACCCAAGATCAACTTCCGCAAGGTGCACGACCATGTCGAACAGGTGATCGCTGCGCTCGCCCCGCGCGATGCTGCCGGTCGGCTCGCGGCGCAGGGCGTCGACATCGTTCGCGGCGCGGCGCACTTCATCAACCGCAAGGCGCTGTCGGTCGGCGATACCGAGATCCGTGCCCGCCGCTTTGTTATTGCCACCGGTGCGCGCCTGCCGGTGCCGTCGATCCCCGGGCTCGACGCGGTGCCGTATTTCACCAGCGAGACCATTCTCGACAACACACGCAAGCTCACCCACCTCGTGGTGATCGGCGGCGGCCCCGTCGCGATCGAACTGGCGCAGGCCTATGCCCGGCTCGGCACCGAAGTCACGGTCGTCGAGAACGGCCCGCTGCTCGCGGGGTTCGACCCTGAACTTGCCGACATCGCACTGAAGCGGCTGGCCGAAGAGGGCGTCAGCCTCCGCCCGCATGCGACTGTCACCGCCATCCAGGCCCGCTCCATGGGCATCGGTGTCGCCGTGCAGAGCGGCGAAGCCGATCAGTTGCTCGATGCGTCGCACATCCTCGTTGCCGCCGAGCGCCTGCCCAACCTCACCGGCCTCGATCTCGATAAGGCCGGCATCCGGATGAGCAAGGCCGATCCGCGGCTGCTGCAGCTCACCGCCGGCCTCAGGACCACCAATCCACGCGTCTATGCGGTGGGCGATGCCGCCGGCGGGCAGTCGGTGCAGGCGGCGGTGCGCCAGGCCGATACCGTCGTTCGCAGCGTGCTGCTCGGCGCCATGGCCAAACCCGACGCCCTGCGGGTTCCCCGGGTCGTCTCCACCGACCCCGAGCTCGCTGAAATCGGCCTCAACGAGGCGCTGGCCCGGTCGCGGCATGGGATCGGCTTCCGGGTCACCCGCTGGTCCTATGCCGACAACGATCGGGCCCGCGCCGCCCGTGCGACTTATGGCCTCGCCAAGCTGCTGACCGATCGCTCGGGCTGGATCATCGGCGCCGGGGTCGTCGGCCCGGGCGCTGGCGAGCTGGTGTCGCTGTTTTCGCTCGCCATGACGGGCCAGCTCAGGGCCGATAAGCTTGCCGAGCTGGTCGCGCCCTATCCTTCTTATGCCGAGATCGCGGTGCGGCTCGGCGAGGCGTTCCGCCGCGGCGAGACAACCAAGCCGCTCATCCGGCAGTGGATCGGCCTCAACAAGCTGCTCGGCTAGCTCCGTTTGTCATGCGTTGACGCTGGAAAGCGACGGCTTTCCCCGCTAATCATCGCTCAATGGCCAAACAAAACCGCGCGATGCCGGGTCCGTTCTCCGGGCTCTCCGTCAAGATCATCGCCACCATCATCGTGGTGATCCTCGCGGTCGAGATCGTCATCTACCTGCCATCGGCGGCAAACTTCCGCCAGAGCTGGCTCAACGACCGGCTGCGCGTCGGCGTCGTGGCGGCCCGCGTGCTCGATGCGGTGCCCGACGCCATGAACCTGCCGCGCATGCTGACCGACCGGTTGCTCACCTCGGCCGGGGCGCTGGCCATCGTCTACCGCCGCGAAGGCCAGAGCCAGCTGATCGAACTCGAGAACGTCACCATGCCGCGCGCGGCGGTGACGGTGGACCTGCGCCAGCGCGATCCGGCCTCGCTGATTCTCGGCGCGCTCGAGACGCTGGTGCTCGGCTCGAATCGGACGCTGCGCATCGTCGGCGAAGAGGATGGCATGCCCGACCGGGTCATCGAGGTGCTGATGCCGGAGGCGCCGCTGCGCCGCGAGCTGCTGCTCTATTCGCGCAACCTGTTCTTCCTGTCGCTGATCCTCGCCATCATCACGTCGGCCGTGCTCTACGTGTTCGTCTCGCGCATCCTGATCGCGCCGATCCGCCGGATCACCGGCAACATGGTGGAGTTCTCCGAGGCGCCCGAGAACGCCGCGCTGATCGTGGCTCCCTCCGATCGGCGCGACGAGATCGGCATCATGGAGCGCGAGCTCGCGGCGATGGAATCCGACATCTACTCCATGCTGCGCCAGCGCCGGCACCTTGCCGATCTCGGTCTCGCCGTCGCCAAGATCAACCACGACCTGCGCAACACCCTCACTTCGGCACAGCTGCTTTCCGATCAGGTGGCAAATCTCGACGATCCCAAGGTGCAGCGCCTCGCTCCGCGCCTGGTGCTGTCGATCGACAAAGCCATCGGCTTTGCCCAGTCGGTGCTCGACTATGGCCGCCAGAGCGCCACGCCGCCGCGTCCCGTACCGGTCGACCTGCACCTGTTGCTCGACGAAGCCGCATTCGACGCCGGTCTCGTCGGCCACCCCGCGATTCGCTGGACCAACCACGTGCCCGACGCGGTGTCGATTTCCGCCGATCCAGACCAGTTCGCGCGCATCTTCGACAACCTGCTGAAGAACGCCCGCGAAGCGCTCGAGGCCGCCGGCGGCAAGATCGAAAACCCGGAGGTCGAGGTCACTCTCACCGAGACGCCTGAGTGGCTGACACTGTCGGTCACCGACAACGGCCCCGGCCTGCCGCCACGGGCCCGCGAGAACCTGTTCGTCGCCTTCGAGGGCTCGGCCAAGGCTGGCGGCACCGGGCTCGGCCTCGCCATTGCCCGCGAATTGACCGAAGCGCATGGCGGCAAGCTGGGCTTCGTCGACCAGCCGCTGGGCACCCGCTTCGACGTCACGCTGCCCCATTCCATCCGCATCGCCTGAACTGTCATGGCGACGTCAATTTCCCTGCGTGTCGATGCTTGCAATGCTGCAGCGGCCCATGTATGGGTCTCGCCGTTCGCCGGAACACCACCGGCCGTGCGCGCCCTTAGCTCAGCTGGATAGAGCACCAGACTACGAATCTGGGGGTCAGGAGTTCGAATCTCTTAGGGCGCGCCATTCTTTTCCCGTTGCACATCAGTGACTTAGGTGCGAGGAATCGCGGCGGCGGCCAGGGCGCGAGGACCGGCGTGTCGCTTGAAATCTTGGAAACTCATTCCGAACCAAGCCGGCTTTAGGACCGACATGCTCGGTTACGGAAGTCCCCGAAAGTCGGTTCGGGCTGTCCGAAGCAGGTCGGACTGGCGATAGGCCAGGGGTCGAATTTCTCCCCGGCGACAGCGGGCTCGGGAAGTGCCCCAAGCCTCGGCCTCGGGCGCGCGCCAGCTCCGTTGCAAATGACGATCAGGCGTCGCTCATCGAGAAGCCAAGGGGGGAGGATATGCCGCCAGGCTGGCGACTTGGGGCGCTCGATACGGTTTGAGCCGAGGGTAGCGAAGTCGGTCATGCGTGGGGCCGGCGAGTTTGCCTTGTCGATCGAGCGCACCGCATAGGCCAGGCAGAATGCCAGTCGTTACCGCAGCACTGACTAGCGCCTAAGCTCACCGGTATAGCGGTCAAGAAGGCCGTCGGCCTCGCAGAAATTCCCGCGCCGGTTGCCGAGCATGTATGTGCCCGCCAGCTTTCCGCTTCCTCGGGCGCCGGCGAAGATGCCAGTACCGCGGGTCACCTGCCACACGCCGCTGTTGGTCGGATCGCATTCCGAAACGTTCACCCGGAAAGCGAGCGTCAGCGTGTTGCCGGCGCCGCAATCGAACTTCTTGCTGCCGTTGAACACCTGCGCGCCGTGTGACTGCGAGGCGCCACCGTTGATGGTGCGGAAAGCGCCCCCTCGCTCACTGCGGCTATCCACGCCTGACCTGTTCGTGCCACGTTGTGGGCATCGGAGGACGCCTATGCCAAGCATGACGCTCGACCACGTTTCCCTGCTGGTCCGCAACCTTGAAGCGAGCTCGAAATTCTATACCGAGGTGATGGGCTTCGTACCGATCCACAACGGTACCGAGAGGTCCAATATTCGTTGGTTCGGCATCGGTGGCATCACCGCACTCCACATCACCGAAGACGATTTCGGTGATACTCGCCTCAAGAAGCAGACGCATTTTGCCGTCTGCGTCGACGATTTCGACGGCTTCGTGGCCGAGTTGCGGGCCAAGGGGGTGAAATTCTGGAGCTGGTCCGAGAAGATCGGCGAAGTCCGGTCGACCCGACGGCTTCCACCAAATCTACCTCGCCGACCCTGACGGCTACTGGGTTGAGGTCAACGACCACAATCGCCACTCAGCGTAACGGATGGCCAGGCGCTCGTCGCCAAGGTGATTGTCGCAGCTCAGGTTCTGGCGCAAAGCGGATGTCGCCTCAGAGCGCGAACCGCGCCTCCCCCCATCGGTCTTCGCCGCCTGATGGGCCGCTTCGGACCCAATGCGAGCGTCATCTTTCGAGGTCAAACTCGATCCGGACACGCCCATCACGGCTGGCGATTGTCGCCTGCACCCCAAAGGCCTCCCGGATGCGCTCTGCGGTGAGCACTTCGACCGGCGTGCCGAACGCGATCAGCTTGCCGCTATGCAGCATAGCCAGGCGATCGCAATAGCGGGCGGCCAGCGTCAGGTCGTGCAGCGCGGCAAGCGTCGTGGTCTTCAGCCGCCGGATCAACTCGAGCAGTTCGAGCTGGTGGCGGATGTCGAGGTGGTTGGTGGGCTCGTCCAGCACCAGGAACGGGGCTTGCTGCGCGAGCGCCCGTGCCACCAGCACGCGTTGCTTCTCGCCCCCCGAGAGGCTGAGGAACGATCGGGTGGCGCAATGGGCCATGCCGACCTCGGCGAGGCAGCGCTCGACGATATCGCGATCGGCCGCGCTGTCGCCATCGAGCAGGCCCTTGTGCGGCGTGCGCCCCATCTGCACCAGCTCGCGCACTGTGAAGTCGAACTCCCCCATCCGCTCCTGCGCCACCACCGCAGTGCGCCGGGCAGCATCGCGAGCCGGGAGCTTCCAGACGTTGTCGCCCAGATGCACGACCCGTCCGCCCGCCGGCTTCAGCACCCGATAGATGGCCCGCAGCAGCGAGGATTTGCCCGAGCCATTGGGTCCGACGAGGCCGACGAACTCGCCCGGCTGGAGGTCGAACAGCACCTCATCGACCAGCCGCTTGCCCTCGATCTCGACTGAGAGGTCTTCGATGGAAAGCTGGGTCATGAGGCGTCTCGCGATCTCCAGCGCTGGCTGACCAGCATCCAGACGAAGAATGGGCCGCCGAGGAGCGCGGTGATAACGCCGACCGGCAACTCGATCGGCGCGAAGGCCATGCGGGCGACGACGTCGACCCAGACCAGGAAGATCGCCCCGACCAGCACCGAGACCGGCAGCACGCGCCGATGGTCGGTGCCGACCAGCATGCGCACGACGTGGGGAATGACGAGGCCGACAAAGCCGATGGCGCCTGACACCGCCACCATCACGCCTGTCAGCAGCGACAGCACGATGAAGAGCGTGACGCGCAGCCGGCCGACATCGACGCCGAGCGTCCGAGCCGTATCATCGCCGACCAGCAGCGCATTGAGCGCCCGGCCGCTGAGCGACAGCCACAGGGTACCGAGCAACAGCACCAGCGCCGGCAGGCCGAGATCCGGCCATGCCGCCCCACCGAGACTGCCGAGCATCCACTCCATGGCGGTCCGCGCCAGCTCGCGGTTCTCGGAGGTGAGCACGATAAGGCTCGTCAGCCCCGCCAGCGAGTAGCCACAGGCCATGCCGGCGAGGACCAGCCGCAGCGGCGAGAGTTGCCCGCCCGCGACAGCGATGAGGAACACCAGCGTGAACGACATGATGGCGCCGGCGAAGGCGCCGGCCGAGACCGCATAGATGCCGAGAGAGCCGAGTGCGCCGGTACCGAGCACCAACACCGCGCCAACCGAAGCGCCCGATGAAATGCCGAGCACATAAGGATCAGCGAGCGGGTTGCGCACGACGGCCTGCATGGCGACGCCGACGGCGGCGAGCCCGGCCCCGACCACAGCGGCCAGCAGCACGCGGGGGAAGCGCAGCATCCAGACGATGTTCTCCTGCGCGCCCGTCCAGTCGCCGGTGGTGCCGGTCAGCTTGGCGAAGGCGATCTGCCACACCGTCAGCATGGAGAGGTCTACCGGCCCGATGGTGACCGCCAGCGTCAGCGACAGCAGCAGCGCTGCCGCCAGCCCCGCGCCGACCACCGGGAGCGGCAAGTTGCGCAGATGCTCCCGCCAGCTGGCGGGAGCATTGCTCGCAACGATCGTCACTGGAAGAGGTCCGGATAGAACCCGGCCGCCAGAGTGCGCACTGCGTCGGGGTTGCGCACACCTTCGAAGGCCGAGGGTAGCGGCAGGACGACGAAGCGGTCGTTCTGGATCGCCGGCACACTGGCCAGCGCCGGATTGTCCTTGAGCAGCGCGATCTTGGCCTCGGCGCTGGTCTGGCCGTAGTCGTTGATGACGATCACGTCCGGCGCGCGAGCGACCGCCTCTTCCCAGCTCACATTCGACCAGGTCTCGTCCAGATCGGCAAAGACGCTCTCGCCGCCGGCGAGTTCGATCAGATGGGTCTGCAGCGCCTTGCCGGTGGTGTAGATGGCGTCCTCGCCGCTGTCATAGACCAGCACCTTCACCTTGGGCCGGCCGGCTGCGGCGATGACATCGGTCACCTCGGCGATCTCGCCCTTGATCTTGTCGATCAGCGCCGTGGCAGCCGGCTGAATGTCGAAGATCAGGCCGAGGTTGGTGATATCCTCGTAGACATCGGCCATGGTGGCGCCCTTGATCAGCGTGCCCTTGACGACGTAGGCGTTGATGCCGAGTTCCTTCAGCTTCTCGGCAGGCGCCACCGCCGTATCGCGGAAGGCGCTGAGGCGGCCGAAGGCAAAGTCGGCATTGGTGCCGAGCACCACCTCGAGCGAGGGCGATCCGGTGCCGTCCGAGAGGATCGGGATCGCGTCATAGTCGGCCTTCAGCGTGTCGAGGATCGGGTGGTTGAGATAGGCGGTGCCGACCATTTTCGGCGCCAGTCCCAGCGACAGCGCCAGTTCGGTCACGTGCCCGTTGAGCGTGACGGCGCGTTCCGGCGCCTTGTCGAAAACCAGCGTGTTGTCGCCGTTCTGGATGGTCAGCGGATAGGTCGTCGACTGCGCGACGGCGATGGCCGGCAGCGCGGCGAACAGCGCGGCCGCCCAGAGGGATTTGAGCTTCATTCGTCTTCTCCTGTTGCAAGGGTGAGGTCGGCCGGCGTGTCGAGTGGAGCGACGCGATGGACAATGAGTTCGGGGACGGGCTCGCCGCGGCCGATGACCATTTCGACGAAGCGGGCGACAGCCTCGCCGTCGAGCAGTCGGTACCATTCGCCGCGCGGATAGGCGGCGAGCAGCGGGCCCTGGTTGCAGGGGTAGAGGCAGCCGGACGTCGCCACGAGGCACTCGCCGCCCAGTCCGGTGCGGGTGAGCTCTTCCGCGAGCGCGAGCTTCAAATTGGGCGCCCCGCGGAAATGGCAGCGCGGGCCGGTGCAGACAATCAGATGGTGCCTGAATGGTGGAGGCCGGTTCCAGCCCGGTTTGCCCAGGCTCGGCCGCTCCTCGACTGCAATCGCCTCGGCCCGGCCGGCGTCGACAGCCATGCCGACAATATCGCGGATGGTCTCGTCGGCGATGGCCTGGTCCGGTCCGAGCAGCAGCGTCACGTCCGGCCGCTGCCGCTCCTGCCGCCAATGCGCCAGCACCCCCGGCAGCCATGCCGCCAGGCTTTGCGAAAACGGCAACCCAAGCGGCTGCACCAGTATGGTGCGATGGCCCTGGGCCACCAGCTCATCCAGAGCATCGCCCAGGTGCGGTCCGGTGCCCTCCAGCCGAACCAGCCGCGCCGGCACCGGCGAAGCCTCGGCCACCAGAGCCGCCAGCTCGCGCTGCCGCCCGGCACTCAGATGCTGCTGGGAAACGCAGACGATGACGCAATCAGGTCGGGGCATTGGAAACGAAATCCGGTGTGGCTGGGGAGGCAACGCGAGGCCGCTCTCGCGGCGGCACCGGCGGGGTTGGGTGGGAATTGGCCAAGGCGGTGGAGGTCGAACTGGTGCAACCGAAATGCTCTGCGGCGGTCATCGTCGCCGCAGGTGCTCAAGCGGTTGCCACTGCTCCTGACGGCGCAGAGATGCCATCGAACGGCCACAACACCTGCGGGCCGGTCGTGTAGCCGAACACTGCCGACGATAACGGCATCAGGTCGAGCCATCAGAGCTTCTCCGGACTGGAGAAGGCTCACATGTCGCCAATGCCACGGAATCCGTGCCTGGTCTCAATCGCGCCCCCTGCCGGGACACCTCGCCCGGCTACATGGTCTTGCGCTCTGGGCAGGTCTCCTGGCTCGCGGCTCGGATGTGACGGCAGCCTTCCCAACTCCAGTACGGAGTCAGTGGCGATGTGCAGTCACTTGCCGCTTACAGTTGCGAGGGCAGCCACGGTCTTGGCCCCTGATGGGTAATCCGCACCGTGTTCCCTTTTAATCCGCGCCTATGGCGGAACCGAAAGCACGAGCAACCTCTATGATTCGGGGGCGGGGATTCAAGCCAGTCGCGGTGTCGGCGTAAGGCGCAAAGCGGATATCGCTTGTCGGTCGTTGGTGGCTTCTGTTGCGCGTGCCCACCGTCAGCAAACGGCCTTTTTCGTAGACCAACTGAGCGGAGTATTATGCCTCGGATCACTTGGACAGCAATTGGAACTGCGATCGGCGCAGGCATCGGAGTCGGTATGCAAGAGGTTGGCGTCGGTATCGGGATTGGCCTGGCGATCGGCCTCGGCCTCGCAGAGGGGGCGACGAAGGCTCTTGAGGTGGCTTGGCACAGGTCGTCGGGCGCACACGCGGCATGCAACCGGGAGGCGACGCGCATCTGTTTGGCAGACCCCATGCCGCCGTCGCGAGAACAGCGTGGAATCTCGTTCCAATTGCCCGCGCTTTTCAGAGAATGATCTGTGACCTTTGAGAACGTTTTCTTGGCGATGGCCATGGTTCTGGGCATTTCGGTCGGGACGGCCATTGTCCGCCGACACGGTGCGCATCGGATACCATTGCTCACCCTTGTCGTCGCAATGCTGACTGTTGCCGGCTTCACGCTCCAGGTCCTGCAGCCTGGCACGCTTGAAGCCCTCCAGCGCAACAGCTCCGCGATAGCGGCAGGGCAATGGTGGCGTCTCCTGACCACGCTCTTCGTGCAGGATGGCGGCTGGGCCGGCTTCCTGTCCAACCTTGCCGGACTGGTGCTGGTGGGCGCGCCAGCCGAGCAACTGGTGAGCAGGCGGGTCTGGACGGGGCTCTACTTCGTGCCTGCGTTCGTTGTTGAACTGATCGCGCTTTATTGGCAGCCCGTTGGCGGCGGCAACTCCATCGCCTGGATGGCGCTGGCCGGAGCGGTGTGGATTTTGGCCCTACGGCGCAAGGGTGGGCTGACAATATCCCTACTGAGTGGGGCCGGCCTTGTGATCGGCGTTCTGCTCTCCGCGGTGGGCAATATCCACGGACCGGCCATCCTGCTTGGTGCCATGCTTGGGTGGGCCGTTGCCGTGATGCATCCGGATGCAATTTCAACAGATGAGGTGAGGCGAGAATGATCGAGAATGAAATCGGCGATCTTGGCGCCGCGGTCGAGCGCTTCATCGCAACATCCGATTCCGGAAATATGGCCGAGATCGAGAGGATCTATGCGAAGGACTTCCTTTGCCTGCGTGCACCGGACACTGGGCAGGCGATGCGTTTGCCACGCGATACCATGCTGTCCATACTGGCGTCCGGGACCAATCCGCAAAGGTGGAGCGGCACCACCTCGATCGACAGTGTCGAAATCATCGACGGACTCGGGGTGGTCGTGCTCCGGAGAGAAAAGGATGTCGGCCACGGGCCAGAGGTTATGTTCTATTGCCTGATCTGGCGCCTCGATGCCGCTGGCTGGCAGTTCGTGCGGGAGTATGTCCACCAGCACGCTTTGCCTGGGGCGGTGGTTCGCCAGGACGAAGGGACGACGACCTGACGCGGGCCCTGACGCTAAAGCCGGACGAGCCGCCGAGTGCCGCGTCATGCAGACAGATCGAAGCGAGCCAGTGTGCCGCCGCTCAACAGACCCAGCTGCCTGCCTTCTGAGTCAAAGGCAAGGGTGGTGATCGGCTCCCCGCCGGCGTCGCGCGGCGGCAGCATTGCAAAGAACAGTCAGGCGGGCGCCCGGCGCCGCCTCGACTTGAGGGTGTCGAAGAAGCTGTCGAGTGCTGCCTCGTCGATGCCGTCCGCGATGAGGACGAGGCGCGTGCGGCGGTCCTCGCTGGGCCAGCGCTCGAGCCGCACCGGCGGGTGGAAGATGTCCTGCACCAGATGCACCAGCATCGGCCGCTCCGGGTCGTCGTCGAGCGCCACCAGGCCCTTGAGCCGCAGCAGGCGCGAGCCCGCGGCGCGGCGCAGCACATCGATGAAGGTGACCAGTTCGCGGGCCGAGACCGGCTCCTCCATCACCATGCTCTTGGTGTAGATGCCGGAGTGGCGCCCGAGGCCTGCTACAGGCGAGATCGCCGGCTTGGCAAAGGCGCGGGAGATCGGGCTCTCGGCGGCGAGCCAGGCAACAACATCGCTGCTGCGCCCGCTGGCGCCGTATGAGCCGGCGGAAAGCAGCGTCTCCGGCTGGGCCAGTGGCGCCTGCACATCGACGACATGGGCGCCGGGATTGATCCGGGCAATCAGTTGATCGAGCGCATGACGACGCTCGGCCTGTTCGTGTGCCAGCAGGTCGGATTTCGTCAGTGCGATGCGGTCCGCGAAGGCCAGTTGCTTGTGGCCGAGGATGCGCTCCTCCACCGTCGCCGCGCCGCGCACGGCATCGAGCGTGGTGATCACCGACGCCAGGCTGAAGTATCGCCCGCCGATCCGGTAGGGCGAAGCCAGCAGCATCTGGTTGATGATCGGCGCGGGGTCGGCAAGCCCCGTGGTCTCGATGACGACGCGCTCGATGCGGCCGGTCTTGCCCTCGTCGATGCCGTCGGACAGGCGCGCCAGTGTCGAAACGATGTCGTTGCCCGGCTCGCAGCAGATGCAGCCGGTGGAGGTTTCGGCGAAGGTCATGTCCTCGCCGTCGACCTGGACCAGGTCGTTGTCGATCGGCACGTCGCCAAACTCGTTGACGATGACCGCCGTTCGTGGGGCGCCGGGTGCGATCATCCTGTTGAGCAAGGTGGTCTTGCCCGACCCCAGAAAGCCGGTCAGCAGGAAGACGGGGATCGGCTCGGCCAAGCCAGGTTCAGGATCGGACATCGGGGACCATCGTGAAACTGGGCGCCGGACGGGCCGGCGCCCGAGGGTGGCTATTTGGCAAGCGCTGCCGCGATGAGGTCGACGTTGTGTCGGAACATGTCGGCATAGGTCGCCGCCGGTCCCGAAGCGTCCGAAAGCGACTCGACGAACAGCTCGCCGCCGGGCTCGGCCCCCGTGGCACCCGCGATCTGCTGCACGAGGCGCGGATCGTTCGAGCTCTCGAAGAAGTACGCCTTCACGCCTTCGGCCTTGATCTGGTCGATCAGTGCCGCGACATCGGCGGCTGAGGCTTCCGTCTCGGTGGAAACCCCGACCGGGGCCAGGAAGGTGATGCCATAGGCGTCGCCGAAATAGCCGAAAGCGTCATGGCTGGTGAGGATGCGGCGGTCTGCCTCGGGCACCGTATCGAACCTGGAGCGGGCGTAGGCATCAAGCTCCTTGAGCTTGGCGAGATAGGCATCGGCATTGGCGGCGAAGGCCTTTGCGTCCTCGGGATCGGCTGCCGCAAGCGCCTTTTCGATATTGCCGACCCAGATCTCGACATTGGCCGGGCTGTTCCAGACATGCGGGTCGGTGACGGTTTCGCCGTCTTCCTCGAGCTGGCGCGTCGGAATGCCCTCGGACGCGACGACCGGCGTGCCCTGATAGCCGGAAGCGCTGATCAGGCGATCGAGCCAGCCCTCGAGGCCGAAACCGCTGACGAACACCACGTCCGCGGCCTTGAGGTTGCGGGCGTTGTCGGGCGTCGGCGCAAACTCGTGCGGATCGCCGCCCGGTCCGACCAGCGAGGTTACCTCGACATGCTCGCCGCCGACCTGTTTGACGACGTCCCCCAGCACCGAAAAGCTGGCAATGGTCTTGAGCGTGGCGGCAGACGCCGAGGTGATGCCCGCGACGAGAATCGCGGCGGCGAACCCCAGACGCACGAGAGGATTGAATGGTTTCATGGCGTTTCCTTTCGGGAATCAGCCTGCGCTTTGCAGGTTTGGGAGGAGCCGCCGCAGCCATCCCGAGGGCGCGACGAGGAGCGAGGCGCCATAGAAGATGCTGGCGGTAAGGATGATCGTCGGCCCCGAGGCAAGACCCAGGTGGAAGGAGGCGATGAGGCCGACAAACCCCGAGACGGCCGCCACGGCGGAGGCGATGACCACCATCGCGGGCAGGCTGGTTGCCCAGAGCCGGGCGACAGCCGCCGGCAACATCATGAGCCCCACGGCCATCAGCGTGCCGAGGGCCTGAAAACCCGCCACCAGATTGAGCACGACGAGGAACAGGAAGAGGAAATGGTACAGCGAGCCACGCCCGCCGACGGCCCGCAGGAAGCCCGGGTCGAAGCACTCGGCAACGAGCGGCCGGTAAACAATCGCGAGGATGACGAGGCTCGCCGAGGCGATCGCTCCGACCAGGTAGAGCGCCGGGGCATCGATCGCCAGGATGGTGCCGAACAGCACGTGCAGCAGGTCGATGTTCGAGCCGCGCAACGACACGATGAGTACGCCGGTGGCGAGCGACGCCAGATAAAAGCTCGCAAAGCTCGCGTCCTCCTTGAGCGCCGTGGTGCGGCTGACGAGGCCCGACAGCAGGGCGACCGCGAGCCCGGCCGCGACGCCGCCGATGCCCATGGCGGTCAGGCTGAGTCCCCCCGCGACGAGGAAGCCGATGGCGGCGCCCGGCAACACGGCATGGCTCATGGCGTCGCCGACCAGGCTCATGCGGCGGAGCAGAAGAAGCACGCCGACCGGTCCGGAGCCGAGCCCCAGGCAGAGACAGGCGATGAGGGCCCGCCGCATGAAACCGTATTCGACGAACGGAGCCAGCAGCAGATCGTAGAGCACCGTCATGCGGCCCCTCCCATCCCGGAAAAGCCAAATCCGCTGTCCGGCCAGGCCTCTGCCATTGCTCTGGCGTCCGTGAGGTTGGCGCTCGTCAGGGTCTCGGAGGTCGGACCCCACGCAATTTGTCGCTTCGCCAGCAGCAAGGTGTTCGGGAAATGCGCCCGCACCTGTTCGAAATCGTGCAGCACGGCGATGACCGTGCGGCCGTCGCTGTTCCAGCGCAGCACGATGTCGAGCAGGTCTCGTGTCGTGCGGGCGTCGATGGCCGTGAAGGGCTCGTCGAGCAGGATGACCCTGGCGTTTTGCAGCATCAGCCGGGCGAACAGCACACGCTGGAACTGTCCTGCAGAAAGCGTCCCGATATGGCGCCGTTCGAAACCCTCGAGCCCCACCGCCGCCAAGGCATCGCGAGCCGCCGCAGCGACCGCTCTGGATGCGGCTCCGAAGGCGCCGATGGCGCGCCACGCCCCCATCAGCACGGTGTCTGAAACCGATAGCGGAAAACTGCGATCGACCTCCGCCGCTTGAGGCAGGTAGCCGAGGTCACGGGTGCCCAACTGGTCGCGGGCGATACGCCCATGGGTCGGCGTCAGTTCACCGACGATGGCCTTGAGCAGGGTGGACTTGCCGGCCCCGTTGGGCCCGGCAATCGCCGTCAGGCTGCCGGCCGCGAAGCTGCCGCTGATATTCGCCACGGCCTGCTCGCGCCCATAGGCGATCGACACGTCGTCAAGGGTGATTGCCGCGCTCATGGCAGGGACACTGCCCAGGCGATCAGCAGCCAAAGCGCGGCCAGCACGCCAACCACGCCGGCGAGCCGGACCCACACGGGCCTGGCGAGAAGCGACGACACGAAGATGTCGCCTTCGAGGGCGGTTCGGACTTTGTCTCGGGGCATCGTCACACCGCTTCCGATCGGCACGCGACGCACAGGCCTGAAACCTCGAGCGACAGGTTCTCGACTTCGAAGCCGGCGCCGGCCAGCCGGCTGCTGATCTCGTCGATCGCCTCGTCGTCGAACTCCTGGACCGTCCCGCAATGTTTGCAGATGAGGAAGCCGGGGCGCGACGTCGCGTGATGGCGGTCGCACAGCACGAAGGCATTGAGGCTCTCGACTCGGTGCACCTTGCCCGAAGTCATCAGCTGCGACAGGGCCCGGTATACCTGCACCGGCGCCTTGATCGTCGTGCCCTCGAGCTCGTGCAGGATCTGATAGGCCGTCAGCGGGCGGGCCACCACCTGCAGCACCGAGAAGATCTCATCGGCGTTGGCGCTGAGATTGGAACGGGTTCTCAATTGGCCAGCTCCCGCTGTGGGCAATCCGGATGGAGCAGTCGTCGCTTGTAATGTGATAACATATCAAGATCCAGTCTGTTCGTGCGTAATGATATAACGTACTATCCCGGGCTGGGCGCGGGGCAGAGGGCCACCGCGCCGTTGCAAGGAGCAAACACATGCAAAGACCCCTGCTGATCGGCCTCACCCTGGCCCTGATGACCAGTGCAGCCCCGTCATTGGCCGAGGAAGCAAGTGCCTGGCGCCTGTTCGTCGCCGACCACTCCGACCCGCTGGTCACTGCCCTCGATGTCGAATCCGGCAAGACCATCGGTCAGTTCCAACTGAAGGGGCCGGCGACGCTCTATGCCACTCCCTCCAAGGGCGGCGTCTATGCCGTGCAGACCGAAAGCAACCAGGTCACGGCCATCGCGACCGGCATCGCCATCGAGGATCATGGCGACCACGGCGACCTGAAACTCGGCGACCCCGCGCTGATCGACGTTGCGCTGGAGGGTGAGCGCCCGGTCCATTTCGTCCCGCACGATGGCCATCTCGCGATCTTTTTCGACGGCACGGGCACAGCCAAGCTCGTGCACGAGGACGACTGGCTCGAAGGCGAGATCGAGGGCCACGACTTCCATACGGCGGCGCCGCACCATGGCGTCGCGGTCCAGGTCGGCGACCATCTCGTCATTTCCGAGCCGAATGCCGCCGATCCATCGGCGCTGCCCGTCGGGGTGCGGGTGCTGGATCACGATGGCAAGGTGGTTGGTGCACTGCATGACTGCCCGGACCTGCATGGCGAGGCTTCTTCGGGTGACACGCTGGCCATCGCCTGCGCAGCCGGGCTGCTGCTCGTCAAGCAAGCCGCAGCAGGCCCCTCGATCGAGTTGCTGCCCTACTCGGCCGATCTGCCGGAGGGCAAGTCGACCACGCTCCTCGGCGGCGTCGGCCTGCAGTACTTCCTCGGCAATTACGGGGCGGACAAGGTCGTCATCGTCGAGCCGGGCGCCGAGGCCGCCTTCCGTCTCGTCAACCTGCCGACGCGCCGCGTGCATTTCGCCGTCGATCCGCAGCGGGTTCGGTTCGCCTACGTATTCACCGAGGATGGCAACCTGCACGAACTCGACGTCGTCGACGGCGCGATTACCCGCAGCCTGAAGCTCACCGAACCCTACTCGATGGACGGCGAATGGAGCCTGCCGCGACCACGCATCGCCGTGGCGGGTGGGGACATTGCGGTGACCGATCCGCTCAAGGGGCTGATCCACATCGTCCATGCCGAAGACTTCGAACTCGAGAGCGACATCGCGCTCGACGGCAAGCCCTTCAACATCGTGGCGGTCGGCGGCTCGGGCGAAGACCACGGCCATCATCACCACCACTGAGGCCTTCGCTCCTCCCGGCCAGCCGGGAGGAGCTCTCCTTTTCTGAGGATCTCCAATGAAAAAGCTCCCCGTAACCGTGCTCTCCGGATTTCTCGGCGCCGGCAAGACCACGCTGCTCAACCACATCCTCAACAACCGCGAAGGTCGCCGCGTCGCGGTGATCGTCAACGACATGAGCGAGGTGAACATCGACGCCGAACTGGTCCGCGACGGCGGCGCTAATCTCAGCCGCACCGATGAGAAGCTGGTCGAAATGAGCAATGGCTGCATCTGCTGCACGCTGCGCGACGACCTGCTCGTCGAGGTCAAGCGGCTGGCCGAAAGCGGCCGTTACGACTACCTGCTGATCGAGGGCACTGGCATCGCCGAGCCGCTGCCGATCGCCACCACCTTCGATTTCCGCGACGAGCGTGGAGAGAGCCTGTCCGACCTGACGCGGCTCGACACCATGGTGACGGTGGTCGATGCGGCGAACCTGCTCAAGGACTACGCTTCGCACGACTTCCTGCGCGATCGCGGCGAGATCGCCGGCGAAGGGGACGAGCGCGCCCTGGTCGACCTCCTGGTCGAGCAGATCGAGTTCGCCGACGTCGTCATCCTCAACAAGGTCTCGACCTCAACGCCCGAGCAGCGGGATGCGGCGAAAAAGATCATCAAGGCGCTGAACCCGGATGCCAGGCTCATCGAGACGGATTTCTGCGACGTGCCGCTCGACGAGGTGCTGGACACCGGGCTGTTCAGCCTCGAACGAGCGGAGACGAACCCGCTCTGGTTCAAGGAGCTCAACGGCTTCAAGGACCACATCCCCGAGACCGAGGAATATGGCATCCGTTCCTTCGTCTATCGCGCCCGTCGGCCCTTCAACCCGATGCTGCTGCAGAAGTTCGTCAGCAAGACCTGGCCGGGCGTGGTCAGGGCCAAGGGCTTCTTCTGGCTTGCGACGCGGCCCAGTTTCGTTGGCGAGCTCAGCCAGGCCGGGGCTTTGGTCCGCACCGGTCGCCGCGGTATGTGGTGGGCGGCAGTGCCCCGGCAGCGTTGGCCGGATGATACGGAATGGCGAGCCTCGATGGCGCCCTATCTCGATCCCATCTGGGGCGATCGGCGGCAGGAGCTCGTGTTTATCGGCGCCGACCCCATGGACGAGGCTGCCATCCGCCGCGACCTCGACGCCTGCCTCATTCCGGCCAATCGCTTCACCCCCGAGCAGTGGACCAGCCTCGCCGACCCCTTCCCGAGCTGGACGGCAGCGTGATCCCAACAGGAGCAAGCCCCGCGATGCCCGGATCGATCCGGGCGAATATTGTCCGCCAGCGCGGGCCTCGAGCCCGCCGGTGGGTCGCGTGGACTCTTCGTCTTCGCGGACCTTGCGGGTGTTTTGCGCAAGCTGCCATAATCGGATTGGCACCTGGGGGCGCTCGCCATGAAGGTCAACGTCGTCTATGCGCATCCGGCGGCCGACAGCTACCAGGCGTCGTTGCACCAGCGGATCCTGCGCACGCTCGACGCCATGGGCGACGAGGTCATCGATTTCGACCTTTACGCGATGAAGTTCGACCCGACGATGGGCGAGGTGGAATGGCACGGACACAACGACCCACCACAGCCGCCGCCGCAGGACCTGAAGGTCTATATCGACGCGCTGAAATGGGCCGACGCCTGCGTATTCTGCTTTCCCACCTGGTGGTTGGGCATGCCGGCGATCCTCAAGGGTTATTTCGATCGCGTATGGCGTCCGGGCGTTGCCTTTGAACAGCCGCCGGGCGGAGGTCTGATCAAGCCGGCTCTGCTGAACCTTACTCGGATGGGCGTGGTCACCACCTGCGGCGCGCCCTGGTTCTACAACAAGCTGTTGATGCAGGATCCGGCGAGAAAAGTGCTGCTGCGCGGGCTGAAGGCCACCTGCGGCGGCCTCGGCGTGAAGCACGTGTATCTCGCGCAGCACTCCGTTTACGACATCTCGCCGGAGGCGCGGGAAAAGTTCGCGCAGAAAGTCGAACAGCGGTTCGCCCGGTTCTGAAGTGCGGGCCGGTAAGGACGGCACCGCCCAGGCTGCTCCAGTCGGCCCGGGTTTGAAGGGGCAAAGCATATCAATCTGCTCCCATCAGCCGCCGGTACTCAGCTTCCGCAAGTCCGTAGGAACGGTCCGCGCGATCAACCAGCCGCTTGCGGTCGAGGATGACCAGATGCCCGCGAGTCGAGCGGATCAGGCCCTCGCCCTCGAGCAGCTGAAGGGCGAGGGTAACGCTGGAGCGTCGCACTGCCAGCATCGTGGCGAGCAGATCATGGGTGATGTGAAAGTGCAGCCCTAGCCGGTCCGATACCATCAACAGCCATCTTGCCAGCCTTTCGCCCAACAGCGCCTGCCCATTGGTCACCGAGGTGGCCGTGATCTGGATTTCGAACGCACGGTAGTATCGAGCGAGAATGGTCGAGAAGGCCTCCGACTGTTGGAGCGCAAGCCGCACTTGGTGAATTGCCGCGCGATAGGCAGTCCCGGCAGCTTGAGAGAATGTCTCGAATGGGGACTGACTGTCCCCGGTTACCACGAATGGGCTGGTGACTCCTTCGCGCCCGATCAGCCCAACTTCGATGGCGCCGCGTCCAATCTGCGCCACAACCGACGCCATGCAATCTTCAGGAAAGTACAGCGCATCCACGGGAGCGTTCGCCTCATGGAACTGTTGACGCAGGGCAACGTCAACCAACTCTAGATCGAGCAGTGCGCGGTCGTCCGGAGAGAGCTGTTTCAATAGAAAATTCTGAAATGAAGCGTCGGACAAAGTGCTCTCCCGCGTTTTGGGGGCAAGGCACTTCGCATCTCCTGGCCGTCCGAGCCCGGCAAGCCTACAACCGATGCGTCAGTTTGCTATTGGAAAGCGCCTGCTTTAGGGCCTTGGTCAGCTACCGTACCAACTACGTTCGGTCGCGCCGGATTTCCAATGACAGACTGATGTTGCTTCGTTCTCGAACGCTGAACCCTCGGTGTCGGCATGGGTGCCGGGCTCATCAGAAAAGTCGAAGAACTAGCGATCCATAGTGGTTAGCCAGGTCGGCTGGCTAACGTCAGTCGCCGGGGTGCCATGCCCACGACGCGGTGAGGGCGACGCCGGCAACACGTTCTGCTGTTTCACAGAAACTCAGACCCGCGTAAGCTACATGAGTTCGGATCGCGTCCACAACCAATCCGAACAGACGGGTGCTCTGAAGCCACCAGCATCAGAGCACCCGTTGCTGTCAGAACGGACAGGTTTCGCGTCCACATCAGAACTGCCCGGTTTTCGCGCCCCCTTTGGATCAGGGCGCACCGAGGCCGTTATGGCAGCCAGCCTCAACGTCACTATGGTCGAGATGGAAGAGTCTGGATACCGACTGTCCGGTTCACGACATTTGCGCGGTTGCACGTTGAATCGGTTCAGCTATTTCTTCCCGAGCGGCCGTGGGGTGGCGTTTCGGGGGGCCCTGCGCCAGTCCAGCTGTTCTCGGTTTCCGGCATCGCACCGGCCCGCGTCGACCCCACCTCGAGCATGCCGAGAAACGCCGGTCCACACCGGCGGCAGGTTCGGGCTGCTTCCGGCCCTTACTTGTCCGGCTCGCCTCCCGGATCGAAGGCAACCAACCTGCCATCGACATCGACGATCGTTATGTCGCTTGCCCCCGATAGACGCAGATCGCCGAGCAGTCTTGTAAGCTCAGCTTGCGTCGTCGCTTCCAAGCGCCCCGCGCCGGTCAGCATCCGGAAGGTGATGAAATAGGCCGTGGGGGGGCGCGTGTCCTCAGGCCGCTTGAAGAACCGCCAGGTCATGATGCCGGAGCGGCGCCGGGAGCCTGCTCAGGATCGCAGAGCGTGACACTGTGCGATACTAAACCGCCTGTTGGCCGCCACCCAAAGGCAGCTGCAGGTCTATCCTCCAGCAATGGCGGGCGCTCATGTGCCGCTTCCTGGGCTTTCAGTGCGCTGTTCGCCACTATGGTGACGTCGCGGGTCGTGTCTACAGTGCCGTCATCGAGCACCGGCTGAACGAAATAATGCTCAAGTGGTCCCAAAGCAGATCGCCTAGTTTCAAAGGGTGATGGAGACGCCCGCGCCTGGCTGCGGGTATCACGCGAACGACTCCATCGCTGCGGAGAGCGCGCTATGACACGCTCACCCAAACACCTCGCCAGTCCCGAACTATCCTCCCTACGGTACCCAGGACCGCCCACACGAGGCGCTTTCGCGATGGAGGACTCCCATCACGACGGGGTTGCGGCGGTCATGCACGGGAATGCCTGAGGGCAAAGGCCACTAAGCCCTCTGTAACCGCCAAACCGATAGTCCGACACACTGGTGCGAGGGTAAAGTTGCAATTTGGTCACGGTGCAGCCGCGATCCTGCCACCAATTGGCCGCGACTGGTCAGCCACTTCAGCACAGCAAGACCGGAACCTGGCAGGCGCGAAGGAACTCCGAGGTAAGGCTGCCCAGGATCATCGATCTAAGCCTAGAACTGCCGAACGCACTCACGGCGAGCAGGTCGATCTCATCAAGCACGACCCGCTCCGGAACGACCGTCTGAGCCACGCCCGGCTCGATCCTGGTTTTCACTTCGAAACCGGCGTCTCTCAGTTTCGTCTCGGCCTGCTCGAGTGTCTGCAGCGCAATGTCGGTGCGGTCGCCGACATGCAGCAGATCGAGGGGATAGTTCGGTACAACACCGCTCGCGAGGGTGTTCACCGCCGGAGCGGCGGACTCGACCTCTACCGCCACCATCATGCGCTTGATCGGCCTGAAGCTGCGCGAAACCGCCAGCACGGGAACCTTGCTGCCGCGGGCCAGACGCTCGAGGTTCGAACCGAGCGGCAATCGCGCCAGGTCGGCCTGCTCGCCGCGCTTGCCCATGATGATGATCGAAGCTGGCGAGGCGGCATGCACCATGGTCCGAGAGATGTGTCCCTCCAGCAGGCGTGTACTGACATCGTAAACGCCGGCCTCGTTCAGCAGCCTGCGGGCCTGATCCAGCCGCTCGCGACCCTGGCGCGCCAGCTCGGCCACCTTGGCGTCGAGAGTATCGTCCTGGTGAAGCAGCATGGCGCCCCCCGGGTGGACGGGCGCGAGGTTGGACGCCGCGAGCTCATTCGGCGAAACGATATTGACCAGTTCAACGCTGGCCTGCTTCTCGCGCGCCAGCCAGACCGTGTGGTCGATGACGCTGTGCGCGTAGAGGGACAGGTCGATGAAGGCCACGATCTTCATGATGCGGCCTCCAGCACTGGGGATGCGACTGACGGCGACCTCGCGCCGTGCCGCGCCAGCGCTCCGATCACCCGCCTTGCCGTGATGCGGCCGATCTGCCCGCCGGACGCATCGAGCACGCCCACCCATTGATGCTCGGCGAACAGCGGCAGCACATCCTCACACCGGGCTTCGGCAGGCACCGCAATCGAACACGGCTCGGATTCACCCACGTCCATGATGGTGCGGACACGGATGGCCCTGGCCTTGTTCACGTCGCGTACGAACTCTTCGATATGCTCGTTGGCCGGATTGAGCACGATTTCTTCAGGTGCGCCCTCCTGCTGGACGGCGCCATCCTTCAGCACGGTGACCCGATCGCCGATCTTCAGGGCCTCGTCGAAATCATGGGTGATGAACAGGATCGTTTTGTTGAGCGTCTTCTGCAGGCTCACCAGTTGGTCCTGCATCCCCGATCGGATCAGCGGGTCGAGCGCCGAGAACGCCTCGTCCATGAGGATGATGTCGGTGTCGAGCGCCAATGCCCGAGCCAGCCCGACCCGTTGCTGCTGTCCGCCCGACAACTGGCGCGGTCGGGCGTTCTCGTAGCCCGAAAGGCCGACGATCTCGATCCATTTGCGCGCCTCGGCTTCCCGCTCGGCCCTGGCTACACCGCGGACCTCGAGGCCGTAGGCGACGTTGTCGACGACCGAGCGGTGGGGCAGCAGGCCGAATTTCTGGAACACCATGGCGACGCGGGTACGCCGATACTCCCGCAGCTCGCCGAGCGACATCGCCAGAACGTTCGTGCCGTAGACACTGATGTCGCCGGCGGTTGGCTCGATGAGCCGGTTCACGTGTCGGATCAGCGTCGATTTGCCTGAGCCGGATAGCCCCATGACGACATGGATCTGTCCCCTCGCAACCTGCATCGACACCCCATCAAGTCCGACGACATGGCCGGTCTCGGCTTGCAGCTCGGCTTTCGACATCCCCCCTTGCAGTGCGGTGAAAGCTTGCATCGGCGCAGGGCCGAAAATCTTGGTCACGCCCGTCATGGCAATGGCCGTGTCGGTTTGCATCGTCGTCATGTCCGCGCCTCCGAAACCCCTACGCGTGCCTGCAGCCGCCTGCCGAACGCCTGTGTGATCCGGTCGAACACGATGGCGAGCACCACGATGCCGAGGCCTGCGAACAGCCCACGGCTGACCTCGAGTCGCCCGATGCCCTGCAGCACCTGGTAGCCGAGGCCGCCGGCGCCGATCATCGAGGCGATCACCACCATCGCCAGTGCCATCATGGTCGTCTGGTTGATCCCTGCCAGGATGGTCGGAAGGGCGAGCGGAATCTGCACGCCAAGCAGCCGTTGCGTTGGACTGGTGCCAAAGGCCCGGCTTGCTTCCATCACTGCAGGGTCGACGGAGCGCAGGCCGAGGTCGGTCAGGCGTACCAGTGGCGGCGCCGCGTAGACGATGGTGGCGATCAGCGCCGGGATCTTTCCGGGCCCGAAGATCATGACGGTGGGGATCAGATAGACGAAACTCGGCAGCGTCTGCATCAGGTCCAGCACCGGGGTGAAGAACTGCCGCACGCGCGCCGATCGGGACATCCACACGCCCACCGGAATCGAGATGACGATCGCGGTGAGTGTCGCGGCGATCATCAGCGCTGTCGTGCTCATCGCATCCCTCCACAGGTCCATCACGCCGAGGAAGAGCAGCGAAACCAGCACGGTCGCCGGCAGCGGCCAGCGCCGGGTGGCCAGCCATGCGATGCCGGTGAGCAGGGTGATGATCAGCCACCAGGGGGTGGCGACGAGCAGGGCCTCGATGGCATTGAGCAGAAGCAGCAAAGGCCGCGCCGCCGCCTCGAAGGCGCTGCCCCAGTTGGTGACGACCCAGCCGAGGGCGTCGTCTACTCCCCGGCGTAGCGGTCTTGTGTCGATGAGTTCGGGAAACATTGGTTTCTGTGCCTGGTGAAATGGCCGCACCCGGTCAGCGAGAAGCGCGACAGCGGACGCAGCAGAAAAACGGAAAATGCGGCCGGGACTGGTGAACCCCGGCCGCAAAGCTAGCGCAGTGAGGAGCCGCTAGCTGAGGCTGGCGCGGACCTTGTCGGCGATCTCCGGCGAAACCCAGGTCGTCCAGACATCTTCCTTGGTCTTGAGGAAATTCTCGGCCGTCTGCGCAGCGTCAGCCTTGTTCTCGTCGCCATAGACCAACAACTCGCTGATCTGGGCATTGGTCAGGCCGACCTTGCCGAAATATTCTGCCACCGCGGGGGCCTCGGTCTCGATCCATTTGGCCGCCCCGATCACCGCCGGCGACGAGGGATAGGCGGTCTTGCCAGCCGGCTCGCCGCAATCAGGATCGGTGTTGCAGGCGTAGACATCGGGCTTGGCTTCACCCAGATCGAGCTGGACAGCATCGAACTTGCCCAGGATTGCCGTCGGGCCCCAGTAGTAGAAGAGGATGGGCTCATTTCGCAGGAACGCCCGCGCGATCGAGGCATCGAGGGCGCCACCCGAACCCGGCGAGAACAGGTTCCATTTGTCGTCCATCCCGTAGGCTTCGAACAGCGCAGACGTAGAAAGTTCGCACGCCCAACCCGGCGGGCATGAATACAGCCGTCCCTGACCGCTTTCCTCCGGATCGGGGAACAGGTCTGGTCTGGCAATGACAGCGTCAGCCGTAGTCAGTTCAGGGTTCGCCTCCTGCACATAGCGGGGAATGAACCAACCCTCGACGGTGCCATCGGTGATGGCGTCACCCAGCTGAATGACCTTGTCGGCCTCAATGCCCTGCTGCCAGGGCTCGGCGATCGTGCTGGTCCAGAGCTCGGGGGCAATTGCGGGTGTTCCCCGCGACAGCATCGACGATGAGGTGGGCACGGTATCGCCCGTAACGATCTCGACGTTGCAGCCGAAACCCTTCTCGAGAATCGTCGCGTGAATGTGCGCGAGAGCGGCGGCGGAAGGCCACGTCATTTCGGCGATATCGATGGTGCGGTCAGTGCCGCACTGGTTGTCCTGTGCTTGTGCAGGCAGCGCGAACGCTGCTCCCAGAAGCAGCGAAGCTGCGAGCAGCACGCTTTTCCGGCTGAATGTCATCAGTCGTGTCTCTCCATGTTGGTAATATGAGCCAGCAACCTATGAATTTGTCCCATCGAGTCAACCCGAGATTCGCCAGTCAAGTTACAAAAATGGCCAAAATTACCGGAGCTATGATGCTCTTCTTTTCCACGATGTATTCGCAGTGACCTATTCTTTCCCGAGGTCTGACGCGAAATAACCACATTTGATAGACGATGTCATTGGTGTTTGCTGGCGCACATCAGCGAGGGATCTGTGAGGGGCAGCTGGCGTTTGAGTGGCTCCTCGTGCACCTGCGTCGCAAACGCTTGAACACGAAGGGTCAGCAAGGCATACTCAATTTGGGTGTCGGGCGTTTCGCAGCCGGGCAGGGATTGACGCTGGTCGGGCCGCCAGCGGACCGAACTCCTTGCTGAAAGGTCACCCGTGGCCCGCTTCCAGATTCATTGTTTGCGCCGCGCGTTTGAGACGCCTGGAGCGGCCGCATGAAGATTGCCATTCACACGCTCGGTACGCGCGGCGACATACAGCCTTACCTGGCTCTGGCCCTCGGCCTGAAGGCGGCCGGGCACACCGTCTTGATCGCGGCCCCCACGCAGTACGAGGCCTTCATCGGGGGGCGCGGCATCCCCTTCTCGCATCTGCCCGGTGAGTTTCTTGATCTTATGGATACGCCTGAAGCCAAGGCGGCGATGGCCGGCGGCGGCGGCTTTGCCGCTGGTTTCAAGATGATCAAGCAGTTCAAGCCCATCGGCCGCAAACAACTCAAGGCAGAGTGGCAGGCGGCCCAGCAGTTTCAGCCTGACCTCATCATCTACCATCCCAAGGCCATCGCCGCCCTGCACATCGCGGAACGGCTCTCGTGTCCCGCCGTGCTGGCCTCGCCCTTGCCGGGGTTCACGCCGACCAGGCAATTCGCGAGCCCGATGGTGCCGTTCCGCTCCGTGGGACCGTTCAACCCCCTGACGCACACGGTGATGGCAGAAGGAGCGGAGGCGATCTTTCGCAAGATGATCGCCGAGTGGCGCTCCTCTGAGCTGAACCTTCCGAAGAAACCGGCCAACAAACTGAAGCCCCGGGCCACGCTTTACGCCTACAGCCCCAGCGTTTTGCCAAGCCCCTCGGACTGGCCCGACGATGTCGTTGTGACGGGCTACTGGTTCTTGGAGGAGGAGAGGCGCTGGCAGCCCGATCCCGCGCTGCAGGCATTCCTCGATGCCGGCGAACCGCCGGTCTATGTCGGCTTTGGCAGCATGCCGGGCCTCGATCCGGCCGAACTCACCGAACTCGTCAGGCAAGCCCTCAGTGACGCCGGAAAGCGCGGCGTTCTCGCAACGGGTGGCGGGGCCATTCAGGCTGGACCCGCTGCACCCGACCTGCACATCATCGAGGGCGCTCCCCACGATCAATTGTTCCCGCTGATGTCGGCGTGCGTCCACCATGGCGGGGCGGGAACCACCGGGGCATCGCTGCGTGCCGGCAAGCCAACGATCATCTGTCCGTTCTTTGGCGATCAGCCCTTTTGGGCGCGCATCGTCCGTGACCTGGGTGCCGGTCCCGCGCCGATCGACAAGAAGCACCTCACATCAGCCTTGCTGGCGGCAGCCATCATCGAAGCCACAACCAACGCCGGCATGGCGCGGCGCGCGGCAGAGATCGGCGCCAGGATCCGTCAGGAGCACGGCGTGAACAACGCCATCGCCCATCTCGAGCGGCAGGGTTTGCTGACACCGAGATCTGCCCCTGCTGCGCAAACCGAGCCGGCAGCGGGTCGCGGCTGACCAACAAGAAGACGAAGGACTGCACTGTGACTGAAACTATCCGCAGACCGCACTCGCTGCTGCGCCATTTTCTGAACGGAGAGGCTTCCGCCGGTATCGTCCTGATGGTGGCCGCGGCGCTGGCGCTCATCGTCGCGAACTCACCCGGCGCAGGGCTCTACGAGGGCGTGCTGCACACCAAGATCGGCCCCCTCAGCGCCGAGCACTGGATCAACGACGCCCTCATGGCCCTGTTCTTCCTGCTCGTCGGGCTCGAGATCAAGCGGGAAATGATCGATGGACAGCTAGCCTCATGGTCCCGGAGAATCCTTCCGGGGGTTGCCGCGGCAGGCGGCATGGTGGTGCCGGCAATCATCTATGTCGCGCTGAATATCAATGATCCGCGCGCCATTCACGGATGGGCGATCCCGACGGCAACGGATATCGCCTTCGCGCTGGGCGTGATCTCCCTCCTTGGCAAGCGCGTTCCCGCCTCGCTCAAGATCTTTCTCGCGGCGCTCGCGATCATCGACGATCTCGGTGCCGTCATCATCATCGCCCTCTTCTACTCATCGGGGATTTCATGGCTTGACCTGGCCGGGAGCGCGGTTGTGCTTGGCCTGCTCTTTGCGTTGAACCGGAGGGGTGTGCTCAACCTCTGGCCTTACCTCCTGCTTGGGATCGTCTTGTGGGTATTCGTGTATCGCTCCGGCGTTCACGCCACGCTCGCCGGCGTCGCGCTGGCGCTCGCCATTCCACTGCGCATGAAGGACGGTCGCCCCGATGATCTGGCGCGCTCGCCGCTGCACCGCCTCGAGCACATGCTCGGCAAGGTCGTTCCGTTCGTCGTCCTGCCGATATTCGGGTTCGCGAACGCCGGCGTTTCGTTTGCCGGCGTCAGTGTCCAAGGGCTCGTCGATCCTCTCCCCCTGGGCGTGGCCCTTGGCCTGGTGGTCGGTAAATTCGTCGGCGTCTTCGGCAGCGCTGCCATCGCCATCAGGCTCGGTTTCGCCGATCTGCCTGTCCATGCCTCCTGGATGCAACTGCTGGGCACCGCCATGCTCTGCGGCATCGGCTTCACCATGAGCCTGTTCATCGGGCTGCTCGCCTTTGCAGGCGAACCTTCTCTGCAAGAACAGGTGAAGATCGGAATCCTTATCGGCTCGGGCGTGTCAGCACTTGCCGGCGCCGCTGTCCTGATGATGTTCACAAGGCGAGAGACTTAACGCGCAGGTGGATCTGGAGAGCAGGGGCTGTCCGGCCACCCGCCGTTGGCCCGGGCCTTTGCATCAGAAGTGGACGGCTACTGCCCCTGCAGCCACTTTTTCCCATCGGTTGTGACGCTGCACTGATGCCGCGGGCGCGAAGCATCGCAGGTGGGATTTGACATAGATCAAATCTGGCGCCGGCGGTCGGTTGGAACATCGGGCGGATCGTCGATCAACACCCTGATGTGGAACAAGGCTGATGGAAATTCTCCGAATGCTCCACGACAGCGAAATCAACGGCAGCGTCGAGTGGTTTTTCGACGGTGTGTGGACGGTGAAGATCGGCGATCCGGTGAACGGCGTTCGGGCGAAAGGCGTGGTCGCTTCTGCCGATGAGGCTGAGGTGTGGCTGCACGTGACGGCGAGGGTTCTTTACCCCGACGGCGACTATGCCAAGGCAACCGAACCACAGTGATCCGCCTCGCGGGCGGCTGCCTAGGTCGCGCCGGCGCCACGATCCCGCACCGGCAGGACGCCGGGGGCAGGGGGCAGCAGGTTGCGGGGATCGCCGAACGGGAACACCGGCTCGAAGCGGAACACTTCGGCATACCCCTGGTTGGCATTGCACTGGGCCGAGCGATAGCGCCCGCCCAGCTCCGCCATGTCGACGAAGCGTTCGGGATCCTGCGAGCGGTGCGCGCGGATGGCGGCCCGCTTGAGCTCGATATAGGGCGTGATGTCGATGAAGTGCGTGGGCACGAAGCCGACGCCCATGATGGTTTCCATCCACATGATCGGCGCCATCATGTTGGTGGCGATGCGCACCGCATCGCTGAGGGCGCGATGGTCGCCGTGATAATCGTTCGGGGCGTGGGTGATGACCAGTTGCGGCCGCTCGGCGCGGATGAAATCGGCGATGCGATCGATCACCGGGGCGTCGGCGCGCAAGCCGCCATCGGGGAAGCCGAGCATCACCGGGGTAAGCCCGAAGACGCCCGCCGCCGCTGCCGCTTCCTGCCGACGAATCTCGACGAGTTCTGCCGGATCGATGGTGCCGCCCTTGGCACCGTCGGTGGCGATGGCGACCACCACTTCATCGCCCTGCGCCTGAAAGGCGGCAACCGTGCCGCCCATCAGGATCTCGATGTCATCGGGATGCGCGCCGATGGCGAGAAGTTTCATGCCGCCTCCAGGAACTCGATGACCATGGCCGCTGTCCAGGTGAAGCGGCCGCCGCCACATGGCTCGCCGGTGGTCGGATCATAATATTCGGCAAAGCCCGACTGGGTAATCAGCTCGAGGCTGGATTCGACGATGCGATCGGCCATCGCGGTCTCGCCGGCGCTGCGCAGCCCGTCCTGGATCATGTAGTTCATCACCAGCCAGGCCGGGGCGCGCCAGTAGCGCTTGGGCTCGAAGCGGGGGTCGGCGGGGTCGTGCGACGGCACGATGTACTTGACCTGCTTGGCCCAGCTCTCGATGGTTCGGGCAATGGCCTCGGCCCGCGCCCTGGGCACCGCGGCGAACACCGGCAGGATGCCGCCGATCGAGGCGGAGTCGATCAGCTCGCCCGTGACGCGGTCGCGGCAGAGATACTGGCCGTGCCTGTCGCTCCACAGCGTTTCGAGGGCGGCGAGGCTCTTTTCGGCGCGGGCGCGGTTGCGGGCGGCGATCTCAGTCTCGCCCAGCTCATCGGCAAGGGCGGCGAGGTCGGTGGCCGAACGGATCAGGATGGCGTTGAAGCCGGGATCGACCACGCGGAACGGCGAGGCGTCGTGCAGTTTGGCATTGTCCCAGCCGAGCGAGCGGAACAGCTGCACCAGGTAGAGGTAGCGATCATACTGCGCCTTGGTCGGGCGATGCGAGGGGTCGGCATGCTGGGTATCGCGGCGGACATAGGGTTCGATACCGTCGGTGGGCACCCGCTCGAAGGCTTCGTCCCAGTCGATCGAATTATCGCGGCCGGACTCCCAGGGATGGAGGATGGCAACCAGCCCTTCGTGGCCGGGGTCGCGCATGTCGTAGAACCAGCGGTGCCAGGCATCGATCCGGGGTAGTAGCGCGCGGGCGCGCCTCGCCGCCTCGGCTTTATCGGTGGCGCGATCGAAGAGGCGTTTGATCGCAAAGCCGGCGACCGGCGGCTGTGTGATGCCCGAGGTGGGGGTGGAGCGCCCGGTGTCCCAGACGTTGGGACCGGGAAAATAGCCGTCCGAATACACGTGGAAAACGATGTGCGGCACCATGCCGTCGGGCCACTGATTGGCAAACAGGGTCTCGATCTCGGTCCAGGCGCGGGCCTCGTCATAGTGGAACTGCCCAAGCGCGGTGAGGCACGAGTCCCAGTTCCACTGGAAGGGATAAAGGCCCTTGGTGGGGACGGTGTAGCTCCCCTGGTCGTTCTCCTTCAGCACCTCGAGGGCGTGCTCGTATATCTTCTCGGTTTGCTGGGTCATGGGGGATACTCCTCAGGTCTAGAGCCGCGTCGCGCCGGCGAAGATTTCGGCGATCCGGCCGTGGCCGGCGGCGTTGGGATGCACGTTGTCGGGGAGGATGAGCGCATCGCCGCCCTGGGCGGCCATGCGTTCGTTGACGGGGGCGTAAAAGCAGCCGAACTCGATGGCCAGCGCCTGCACCAGCGGCACGAAGGACTGGTAGGTGGCGCGGTTCTGGCCGGCGAAGCCATCGGTGCCGACCGCGAAGCCGGCATCGGGCAGGTGGCTGGGGCTGCCGATGACGATGGCCTCGGGCAGGTAGCCGGCCCCGATGAGGCCGGCGAGCACGGCACGGTAGTCGCGCACGAAGCCGTCGGCGCCGAAGCTGAGCGGTGCACCGACATAGCGGGCGTCGTTGGTGCCGTAGAGGATGGCAATGAGGTCGCCGCGCTCGGCGCCGAGCAGATCCCGATCGAAGCGGTCGTGCCCGTTATGGTCGCGCGGCGCACCGCCGGCAGCCGGCGAGGACTGCATCACGGTGCCGCTGATGCCGCGATTGTAGAGCCTGACACCCAGCCGCGAGGCGAGCCGATTGGCCCACCGCGCCGGCATTTCTGGAATGGTCAGCCCTTCGGTGATGGAATCCCCGAAGGTGGCGAGCGAACTCGCCTTGCCGGCCCAGCGCTCGAGGAAGCTGATCACGCAGCAGCCTCCGCAGCCGGCTCGATGAACTCGAGCACCATGGCCGCCGTCCACGAGAAGCGGCCACCGCCGAGCGGCGTGCCGTCGCGTGGATCGTAATATTCGGCAAAGCCGGATTGCTCGATGAGCTGCAGGCTGTCGGCAGTGAGGCGATCGGCCAGCGCCACCTCGCCGGCGCGGTTGAGGCCATCGGCGATCATGTAATTGCACACCAGCCAGACCGGGCCGCGCCAGTAGCGCTTCAGATCGAAGCGCGGGTCGGAGGGCGCATGGCTCGGGACAAGATAACGGACCTCTGCCGCCATGCCCCCGATGGTTGTGGCGACGGCTGCGGCGCGATGCGCCGGGATCGGGGCGAAAACCGGGATCAGCCCGCCGATCGACGGGCTGTCGCTGAGCTTGCCGCCGACGCGGTCGAGCGGCAAATACTGGCCATGCCGGTCGCTCCACAGCCCATCGAGCGCGGCGAGCCCCAGTTTCGCCCAGTTGCGGTTGCGAGCGGCGATCTCGGGCGCGCCGAGGGCCTCGGCAAGCTCTGCCACCTCGAGGCAGGATCGGATCAGGATGGCGTTGAAGCCGGGGTCGACCACCTGGAACGGCGAAGCGTCGTGGGTCCGCTCGGAATCCCAGCCGAGGCCGCGGAAATGCTGCACCAGCCACAGGTAGCGGTCGTATTGCGCCTTGGTCGGGCGGGTCGCCGGGTCGGCATGCTTGAGGTCATTGCGCGCATAGGGCATCACGCCTTCGGTGGGCACGCGCTCGAACCCTTCGTCCCAGTCGATGCTGTTGTCGCGTGACTCCCAGGGGTGGATCACCGCGACAAGGCCGGTCTGCCCGGGGTCGCGGGTGCGATAGAACCAGGCGTGCCAGCGGTCCAGCTGCTCGAGCAGCGGGCGGGCGCGCGCTGCGTCAGGCTGGCGGCGGAACAACTGATGGATGGCGAAGCCCGCGATTGGCGGCTGGGTGATGCCGGAAGTGGGCGGCGTGCGGCCGGTGCCCCACACCTCGGAGCCGGGGAAATAGCTCGGCGCGGGCTCGTGGAATACCATGTGCGGCACCATGCCGTCGGCCCATTGGTGGGCGAACAGCGTCTCCACCTCGGTCCAGGCGCGGCCCATGTCGTAGTGGCTCTGGCCGAGCGCGGTGAAGCAGGAGTCCCAGTTCCACTGGAACGGGTAGAGCCCCTTGGTCGGCACCGTGTAGTTGCCGCGATCGTTATCGCGCAGCACCTCGATGGCCTGGTCGGCGAGCGCGGAGCGGAGTGGCATCAGTTGACGGCTTTCGTACTCTCGGGGTCGAACCAGCGCACCCGGTCGGGCTTGGGCACGAGGCTGAGCTCGTCGCCCGGGGCGACCTTGAGGTCGCTGTCGAGCACGGCGCGGAACAGCTTGCCGTCGACCTCGGAGGTCACCAGCGTGTGCGCGCCAAGCGGCTCGATCACCCGCGCCGTGGCCTTGAGGCCGCCGGTCGCGATGGTGAGATCCTCGGGGCGGATGGCGAATTCGAGCCTCGTGCCGCCATGCGACGGACCATCGAGGGCGATGCCGGCCACCTGGTAGCGGCCATCGCCGTCCCGCGTTGCCGGCAGGAAGTTCATCGGTGGGTTGCCGATGAAACTGCCAACGAAGCGGGCGGCGGGGTTGCGATAGACTTCAACCGGCGAGGCGGCCTGCACGATATGCCCGCCATTCATCACCGAGATGCGGTCGGCCAGCGACATCGCTTCGACCTGGTCGTGGGTGACGTAGATCGTGGTGGTTTTGGAATTGGCGAGCACGCCCTTCAGCTCGGCGCGCATTTCGAGGCGCAGCAGCGCATCGAGGTTCGACAATGGCTCATCCATCAGGATGACGTCGGGCTCCATCGCCAGCGCCCGGGCGACTGCGACGCGCTGGCGCTGGCCGCCCGAGAGCTGGCCGGAATAGCGCTTCAGCAACTGCTCGATGTGCATGAGTTCGGCGGTGCGCTTGACCCGGGTATCGACTTCCGCCTGCGGCAGCTTCTTCATGCGCAGGCCGAAGGCGATGTTTTCGTAGACGGTCAGGTGCGGGAACACCGCGTAGTTCTGGAACACCATGGCGATGCCGCGCTCGCGCGGCGGCAGCTGGTCGACACGCTTGCCGCCGATCCACACCTCGCCCTGGGTCGGGCTTTCGAGCCCGGCGATGATGCGCAGCAGCGTGGTCTTGCCGCAGCCCGAGGCGCCGAGCAGCACCATGAACTCCTGGTCGCTGATGGTCAGGTCGATCGAGTGCAGGGCCTTGAAGGCCCCGAAACTCTTGGCGACACCCTTGATGAGAATCTCAGCCATGGCGGGCTGGCCTTTCTTTCTGTCGCGAGGATCGAGCCGGAAAGTGGTTCGCTTTCCTGATCTCGCTCTAGCGGTTGGCGATGCCCCACATCGCGAACATGTATTTGCGGACGGCGAAGATGAAGATCAGGGCCGGAATGACGAGGGCCGCGCCGCCGGCAAAGCGCAGGTGCAGCGGCGACACGGAAAGCGATTGCAGCAGGAACGCCGTCAGCGTGCGGTTCTGCACCGTCAGCACCGAGGCGGCGAACACCTCGTTCCACGAGATGGTGAAGGCGAAGATGGCCGAGGCGGTGATGCCGGGCAGCACCAGCGGCAGCACCACCCGCTGGAAGGCCTGCAGTCGGTTGCAGCCGAGCGTCCAGGCCGCCTCCTCGAGTTCGAGCGGGATACCCGAAAAGATCGAAAAGGTGATCAGCACCGCGAAGGGGATGGCGAGGGTGGTGTGCACCAGCGCCAGCCCGATCGGCGTGTCGTCGAGCCCGACGCGGATGAACATCACCGCGATCGGCAGCGCCAGCAGCGGCAGCGGAAAAGCGCGGGTCATCAGCACCAGCATGCGGAACGTCGCCTTGCCGGGGAACTCGAAGCGCGACAGCGCATAGCCGGCCGGTGCGCCGATGGCGATCGACAGGATCATGGTCAGCACCGCGACCAGCACCGAGTTCCACAGCGCCTTCAGCACGCCCTCGAACGAGAGGAAGAACTGGATCGAGCCCATGTCGAAACTGGGCACGCCGGTCTTGGGGAAGGCGGTGACCTCCTGCGGCGAGGACAGCGTGTTGACCGCCAAGAGGTAGATCGGCACCAGCACCCAGGCGCAGAGCAGCACCACGCCGGCCCAGAACAGGAACTTGCCCGCCGCCCCGATATCGGAGACGGCGCGCGGCCTGTCGGCAGTCGCAACGGTGCCGCTCATAGCGTGGCTCCCTTCGGGGTGCGCAGCACACGCAGGAACACGAGCGTGGCGGCAATCGAGATGACGAGGATGACGAGCGCGAAGGCGGCGGCGACGTTGCGGTCGTTGAGTGCGAACTGCCAGTTGAAGGTTTCACCGACCAGCACCGGCAGCGTCGTGCCGCCGAGCGCCACCACCACGGCGAAGACTTCGAACGCGGCGATGGTGCGCAGGATCAGCGCCGTCTGCATCGACGGCTTCAGCATCGGCAGCGTCACCTTGACGAAGCGCTTCCAGGGTCCGGCGCCGAACACTTCCGCCGCCTCGTAATATTCCTTGGGGATCAGTCCCATGCCGGAAACGAGGATCACCATGACGATGGCGGTGGCGCGCCACAGCTCGGCGAGGATCACCGCGATGAAAATCACCCACAGGTTCTGGTAGCCGAGGAACAGGATCGGCTTTTCGACGATGCCCAGCCCCACCAGCATGGAGTTGAGGAACCCCGACTGCTCGAAGATGGCGAGCCAGATGATGCCCGCTGCGAGGTCGGACAGGCCGAGCGGGATGGTGAAGATGTAGAGGATGGTGTTGCGCGTCGACTTGAGCTTGGCGACGACCTGCGCCATCGCCAGCGCCATCACCAGTTGCAGCGGCACGACGATTGCCGCGAGGATGATGGTGTTCCAGAAGGTCGGCCAGAACTTCCAGTTGCTCGCCATGGTCTGGAAATGCTGCATGGTGAACCCGCCATCGGTGGTGAAGGCGAGCCAGGCGATCTGCAGGAACGGCCAGAGGAAGAAGACGACGAGGAAGATCGTCGCCGGGGCCAGCAGCAGATAGGGCAATGTCTTGCTGTTCATCGTTGCGCCTCACCGCGGGGCCGGGATCTGCCCGGAGCCAGGGCCCCGGGCAGCGACATCGTGCCGAGCCTATTCGACCGGGCAGGGGCCTTCCGACGGGGCGTCGGGCAGCCAGCACGGCGCACCGGTGGTGACCATCAGCTGGCGCAGCGTCTCGGCCTGCTGGTCGAGCACCTGGCGCACGTCCTGGTTGGCGAGGACAATGCGTTCGAAGGCGTCGATATAGACCTGGTTGAACTGGCCGGCCTTGTCGCCGAGGCCAACCGGCAGCAGCGCCGGCAGGGCGTTGGGCGAGCTGGTCATCGCCTGCACGGCCGGGCCGAGGGCCCGGGCCGAGGCAGGCAGTTCAGCCGGCAGCGCGGCATCGGTGGTGGGGAAGAAATTGGTGGCCAGCAATGTTGCGACCTGCTGCTCGGGCTGCATCATGTATTTGATCAGCTCCTTGGACTTGGCCACGTCGGGTGCGCTTTTCGGCACCGCGATCCCGGCGAGCACCGGCATGAAGGCGCGGCCCTTCGGACCCGACGGCGCCGGGAAGGCGACGAAGTCATCGGGCTTCTGGTTGAAGGCCTCCGACAGGCGGGCAATGTGGTCGAAGGCGACCCACACGTCGCCGGTCAGCAGCGGCTCCTGCATGAAATCGTAGTTGGTCGAAGCCGGGTTGGTGTACTGCCAGAGCTCCTTGAACTTGCCCCACGCCTGCTCGGCTTCAGCCGAACGGAACTTGGTGACTTCCGAGCCGGTGAAGGCCGGCAACAGGAATCCCTGGAAGAAGCGGTGCTTCAACCCCTTCGGGCCGGCCGGGAAGCCGAACTTCGGCGAGCCGGTCTGCTCGGCGAGGTTCTTGGTCCAGGCGATGACCTGGTCATAGGTCAGGTCGTTGATGTCGGCGCCCTCGGGCAGGTATTGCAGCGCCTGCTTGTTGGCGGCCATCACGTAGTTGGCCTGCATCCAGGGCAGGAACTTCTGCTCGCTGGTGCCAAACTTGCCCAGCTCCATGAAGGCGGGGCTGGCATTGACGCCGCTCAGGTCGATATCGGAGAGATCGACCCAGCTGTCGGCGAAGTTGGCAAGGTCGCCGTAGAGGCCGCCGACGACGCCGATGGCGCCGGTGCCGGCTTCGGTCTCGGCCTGGATGCGGGTGATGAAGGGTCCCGGCTCCTGCGGCTGGAAATCCACGCCGCCGGGAAATGCCTTGAGCACCTGCTCGCGCATCTTCTGGGTCTCTTCCACCGGCACGGCCTGGTTCGACCAGAACAGGACCTGGGCATTGGCCGTGCTGGCCGCGAGGCCGACCGCCAGTACAGCGATAGCGAGCGTCTTGAGTGTGCGTTTCACGTCTTGCTTCCTCCCTTGTTGAACTAGAGCTTACCGACCCGTTTCGGGGACCGGTCCGTGGCTGGCGCGCGCCACGAGTTTGGGCGCGATGAGCCTGGTGATCGGCGTCGTTGGCTTCTTCTCGATGATGGTGACCAGCATGCCGGCGATCTCGCGCGCCGAGTCCCGTGTGCGGGCCTCGAAGGTGGTGAGGCCGGGCGGCGCGTAAGCGGCGGCAGTTATATTGTCGAAGCCGACCACCGACAGATCGCGCGGGATCGACAGCCCCGCCCGCGAAGCTTCTTCCATGATGGTCAGCGCCAGTTCGTCGAACAGGCCGATCATCGCGGTCGGCCGGCGCTGGGCATGAAGTAGCGAATTGACCGCCGCCACCGTGGCGCCGCGATCGAAGCGCGGGGCGCTGGCGACATCGAGGATGACCGTTGGGTCGCCGCGGCGCGCAATCGCGTCGCGCAGGCCACGCTCGCGCAGGTGCCGGAAGGTCATCGGATCGGAGATCGAGACGAGGCCGAAATGCCGGTGCCCCAATTCGTAGAGCAGATCGAAGATCTCGCCGAAGGCCGAAACGCTGTCGGCATCGAGCCAGTTGAAAGCGGCGGAGGAATCCAGCATGCGGCCATGCGCGACGAAGGGAAACCGGCGCTCGAGCAAATAGGCGAGGCGCTCGTCGGCCTCACCGATACGGGGCACCACCACGCCGTCGGCACGGCCGGACTCGACCACGTGGCGCAGCACCGAGAGCTCGGACCGGCCGGCAGGTACAGTGGCGATGAACAGGTCCATGCCATGCTCGACCAATCCTTCACCAAGGCCGGTGAGAAACTCGCCGAGATAGGAATCGATGAAATTGGGGCCGCGCACCGGTATGACGAAGCCGACGAAGCCGGAGCGCCCGGAAACCAGCTGGCGGGCGGCCATGTTGGGGACGTAGCCATATTGCCGGGCCGCCTCGGTGACGCGCTCGCGCGTCTTCAGCGCAATGGCTGGATCGCCCGAGAGCGCGCGGGACACCGTGCCGACGGAGATGTCGAGCCGCGCCGCCAATTCGCGGAGTGTCAGACTGGCCACCCTGTGCTCCTCCCGAGCCTAGTAGCGTTTTAAACGCTTTCAGCTCAATTGCAAACGTTTTAAATTTGAGCCGCGCGCCGCCGAAGCGGCGAACTCCCCACCGGCTGTGGCTGGCCCGGCTGCTCTCACCCCGACCGTTGGATGTTGGCGTCGCTGATGCTGGTTTGACGCGGATCAAACGCGCGGGGCCGTGCCGGACCTAATCTTGCTGCGTATCGCCGTAACCTCGCGGGGGTAGGCGATCGGCGGCTGCCCGGCGCAAGCGCCAGCCGGGGCAGCCTGCCCACCGGGGCGCAACGGGTTTGGATGTCGATGGGGCGGGCTCGCTGCCGTTCGTCGACATCGCATGGGAGATTTCGATGAAGACTATCCTCGTCGCGACAGACGGATCCGTTCTGTCTGGCAAGGCCCTGGCCAAGGCAATCGATATGGCCAAGCGCTTCGGCGCCAGGCTTACCATCGTCAATGTCATGGACGTTGTCCCGGTCGGCCAGTCGCTGCGGCGCTTTGTTGCCGCAGAGCTGCCCGAGCCGACCACTCGACCCGTCTCGCTGGCACTGCTGAACAGCTACGGCATCAGTTCGGTGGACTCGGTCGAAGCGCTGGACAGCCAATCGCTGGCGGTGGCGCAGCTCGTCTCCGATCGGGTCCTCGCCGACGCGCGGGCCATGGCGGAAGCGGCGGGGGTCAAGGGGGTAGACACAGTCTCGGCCTCCGGGAACCCGGCGCGAGAGATCGTTGCGGCCGCCGAGGCCGCCGGCGCCGATCTGGTGGTGGTGGGGCGACGTGGCCTGAGCGGCTTGACCGAACTCGTGCTGGGCAGCGTATCGCAGAACGTGCTGCACCAGGCGAAGGCCGACGTGCTGGTTGTCGCCTGAGCCCGTCGAGTCAGACGGGCGCGATGGAGGCGACACGATAGGCCCAGACCTCTGCGCCCTCGACCACGTTGATGAGGCTGTTGGGACGGAATCGGACAGCCCCAGCAAAGCTGTCCGATCGTGCCACATCGCCGTTGGCGTAGTGGACCATCCAGGAGCCAAGCGGCTCGCGGACCAGATTACCGATCAGGTCGTCAGCATCCTTTTCGAAGCGTCTCACCTGCCACGATGCGGGGGCGCGTGACAGCGCCAGCGTGTCGATCTCGCCATCGCTGTCGAGCGGCAGTGTCAGCTCGTAGCCTGTCGCCGGGTCCCCGTCGAAGCATCTGAGCTGCGGGCACCGCTCCAGCCGCACCCGGCTGGGATGTACGCTTCGCCCTTCGGGCAAGTGCGGGAGTGCTTGATTGGACACTTGGCTTCTCCTGTCGTCGAGCCACCAGTGGCCGCCCCAGTTCGTCCAACCCAAGCCGGGTGCTGGCCACGTGAGCGACCCCGGCCCGAGAGCCACCTGGGGCCGGGGTCTGCACCTCGGTGGAACACGTGGGTGCCCAAGGTGCTGCATGGAGCGCGGTCCATGCAGTGCCAGCTTCCTTCGCCCCGGTCCGATCAGCCTTGATCTTCGTCAAATCCCGATGGGACGACGGCACTTGAGCTGCATCAAGAGCGGAGTATCTCCGGCTGCTAGCCTATCGGCACCAAACAGGGGAGCCGATAATGGATATCCAGGGTATTCTGGCCAGCCTCGAACCGAGGGTTTCGCCGACGACGCTGGGCGCCGCGGTGGATATTGCCCGCCGCTTCAGGGCCAGGCTTATCGGGCTTGCCGCCGCAGAGCCCTCGCCGGTGCTTTTGGAGGGGCCTGCCGGCATCGATCAGTACAGCGCCGCACGGGCCGAGATCGAGGAAGCCCTGACGCTGGCGCAGGCCGATTTTGCTGCGAGGGTGCCGCACGATCTGGTGCGCAGCTTCGTCAGCGCCGTCGAGAACCCCACCCAGGCGATGCGGCGCGAGGCCCTGGCAAGTGATCTGCTGATCGTCGAGGCACGCCCTGGCATTTTGGACTTTAGCGCCCATCCCGATATCGGCGAGCTGGTCCTGACCGCCGGACGGCCGGTTCTGGCGTTGGCGCCGACCGGGGAGCGGCTCAGGGCAAGCAACATCGTCATTGCCTGGAAAGACACCCGTGAGGCGCGGCGCGCCGTTGCTGACGCCTTGCCGTTCCTGCGCGGCGCCGATCAGGTGCTGGTAGCCACTGTGGATGAAGGCGACTACGCCGGCGAGCGCGGGCGCCTGGAAACCATCGTTTCATGGCTCCACCTGCATGGCCTGCCGGCCCGCGGTGAAGTGCTGCCGATGGGGCAGGGCCTCGCCAATACCATCCACAATGCCGCCGCAGCAGTGGGGGCCGACCTCATTGTCGCCGGGGGATACGGGCATAGCCGGTTCAGGGAATGGTTGTTGGGTGGGATGACCAGGGAGCTGCTCGAGCAACCCACCGTCAGCCTGTTTCTGTCCAATTAGGCGAGCCTCCGGCCGGATGCCTGAACGAGCCAGGGAGCGACGATGCTCACCTATCGGATTTCCGCCCGAAGAATCGACGGCCACGGCAGTATCGCCATGGCCAAGTCCGCACAGGTGGCGCTCGATACCGACATTGGCGGGCGTGACGACGCCATGAACCCGGTCGAACTGCTGCTTTCGGCCCTCGCGGCCTGCATCATCAAGGGTATCGAGCGGGTTGCCCCGATGATCCATTTCAGTTTTGAGGGCGTCGAGCTCGAGCTCGAGGCGATCCGCCAGGACGTGCCTCCGCAGCTGCTTTCGATCGACTACCGCTTGCTCGTCCGGACCTCCGAGACCGACCAGCGGCTGGAACTCCTCCACACAAATGTCCGCAAGTACGGCACGATCTACAATACCCTGGCTTCCAGTATCGAGCTCGGCGGCACCATTGGCCGGCTGCAGTGACCACTCGGAGAGCAGGCGGGCCCCCCAATCACTGTGACATCCGTTCGGGCGGATCAAACATGCATCAGGTTCTACAACAGGCTCCTCGCCCAGTCCGTGGCGCGTTCGATCTCGCCGGGCTTGAGCGGCCCCTTTATGCCGTCGACCAGGAAACCGGCGACCTCACCCTTGCGCACATACCCGCGATCACGCAGCACTTCGTCCATGCGGCTTCCGGCATAGCCGCCCCGCTGCACCACCCATCGCAAGGCCCCCGGCCGGACAGCAGCCGGTTCGATCCGGGTATCGAACACCGCCGCCGCGGCGCCAGTTGATCGCGGGGTGAGCCCCGCCAGGAGGTCCGAGATCTGTGGGGTCGGTCGGAAGCCGCGTGTCGGTGAGCCGACGATCAGCAGATCGACCGTGCCAAGATTGGCTTGCCTCGCCTGCTGCACCGATAAAAGCCTGACCGAGTTTTCGTGCTCCAGCGTGGCAGCGATCGCTGCCGCGACCTTGGCGGTATTGCCGTAGATGCTGTCGTAGACGACGGTAATGTTCACGATGCCCTCCCGGTCCATCGACGGCTGCTTCGTCAGCTAACTGGCGAAACCGAGGCTGGGTTTCAGGCGTCCTGGGTGACCTGCCGTAGCTTGTCGATGCCCAAGGCGCGCAGCGCCAGGGTTTCGTAGAACGGCTCCGAATGCCCCGAGCGCATCTTGTGAAGGTAGTATTTCTCGAAGCCGACCTTGGCGCCGTGCACCCACCTGCCCGAGGCCGACCAGTTGACGTTGCGCGGTGGAATCTGCGGCTGGGCCACGAAGGCGACGCCACTGTCGCCGAAATCGGCGAGACAGACTGCATTCCAGGTCGGCACCGCCGACGGTTCCTTGCCTTCGATGAGGCTTGCGACGTTCTGGGCCGTGGCGGTGACCATCGACTCGATCATGAAACCGGTCTTGGGCACGCCGACCGGCACCGGGGTCTTGCCCAGTGGCGGGATCGCGACACACACGCCGACCGAGAAGATGTCGGGGAAGCTGGGATTGCGCTGATACTTGTCAGCGAGGATGAAGCCACGTGGATTGGTCAGGCCCTCGATGCCCCGCACCGCCTCGACGCCGCGGAAAGCCGGAATCATCATCGAGAACACAAACGGCACCTGGTGCGATTGCCTGGGTGTGCCGTCGTCGGCGAACTCCGACACGTAGACGTTGCCCGCCTCGACCTTGTCCACCCTGGCATTGGTGATCCACTTGATGTGGTGCTCGCGCAACGCGCTTTCCAGCAGGCCGCGGGTATCGCCGACGCCGTCGAGTCCGAGATGCCCGATATAGGGCTCGGGGGTGATGAAGGTCATCGGTACGCGGTCACGGACTTTGGCCTGGCGCAGGGCCTTGTCGAGAATGAACGCGAACTCGTAGGCCGGGCCGAAACACGAGGCGCCCTGCACGGCGCCGATGACCACCGGGCCTGGATTGGCGACCAGCCGGTCGAACGCTGCCTTCGCGCTGAGCGCATGCTCGATGAAGCAGACCGACTGGGTTTCCGCTTCAGGTCCGAAGCCCGGAATCTCGTCGAATGCGAGCTCTGGTCCCGTCGCGATGACGAGGTAATCGTAGGTGATGAAGCTGCCATCCAGCAGTTCGATCGACTTCGCCTCGGGGTCGAGCCGTTTGGCGCCCTGCGGGTAGAGAGCGATGTCCCGCCGCCTGAACACCGGCTCCAGATCGATCTCGACCTGCTCGCGCTCGCGCCAACCGACGGCTACCCAGGGGTTGGAGGGCACGAAATGATAGTGGTGTCCCTTGTTCACCACCGAAATCCGATGCTGCGATCCGAGCCGGTCTCGCAGTTCGTAGGCCATGATTGTTCCGCCGAGCCCGGCTCCCAGAACGACGACATGCGACATTTCGAACTCCTTCCCGCTGCGATCGCAGCAATGCTCGGATGGCTGTTTCGGCCGCTTGCGAATTGCGCGGGACGGACAGGCACCACCGCACTGGTCTAGCGTGCAGCCAGGCGGCGCGATTTGACCTAGAGCAAACGGCCTGGGCCGAGGCGCGAGTGACTTCTTTTACTGCCCCGAGACATGAGGCGCGTGGTGTGACAGGGGGAGCAGGGCCGGCAGTTTCGATACCCGTGCTACCCACGCTTTGCGCTGCCGCGGTGTGAGGCCCTTGACGCCACCTACCCGGGTAACGCGCACCGGTTGCATGCCGCAAATCTCGAGGGTGGCGTTCCTGACGGCGTTGATGTCGGCATCGCGATAGCTGCGGCGAAGCCACGATGCGGTGGCGTCCGACGTCGTCACGATGTCGGCTGATCGCCCCTCGAGCAGCTTGCGCCAGAACGGATCGTTGACGTCGTGCCGGAACGTGAACTGGGAATAGAGCGTCCGGTCGAAGAACCCTTTGAGCAGGGCGGGCACGTTGCCCCACCAGACCGGATAGAACAGGGCAAAGTGTTCACACCAACTGAGGTTCTCCTGCGCGGCGGCCAGATCGTTTTCGAGCGGCTGCACCCGCTTCAGCCCGCAATGCAGGATAGGGTCGAAATTCAGCTCGGCCAGGTTCCGACGCCGCACCTCATGGCCGGCGCCGGCCGCGGCAGCACAGTACGCATCGGCCAGGCTGCCATTGAAGCTTTCAATGTCCGGGTGGGCGTAGAGGACGTGGATACGCATCAGAACCTCCTGCAACTGGAGCCATTCTGGCCGAGTCGTGTCGGCCGGCCTTGATCGAGGTCAACCGGCGCCGCCTCGACCGCCCAGCGACGGCCGTCCCTTGAGGCGGCTTGATCCCGGTCAATCCGCAGCAGCGCCAAACGGGCAGAGTGCGCTGATGACGAACTGGCATGTCATCACCGGTGGCCCGAGTTCCGGCAAGACGACCATGATCCTCCTGCTGGCGCAGCGCGGCTATCGCACGACGATCGAGCACGCACGTCACCTTATCGACACCCAGCGGGTCACCGGCCGCACCGTGGCCGAAATCCGCGCCAACCAGCGGGAGTTCCAGAGGGCCGTGCTGCTGATGCAGCTGAAACAGGAGCAGGCGCTTGATCCGGACGAGCTGTGCTTCCTCGATCGTGCGTTGCCCGACTCCCTTGCCTACTACCGCTATCTGGAGCTCGAGCCGGTGCCGGAACTGCTGACCGCGCTGAAGACGGCTTCATATCGAAAGGTCTTCGCGCTCGATCTGCTGCCCCTTGCCAGGGACTATGCCCGAACCGAAAGCGCGCTGGCGCAGCGCCAGATCCATGAGCTCCTGATCGAGGTCTACGAGGAGCTCGGCTACGTCGTCGAAAGGGTTCCGGTGCTCGAGGTCGAACCGCGGCTCGCGTTCATCCTGGCGCGGGTCGAGATGCAGCCGGCGTCGGCTACCTGAGCGCCCTGAGGGCGTTCAGGATGACCACCACATCGATGGCTTCCTGGAACAGGGCGCCGGCCACCGGCGGCAGCAGCCCGAATGCCGCGACCACCATACCGGCCAGCGACAGCAGCAGGCCACCGGCGACGCTCTGGGTGGCGATGGTCCGGGTGCGCGCCGCAATCTCCAGCGCGCCCAATGCGCGATCGAGTCGATCGACGAGGATCACGACGCCGGCCGTCTGCGACGAGGCGGCTGAGCCGCGCGCCCCCATCGCCACGCCAACGCTGGCCGCGGCCAGTGCCGGGGCATCGTTCACGCCGTCGCCGACCATCATGGTGGGGGCCCGGGCTACCTCCTGCCGCACGACGTCGAGCTTGGCCTCAGGCGAGAGGTCGCCTATGGCTGCACTCAGGGACAGGCGGCTGGCCAGCGCGTCCACCACGTCCTGCCGGTCCCCCGAGGCGAGCACGATGCGCGTGACGCCGTGGCGGGCGAAGCCGTCGATGACGTCGGCAGCGTCGTCCCGGAGCGGATCGTGCAGCACGATGATGCCGGCGAGCTCGCCGTCGACGGCTGCGGCGACCACGGCGACGCCGGGCTCCAGCCCTGCCCTGAGGGTATAGGGATCGCCGCTGCTGCGGGCGGCCACGTAGCGGCTCCCCCCGGCGGACACCTCGTACCCCTCGACCCGGCCGGTAATGCCCGAACCGGTCGCCTCGGCCACCGCCGAGGGAGGTGTAAGCGCCAGCCCCCGCCGGCGCGCTTCGGCAACCAGCGCCTGGGCGATGACGTGGTTGGATGCCTGGTCAAGCGAGGCCACGAGGCGCAGCAACTCGTTGGCGTCCCGGGTTGCGTCGGCCGTACGGATTTCGGCAACGTGCGCCACCCCATGGGTGAGCGTGCCGGTCTTGTCGACGATGACGGTACGGACGCGGCTCAGTGCCTCGAGCGCCCCGCCATTCTTGATCAGGATGCCCTGGCCGGCGGCCCGTGAGATGCCTGAGATCAGCGCCACCGGCAGGGCGAGGATCAGCGGGCAGGGCGTCGCCACCACCAGCACGGCGAGCGCCCGCAGGTGGTCCCCGCTGAACCACCAGGCTGCACCAGCGAAGGTTACAGTTACCAGCAGGAACCAAACGGCGAGGCGGTCGGCGGCTCTGGCGACCGGGGCCTTGCTCTGTTGAGCCTGCTCCACCAGCCTGACGATGTGCGCATAGGTGCTCTGGGCGGCGGGACGCGTGACCGTCATCTCGAAGGCGTCGCCGGCATTGATCGACCCACTCAGCAGGGCTTCGCCCGCGCTGCGCCTCACGGGCAAGGGCTCGCCGGTCAGCGCTGCCTCGTTAACCACCGCCGTCGTCGCAACGACAGTTCCATCCGCCGGTAAAGTATCGCCAGCCCGGATCAGGATCACGTCGCCTGGTACAAGCTCGCCAATCGGCACCTGCTCCAGATTCCCGTCGCGCTTGCGCATGGCCGTGCGGGGCACGCGTCCCAGCAGTGCCGTCAGCTCGCGCTTCGCCCGCCCTTCGGCGAACTGCTCGAGGAGCTGGCCGCCGGCATACATGAGCCCCACGACATTGGCGGCGAGCGCCTCGCCGAACAGCAGCGCTGCGCTCATCGACAGTGCGGCGACCAGGTCAAGTCCGACCGAGCCCTTGCGCAGGCTGGTGACGATCTCGACGAGCAACGCCAGCAGGATCGGTATGGTGGCGCCCGACCAGATGAGGCGCGACAGATCAGCTGCGCCAACGACGGCGGCGATTCCCCCGGCCGCGAGGCCCGCGATGGCCAGCACGACCAGGGCCAGCCGCGGCGAGGCCGGCAGCGCAGACATCCAGCGCGGTATCGGCGCAGCCGTGCTGTCGCTCATTGCGCCACCCGTCGCGGCAGGTCGACTACCGCTTCGACGCCGCTGTCCAGACCGGCGATGGGGGACTGGAGCGTCAGGCGTCCTCCCGCCTGCCCGATGATCCCCCGGGCGATCGAAAGGCCGAGGCCGCTGCCATCGGCCGTGGTCTCACCGCGCACGAAGGGTCGGCCAAGCTGCGCCAGTTCGACGGGGTCGAGCGCCGGGCCCTGGTTCTGGATGTGCAGGGAGCCGGATGGGGCGATGAACACCCGCACCGGTGCTGCCTGCCTGCCGTGCTTCAAGGCGTTCTCGATAAGGTTGCGCAACACGATCGCCAATCCGTCCGGGTCGATGGTGGCAGGCAGGTGCTGGGCGCTGCCCGTTTCGAACTGCACGCGGTCCCGCCATGCGGTGCTGGCGTTGATATCGCGGATAACCATATTCAGCACAGGCAGCTGGTCTATCTCGTTATCGGTCCTCGCGAAACCCGCCTCGATACGGGCCAGCTGCAGCAGCTTCTCCGATAGTTGTGACAGGCGTTTGAGGGCAGTCTCGATCTCGCGGACGCGTTCGATCCCCGGCTTGCCGGCCAGTTCATCGGCCAGTTGCTGGGTCTGGGCCAGGGCGCCCGCAATAGGGGTGCGCAACTCATGCGCGCTGCGGGCGGCAAAGGCCCGTTCGGCCTCGAGCGCAGACTTCAGCCGTGCAAGCAACTCGCCGACCGCGTCGGCAATCGGCGCCAGTTCGATCGGGTGACGGTCGGCATGCAACGGTTCGAGGTTGCGGCTGTCCCGTTGGGCGATATCCCGGCGCAGCGCCTGTAGTGGGCGCAGGGCCAGCCGCATGGCCAGCCACACGCCCGCGGCGATCAGCGGGATCAGAGCCAGCAGGGGCCAGCCGAGGGCGGCCAGACTGTCGCGAAACGCCGTTGCCCGGCGGTCGCTCAGCTCGACGATGACGATCGAGTAGCCCGACCGTGGGTCTTGGAGCGCAAAGGTTCGCTGGCCGTTGAGGTCGCCGAAACCCACCGGCTCGGTGACGTCGATGTCGTCTGGCGCGTGCTCGTCACGCAGGACCAATGCGCCCGCCGCGTCGCGGATGAAATAGGTGAAGCTGGCGTCGTGCGCCACGCGGGCAGGAGCGTGATCGTCGTCATCGTCATCGCCGTCGCCGTCTGCCCGCCCGTTACCGACGATCAAGCGTTCGGCGCCGTGGTCGCGCTCCCGCAGATCGTGAACGGCCAGCGGCAGCAGTCGCAGTGCGCTCTCTCGCAGGCTGTCGTCATAGGCTTCGTTGAGCTCGTGCTGCATCACCGCAACTGAGATGGTGGCCGCGCCGATCCACAGCAGGGCCATGCCGGCGCTCAGGCCGAGCGCCAGCTGCAGCGCGATGGACGGGCGGCGGTTCACTCCTGCACCTGATAGCCGAGCCCACGGCTGGTATGGATGAACTCGCGTCCCAGCTTCTTTCGCAAACGGCTGATATAGACCTCCACGGCGTTGCTCTCGATTTCGGCGCCGAACGCGTAGAGCGAATCCTCGATCTCCGACCTGGTGACGATTGCCCCGCGGCGCGAAAGCAGCCGCTCCAGCACGGCCCATTCGCGTGCGGTGAGGCTGACGGACTTGCCGTTGACGCTGACCTGGCGGTGCGCGAGGTCGACGGCGACCCCCGCGGCGACCCGGGTAGGTACGGGGCTGCCGCCGTAGCGGCGGGCGACCGCGGCGATGCGAGCGGCCATCTCGGCCAGGTCGAATGGCTTGACCAGATAGTCGTCGGCTCCGGCATTGAGCCCCTCGACGCGGACCGAGACCTGATCCTGCGCGGTGGTGATGATCACCGGCACGGCGTTGTCGGCCTTCCGCAGCTCGCGCAGCAGGTCGAGCCCACGGCCATCCGGCAGACCCAGGTCGAGCAGGACCAGTTCATAGGGAACACCGGTAAGGGCGTGCCGCGCATCGTCGATCCGCTGCATCCAATCGGCGGCATGGCCGGCTGATAGCAGGTAGTCGCGAATGGCCGCGCCCAGTACGTGGTCGTCCTCGATCAGCAATATACGCAAAGGGTCCCGAGCTCCTTGGCTGCACCTAGGCGCGCAACCTTACGCCAAGCTGAACGAGAAACCTCAGCGGCTTCAGCCTGACGTCAGGTTGGCATGTTCGAACGTCCAGCAGGATTTGCATATGATGGAGTTTGGCAGATGAAGAAGCTTGCCGCGATGCTGATGCTGGCCACCGCGCTGGTGGCGCCGGCCACGGCCTGGGCCCGGGATGTGACGATCGAGGCACGGATGGTGCGTTACTCGGGGCGTCCGGCTTACCTGGCGGTCTATCTCACCGATCCGTCCGGGGCATATCAGTCGACGCTTTGGGTTTCCGGTCACAAGACCAGATACTACGGCACGCTGCGCGGCTGGGCCCAGGGCGTGTCGCAGGCCGGTTCGCTAAACCTCGACGGCATCACCGGCGCCAGCGTCGGTGGCGGCGAAACGCTGACCGTGCACGCCAATCTGGCCGATGCGCTGATCGATGCCGGCTACCAGGTGCATGTGGATACAGCGGTCGAGGATGGCGGGGAGTACTCTGACGACGCTGTTATCGCCGTGACGTCGGCGCCGGGCACGGTCGATGGCACCGGCTACGTCAGCAAGCTCTCGATCAGCATGTAGGCAACACAGATGCGCCGCTTGCACGCTCTGGCCGGCCTCCTGGGCCTGGCTCTGGTCACCTTCATGGCAATCACTGGCTTCGTGCTGTCGCTGCAGCCGGTGCTTGAGACAGTCGGGGCCGCACGAAGCGCCAGCCCGCCCAGTGTCGCCGCCATCGCGGCGCGGGTAAACGATGCGGTGCCAGGGCTCGAGCGGCTGGTGCGGCTGGCGTCGGGTCAGCTCGTTGCCTATGGCCGCGAAGGCGCGAGCCGGAGCGCCGAGATCGTCGATCCCTCGAGCGGGGCCGTGGTCGGCGCCTATGCTCCCTCGCCTGTGTTCTCCTTCATCTCCGAGCTGCACCGTTCGCTCTTCCTCGGCTCGGCCGGCCACGGCATCGCCGGTATCGGCGCGCTCGCCATCCTGGTCCTTTCCGTGAGTGGCATCGGCTTGCTGGTCCGCAAGATGGGCGGCTGGCGGCAGCTTCTGGCAACTCCCCGCGGCAGCGGATCGCAACGACTGCACACCAACCTTGCCCGGGCCGCGATACTGGCGCTCCTGCTCACCGCGTCCACCGGTATCTACATGTCGGCGGCCTATTTCGAGCTGCTCCCCAGCTCGGGCGCGGAGTTCTCCTTCGCGCCAAGCGGTAGCGGCGGGACGCCGGCCCCTATTGCCTCGCTCGATGGGCTGGCAGGCATTTCACTCACCGACCTGCGCGAACTGGTCTTTCCTGCTGCGGACGATGCTCGCGACGTGTTCACGCTCACCACCAGCTCCGGCCAGGGCTATGTCGACCAATCGACAGGCGCGCTGCTCTCGTTCACGCCGAGCAGCGTGTGGCAGCAGGCCTACGAGCTGATCTACATGCTCCATACCGGCCAGGGGGCCGCGGTACTGGCAGTGTTGCTCGGTCTGGGCGCCCTCGCCGCGCCGGTGCTGGCGCTCACCGGTTCGGCGATCTGGTGGTTGCGTCGCCGCAGCATGCCGCGCGTCGCCCACAACGCGTCATGGCGCGAGTCCGATACCGTCATCCTGGTCGGCAGCGAGTCCGGTAGCACCTGGGGCTTTGCCGCCAGCCTCCATGAGGCGCTCGTTGCTTGCGGCCATCGCGTGCACCTCGCCGGAATGAACGAGCTTCGCCGCTCCTATCCCGGGGCCGCCCGCCTGCTTGTCCTTACTGCCACCTACGGTGACGGGACGGCGCCTGCCTCGGCGCGACAGTTTCTGGCGCGGCTCGGATCGTTCAGCTCGCGGCCTGCCTTCGCTGTGCTGGGTTTCGGCGACCAGAGCTTTCCGCAGTTCTGCGGCTATGCAGCCAGGGTCGAGGCTGCACTGGCCGAGCGGGGGCTCGAGCCGCTCCTGCCGGTCTATGGCATTGACCGCCAGTCGCCCGCCGATTTCGCCGCCTGGGGCAATATCCTGGGCGAGCGGCTCGGCCTTGCGCTCGCACTCTCGCATGTGCCTCCCCGGCCACGCACCAGCCAGTTGGTGCTGGAAGAGCGCACGTTGTTCGGCGTCGAAGTACAGGCGCCGGTCGCCATCCTGCGTTTCGCCATGCCGGATCACCCACAGGGCTGGCTGGGACGGCGGCGACTGCCGCGCTTCGAGGCCGGCGACCTGGTCGGCATCCTGCCGCCGGGAAGCGACGTGCCCCGCTACTATTCAATTGCCAGCGCCTCGTCCGATGGAGTCCTCGAGATTTGCGTCCGCAAGCAGACGAGCGGCATCTGCTCGGAGTTTCTGCACGCACTCCTCCCGGGCGAAACAGTAGAGGCGTTTGTCCGGCCCAACCCCGATTTCCGCCCCAACCGCAGCCGTCGGCCGCTGATCCTCGTCGGGGCGGGAGCCGGCATCGCCCCGCTGGCAGGGTTCGTTCGTCACAACCGGTATCGCGCGGTGCATCTGTTCTTCGGCGCCCGCGATCCGGGATCCGACTTCCTTTATCGCGACGAGATGGAGCAAGCGCTGGCCGAGGGGCGCCTGGCGTCGCTTACCACCGCATTCTCGCGCGTGCTGGGCGGCGCCTACGTGCAGGATCGACTGCTCGAAGAAGGCGCACGGGTCCGCGAACTGGTGGAGCGAGGCGCCCAGATCATGGTGTGCGGCGGTCGCGAAATGGCGAGCGGCGTGCAGGAGGCGATGGACGCCTGCCTCGCCCCGCTCGGCCTTTCCGTCGCCATCCTCAAACGCAAGGGACTCTATCTCGAAGATGCTTACTGAAACCAGGCTTACCCGTCCGGTCCTCAACGGGCCCACCATGGGAACACGCTATTCGGCGGCCTTCTTCACCGAGCCGGATCGGCCGATGGTCGAGCTGCATCAGGCGTTGCAGCAAAGTGTCGATGCCGTCGACGCCCAGATGTCCACCTGGAAGCCGGGCTCCGATCTGATGCAGCTCAATCGCGCCCCGGTCGGGATCTGGATCGACGTACCGGAGGAACTGGCGACCGTACTGGCGGCGGCCCTTGAGGTCGGACGGGCTTCCGGCGGTGCCTTCGATATCGGCGTCGGCGACCTCGTTTCTGCGTGGGGCTTCGGCCCCGGTGCCGGGGCTCCCGATCCGGACGCCGCCGCCGCCGCCGGTGTCGTGCGGCGCGTACCGGCGCACCTTGCCATCGAGCTCGACCTTGTCGCTAGACGCGTGCGCAAGCATCGCCCGGTGACACTCGACCTTTCCGGCATCGCCAAGGGCTACGGGGTCGATGAACTGGCCCGCGTGCTCGAGAGTCACGGCATTCGGCGCTATCTGGTCTCGATCGACGGCGAGTTGCGGGCGGGGGCACCAAAGCCGGATGGCTCGAGCTGGCGCGTCGCGCTGGAGCGTCCCGAGTTCGGATACCGGGCCGCCGCTGGCGTGATCGAGATCGCCGACGCGGCGCTCGCCACTTCGGGCGACTACCGGCATGTGGTCGAATTCCGCGGCGCCCGCTACGGCCACACGATCGACCCGCGACATCACGCTCCGCTTCGCAACGGCCCGGCTTCGGTCACCGTGCGCGCTGCGAGCGCCATGCAGGCGGATGCCTGGGCAACGGCCCTTATGGTCCTCGGTCCCGAACGCGGCGGCGAACTCGCATCGGCACTCGACCTCGAGGTGCTGTTCGCCGAGCACGGGACCGATCCGACCGACCTTCATCAAGCGACGACCCCTGCCCCTGAAAGGAGGAGCTACTATGACCAGGACTATCGTTAGGCTCGCTGCGACGGCATGCGGGATCTGTGTGCTCGGCGCGTTGCCGGCCACCGCGGCCGACATCCGAGGCGAGCTCACGCCCGACCTCATTTATGACCACTGCCGTACCGCCGGAGTGGGCAGTGAGGCCGAGGGCAGCTTCATGTTGCCGGATGGCCGGCGCATCACCGGCACACTGCTCTGTACTGCCGAGGACCTCGCTGCCGCCAAGGCCATGCCGCCGCGCCATCACGATGACGAAGATGACGACGACGATGATGATGACGCGCAGGAGGGCTACGACGCCTGACTGAACGGCGGAGGAGCCTTGTTCCTAGACGATCGTGCCGAAAAGGGCCCCGATTGCGGCCGTGATCAGCATGGCGAGGGCGCCCCAGAACACGACGCGGGCGGTCGGCTTCCAAGGCGAAGCCCCGCCCGCGGCAGCGCCGATGGCGCCGAGGGCTCCCAGAAATACCAGTGAAGCAAGGGCGACGGCCCAGATCAGCCAGGCGCTCGGTGCCACCAGCACGGCAAGCAGCGGCAACGCCGCCCCCACCGCAAAGGTCACGGCCGAGGTCAGCGCTGCCTGCACCGGGCGGGCGGTGGAGACTTCCGACAGCCCAAGCTCGTCGCGGGCGTGAGCACCCAGCGCATCCTTGGCCATCAACTGGGTGGCGACTTGCGCGGCGAGAGGCTCGTCGAGCCCGCGCGCCACGTAGATCGCTGTGAGCTCGGCATGCTCCGCGGCAGGTTGGTTGGCAAGTTCCCAGGTTTCCTTGGCCAGGCTGGCCGTTTCGGTGTCGGATTGCGAACTCACCGAAACGTACTCCCCGGCTGCCATCGACATGGCGCCGGCGACCAGCCCGGCCACTCCGGCGACGAGAATGGCACCCTTGTCTCCCGAGGCGGCCGCCACACCGATGATCAGGCTTGCGGTCGAGACGATGCCGTCATTGGCGCCGAGCACAGCGGCCCTGAGCCAGCCGATACGCCCGACCTGGTGCTCTTCGGGATGGGTCTTCATCCTGGTCATAAAAGATCCTCTGTCCTGCTTGCCGACGCCACGGATCGACGGGTCCCAATGCTGCACTGCCGGAGGCTGTCGCCGAGCACCACCGCAGATAGGCGGCCACGCTGAAGATAGGCGCTGCGAACATCAGGTCTAGCAGCCCGCGGCACCTCGCGATTTGACCTGCCGCAAAGGCGCCAGCGCCGCCGAACAAGCCGGACAGCGCCTCGGTCCACTGCCCACGCCGCTGGGGCCCGGCGCCAGATGCGGGCTACGCACGCGTGCCGGCTGGACCATCAGCGGTAGGGGAGAGGATCGAGCTTCGCCATCGACCAGCCGAGCATCAGCCCGGCCAGCCAACCGAAATGCGCCAAAGCAGGCTGGCTCGAGCTCCCGGCTTCCGCCTGTCGCGACCCGGCCGAGCCTGAGGTGGGGAGTGGGTCAGCCGACAGCGCTCTTGATGGCGCTGTAAAGCGAACCGGCGCGGGCGCCGGAACGGCAGTAGCCGAAGATCGGCCTGGGCAGATCCTTGAACGCCTGCTCGGCGCGGATCAGGGCGCCTTCGGTCAGGCCGCCCGAGACCGGGATGTGAACGGCGCGGAGCCCGGCCCGTTCGGCAGCGCTCGCGATTGTTGCAAAGCTCGGCTGGCCCGGCTCTTCCTGGTCGGGGCGGGCGCACAGGATCGATTTGAAGCCGGCATCGGCGATGGCCTGCACCTCGGAAGGGGTGATCTGGCCGGCAATGGCGAAGTCGGCGTCGAGTTTGCGATGGTTCACGGTCTGGTCTTTCTTGCTGGCGAGGTGAGGGGGCGCATGGAGGGGCAGCCCGAGAAAGCTACGGCCGCTGGTGGCCTGATCGGGAATGCCATCAGTTCGGGCCTGACGGTGAAGTCGGGGCGAGCGGAATTGGCTTGACGGCCATGCGGTCTCTCCCAATTGTCAGGTGCGCTGGCGCTTGCTGCTCAGGCGCAATGCTGCGTAGATCGGGCAGAAGCTCAGGGCGGAAGTTGCGATCAACACCCCGCCGACGACTATGGCGCCCCAGAAGGCCGTGGCGTCCGACCAGATCGGCCAGCCGGTGAGCAGCGGAGCCGCGATGAGAACTGCGCCGAGGATGAAGCGAATGATGCGATCCAGGGTTCCGACATTCGACATGGTGTGCCTTTCGGTGACGGGAGTTGCAGGAGCACTCTCATTGACTTGTATATTCGAATATTCTAATATGTCAACATGAATATCGCTGAGCTCGAACCCCGCGCCGATGAGGCGGCCGAACTGCTGGCCGCAATGGCCAACCCCAAGCGGCTGCTGATCCTGTGTCACCTGCTGGATGAGGAGCTCAGCGTCGGCGAGCTGTCCGAGCGCGTGCAACTGGCGCAATCCCCGCTGTCGCAACATCTGTCGAAGCTCAGGGCCCTGCGGCTCGTGGCGACCCGACGGGACGGTCAGATGATCAGGTACCGCCTCGCCTCGGACGGCGTGGCGAGCATCCTGACAACGCTTTACGGCATCTATTGCAAGCCGCGCGAAACGGCTGCCGGGCCCCGGGGTCGGGCATCATGAGTCGGACAGGGCGAGACGCCGCTTGATCGGGGTCAAGCGCCTCCGCCCCCGGTTTGGAGATATGCAAACGCTGCGCATCCCGCCTCCGCAAGGCTGCGGGTGTTCATGGGGAGTCCGGCTGGCCGAGCATCAGTCGCACCCTGACCAACTCGCTCGCGTCGGTCTCGGGGACCTGAGCAAAGCCGAGGCGGGCGGTGAGGTCGAGCATCGCCGCATTCTCCCTGAGGATCACGCCATCGATGCGAGCGAGACCGTCGGCCCGTGCGTAGTCGAGCAACTGGCGCATCAGCGTGGTGCCCAGCCCCAGCCCTTGCAGGTCGCTGCGCACCATGATGCCGAACTCGGCGCCGACATGGTCGGGATCCGAAGCGAACCGGCTGATGCCGGCGAGGTCGCCCGTTTCTGCCTCGAGGGCCACGAACGCGATGTCGCGGTCATAGTCGAGCTGGCTGAGGCGGACGATCATCTCGTGCGACAGCGACCGCATGGGGGCAAGGAAACGCAGGCGCATGTCCTCGGCGCTCACGCGCTCGAGGAATCGGGGATAGAGCGCCGCGTCTGCGGGTCGCATCGGACGGATGATGAAGTGTTGCCCGCTGCAGGCCACTTGCCGTTCCCAGCCGGAGGGGTAGGGGCGAACGGCGAGGCGTCGGTTGGGCGCGGTCTCGCGCAGCCGTTGAGGCGCGATTTCGATACGGGCGTCGAGCGCCATGGCGCCGTTTTCGTCGACCAGCAGCGGATTGATGTCGATGGCCACGATGCCCGGCTGATCGATCGCCAACTGCGACAGCGAAAGGAGCGCCGAGATCACGGCCGGCCTCGCGGCCGGCGGCCGGTCGCGATAGCCCGCCATGAGGCGCGAGATGCGGGTCGCATCGATCAGGTCGCCCGCGAGGACCTCATCGAGGGGCGCGAGCCCCATCGCCGTGTCGCGCACGACTTCGACCGATACGCCGCCGGCACCGAAGACGATGACGGGTCCGAAGCTCGGATCGGTATTGAGTCCCACCAGCAGCTCGTGGGCATGCCGCCTGCGGACCATCGGTTGCACGGTGAAGCCCTCGAAATCTTCGAGCCCTGCCGCCGACGCCCTGAGCCGGATATCTGCCGCCGCCTTTCGAGCCAGCTCGGGGCTGGTCACGTCGAGCACGACGCCGCCAATATCCGATTTGTGGGTGACCTGTTTGGCCAGCAGCTTCACGACCAGGGCATCGTGCCGCCCCAGTAGTTCGGCGGCGATGTCGACTACCTGCTGTTCGGTTTTTGCTGTGCGGGTTTCGGGCACCGGTATGCCATAGGCGGCAAGCAGCGCCTTGGCCTCGGGCTCGGTCAGGACCGTTCGGCCATCACCTGCAACCTCGCTGAGCATGCGCCCGACCAGCGCGGCGTCGCTCTGCACCGCACCGGCACTCGGCGGCACGCGCTCCAGCCGCTCGCGCAGCCGGGACCAGCGGGTGAGAAAGTCCACGGCCTGAGCTGCCGCTGCCGGAGTGTCCACCGCGACGATGCCCTTGTCGCGCAGGGCCGCCCTGGCCTGTTCGGCAGTCTGCTTGCCGAGCCAGCACCCGATGGTGGGCTTGCCGGCGATCGTGCCGTTCATGGCGAGGTCGGCGATGGCCAGCGCGGCGTCGAGCGGGGAGGAGAGGGCGGTTGGGCAGTTCATCGCGAGCACGACGTCAACCGAGGCGTCGGCCGCCACGGTCGAGACGGCTGCGGTGTAGCGATCCGGTGGAGCGTCGCCGATGATGTCGACCGGGTTGGCGTGCGACCACGTCGCCGGCAGCGCGGCGTCGAGGATCGTCATGGTCTGCGGATCAAGCCTGGCCAGGGTGCCGTCCAGATCGAGCAGGTCGTCGACGGCGAGGACACCGGCCCCACCACCATTGGTGACGATGCCGAGTCGCCCCGACTTGAGCGGGCGGAAGCGCGTCGTGACCTCGGCCGCGTAGAACAGTTGCTCGAGGTTGCGAACCCGGATGACGCCGGCGCGGCGCAGTGCGGCCTCGATCACGGCATCCGAACCGGTGAGGGCGCCCGTATGGGTCATCGCCGCCCGGGCCGCCTCGCCGTGCCGGCCAGGCTTGACCGCGATCACCGGCTTGATGCGGGCGGCAGCGCGCGCGGCAGACATGAACTTGCGCGGCTCGGGAACCGACTCCAGGTACATCAGGATGGTCGAGGTGGCGGCGTCCATCGCCAGCCAGTTGAGGCAATCGCCGACGTCGACGTCGGCCATGTCACCCAGCGAGATCAACTGGGAAAACCCGAGCCCCTCGGCGGCCGCCCAATCGATAATGGAGCTGACGATGGCGCCAGATTGGGAGATCAGCCCGAGCCTGCCGGCCTTGGCCGGCAGGTGGGCGAAACTGGCGTTGAGCGAGACCAGCGGGGAGAGCATGCCGATGGTGTTGGGGCCGACGATGCGCATCAGATGCGGCCTTGCGGCATCCAGCATCGCCTGGCGGAGACCGCTGGCGGTATCGACGCCGGCCGTGATCACGACTGCCGCCTTGCAGCCGCGGCTGCCCAGCTCGCCGATCACTCCCGGTACGGCATGCGGTGGCGTGACGATCACCGCCAGATCGGGGGCATCGGGCAGCTGGGCCGAGTTGCGGTAACAGGCGATGCCGTCGATCCGCTCGTATTTCGGGTTGACCGGGTAGATCGCGCCTTCGAAGCCGCCGGCACGGATGTTCTCCAGCACGATCGCTCCGACCGACTGCGGGCGCTGAGACGCTCCGACGATGGCGACCGACCTGGGACGAAAGCACTGATCGAGATTCCGGATGGTCATGTCACAGCCGCTGGGGTGAGAGGGAAGCCGGCGGAGGTTCGCCTTGCGCACGCATGCCAGGCAGCATTTCCACGGCGGGCAGGTTGCCGACTTGAGCCAGATCAACCGGTGCTGCCCTACTTGTGCTCTGCTGACTGCCGGGTACAGGACGGCCGAGGAGACCGACCATGACGGCGCTGGTGCTCTACTATTCCAATACGGGGAACACCCAGAAGGTTGCCAAGGGCCTCGCCGAACAGCTGGGTGCGGATCTGGCCGAGATCACCTGCCAGACCTATCTCGCCTGGTACGGGCCGCTCGCCATGGCCTGGGATATCTTCACCCGGCACCGGCCCAGGGTGAGCGTGGTCGTTCCCGTGCACGCGCATTACGACCTGGTGGTCGTCGGCGGCCCGGTCTGGGCGGCGCACGCGGCCCCGCCACTGCTGAGCGCGCTGCGGATGCTGCCGGCAGCCGATGCCACGGCGGCCTTCGTCACCTGCCGCGGTAGCAGCCCAAACTCGCCACCCGGCCCCGCCCTTGCCGAGATGCAGGCAGCGATCGCTTTGCCCGTCGTGGCGAGCCGGATCTTCCGCGAGGACGAAATTCGTGGCCCGTCCCTCCTTGGTGCCCTCGCCGAATTTGCCGCCGAGTTGAGGTCGAAGGCTCCGGCTTGATGCAGATCAACCCGCCTCGCTCCGGCTGCGGCAGCATGGCCACCAGAAACAGGTCAGGGGGTTCTCCAATGGAACGCATCCACATCACCCAGCACACCTCTCTCGGCGCCTTCTGGTTCGCCGGGTGGCTCTTCACCATCGGCTTTCTGAAACTGCAGTTCTGGATGGGGCTGCTGGCCCTGTTCATCTGGCCCTATTTCCTGGGCACCCACTTCGTTGCGCAGTGAGGGGCACGTCGTGATCAAGGATGTCGCCGTTCACCTGACCGGCTCGCGTGAGGATGCCGCCCGCATTGCCCATGCCGCAGGGCTCGCACGCACCCTCGATGCGCACCTCACCGGCATCTATGTCCACCAGTTGCCCGACATACTCTCCATTACCGATCCGAGCGGATCGGCCTTCCTGCAACGGTTGGTCGAACAGTCCGTCGCGCAGGCAGAAGCGACCACCAAGGCGCTGGACAGCACCTTCGGCCAGCTTGGGCTGAGCTATGAGCTGAGGCGCCTCGATGTCTATCCGGGCGAGGTGGGCAGCGAACTGGCCAGCGAGGCACGCCAGTCCGACCTGTTCGTTGGGACGCGGCCCTATGGAGATCCCAACAAGGGACAATGGATCGAGGAGGCGGTGCTGTTTCAGTCGGGCCGACCATGCCTCTTCCTGCCGCCGTCGTTTCAGGGACGTGACACCTACGACAACGTGCTCGTCGCCTGGAGGAACACCCGGGAGGCGGCCCGCGCCGTCGCCGACGCCGTGCCGTTGCTGAAAAAGGCGAAATCGGTGGTCGTCGCAATCGTCGATGAGCAGCTGGGCGCGGCCGAAGAACAGCGCCGCGCGCCCGACGAGGACATCGGACGCTACCTGAGCCGTCATGGGATCGGGGCGGAGGTCCATATCATCGACGGATGGACCAGTACCGGCGCGGCCCTCCGCAACGAAGCGGTGCGGACCGCCGCCGACCTCATCGTCATGGGGGCGTATGGGCACTCGCGACTGCGCGAGTGGATGCTGGGCGGGGCGACCCGCGACATTCTGAGCTCGGCAACGGTCCCCGTCCTGGTGGCGCATTGAGGCGGCTCGAACACGTTGCGCTCTGGGGAGGCGTCGCCGCACCGGTGCTCTACATCGGCACCGTGCTGGCCGGCGGCGCGGTGCTGCCGGGCTACGACCCGGTCACCGACCCCATCAGTGCACTCACCGCAGCGGGACGTCCCGGCATCAAGTGGATCGAGGCCGGCTTTGGCCTTTACAACCTGCTGCTGATGGCCTTTGCGGGTGCTGGTTGGAGCTTGGCTGATAGGGCGTGGCGGCGGGTGTTCGTCATCCTCATGGTCACGGCCGGCGCCGGCCTGCTGATGTGGCCATTTGCCATGGACATGCCGGGGGCGCCGCCGTCAGCAGCGGGGCTGGCGCATCTGGGGCTCGCAGCCGTCGCCAGCCTGTCGACGCTCGCCGCGGTCTGGCTGTCGGCCGTGAACTGGCATCGCCTCGGGCACCGTCCGATGCGGCGGTTCTGCTCGATGTGCCTCGCCGTGATCGCCCTCTCAGGCGTGGCGGCCGCGGCTGGCGCGGCGCTCGGCTGGCCACTTGTCGGCCTGCTCGAGCGCGTGACGATAGGGGGCTTCATGGCCTGGCTTGGCGTGACCGCCGCCCGGTTTGCCACCGCGTCCGACCTTGCTACCGCCTGATGCTCTGACTAGATTGCCGATAGAGCGGCTGGTCATCGATCGCCGTCGGATGTGCGGTTCGACGGCATCGCGCGCGGCCACGGGGCGATAACATGGTGGTCGACCAGGCAGTGAAGGGCAGGTGGGCGCCCTATGCGGTTGCGCTTTTCATGGTTCTCGCCCTCTTCATGGTTCGTTACGCCGTCGATGACCTGGTGCCACGTTCCGCGGTTGCCTTGATCTTTGTCCCGGCGGTGCTGGTTGCGTCCATGCTTGGCGGCCTGTTGCCCGGCATTTTCGCGACCCTGATCGCCACCCCGGCAGTCTTCTATTTCCTTGCCGTTGGCTCCGAACTCCCTTTGGCGCTCGGCGTCAATGTCGGCCTGTTCGTGCTGGTGGGCGCGATCGTGGCCTGGCTTGGCGGCATGCTGCACCGATCGGTGCGAGGGCAAGCGGAGACGCTGGCATCGTTGCAGACGCGCGAGGCTCACCTGCAGTCGGTTCTCGACACCGTTCCCGACGCCACCGTGGTGATCGAGACGGATGGCACGATGACATCCTTCAACAAGGCCGCCGTACGGCAGTTCGGCTACCAACCGGCAGAGGCGATCGGCCAGAACGTCAGGATGCTTATGCCGGCTCCCTATCGCGAGCAGCACGATGGCTATCTCCATCGTTACCTCACCACCGGCGAGAAGCGCATCATCGGCGTCGATCGGGTCGTGGTTGGGCGACGCAAGGACGGATCGACCTTCCCGATGACCCTCGCGGTGGGTGAGACGCGGATCGCAGACAAGCGCTACTTCACTGGCTTCATTCGCGACCTGACCGAACGACAGGAGATCGCCGCACAGCTCGAATCGGCGCAAGGCGAACTGGCCCGCATGGCCCGCATCAACGAACTGGGGGAGATGGCCTCGACGCTGGCTCACGAACTCAACCAGCCACTCTCGTCGATCGCCAACTATGTCCAAGGCTGCGCCATCATGCTGGACAAGGTGGGTGAGGAATACGCGGTCAAGATGCGCGGTGCGCTGATGGAGGCGGCCAAGCAATCCCTGCGCGCCGGTGACATCATCCGCCACTTGCGCGAGTTCGTCACCCGCGGGGATACCGAGCGTCGGCCGGAGGACATGAGGAAACTGGTCGAAGAGGCGGGAGCCCTGGCCCTGATGGGGTCACGCGAACGCGGCGTCATCTCGCATTTCGAGTTCGGTCCTGGCGACAGTATGGTTGTTGTCGATCGCGTGCAGATCCAGCAGGTGCTCATCAACCTGATGCGAAACGCCGCCGAAGCGATGAAGGACAGCGAAACCAAGAACCTGACAGTAACGACCTGGGAGGCCGATCAGCGGCTGCATGTCGAGGTGGCAGACACCGGCCCCGGCATTTCAGAGGAGGTGTCCGCCCGCCTGTTTCAGCCCTTCGTGACCACGAAGGCGGGCGGCATGGGGGTAGGCCTGTCGATTTCGCAGCGCATTATCGGGTCACATGGAGGAGAGATTTCGGTATCGCGCAACGACGCGGGCGGTGCGACCTTCTCGTTCAGCCTTCCCACCATGAAGGAGATGCAAGGTGAATAGCGCAAACGTGGTGGTGCACATCGTCGATGACGAAGAGTCGGTGCGCAGCTCGCTGGCATTTCTGTTGGACGTGTCTGGGTTCGCCGTCCGAACGCATGCCACGGCCCAGTCCTTTCTCGATGTGGCCGGAGGCATCCACAACGGCTGCCTGGTGACTGATCTCAGAATGCCCGATATCGACGGGGTGGAACTGCTTCGCCGGCTCCGCGCCTCCGGTCACACGATGCCGTCCATCGTCGTCACCGGGCACGGCGACGTGCAGATGGCAGTAGAAGCCATGAAGAATGGCGCCATCGACTTCATCGAAAAGCCATTCAGCAATGAGACGATTATCGAGTCGATTCGCCGCGCCGTCGACCTCGCGACCTCTCAGGTCGACGCCGAGCAAGTCCGGGAACGCGTGCGGGATCGGCTTAACAGTCTCAGCGAGCGTGAGCGGCAGGTGCTGAAGGGCGTGGTCGATGGCCTGCCCAACAAGCTCATAGCAGCCGAGTTGGGCATCAGCCCGCGCACGGTCGAAGTCTATCGCGCTGCCCTGATGGGCAAGATGCAGGCACGAAGCCTGGCCGAGCTGGTGAGGATGGTCATGGATATCGACCTGTCCGCCCCGAACGGTGTGCAGGGAGCGGCTTGATCTAGCGCAATCAGCAGCGCACTGGCACACCCTAATGTTCAGATGCATCGGCGCGTTCGATGCGGAAAGAACACTAGATGGCCCACCTGCTCGTCGTTGCGCCAGCCCCAGTCCTTCGGAACTCGCTTCGGTTCGCTCTCGAGGCGGAAGGCCATGACGTGACAGCGGCTGCCTCGCTGCACCAGGTGGATCGGGCCTCATTATCCTTCGACTGCGCAGTTATCGACCATCATGCGCTCGATGAAGCCGGCTCCGACAGCGGAAGGATTTTGGCGCAGTTCGAGCCGGTCGTGTTCCTGGCCAACAGCGCGGCGCATCCGCTGGCCGCCTCGAGCTTTCGAACAGTCACCAAGCCAACCCTGGGGTCGGCGCTGTCGGATGCCGTAAGGGCGGCGATCGCGGCACGGGACGCCACCTAGTAGAATCCCTAGTACACCGACCGGAATTTCGCGCCGCGGCCAGTTGAGCGAGGCTGAGACATCCAAGACCGAGGTGTCGAGATGTCCACGTTACCCGTATTTCTTCCCAGCTCGTCTATTCCAGCCGTGCGGCACGCAACCGAGCTGAGACCCGGCGCCGTGGCAAAGGCCGAGGCCGGTCCGGTGACGTTCTATCCGACCGATTCGACGATCTTCGCGCAGGGCGACAAAGCCGGGTCGGTGTACCTGGTCGAGTTTGGCACCGTGCGTATTTGCCGGGTGACCAGCGATGGCCGGCGCCAGATCAACAGCTTCCACTTCGCCGGCGATGTCTTCGGCTTCGAGGCGGGCGACGAGCGCCAGTGCTATGCCGAGAGCGTCGACGGCGCCGGCATTCGTGTGGTGCACACCGACGCGTCCGGAGTGCCGGCCCATCGATTGCTGCAGCTTGCTCTCACCAGCTTCGCCAGCGCTCAGCACCACCTGCTGCGGTTGGGGCGGATGAATGCGGTCGAGAAGCTTGCGTCCTTCCTGCTCGATCTCCTGGATCGCCAGGAGTCAGACAACGTCGTCGCGCTGCAGATGCAGCGCTGTGACATTGCCGACTATCTCGGCCTTACCTTCGAGACAGTCTCGCGCGTGCTGCGCAGTCTCAAGGATGGCGGGATCATCAAGGTGCCCTCGATCGATCGCGTCGAGATTGTGGATACGGCAGCCCTGGCCGCGCTGAGCGATTGACCCGTCGGGCCCGATTACTCGGGCCTGACGGCAACCACCTGGAACGTGTGCATGTGACCGTCGTCCTCGCGCACCGAAACATACTCGCCGGGCACGAAGCTTTCCTCGGTGAGACGAAACCCCACCTCGTCATCGAGATCGCTGCGGTCGTCGTAGTCGAAACTCCAGCGGCCGCCTGGCCCGCGGCGTATCCGGCCGTGCTGATCGTCCTCGCCCGGACGGAAGCGGCGAACGCGGCAGGCATTGCGCACCTTGTCCCACGCCGCCAGGTCGATCCGTCCGGCGTCCGTCAGGGGAAGGTAGAGGTAGTATCCGTGGTTGCGATCGCCATGTGGATGTTCGGGTTCGCGAGCCAGCTCGAGGGTGATGCGGGAAATCCTGGGCATTGCAGTTTGCTCCATTGAACGGTGTCCAAGTGAACAGCATCGGTGCACGCCGCCGTTGAGCTAAATCAAGCGACGTCCCGCGCAGCTTGAGCCAGGTCAAAGCGCCCTCTCGTCACATCGGGTCCAGTGGCTCATCGGAACTTCAGGAGCTGACAATGAGCTATGATTTTGAAGGCAAGGTCGCCCTCGTCACCGGCGCCGCGTCGGGGATCGGCGCAGCAATCGCCCGCGCTTTGGCCGCCGATGGCGCCAAGGTGCTGGTGGCGGATCTCGATGCCCAGGGAGCCGAAGATATTGCCCGCGCCATCCAGGCATCGGGCGGCACGGCTCGGGCGCTCGAGGTCAATGTCGCCGATGCCGTCGAGGTTGAAGCAATGGTCGAGGCCGCCAGATCGACGTTCGGCGGGCTGCACCTGGCCGTGAACAATGCCGGCATCGGCGGGCCGGCCGCCCCCACGGGCGAGTACCCGCTCGACGGCTGGCACAAGGTCATCGACGTCAACCTCAACGGGGTCTTTTACGGCATGCGCTATCAGCTGCCGGCCATCGTCGCATCGGGGGGAGGCGCCATTGTCAACATGGCGTCGATCCTCGGGAGTGTCGGCTTTGCCACGGCTTCGGCCTATGTGGCCGCAAAGCATGCCGTCGTCGGCCTGACCAAGGTCGCGGCGATCGAGTACGCCAAGCACGGCGTCCGCATCAACGCCATCGGCCCCGGCTTCATCGATACACCGCTCCTGTCCAAGCATCTCGACGAGGCGGCGCTCACCGTCATCCGCGGCCTGCATCCGGTCGGACGGCTGGGGACTTCCGAGGAGGTGGCGGCGCTCACCTCGTTCCTGCTCTCGGACGAAGCGTCCTTCGTTACCGGAAGTTACCACCTCGTCGATGGCGGGTACGTGGCGCAATAAGCCGGGCGGGCCGGATCGCTCCGGCCCTCCCTTCACTTCAACTGCTGGTCGGCGGGGTATCGTCTGGATCGGCGGAGGGCGTGCCGGGCGGGTTGGTCCGCACGATCTCCAGCTTCACCTTGCTCAGCAGCCCGGCAATCGCCGCGATGACTGCCACCCAAGGGGCGGCAAGCGCCACCACGCCGCCCGCCACGGCGCCGGCCGTCAGCGGCACCGACAGATACACGTCCCCCTGCTCGGACCGGATCTCCAGTTTGCGTACATTTCCTTCCGCCAGCAGCCGGTTGACCTCGTCAACCAGATGGTGTCCGGCCACCTCGATCTCTTCGGTGAACGTCTTCCAGGAACTCTTGGCTTCGTCGCTCATGACCAACCTCCATTTCTAATGGGTGCAGCATGCCGATCCGGGCAGCTCGCGCCTTGATCCTGCTCAAGCGATGCGGACGGCAGCTTCAGCCTCTTCGAGAAACGCTTCGATGGCGGCGTCGACAAAACCCGGTCGCTCCATCGGCAACAGGTGCGACGCCTTCGGCACCAGCCGCGCATCGACATTGGGAAGCAAGAGCCGCGCCCGCTCCAGTGCCGCGGTTGCATCGTAGAGCGGTTCACTTTCCCCGATCAGGACCAGGGTGGGCATCCTGACCGACGTCAGTTCATCGTCGGACAGTGGGGTGGGAAACAGCACGTGGGTTCGCACATGCGCCGAGACGGCGTCCATCAGGGCAACGAAGGTTTCGTCCAGCTCGTAGCCGCGATGCACCTGCGCCCCGAGCACTTGCCGGGCCGGTGGACGAAACGGCAGCTTTTCGGCAAGCCACAGGAACAGGCGTGCATACCAGTGGAAGGGGTAGAGGCCGGATGCCGGCGAAAGGAGGATGATCGGGCCGGTGGCGGACGGACGGTTGACCGCGAGCTGCAGTGCCAGCCAGCCGCCATACGAGTGACCTGCGACCGCAGGACGTTCGAGGCCCAGGGCGTGGAAGCACTCCACCAGCCAATCGGCATAGTCAGCGCCCGACCGCGGCATCCTGGTCAAGGTGCTGCGACCGGCGTCACCGACCACGTCGAAGGCGAAGACCCGATGGTGTCGGCACAGCATGCCGACGATCGGAAACCAGGCTGTTGCACTCACTGAAACCGGCGGCAGCAGCACCAGCGGCGGAAGCCCGCGATCTCCCACCTCGATGACATTGGTGCTCCCCAGGCCCGTATCGAAAGAGCGGAGGGATGGCCGCGGCCATCGCCGCAGCATCTCGTCGTAGGCAGCAAGATAGGCGGTTCGGTCCCCAGGTGTGCGGAAGATACTGGGCATGCGGGCCTCCTTCTCGCGGCGCCGGTCCTTCCGTGATGGTCGCGCCAATCGACGGCCGGTCGTTTGACTTCGGTCAAATCAGGTCCGTCCGACGGGGCCTACAAGCAGATCGACAAAGCGCAGGAGGGGCAGATGAGACCCGACCAGCCCGCAGCATCGGAGCGTTCGATGCCACCCGTGGCACCGCCGGTCCCGACGACCGACCATCACGGCCGCCCATTTGTCTACGTCGTTCGTTTTTGCGGAACAGAGCGGTCTTCGGTCGCTTCGGCGATCCGACAGGCAATCGGAGTGCTCGACAATTTCCTGGAGCGGCTGGGCGCAGGGGAGTCGCACGAGCTTGTCGTCATCTACCGCAACAGGCTGCCGGGCGCCGTGACCTTGCAGGTTGGCTTCCCGGTGGCGCCGCGCATCGCCGATGCCGCCGCCGGCGAGGTGTTCGCCGGTTTCACGCCGGCCGGCCCGATGGTCGAAGTGCTGCCGGGCGGCGAGCTCGAGGAGGTCCTCGATATCGGCGCACAGCTGCCCGAAGGCCACGCTTCAGTCTGCTGGCAAACCTTCCGCCCTGCCGATTTCAGGCCGTGGCGCGAGCATCCGTCGGCCGCCGTTCTGGTCCCGGCCGAGCTCGCTGGCCGGGTCACCCGGCACAACCCCTCGTAAATCCACCGGAGGTCGAAATGTACTCCTTCGTCAGACTGCTCGCCCTTTCGCTGCTGCTGTTGCCGCTCCAGGCGCTGGCTCAGGACGGTGCCCGCCTCTCCTTTGGTGGTGATCAGTTCACCGCCGGCCAGTCCGCGCTGGTCGACACAGCAGTGGCACGCGACGTGTTTGCCGCAGGTTACGATGTCGCGGTGCGTGCTCCGGTCAGCGGCGACGCCCATCTGGCGGGGTTCAACGTCTCGCAGGTCGCCGATGTCGCGGGGGACCTCTACGCCGCGGGCTTCACGGTCACGGTTGCCGGTAACGTTGGGGGCGATGTGACCGCCATGGGCAACACTGTGTCGTTGGCCGCGTCGCAGCCGGTGGCCGGCAACCTGCGAGCGGTAGGCCAGACGGTCACGATATCGTCAGGGATCGACGGCGCCGCCCTGATCAGCGCGCAAACCGCGACACTCGGCTCAGTGGTCAAGGGCGACCTGAACTTTATCGGCGAGAACCTGGCTTTCGGTCCGGGCGCCCGGGTGGATGGCAAGGTGACGATACGCGCGCCACGACCGATTGAGGTGCCTGCATCGGTGGCCGCTGGCGACCGTGTGACATACGAGCAGCTGGTAAGCCCTGACTATGCCTCGGAAGCGGGCAAGACCGCCGAGCATGCCGTGCGCAGCATCTGGCCAGCGGTGTGGGGCGTCGGTCTATGGTGGCTGATGCTGCTGGTCATCGGCGTGCTCGCCATTACCCTTCTGCCACGGCTGGTCCAGTCGCTGCAATCGGTCGGGGCGGCGCGTCCGCTGCGCCGTATCGGGGTGGGGCTCGTGGCCTTCGCCGCCGTCATCGGCCTCGTACCGGTACTGGTGCTGACGATCTTCGGAATCTTCCTGGTGCCGTTTGCTTTGCTGTTCGTCGTGCTGGCCTGTGCCCTGGCCCACCTGACGGGAACCTATCTGGTCGGTGTGCGCGTGGCCCGGGCGCTGACGTCGGTCGACAGCAACCTCACGCGGGTCGGCGTTCTCGCCGTTTCGATCGTGGTCGTGGGCCTGCTGGGAATGATCCCGGTCATCGGCTGGCTGCTCACCCTCGTCCTGCTCTGGCTCGGCTTTGGCGCCATGGCGGCCCTCATGATGAGCCGGCAGGCCGGAGCGGATCGCCCGGCCATGGCAGCCGCCGCCCAGACCCCGGAAGCAATCTGAGGAGAATTGTTCGATGTCCCTAAGCTTCTTCCTGCCGCTCAGCACCTACCCCGACCCCACCCCCACCGACAGCCTGGTGCGGGCGTTCGACATGGCCGCAGCGATGGGAGGAGAGGTGACCGCCCTGGTTCACGAGGTCGACATCGGTGAGGTTCAGAACGTCCTGGCGGATGCACTGGTCAATATCTCCGGAATGATCGCTGCCGCCGAAGCGCGCAGCCACGCGGCGGCCAAACCGCTGATCGACGAGGTCAACCATCTTGCCCATCGGTTTCAGATCGGGGTGACTGTGCGCACCGTGAGGAGCCGACCCGAGGTCGCTGCCGCGCTCTTCGCTGAGCGCGCCAGGACCTTCGACTGCTCGCTGCTCATGCCGTTGGCGAGCAGCGACGACCAGGCGATGGTCGCAGAGGCCGTCCTGTTCGGATCCGGCGGGCCGGCATGGCTGTTCCCGGCGGGCGAATTCACCTCCCATCTGGCGTCAGCGGCGGTCGCCTGGGATGGCAGCCGGGCTGCGGCAAGAGCCGTGCGCGACGCCCTGCCGGTCCTCTCGGTGGTCAAGCATGTGACCATCCTTTGTGCAACGGATGACAAGCCGGTCGAGCCCGCATCCGTCGGCGCACTGCAGGACTTTCTGCGGCATCACGACGTCGCGGCTGAGGTCCACCTGTTCAATCGCTCGGAGCGCGGCATTGGCGAGGCGCTTCAGCAGGCAGCCGTCGACAGCGGTGCAGGTCTGCTGGTCATGGGGGCGTACGGACACAGTCGCATCCGCGAGTTCGTGCTCGGCGGCGCCACGAGGACCGTGCTGGCCAATCGGCGCCTGCCGATCTTCATGTCGCACTGAAGAAAGCACGGCGATTGCAGAGCGATGCAAGGCCGATCTCCGCAACGATCACGTTCTTCGTCGGGCTGATCGGGGTGTTGACCCTAGTGGCAGCGGCCTCGCCGTTCGTCTTCACGGCGGGGAACGGGCCGGTGGAGCATTTGGCCGTAACGGGAAAGCTGATCAAGCTCTATGGCTACGGGCCATATCGAAACATGCCTGCCGATGTCGCTGTCCAAGGGCTGGCCCAGGATGCCGTAACCCTGTGCTTGGGCGTCCCGACATTGTTTGCAGCGCTTTGGATGGCGCGACGGGGTGCGCGGTTAGGCTACCTGCTGTTGGTCGGAAGCATCGGGTACCTCTTCGTGCAGTATGTGCTCTACCTCGCAATGGCCACTTACAACGAGCTGTTCCTGCTCTGGGTCGTGCTGGTCTTGCTGCTCTTTCAGATTCTGCTGCGTCTTCTGGCGTCGGGCGGCCAGGAGGTTTCGGGATGGCCTTCCCCACCAAACGGCGTGCGGCCCTATGTGGGAGGCTTTCTCATCGTCAATGGGGCGTTGATCGCCCTGCTGTGGCTGAGCGTCATCGTGCCACCGCTCGTCAGCGGGAGCCTCTACCCCGATGGGCTGGCCCACCTGACGACGATGGTGGTGCAGGGGTTCGACCTCGCGATCTTTCTCCCGGTCTCGCTCGTGGCTGGCTATGGCTATCTGCGCGGAACGTCGGCCGGCCGGCTGCTTGCCCCTGCCTATGCAGTCTTTCTCACACTGCAAATGACTGCTCTGCTGGCCAAGATCGGCTGGATGGCAACCGTCGGCGTCTCGGCAGGACCGGCCTTGCTGATCGTTCCGGTGCTGCTGGCGGGTTCGCTGGCTGCAGCATCATTGGCGCTCGCGGCGGTGTCCCCCAAGCGCTCGGTTTGAGCTGAGTCAAAGCGGTAGACGGCTCCCACGCTAGCATAGCTCCCGAACATGCCTGAGGAGCATCAGATGCGTGAAGATCACAAGCTGCAGGCCGCCGTCCAGTCGCGTCTCGACCTGGATCCCTCAATCAACTCCAGCCATATAGGTGTCGCGGCCCGGCAGGGGATCGTAACCCTCTCGGGGCACGTGGGCACTCTGCTCGAACGCTCCGCCGCCGAACGCGCCGCGGGCCAGGTGAAGGGCGTGCGTGTGGTCATCAACGAGCTCTCCGTCGAGCTGGCGGGCATCAGCCGGACGTCCGACGAGCAGATTGCCGAGCGCGCCTATGCCCGTTTGGCCTCCAACGTATCGGTACCGCTGAGCCGGCTCCACCTTGCCGTCATGGACGGCACGGTCACGCTGCATGGCGATGTCGACTGGCCGTTCCAACTGCAGGCGGCGATCGACGATCTGGAATTGCTCGAAGGGGTGCGCGAGATCCGGAGCGACGCCCAGATCCGGCCGCCCGTTAGCGCCGACCAGGTGCAGGAGAAGATCAAGCTGGCTTTGGCGCGGGTCGCCCCGCTCGATGCCGAACGCATCGACGTGACCGCCAATGGCAGCGAGGTCACGCTCTCCGGCCAGGTGACGTCTTGGCACGAGAAGGGACTGGCAGAGAGCACGGCTTGGTGCGTGCCCGGCGTGTCCCAGGTCACCAACCAGATCACCGTTCTCTAGGAGACCCCCAATGAGCTTTCACGCCTGCGTCTGGCTCGACCAGCGTCACGCCAAGATTTTTCACATCGGCGCGATGACGGCCGACATGCAGTCGCTGACCGACGACCGTCCCGAGCATCATTTGCACCGAAAGGCTGACCACGTTGGCGAGGGCACCATCGAGATGGATCACGAACTGATGCGGGAGATAGCCGAGAACCTCGCAAGTGCCGAGGCCATCCTGATCATGGGCCCCGGCAAGGCCAAGACGACATTCAAGAGCTATCTCGACGAACACTTCCCCGAGCTCGCGCACCGGGTATGGGATGTGCGGGCCAGCGACCATCCGACGGACGCCCAGATCGTTGCCGAGGCGCGGTTGTGGTTTCGAGCACAGGATCGCATGCACTAGGAGCCAATGATGGAAGCGGACCAGGCCCGGCATCGCAATCATCTGCTGTCGCCTCGCATTTCTGCTGACGAGGCGATTGCCTGGCATCTGAGGCATGTCGCCAATTGCGGCTGTCAGGCCATACCCGAGGACGTGATGGCGGAACTGCATCACCATGCGATCGTACTGCCGCGGGGCTATGAGCGGCGCTGGGCCGCGATCGGCAGCCTGGGAGGACCGGCTGCGCCGGAATTCGTCACGGCGGTGGCTTCGGCGGCCGAGGCGCTTCGTCAGTCGGGGCTGCGGCTATGAGACTCAATCGCGAGTGGCACCTGGCGCATCCGATGCCCAGAAATGCAACGCTCGAGCAGCGGCTCGAGTGGCACGCGGAACATGCGGTCAACTGCGGCTGTCGCGAAATGCCGCCCGGCATCCGCAAGGAACTCGAGGCGCGAGGACTGGTCGGACCGACGCCGCGCAGCCTGCGCTAGGCCAGATCAACGGCTCGCCTGGTTCAGGCGATCTGCAACCCAACTGCCGATCTTTGCCGCCGACATGGCTCCCGATACGCGGCCGATTTCCTTGCCTGACTTGAACAGCAGCAATGTGGGGATGCTGCGGATGGCAAGCTTGGCAGAGAGTGCCTGTTCGGCATCGGAGTCGAGCTTGACGAAGCGGGCGGTCGGCTCGCCGGCGGCAGCGGCCCGCTCATATTCCGGCGCCATCGCCCGGCACGGTCCGCACCAGGCAGCCCACACGTCGACAACCACGGGAATGGTGCCCTTCTCGACCTGCCGCATCAGCATCGTCCCATCGACCTCCCTCGGTCGTCCCGTGAACAGCAGCTTGCCGCAACTGCCGCACTTGGCCTCTACGGCCGGGCGCCCGACGGGCAACCGGTTGATGGCGCCGCACTCGAGGCAGACTGCTCGAAGTTCCTCTGGCATGTAAGTGGCTCAGGATCTGTCCGGGTTGTCGACATAGACGTGACTGGCTTCGTCCCACAGGATACGTCCGGAGCGGGTGAGGAGTTCCAGGATGCCGGCGGCGATCATGTCGCGGTGCTCTGGGGCGAGCTCAGCGCCCAGGCCGAGCGCCTCGCCTATCGAAGACAGGCTCAAGCCCCTGGGGTGGCGCGTCAGCAGGTTGACGACTGAGTCTTCGATGTATTTCAGACCAAGTTGGGCCTGTTCACGGTGGTCGAGGTCGTTCATGTGCTGATCCTCAGGCTGCTGATCGTTTTGCCGCTTCGGCCGCGGCGACATGATGTTTGACGGCCACGAAGCTGTCGGGGCTGACGGAGATGGAATCGATTCCGCACTCGACGAGGAAACGGGCGAATTCGGGATGGTCGCTCGGCGCCTGGCCGCACAGCCCGATCCGGGCTCCGGCCTTGTGCGCTTCGGTGATCACGTTGCCGATCATCCATTTGACCGCCGGATCCCGCTCATCGAACAGGCCAGACAATTCCGCGGAATCCCGATCCACTCCCAGGGTAAGCTGGGTCAGGTCGTTTGAGCCGATCGAGAAGCCGTCGAAGCGACGGGCGAACTGCGCGGCCAGCACGACATTGGACGGTACTTCGCACATCACATAGACCTGCAGGCCATCCTTGCCACGTTTCAGGCCGTGCTCGGCCATCACTTCGAGCACTCGGTCGGCTTCGGCGATCGAGCGGCAGAACGGGATCATGACTATGACATTGTCGAACCCGAGCGTGCTCCTCAGCCGGGCGATCGCCTGGCACTCGAGGGCAAAGCCCTCCCTGTACTGCGCGGAATAGTAACGCGAGGCGCCACGGAAGCCGATCATCGGGTTCTCTTCCATGGGTTCGAACCCCGCACCGCCGATCAGACCCGCATATTCGTTGGTCTTGAAGTCGCTCATCCGGATGATGACCGGCTTGGGCCAGGCCGAGGCCGCGATCCGGGCGAGCCCGCGGGAGAGCTGATCAACGAAGAATTCCGGCTTGCTGTCATAACCGGCGGTGAGCCGCTCGATGTCCTGTCGCGCCTGCTCGTCGCGCAGCTCATCGAAGCGGACCAGCGCCATCGGATGAATGCGGATCGCGTTGCTGATGACGAACTCCATGCGCGCCAGGCCGACACCGTCGGCCGGCAGGCGCCACCAGCGGAACGCCGCGCCCGGATTGGCAAGGTTCAGCATGACGCGGGTGGTGCTTTGAGGCAGGTGCTCGAGGTCGAGCGTCTGGATGTCGATCTGAGCCGAACCCTCGTAGATGGCGCCTTCGTCCCCTTCGGCGCAACTGACGGTGACGTCCTGACCGCTATGCAGCAGTTCGGTGGCGTTGCCCGTGCCGACGATCGCCGGCAAACCGAGTTCGCGGCTGACGATCGCCGCATGCGATGTCCGCCCGCCATGGTCGGTGACGATCGCTGCGGCCCGTTTCATGATCGGAACCCAATCGGGATCGGTGGTCGAGGTCACCAGCACCGAGCCGTCGACGAACTGCGCAATATCGGCCGCGCTGTCGAGCAGGCAAACGGGCGCGCTCACCGCGGCATCGCCGATCGCGAGGCCGGCCAGCAGTCGGCGGCCATGCTGCTGCACCCGGTAGGATTTCATCGCGCCGGCCTCGCGCCGGGCCTGCACCGTTTCCGGCCGGGCCTGTACGATGAACATCTCGCCCGTGGCGCCATCCTTGGCCCATTCCATGTCCATCGGGCAGGCATAGTGCTGTTCGATGGCGACGGCCCATTTGGCGAGCGTGACGATCTCTTCGTCGGCAAGGACGAAGGCGGCGCGCTCCGCTTTCGATGTCGGCACGTTGCGGGTCGGCGTCTCGCCGCCGGAATAGACCATCTTGATGGTCTTGGCGCCTCTCGTCTTTTCGATGATCGGCACCACTTCGGGGCGATCGAGGAACGGCTTGAAGACCACGTACTCGTCGGGGTCAACGGCTCCCTGGACGACGTTTTCGCCCAGGCCCCAGGCGCCGTTGATCAGCACCACCTTGTCGAAGCCGGTTTCGGTGTCGATCGAGAACATCACGCCCGAACTGCCCAGATCCGACCGCACCATGCGTTGCACGCCGATCGACAGGGCAACCTTCATATGATCGAACCCCTTTGCCTTGCGATAGCTGATCGCCCGGTCGGTGAACAGCGACGCAAAGCAGCGCCGGCAGGCCGCGAGCAGCGCAGCCTCGCCCCGGATGTTGAGGAAGGTTTCCTGCTGGCCGGCAAAGCTCGCGTCGGGCAGGTCCTCGGCGGTGGCGCTCGAGCGGACTGCGACGTCGATGTCGCCTCCGCCACCGCGCCGGCATAGCTCGCGATAGGCCGACCGGATCGCTTCGGCGGTGGTCTGGGGCCAACTCGCCTTGAGGATCAGGCTCCGGATGGCGTCGCCCGTTTCAGCCAGGCTGGCGCGCTGCTCCTCCCAGGCGGCCAGGTGGCCGGCGATCCGGCTCCTCAGATCGTTGGCCTCGATGAAGTGCCAATAGGCCTCGGCGGTGGTTGCGAAGCCGGGTGGCACCTGGATGCCCTTTGCCACGAGGGCCTGCACCATCTCACCCAACGAGGCGTTCTTGCCCCCCACCCGTCCGACATCGGTGCGGCGAAGCATTTCGAACCAGGCGATCTGATTGACGTGTTGCGACATCGGCGGTGCTCCAGTTGGGCGGGGCTCTGCAGGCCCGGTCGTCGGGGATGCTGGCCCTGCTGAAGCGCCGGGTTCTTGATCCGCGTCAAACGGATGGCCGGATGATCCAGATCAAACGCACCGGCCCCAAGCGGCGCCATGTTGCGTCGAGACGAAACAGGGAGGTCCCAGATGGTCGAGCATTCACGTCAGGCATTGGTCGGCGCTTTCGGCGCCAGGTATGTCAGCCTGGCCATCGCCGACATCGACGAGCTGTCGGTGTCCAATTTCGCACTTCTCAGTACCGCCGATTTCGAGCAGCCGATGCAGGCCGTCGAGCGCTATCTCGCGTCCGTGCCCCGTTGCCCCAACAAGGTATCGCTTGCCCTGGCGGGAACCGTGGAGGGGGACGCGGCGACTTTCACCTACCGAAACTGGAAGCTGAGCCGCAACGATGTGCGGGCTGCAACGCGGGCGGACCACGTTTGCCTCATCAACGATGTCGAGGCGAGTGCGCTGGTGCTGCCGAACCTCTCGGCATACGACCTGCACGAGCTGCATGCCGGGACTCCCGTCCCCTACGGCAACAAGGCAGTACTGATGTCTGGTGCCGCTGTAGGCATTGCCGGGCTCGTCCGTGCCGACAAAGACTGGGTACCGGTTGTCGGCGAGGGCGGCTTCCTGCGCTTCGTGCCGACCGACGACGACCTGGCCGAACTGGGGGACGGTTTTCTCGCCGAGCCCTACATCGCCTGCGACGACGTCTTCACCGGAGCCGGGCTCGCTGCGCTCTACCAGGCGCTTGCCAGCAAGGCGAAGGTGAAGGGCAAGTCCAGCGGCGCCAAGCAGATTGCGGCCTTTGGTTTGTCGGGCGAGGATCCGCTAGCCACTCGCGCCCTGCAGATCATGGCGACCTGGCTGGGGCGCGTGGCAGGCGACATCGCGCTCCTCTATGGCGCCCGCGGTGGCCTCTACATGGGCGGCGGCCTCATCGCCAACATCATCCCGGCACTCCAGACCGGGCATTTTCGCGAGGCCTTCGAAAGCCGGGGCGATCGTTCCGCCTATGTCGCCAGGCTTCCGGTCAAGGTGATCAAGACTGCAGCGGACGCCGGCCTGCGCGGGGCCGCCATCGCTATGGCTCGTTCGCTGCCGTCACACGCGCTTGCCCCCCGACCGACCGCCCGGGCGGCCTACTGACGGAGCCATGACATGCAGCTCACCGACGCGGTACGCGAGGTGCTCAGCTGGTACGATGGCGAGCGGCCGGGCGTGAAAGCCAATCTCGCCCGCATGCTCATGCATGGGGATACCGGCGGCAGCGGTCGGCTGGTCATCCTGCCGGTCGACCAGGGCTTCGAGCACGGACCAGCTGCAAGCTTTGCAGCCAATCGGGTCGGATATGATCCGCGCTATCACTTCGAACTCGCCATCGAGGCAGGGGTCAGTGCGCTGGCGGCGCCGCTCGGGTTCCTGACGGTGGGCGCCGACCGCTATGCCGGCGCGGTGCCGCTCATCCTCAAGGCCAACAACGCGAATGGGCTTGGCGCGATCAAGGACGAAGCGGTCACCGCGACGGTGCGCGACGCCTTGGAGCTCGGCTGCAGCGCCATCGGCTACACCATCTATCCCGGCTCGGATCGTCAGTACGAGATGTTCGAAGAGGTGAGGGCTGGGGCCGCCGAAGCCAGGGCGCACGGCCTCGTCGTCGTCATCTGGGCCTATCCACGCGGCGGCACGCTCTCCCATGAGGGCGAGACGGCAGTCGACGTGGTGGCCTACGGCGCGCAGATTGCCGCACAACTGGGGGCACATATCATCAAGGTGAAGCCCCCCACCGATCGCCTCGAAACAACCCAGGCCAGGCTGGCTTGCGAGGGCGCGAACTATAACCTGTCGACGCTTGAGCAGCGCGTCGCCCATGTTCTCGAGGCGGCGTTCGCGGGGCGCCGCCTGGTGGTGTTCTCCGGCGGTCCGGCCAAGGGCATCGATGCCGTTCTGGCAGAGATCACGGCTATCGCCGCCGGCGGCGGGCACGGTTCGATCGTAGGCCGGAACAGCTTTCAGCGGCCGCGCGGCGAGGCGCTGACGATGCTCCGCAAGGTTGCCGCGATCCACGTGGCCGCCGCAAGGACGGGGGCCGGTTCATGACCCAGTTGCCCATCCTGACGGTCACCCTCAATCCGGCGCTCGATCTGACGACCACGGTTCCGCGGCTCGAACCGCAGCACAAGCTGAGATGTGGGCCGGCAATCCTGCATCCGGGCGGTGGTGGCGCAAATGTCTCGCGGGCGATCCGCGAACTGGGCGGCAGCAGCCGCGCCTTTGTCGCACTTGGGGGACACACCGGCCATGAGTACAGCGACCTGCTGCGCTCTGCCGGTGTCGACTGTATCAACTACGCGCTGACAGGCGAGACGCGCACGTCAATGACTGTGATGGAGGAGGAAACCGGGCTCCACTATCGCTTCGTGCTGCCCGGCCCGGTGCAGGACCCGCGACAGGGCGAGGAGATACTCGCCGAACTCGGTCGCATCATTGCGGGTGGCGTCGGTTACGTGGTGGCGAGCGGCAGTCTGCTGCCCGGTATCGCAGAGGATTTCTATGCCCGCCTCGGCGACGTTGTCCGCTGGAACAATGCAAAGCTGATCCTCGACACGCATGGCGCCGCCTTGCAGCACGGCCTCGCCGGACGTCCGTTCCTGATCCGGCTCAACCAGCTGGAAGCGGAGGAACTGGCGACGGAGTCCCCGACGCGTGGCGATCCGGCTGCTGTCGCAGCGCAACTGGTTGCGGCGGGGGTGGCCGATGTCGCCGTGTTTGCCATGGGTGAACGCGGCTCGCTCGTTACCACTCGCGACGGCCAGTTCAGCATCGCGCCGCCCGAGGTGCAGGTGCACAGCATGGTCGGCGCCGGTGACAGTTATGTCGCGGCATTGACCCTGGCCCTGGCGCGCGGCTGGTCGCTCGAATCCGCCAACCGCTTCGGCGTCGCCGCGGCAGCCTCCGCCGTCACGCGCGAAGCCACCCAGCTGTGCGAGCGCACGAGCACCGAGCGGTTCTACAACGAGACCGGCAAGGTCACCTATATCAGCCAGGCCGCCGCGCCGGCCGCTTCGGGCGTGTGAGGGCGCCGTTCAGAAATGATCTGGATCAAGCCGGCCGCGAGAACGTGCCGCTAGGTTGGGCCAAACAACAGGAGGTCATCATGGCCGATCCGGTCATTGTCGAACTGACGCCCAGACCCTTCGCTTACATCAGCCTGCGCTCGACGCTGCCGCAAATGGCTGCGACCATTGGGCAGGGGTTCGCCACCCTGGGCCAGATGTTTAGGGTGGCGAAGGCGGCGATGGCAGGCAACCCATTGGCCCACTACACCGACTTCGATGCGACATCGGCCAGTTTCGAGCTCGGGTTCCCGGTGCTGGAAAACGACGTTCCGGCGCTGCGTGCGGCCGGTCTCTCCATCGGAAACACTCCTGCCGGCAAGAACATGACGGCGACCCATGTCGGCCCCTACGACACCGTATCCAGGACCTATGACCTGATGACCACGGCCATGAAGGCCCGGAAGCTCTCGCCCGGCAAGGACATGTGGGAGAGCTACCTCAGCCCGCCGGATACGCCGCCGGAGCAGATCCGCACCGATGTGATCTGGCCCGTCGAAGCGGCGAAGTAGCGTCGATCAGGCGCGGCCGTGTGTCGACGTTCGATGAGCGGCACGAGGGGATGGCGAGATGGTTTCGCGCAGGGCGCTCTTGGGGTTGGGGGTACTCGGAGCAGGGCTTGCCGCAACCGGCGGAGCCGTCGCGGTCGCCTATGGCAGCGAGCTCGCCAAAGCCAACGCCCTCGTGGCTCCCGACCTGAGCCTGCTGGTCCCCTCGCGCTTTGGCGCGCTCGAGTATGCCGAAGCGGGAAGCGGAGCGCCGCTTCTCCTGGTGCACGGCACCGGCGGCGGGTTTGACCAGGGATTGTTCTTTGCCCGTCGCTTCAGCGAGGCAGGTTATCGCGTGATCGCCCCGTCGCGCTTCGGTTACCTGCGCTCTGCATTCCCCGATGATCCGTCATCGGATAACCAGGCGGACGCCTTTGTCGATCTGCTCGATGCACTCGGCATTGAAAGGATCGCGATCGCCGGCGGGTCGGCCGGCGCCTTGTCTGCATTGGCGTTCGCCATCCGGCATCCGACTCGCTGTGCCGCCCTGCTGCCGCTGGTCCCGGCGAGCTATGTTCCGCGCAACACGCCGGTCCAGTCGGTACCGCCCGATCAGATGCGCATGGCGATGGCGGCGCTCCGGTCGGATTTCCTGTTCTGGCTGGCCATCACGACACTGCCGGACCTGCTGACCGAAGCCCTGCTTGCCACGAGGCCTGCCCTGGTCAAGGCGGCCGGGCCGGAAGAACAGGCGAGGGCACGGCAAATTCTGCACTCGATCCTGCCTGTGAGCCGGCGGGCCGACGGCTTGCTGAACGACGCGCTGCTGGCTGGCAACCCGGCGCCGATGGCGCTCGAAACGATTACCGCGCCGACCCTGGCCGTCTCATACCAGGACGATGGTTTCGGAACCGCAGCAGCAGCCCGCTACATCGGGGAACGTGTCCCCGGAGCAAAAGTGCATGTCTATGCCGACGGCGGACACATCGGCATCGGGCACGATGCCGAGAGCTTTGTGCTGATCGATGGCTTCCTCAAGCAGATCGGCTACGCATGATCGGACGTTTTGGCTGCCAGAGCGCACGCCCCGGGACCTAGCTCCCTCGCCGATTGTCGCCCTTGAACGTTGCGTCGCGTCGACGCCGATCGGGTCCGAAATAGGTGGGCGAGGTTACGACTGGCCGCGGCCGGCTCAGCACCTGTTCCACCCGAACGGCAAGGATTGCCGGACTGACGGGTTTGCGGATGAAATCCGTCACCCCGGCGTCGCGAGCCAACACGATGCTACGCTGCGTGGCGTCCGAGAACATCATCACGATCGGCGTGTAGCGACCCTTTTGCGCTTCGGTGGTCCTGATGCCGCGAACCAGCGCCGCCCCGTTCAAAGCCTCTGGATGATCGCCGAGGAAGGCAAGGCCGAAGCTGCCGTGGCCGATTTGCTCGGTGAAGGCGCTGACGTTTTCTGCAACGGTGATCTGCCGGAAACCTGCCATCCGGAGCATGCTGGCCAGCAGGTCGGAGGCGTGCCGCGTGCTGTCGCAGACGAGCACGCGGACCGTCTTTGATGCATGCGAGCTCATCGCGCATCACCCTGGTGGCCGGCCGTGGCGTCGTCGGCCTGAACCACGCAGTTTCGCCCCTTCGCCTTGGCGGCATAGAGGCAACGGTCGGCAGCAGCCATCAGTTCGTCCCCGGGCCTGCCGCGACGATGGAGCGCCACCCCAAAGGATGCAGTGACCCTCCCCAGCTGCTGTCCCGTAGCTCGGCTGACCAGCGCCTTGGCCTGGATGGCCAAACGGATCGCTTCGGCGAGCTTTTCCGCGTCCATCGCCGCGGTGCGAGGCAGCAGGAGGGCGAATTCCTCGCCGCCGATTCTGGCGAGGCAATCCTGCCCCTTGACGTTGGCAGCAAGCGTCGTCGCCACGAGCCGAAGGACCTGGTCGCCGACCAGGTGTCCGAACCTGTCGTTGAACTGCTTGAAGTGATCGATATCCGCCATCACCAACACGAGCGGAGCGCCGCTACGATCAGCGTCTTCGATCTCGGCCATCAAGCGCCGTTCGAAGGCGCGGCGGTTGGATACGCCGGTGAGTGGATCGATCATGGCTTCGCGGCGCATGGCCGCCAGGTCGCTGCTGAGTGCATTGATGCGGTTGTTGGCGATCGACAGGCGCGAGCGCAGTTCCTCGCCTTCGCTGACCATCCGCGAGTTCCGGTTCTGCAACGCGTCGGTCAACTGCTGCAGGCCGTCCGGATCGAGCCCGCCCGAAAGCTGCTGCGAGGCTTCCGCAAGAGTATCCGCATAGATGGCGACTGATCCCAACGCCGATCCCAGCGCCGCTTCGGTATCCGCGATGGCGCCGGATACGCCCATCGAGACCTGCTCCAGCTTGTCGGCCGGCATCTCACCGGCGATAAACTCGGTGTACAGCCGGTCCAGCGCATTGGTGAGCGGTGCCGTGCCCTTGGCCAACAGCTCCTGCACGCGCGCAGTGAGGGCTGGGCGAGTTCCGGACGCCGAGACATGGAAGACCTCGTAGTAGCGAGGCTCCGGCGGCACGGCTCCCCGCCGCATGAGGCTGAGCGCATGCTCGGCTCGTGCGTAGTCACTCTCGAGATTCTGGATTTCCCCCTCCCTCAGAAGTCCGTCCGGACCCACTCTCCCTTGTCCCGGGCAGCGCCGGTCGAGCGGCGCAGCACAAGGTCTGGCCCAGCCACGTGTTGAAGCCTGCCTGGCTCCAGTTCCCCGGCGACGCGCGCCAGCAGGATTTCGACAAGCGGGGCGCAGGCTGAAGTCAGCGGTGACCAGGTGGTGGTCAGTGGCACGGCAAAGCCGGCAGCAGGCAGTTGCGGGACGTCGTCGTCGTGCGAGACGATCGACACGTCACCGGGTATGTCCAGCCCGAGCTCGATCGCGGCGCGCATCACGCCGGCCGCCAGCACGGTAGAGCCGCAGACAATTCCGGTAGGCCGTTGCCCTGCCTCGCCATTAAACATGCGCAAGGCGGTGATGTAGCCCTGCTGTTCGGTCATGGGCCCGTGTACGACCGATCTGGACGGAACTGACCGCCCACGTTGCTGCAACGAGGTCTGGAAGCCGTGCAGCCGGTCGGCGGAGAAAGCCAGATCGGCGGGACCGTTGACGAGCGCAATGCGTCGGTGTCCGAGGTCGCATAACAGCTCTACCGCAAGCTCGGACACGGCCCGGTTGTCGATGTCGAAATATGGGTAGGAAACGCTCTCGGCATGGCGCCCGTGTACCACGAAGTTGGCACCGGCCGTCTCGAGGAACGAGATGCGAGCGTCGTCCGGCCGCGGTCCGCTGAGGATGAACCCGTCAAGCGTCCCTTTGGCGAGCAGCCGTCGATACGGTTCGACTTCGTCCATATCCGTCGAAACGTGCAGCACGAGGTCCACGTCGCGGGCTGCCAGGCTCGCGGACAGCTCGCTGATCACGCCGAAGAAGGTGGTGTCCGTTGCAAGGGAGCGAGGTTTGTCCACGACGAGGCCAACGATACCTGACCGTCCCGAAACCAGCTTTCGCGCCACCTGGTTCGGTCGATAGTCCAACTGTCGCGCCGCTTCGATGACGCGCAACCGCGTCGCCTCGCCGACCTCCGGAAAGCCGTTCAGCGCCCGGCTGACCGTGGCCGGAGAGAGCCCGAGGCTTTCGCCGATCGAGCGAAGCGTAGCGACGTTTCCTAAATCGTTTTGAAGAGGCATTGGGCCATAAGAACCATGAATCCTTGTGCGAGAACATATCGGCTAGTTCTTAATGACTCAAAACGTTTTAGATAAGAATTGTGACCCGAGTTGATGGACGGGACCGATCGTCGCAATGACCGCGGCGGCAAGCTGCTGATTGAAAGCGTAACCAGCTGACCACTCAGGTCTCGCCTGAGGCAAGCTGGTAGGCATTGGCCGGCTCACTCAATGCGTCGGGATCGGCAGATTGGCCATCAGCTCGTGCTCATGCCGCACATGCCGGCGCAGGCACTCGAAAAAGCCTCGCAGCATGTAGCCGGTGGCGTCAGGGGCGAGCACCGGCTGCCGGCAGCCCAGGAGTTGCAATTCATACTGAACTTCCTCGGCGAAGCACTCGTCCTCGAGGTGTTCGAGCCGCAACTGTTCGACCACGGATTTGCCGTTGGCGTGAGCAGCGAGGATCCGGGGAAACAGCACGGCCTCTTCTGCTGCATGGGCGCCCCTGAGCACCGGGCCGATCAGTTGCGCGGCGCGGAGGCACCGCTGGTGGTTGAGCGCATAGGGCAGCGAGTCGGCAATTTCCTCGAGCACATCACAGAGCGCCAGTTGCTGGGCGAAGCACTCGCTCAAATCAGGCTCGGGCGGCTGGCTGCGTTTCACCTGCATTTTGGCTCCCTTCGTCGCCTCCGTCACATTCGACAAGCAAAGGCCGCAGCGGCGGCGCGAGCGTTGATCTGGATCAAAATTTCCCGCAGCGGGCCTCGTAGGGTTGCGGCGTTTCATACCGCAGCATCACGAGGGCCGCTTTGCAGAATCTGCCTTGGATCATCATCCTGGGAGGGGGCACGTTCCTGTCGCTCGTCCTGTCCGGGCTCGGACAGGACGCGGCCTTCTCTGCGCATTGGGGCATCATCGCCGCGGTGCTCGGCCTCGCCACCATTATCCTGATGCGCCGGCCGGCGGCCCCCGCGCTGTCGGCGCCCTCGGCCACCGCCGACGCGCCGGCCTATTTCGATGCGCCGGTAAGGATCGGTTCGATCCTCACGGTGTTCTGGGGCTGTGTCGGCTTCCTCGTCGGTATCGTCATCGCACTGCAGCTGGCCTGGCCGGAACTCAATTTCGGGCCCTGGTTCAACTTCGGTCGCCTGCGGCCGCTGCATACTTCGGCCGTGGTGTTCGCCTTCGGCGGTACGGCGCTGATCACCACCAGCTTCTACGTCGTGCAGCGCACTTCGCGCGCCCGGCTGATCAGCGACAATCTCGCCTGGTTCGTGTTCTGGGGCTACCAGCTGTTCATCGTCATGGCGGCGACGGGGTACCTGCTCGGCATCACGCAGAGCCGCGAGTATGCAGAGCCCGAATGGTACACGGACCTGTGGCTGACCGTCGTCTGGGTCGCCTATCTGGTGCTGTTCCTGGGCACTCTCATCAAGCGCAAAGAGCCGCATATCTATGTGGCCAACTGGTTCTACCTGTCGTTCATCGTGACCATTGCCATGCTGCACGTGGTCAATAACCTCGCCATGCCGGTGAGCCCCTTCAGCTCGAAGAGTTATTCGCTGTTCTCGGGCGTCCAGGATGCGCTTACCCAATGGTGGTACGGCCATAATGCCGTGGGGTTCTTCCTCACCGCCGGGTTCCTCGGCATGATGTACTACTACATGCCCAAGCAGGCCGAGCGGCCGGTCTACAGCTACCGGCTGTCGATCATCCATTTCTGGGCGCTGATCTTTCTCTACATCTGGGCCGGCCCGCATCACCTGCACTACACGGCGCTGCCCGACTGGGCGCAGACGCTGGGCATGGTGTTCTCGATCATGCTGTGGATGCCCAGTTGGGGCGGCATGATCAACGGCCTGATGACCCTGCGCGGCGCCTGGGACAAGGTGCGCAGCGATCCGATCATCCGCATGATGGTGATGGCCGTCGCCTTCTACGGCATGTCGACCTTCGAAGGTCCGGTGATGTCCATCAAGTCGGTGAACGGGCTCAGCCACTATACCGACTGGACCATCGGCCACGTGCACTCTGGCGCGCTCGGCTGGGTCGGCATGATCTCGTTCGCAGCAGTCTACTTCATGGTGCCGCGGCTGTGGGGGCGCACGCAGCTCTACTCGCTGCGCATGGTCAACTGGCACTTCTGGCTCGCCACCACCGGCATCGTCATCTACGCCGCCGTCATGTGGGTCTCGGGCATCATGCAGGGCCTGATGTGGCGCGAATACGATGCTGAGGGCTTCCTCGTCTACTCGTTCGCCGAAACCGTCGCCGCTCTCCACCCCTACTACATCGCCCGTGCCTTCGGCGGCATGCTCTACCTCGCCGGCGGCCTGGTGATGGCCTTCAACATCTGGATGACCATCCGCGGCCGCGTCCGCAACGAGCGTCCGATCCCCACCGCCCAACTGCAGCCGGCCGAATAGGAGCGCTGACCATGGATATTCTCGGCAAGCACGGCGTCATCGAACGCAACGCCACGCTGCTCCTCACGCTCTCGCTGGTCGTCGTCTGCATCGGCGGCATCGTCGAGGTCGCGCCACTGTTCTACTTCCAGAACACCATCGAGAAAGTGGAAGGGATGCGTCCCTATACCCCGCTCGAATTGGCGGGCCGCGACATCTACATCCGTGAAGGCTGCTACACCTGCCACAGCCAGATGATCAGGCCGTTCCGCGACGAGACCGAACGCTACGGCCATTACTCGCTGGCGGCGGAGTCGATGTACGACCACCCGTTCCAGTGGGGTTCCAAGCGCACCGGGCCTGATCTGGCGCGGGTCGGCGGCCGCTACTCGGACGAGTGGCACGTCGAGCACCTGAGCAACCCGCAGGCGCTGGTGCCCGAGTCGATCATGCCCAGATACGCGTACCTCTCCGATACGCCGCTCGACACCCGCAACGTCACGGCCAGTCTCAAGGCCAATGCCGCGGTCGGGGTGCCGTATGGCGAGGACGCCATCGCCAATGCGGAACGCGACCTCGAGGCCCAGGCCACGCCGGATGCCGACACCTCGGGCCTGCGCGCACGCTACAACAACGTGCAGGCCGAGGATTTTGACGGCAACCCGAAACGGATCACCGAGATGGATGCGCTGGTCGCCTATCTCCAGATGCTCGGCACGCTGGTCGATTTCACGACCTACGACGCCGAAGCCAATTACCGCTAAGCGAGCGAACCCATGCCAACCGCACTCTACGATACGCTCCGGCACTTCGCCGACAGCTGGGGCCTCCTCTACATGATGGCGATCTTCCTTGCCGTGGTGTTCTTCCTCGTGCGCCCCGGCGCCAGGGCCAGCGCCATGGCGGCGGCGCGCATTCCGCTCGATGACGCTACGCCGCGCGACCGGGAGGCCGGCCAATGAGCGACGAGATCGACAAGCTCAGCGGCGTCGAGACCACCGGGCACGAATGGGACGGCATCCGGGAACTCAACACCCCGCTGCCGCGCTGGTGGCTGTGGACCTTCTATGGCTGCATCCTGTTCGCGCTTGGCTACACCATCGCCTTTCCGGCCTGGCCGATGCTCTCGTCGGCGACCACCGGCTTGCTCGGCTACTCGAGCCGCGCCGTGCTCGATGCCGATCTCGCCGCCGCCAAGGCCGCGCAAGGCGACAGGCTCAAGGCGGTGGCGAGCACCCCGGTCGCAGATATCCTCAAGGACGACGGCCTCGCGCGCTTCGCCCGGGCCGGCGGCCAGTCGCTCTACAAGGTCTATTGCTCGCAGTGCCACGGAACTGGCGCGACAGGCAGCGCCGGCTACCCCAATCTCAACGACGACGAATGGGTATGGGGTGGTACGATCGAGCAGATTTACCAGACCATCACGCACGGCGCGCGCTCGCCCAGCGATGCCGACACTCACTACAACCTCATGCCGAACTTCGCCGTCGACGGGATCCTCGGTGCCGAGGATATCGACCGGGTGGCCAAACAGGTGGCCTCGTTCTCGGGCATCGAGGGCGGGGTGGCGAGCCCCGAGGGGCAGCAGCTGTTCGCCGACAACTGCGCCAGCTGCCACGGCGACAACGGGGCAGGGCTGGTCGATGTTGGCGGGCCGTCGCTCAACGACCAGATCTGGCTCTATGGCGGCACGCTCGAGGCGATCCGGGCGCAGATCGAACAGCCGCGTCACGGCGTCATGCCGGCCTGGGGGGCCCGGCTGGGCGATACGGCAGCCAAGCAACTTGCGGTCTACGTGCACGGTCTCGGTGGCGGTCAGTAGCGACCGCTCTCTCCGCCATCCGAGGGAGGGGGCGGCCGCAAGCGCCCCCTCTTTCTCCTGGTAGCAGTCACCGGCGGTGCGGCGATCCTCCCCCGCGGGGCGGGGACCAGCGAAGCTGGTGGAAGATCGCTACAAACATGGGTGCTTCCTGTCCTCCGTTGTGGCCCGGCCGGTGGATAGAGAAGCGGATGAGGCCGAGGGAGCGGACGAGCGCCCCCGGCGCTCGCCGCGACTTGACCGAGATCAAACCGTGTCGCCGACCCCATGCGACAACTGACCGACACCACCCCGGACGCCCGATGCAAGCCGATACTCCCGATACCCAGACTTATGACGTCGAGGCGGTGAACACTGCCGGGCGCCGGCAGCCGCTCTATGCGCCACGCAAGAAGATCTTCCCCAAGCGCGCCAGCGGGCAGTTCCGCCGCTTCAAGTGGCTGGTGATGCTGATCACGCTCGGCATCTACTACGTGACCCCGTGGCTGCGCTGGGATCGCGGGCCGTTCGCCCCCGACCAGGCCGTATTGGTCGACCTCGCCAACCGGCGATTCTACTTCTTCTTCATCGAGATCTGGCCGCAGGAATTCTATTACGTCGCCGGCATGCTGGTGATGGCGGGCATCGGGCTTTTCCTCGTCACCTCGACCGTTGGGCGCGCCTGGTGCGGCTATGCCTGCCCGCAGACGGTCTGGGTCGATCTCTTCCTTGCCGTGGAACGGGCGATCGAAGGCGACCGCAATGCCCGCATCAAGCTCGATGCGGCGCCGTGGTCGGCCGACAAGCTCGTCAAGCGCACCTTCAAGCACGCCACCTGGCTCATCATCGGCGTGCTGACGGGGGGCGCCTGGATCTTCTACTTTGCCGACGCACCCACCCTGCTCGGTGACGTGGTAAGCCTCCAGGCGCCGCCTGTCGCCTATGCCACCATCGCGCTGCTGACGGCGACGACCTACACGTTCGGTGGCCTGCTGCGCGAACAGGTCTGTACCTACATGTGTCCCTGGCCGCGCATCCAGGGCGCCATGCTCGACGAGCATTCGCTCACCGTCACCTATAACGACTGGCGCGGCGAGCCGCGCACCCGCCACGCCAAGAAGGCGATCGCCGAGGGCAAACCGGTAGGTGATTGCGTCGATTGCAATGCCTGCGTGGTGGTATGCCCGATGGGCATCGACATCCGCGATGGCCAGCAGCTCGAATGCATCACCTGTGCGCTGTGCATCGACGCCTGCGACGACGTGATGACCCGGCTGGGCAAGGAGCGGGGGCTCATCTCCTACGCGACGCTCAGTGACTACAATCGCAACATGCAACTGGCCACCGCCGGCGGCCGGGCGGTGCAGCCATCGCGGGTTCGCGATGCCGGCACCGGCAGGCTGGTCGAGGCGATCAAGCGCACCGACTGGCGCTCGATCGTCCGGCCGCGCACCATCGTCTATTTCGTCGGCTGGGCCGCCATCGGGCTCGCCATGCTTACGGCGCTGGCATTGCGCTCGCCGCTCTCGGTCAATGTGCTGCACGACCGGAACCCGCTTTACGTCGAGTTGCGCGACGGCTCGGTGCGCAACGGCTTCGACGTCAAGGTGCTGAACATGGCGCCTGAGCCGCGCGAGGTGGTGCTGCGGCTCGAGGGTCTGCCGGGTAGCACCCTGGCGCTGGCCGAGGGCGAGGCGGAAGCCGCCGACCGGCTGAGCTTCACCCTCGAGCCCGACAAGGTGTTGCCGGTGCGGCTCTATGTACGGGTTGCCCCCGAGGCGCTGCCCGCCGCCAAGACGAACTTCCACATCGTCGTCGCCGACGAGGCGGCAGGCATCACACGCAACGTCGAGACCACTTTCGATGTACCGGAGAAGCGGAAATGACCTCTCCCAAAGCCGCGCCCGGCGAGTTTACCGGTCGGCACATGCTGCTGGCGATCGTCGGGTTCTTCGGCGTCGTCATTGCCGTCAACGTCGGAATGGCGGTGGTTTCCTCGGTCAGCTGGACTGGGCTGGTGGTGCAGAACTCCTATGTCGCGAGCCAGGAGTTCGAAGCAAAGCGCCTTGCCCACATCGCCCAGCAGCAGGCGGGCTGGAGCGCCAGCCTCGACTATGTCGAGGGCAGGGCGCTGCTCAGGGTCGTCGACGCAGCCGGGCGCGCCGTCGAGCTGGGCAACCCGGTGCTGCAGATCAACCGTCCGGTCGGCGGACACGACGACCAGCAGGTGGTACTGAGCCGGGGGCCCGACGGCATCTATGCCGGGCCGGTGGCGCTCGGGCCCGGGGTCTGGGAGGCGCGGGTGAGCATAGCCGACACGCCGCGCGGCCCGTTCGAGCTGCACGAGCGCTTCAGTGTCGCGGGAGCGGCGCCATGACCTGCTGCGTGCCCGGCGCCCACAGCGTCATCGACGACCCCAGCGCCATCGAGGCAGATGCGCCAGCGCTGCTGGCGCTCAGCCGACCGCTCGGCGACGGCCGGCGCCAGCTCGAGTTCGCGGTGCCCGATGCACACTGCGCCGCCTGCATCCGCTCGATCGAGGCGGCGCTTGCTGCGCTGCCGCAGGTGTCGGCGGCCCGCGTCAACCTCACGGCGCGCCGCGTCCGCGTGGCGTTCGACCCGGCCAAAGGCAGCCCGGCCGAACTGGCCCCGGCGATCCGCCAGAGCGGCTACCACACCTATGTGCTCGACCCCGCCGAGGAGACCGGCGGCGATCCGGTGCTGGGCGAGTTGATCCGGGCGCTCGGCGTCGCGGGCTTTGCCGCCGGCAACATCATGCTGTTCTCGGTCTCGATCTGGTCGGGCGCCAATGACGCGACCCGCGACCTGTTCCACTGGATCTCGGCGATCATCGCGCTGCCGGCCATCGCCTATGCCGGCCGCATCTTCTTCCGCTCGGCCTGGCGGGCGCTGAAGGTCGGCAAGACCAACATGGATGTGCCGATCTCCATCGGCGTCATCCTCGCCACGGCGCTCAGCCTGTTCGAGACCGTGCAGTCGGGCCAGCACGCCTATTTCGACGCCTCGACGAGCCTGCTTTTCTTCCTGCTGATCGGCCGCACGCTCGACCACCTGATGCGCGAGCGGGCGCGCAGCGCCATCACCGGGCTCGCCCGGTTGCAGCCGCGCGGCGCCACCCGGATCCATGACGACGGCCGGCGCGAATATCTGCGGCTCGACGAGATCGCGCCGGGCATGCGGCTCGAGCTCAAGGCCGGCGAGCGCGTGCCGGTCGATGCAACGCTGATCGCCGACAGCGGCAGCTTCGACTATTCGATCATCACCGGCGAGACGGCGCCGCAGCAACTGGCCCGCGGCGAAGAGGTGGTGGCCGGCGCCAATAATCTCGGCGGACCGGTGGAGCTGCGCGCCGTGCGCGCCTCGACCGACTCGTTGCTCGCCCGCATGGCGGCGATGATGGATGCGGCCGAGGGCGCCCGCACGCGCCCCCGCCGCATCGCCGACCGGGCCGCCGCCATCTATGCCCCCGTGGTGCACACCATCGCCATCGCCACGTTCCTCGGCTGGGGCCTCGTGAGTGGCGATTGGCACGCCGCGCTGCTCAACGCCGTGGCGGTGCTGATCATCACCTGCCCCTGCGCGCTGGCGCTGGCGGTGCCGATCGTCCATGTCGTGGCGGCCGGCCGGCTGTTCGAGCGCGGCGTGCTGATGAAGAACGGCGCGGCGCTGGAGCGTGCCGCCGAGGTCACCTCGGTGGCCTTCGACAAGACCGGCACGCTGACCGAGGGGCAGCCGCAGGTGGTCGAAGGCTATGCGGTCGATGCGATGGCCAGCGACGTGGCGTTCGCCCTCGCCACGGCCAGCACCCATCCGTTGTCGCGCGCCCTCGCGGCCCATACCGGCCATGGCCGGCCGTTTGCCGGCAGCATCAGCGAAATCGCCGGGCGCGGCGTCGAAGGGGTGGCCGGCGGGGTGACCTGGCGGCTCGGCAGCCGGGCCTGGTGCGGCCTGCCCGAGGCTCAAGGCGAGCCCTTCACCGAGGTCTGCCTCGTTGCCGATGGCGAGCTCCGCGCCAGCTATCGCTTCAGTGACCTGCCGCGCTCCGGTGCCCGCGCCGCCATTGCCGAGCTCAGCCGGCTGGGGGTGCCGTCGCGCCTCGTTTCGGGCGATCGGCAGGGCCCGGTCGACGCCGTTGCGGCGGCGGTCGGCATTTCGACCGCGCAGGGCGGGCTGACCCCCCAGCAGAAGGTCGCCGCGGTAGGGGAAGGGCGCACGATGATGGTGGGCGACGGCATCAACGACGCCCCGGCGCTGCGCGCCGCCTATGTCTCCATGGCGCCGACCTCGGCCGCCGATATCGGGCGCAGCGCCGCCGACTTCGTCTTTGCCGGCGACGACCTGGGAGCCGTGCCGTTCGTGGTCGGCACGGCGCGCCGTGCCGCGCGGCTGGTGTCGCAGAATCTCGTCCTCGCCATCGGCTACAACGCCATCGCCGTGCCGCTCGCCATCAGCGGGCTGGTGACGCCGCTGGTCGCGGCGGTCGCCATGTCGTCCTCCTCGGTGATCGTCGTCGCCAACGCGCTGCGGCTGCGCTTCGAGCGCCGGCCCGGCCGGTCCGCACCCGCCGGGCGGATGCTGGTCGAGGAGCGCGCGGCATGAGCGGGCTCGCCGTCCTCATCCCGATTGCAGTGCTGATGGGCCTTGCGGCGCTCGCAGCCTTCTTGTGGGCGCTGCGCTCGGGCCAATATGAGGATCTCGACGGCGCCAGCGAGCGCATCTTCGAGGAAGACGTGAAGGATTGAGCCCTCAGCCGGCGCGCGCTTGAAGCGCCGGCTGATTGAGGATCACCACCGAGCGGTGGCCGCGCACGACGATCACCCCGTCATGCCGCAGCCGGCTGATCTGGCGCGACACCGTCTCCAGGGTCAGGCCGAGGAAGTCGGCCATGTCGGCGCGGCTGATCGGCAGGTCCAATGCCAGCTGGCCGGCGCTGTCGGCGACACCGGTTCGCGTCGCCACCAGCAGCAACAGGCTCGCCACCCGCTCGGCAGCGGTCTTTCGCCCCAGCGTCACCATCCAGTCGCGCGCCGCGTCGAGGTCGCGCAGCGATTGCGCGAGCAGGCGCAGCTTGATGCGCTCGCTGTCGGCCACCAGCCCTTCCAGCACGCTGCGCGGGATGCGGCAGAGTTCGACTTCGGTGGCGGCTTCGGCCGAGAGCGGGCTCTCGCTCGAGAACAACCGCCCCATCAGGTCGGGGGCGAATTGCAGCCCAACCACCTGCTGGCGCCCGTCACGCAGCACGCGCGACAGCTTGATGGCGCCGCGGGTGACATTGGCATAGCCAACCTCGCCGCTCTCGATTGCCAGCGTCTCGCCCGGATCATGCCGGGTGCGGCGGGCTTGGCCAGCGAGCCGCACCAACTCGATCGGGTCCAGCACCTCGCACAGTCCGCCATGCCGCACCTGGCAAGTCCGGCAATGCACCGGGGTTGCCGGATCGGCGTCGTGAGGTCTGGTCATCTGGCTACCCTCGCAACAGGTCACCCCGTTCCTCGCACGCCACCGGACGGCGCGATTGATCGAGATCAAGAAGCTGTGGCGCGCCGGGTGCCAGAAGGCGGGCGGAGGTTCCGATGCCCAATTCCCTCGCCAGCCGCGCCGCGCGGCCCGTTCCGCGCTACACCAGCTACCCCACGGCGCCGCATTTCCACCCCGGCATCACCGATGCCGACTATGCCGGCTGGCTCGGCGCGCTGCCGACAGAGACCGACCTGTCGCTCTATGTGCATGTCCCGTTCTGCGATCGGCTCTGCTGGTTCTGCGGCTGCCACACCAAGCAGGTGCTGCGCTACGGCCCGATCGCCGCCTATCTGCCGGCGGTGCATCTTGAGATGGAGGAGGTGGCGCGGCACCTCGATGGGCGCGGCCGCGCCACGGCGCTGCACCTGGGCGGCGGTTCGCCATCGATGCTGCGGCCCGACGACCTGATCGCGCTGGCGCAGCGGGCGCGGCAGCTCTTTCGCCCGCGGCACGATTTCGAGTTCAGCATCGAGATCGACCCCAACGACATGACCGAGGATCGCTACGACGCCTTTGCGGCTGCGGGAGTGAACCGGATCAGCGTCGGGGTGCAGGATTTCGACCCCAGGGTGCAGCAGGCGATCAATCGGCTGCAGAGCTTCGAGCAGACCCGCGCCGTGGTCGAGGGGATGCGCCGGCGCGGCGTCTCCTCGGTGAACCTCGATGTGCTCTATGGGTTGCCGCACCAGACGGTCGGCACCCTCGAAGCCACCATCGAACAGGCCCTGGCGCTCCATCCCGACCGGCTGGCGCTGTTCGGCTACGCGCATGTGCCGTGGATGAAGACACATCAGCGGATGATCGACGCAGCGATGCTTCCCGATCCGCAAGAGCGGCTCAGGCAATCGGCAGCAGCGGCGGCGCGCATCGTTGCCGCCGGCTATGTGGCCATCGGCCTCGACCACTTCGCCAAGCCGGCGGATCGGCTGGCCATCGCCGCCGGGGCAGGGCAGCTTCGTCGCAACTTCCAGGGCTATACCACCGACGCGGCCCCAGCGCTCATCGGCTTCGGGGCATCCTCGATCGGCAGCCTGCCACAGGGTTATGTGCAGAATACTGTCGCCACTGGCGAATATGTCCGCGCCGTCAAGGCTCGCGGTCTCGCCATCGCCCGCGGTATCGCGCTCAGCAGCGAAGACCGGATGCGCGGCTGGGTGATCGAACGGCTGATGTGTGATCTTGCCGTATCAGTCCCCGATCTCCGCCGCCGCTTCGGCAGCGCCGCGGAGGCCGTGCTGGTCGAGATGGCCTATGCGGCGCAGGGCGACGCTGACGGGATCGTTGAATTCGACGGCCGGCGCTTCGCCATCACCGATGCCGGACGCCCCTATGTCCGCTCGGTAGCGGCCGCTTTCGATACATACCTCAGCACCGGCACCGGCCGGCACTCGGTGGCCGTTTAGGGGAGTATCGGCAAAGGGATCAGGTATTGCTGCGTAGGAGAACACCGGGATGGGCTACCGTCGCCGCCCGGTAATTCAGGTGCCCGTCTATCTCGTTCCAATCCTTCACAATGCAAAGCTGGGCACTTCGGTACTGACATCTTGCCCATCGTCCCGATCACCGAAACAGTGCCGGCCTCACGCCAGGGATCTCGGATTTCGTCCGAGCCAGATCAGCCGTGGGCGCGAGAAGTCAAAGTCGAATGGGGAGACTTCGGTGGGATCGATCGAGCTTCGGGCCAACGACCTTGCCGCCGACATTTCGCCGGTCGGAGCGGAGCTCTTGTCCCTGAGCCATCGCCGGCTTGGCGAGTTCATCTGGCAGGCGCAGTCGGAGGCGTGGCGCCGCAGCGCGCCGGTGCTGTTCCCGGTGGTATCACACTATCCGCGCGGCCTGGTGATGCTCGGCGATCGCCCGATGGAGCTGCCGGCGCATGGGTTTGCGCCGAGCAGCGCATTTGAAGTGCTGGAGGTCACCGGACACTCATGTCGATTGCGGTTGGCATCGTCGCCGCCCACTCTGGCGACGTTTCCCTATGCGTTCGAGCTCAGCGTGGACTTTGCGCTCGATGCGCGAGGGTTGACCCAGGTACTGCGGGTGCACAACCCGGATGCCGAGGTCGAGCTGCCCTACATGCTGGGCGCCCACCCTGGCTTCAACTGGCCGCTGCCGGGGGCGGGGCCGCGCGAGGCGCATCGGTTGCATTTCGACGCGGTGGAAGCCGGAGAGACACAACCGCTGGGCGCAGCGCCGGTCGCTCGCTACAGCTTTGACGGACGCGCGGCCGTGCCATCCGACATCGACTTTTCGACAGCTCATGGCCTGCCTGACATCGCCAGCCGTTCGGTGCGGTTCGGCACCGAGGCGACCCACATCACGCTCGATTTCGACGGCTTCGAGCAGTTCGCGCTGTGGAGCCGGGGACGCGCGCCGTTCCTCTGTCTCGAGCCATGGAGCGACATGCCGATCGCCATTACCGGGCCTAGGCAGTTTGCTGCGCTGCCGGGGGTTTCGAGGCTGCCGCCGGGCACGAGCCGCGGCTACTGGCTGCGCTTCACGCCAGGGGGAGCGCCGGTGTTGGCAGAGCGCCGATAATGCTGCCGATATCGATGCTCGCCACTTCGGCGGCGATACCGCGCCGCCCGAGGGCCAATGCGTAGCGGACGGCATCGGAACTGCTGCCGACGACAAGGACCGGGGCCGACCCCAGCGACCACTCCGCCTCGGCTTCGAGGATTTCGGCGCCGATGACGAGGCCTGCGATGTAGCCGGCAATGTCCTCGCGCCGCAGGCGCTCGAACAGCACGAGGCTGCGGGCGGAAAACAGGCGGCGCAGCAGGCCGCCGGCAATGTCGCCGCTCCATGCCGTGGCGAGGCCTTGTTCGAAGCCGGCGTCGGTGATCGCCGCCCCTTCGGGGATCAAACGACTGATCAGTGAGTCACGCCGCAGCAGCGCGCCGGTCTCGCCACCCATATAGGTGGCGAGGCGGGTGATGCGCCCGGCTTCGATCGCGACATACTTGGTGTGAGCGCCCGGCAGGATGACGGTGGCGACCGGGTGCCTTCCGGCTGCAGCGATCGCCTTGACCTCCTCGCCACGCATGACATCGGGTAGCGGGCCATCGGCGCTGATGCCGCAGAGGAACACCACCAGCGAGCCGCCGACCATGAGACGTCTCCCTTGCGCGACGATCTCCACAAGCCCCGCAGGAGCTGGTGCGAAGCTGGTCTCGAGCCAGCCGCCACGCCCGGTGATCATCCCAGAGAGGTACGCGACCGTTGCGCGCCGACGCCAGTCGTCTGGAATCAGCTCAAGGAAACGGGCCTCGAACGCTCCATCCTTGACTGCAGTGACGCCAAGCGGCTGACGGATCTCGGCCACCGCTTTCCCGACCTCGTCGATCAGGTCGGCGGCGAAGCTCGCTGAAGTCCACTCCACATAAATCTGCATTGGATCCCCGTTCTGCTGGTCGGCGCGATCATGAACTTTCGTCACGCGCCCTTGACCGCTAGCACAGCCCGTGGCATCAGTTCCATATTAAAGAAAGTAGTTCCAACATATGGAACTTGGGAGTTGAGGATGCTTGAGGGAGTGCTGCCGGTCCTGCCGACGCCGTTCGATGCGTCGGGGCAGATTGATGAGGCCGGCATGGCGCGGGTGACCGAGTTCGCAATCGCTGGGGGTGCGGATGGCGTAGTGTTCCCGGGCGTGGCCAGCGAGTTCGACCATCTGAGCGCCGCCGAGCGCGAGACGCTGGTGCGGATAGTCGGCCGTACGCTGGCCGGTCGCCGTCCGCTCGTCGTCGGCGCCAGCGCCGCCACCCCCGAGGAAGTCGTCGCCTTCTGCCGTACGGGCAAGGCGGCCGGCGCGACGGCCGCCATGGTCATGGCCCCACCATCGACCGGCGCCGATCCCGCCCGCCTCGTTGCCTTTTTCAGCGCCGTGGCAGCGGAGGCCGGCATCGACATTATCCTCCAGAACGCACCGGCGCCGGTGGGCAGCGGCCTGCCGGTCGCGGCCATCGCCGAGGTGGTGCGCGCCGTGCCGGCCATTCGTTACGTCAAGGAAGAGACGCTGCCCTCGGGCCCTCGCATCACCGCATTGCTCGAGGCGGTCGGCGACCGGCTCGATGGCGTCATGGGCGGTGGTGGCGCGCGCTATGTCTATGACGAGCTCGAGCGGGGAGCGGTGGCGCTGATGCCGGCGGCCGAGATCACCGATCTCCACGCCGCGTTGTTCCAGGCTTATCGCCGCGGCGACCTCAATGCGGCGCGCGCGCTCTACATCCGCTCGCTGCCGCTGCTCCTGGTGCAGATGATCTACCGGATGTCTCTGACCAAGGAAGTGCTGATGCGTCGCGGCATCTTCACCACCTCCGGCGTGCGGGCCCCGTTGCCAAAGTTCGACAGCCGCGGCCTCGCCGAGATCGACATGATGATCGCCGAGATCGCCGACCTGCTGCCGGTTGGCGCGGCGCAGAAACTGCCTGCCCTGGGAGACGCATGATGACGAGCCGCATCAAGTCGGTCGAGAGTTTCACCATCCAGATCGACCGGCAGGACGAGCCATATCTGGGTGGCCCCAAGAACGGCGAGTCCGCCAACGAGGCCGGCTATTTCGTGCGGGCTGAAAACCGAACGGTGTACCCGACCAAGGATCGCACGGTGCTCTGCCGCATCGAGACTGTCGATGGCACTGTGGGCTGGGGTGAGACCTATGGCATCGTCGCACCGGGGGCGGTACGGGCCATCATCGATGACCTGCTGTCGACCTTCCTGATCGGTCGCGATCCCTTTGACGTCGCGTTGATCTACGAGGATCTCTACGACCTGCAGCGCGTCCGCGGGCAGCACAGCGGCTATACCCACGATGCGCTGGCGGCAGTGGATATCGCGCTGTGGGATATTTGCGGCAAGCTCCGCAACGCACCGATCGCCAAGCTGCTGGGCGGGGCGCGCCGTACCGAGGTGCCGGCCTATGTGTCGGGCCTGCCGGGCGAGACGCTGGCCGACCGGGCAACGTTCGCCGTCAGCTGGCTCGAGCGCGGCTTCACCCAGTTCAAGTTTGCCTCGCCGCATGCCGATGCCGGTGTGGTTGAGGAGTTCCGTGTGCTGCGCGAGGCGCTCGGCCCCAAGCCGATGATCGCCGCGGATCTGCATTGGACGTTGACCGACGTCGAGACGGTGGCGCTGGCGCATAGATGCCTGCCTTACGATCCCTGGTTCCTCGAGGCGGTGTGCAAGCCCGAAGATATCGAGGGCATAGGCCGGGCGGCCGAGCATTCGCCGGTGCCCATCGCTGCGGGCGAGGAATGGCGCAACGTCTTCGACCTACGCGCCCGACTCGAAGCCGGCCCGCTCGCCATCGTGCAGCCGGAGATGGGGCACACCGGGATCACGGCGTTCCACCGCATGGGCCTCCTGGCCCAGGCGCATCACCGCCAGATCATCCCGCATGCCACCATCGGCACGGGCATCTTTCTTGCCGCCAGCCTGCAGGTCAGCGCGACGCTGCAGAACCTGCGCGGCCACGAATTCCAGCACTCGGTCATGGCGCGCAACGCGCCCTACATCGAAACGGCCCTCGAGGTGCGGGAGGGCAAATACCTGGTGCCCGACAAGCCCGGCCATGGCGCCGAGCCGTCGGCCAGAGCACTGGCCACGATGGTCAAATAACACGTCACATTTGGGAGGATATTGACGATGAAGCTTTCGAAAACACTCGCCGCGCTGCTGCTGGCCGGCGTCGTCGCGCTGCCGGGGCTCGCCGCGGCGGAAACGCGGCTGAACTTCGTTTCCTGGCAGAAGGGCGAGAAGGGCTATGGCGACTGGTGGCAGGCCGTCATCGACGAGTTCGAGACGACCCATCCGGACGTCAAGATCGATTTCACGCTGATGCCGCGCGACGGCTATTCGGACGCGATGATCACCCAGTTCGCCGCCGGCTCGGCGCCCGACATCGTGCATCTCACCTCGTTCGAATATGTCACCTTCGCCGAGAATGGCTGGCTCGAGGACCTCGGTCCCTGGATCGAGAAATCGGGCATGGATCTGAATGGCTGGGCTGGCCAGAGCGTCTGCGAATGGGACGGCAAGACCCAGTGCATCATGATGCTCTATTTCGGGTACATCATGGCCTATAACGAGCAGATCCTCGCCGAGGCCGGCATCGCCGAACCGCCCAAGACCTGGGAAGAGTTCCTCGCGGCGGCCCGCGCCACCACCATCGATCGCGATGGCGACGGCATCAAGGATGTCTACGGCACCGGCGTGCACATGGTTTCGGCCAATTCCGGCTGGACCAACGACATGCTGATCTACGTGCTGTCGGCCGGCGGTCGCTGGACCAATAATGAGGGCAAGGTCACCATCAATACCCCCGAGACCATCGAGGGGATCAACCGCTGGCGCACGCTGGTGGATGAGGGGCTGGTGCCGCCGGGTGGGGCCGAGCTCGACCAACTGTTCATCGAAGGCAAGGTCGCCATGCGCCTCAATGGCCCGTGGATCAACGCCTTCCTGCAGAAGGCCGATCCGGCGATCCAGCCGCACCTGAAATACGCGGCTTCGCCGATGCAGCCGCCGCTGGGTGGGGCGTCCAATGTGCTGACCCTGGCGGCTGAGACGCCGCAGGAAAAGAAGGAACTGGCCTGGGAGTTCATCCAGCTCGCCACCAGCCAGAAGTTCCAGGAGCTCTATTCCGAGCTCGGCGCCTCGCCGGCGCCGCGTCCGGGCGCTGTCGGCCCAGCCTCGTTCGAGAAGGTGCCGCACATGCAGCTGTTGATCGACGCCACCAACGCCGCCTCGGCTGCCGGTGTCGATCGCATGCCCAAGGGACTCGAAGCGCAGAACAACGAGTTCACCAAACTGGCGGCTGAGCAGTTCCAGCGCATGATTATCGAGAAGCTGCCGACCGACGCCATCGCGGCGACCGTGCAGGCCGAAGCCGAAGCGCTGCAGTGATGATCGGCGGGCCGCCCACTGGCAGGTGCGCGGCCCGCTTCCAGTCATCTTGAGGAGGAGAGGCTGATATGACCGACCTGAGCCAGCCGCGCCCGGCGACGGCGCCGGTGCGCCGCAGTTCCGGCTTGTTCGGCATCGATCTCGCGAGTCCGCGCCACGCCAGAAAGCTCGGCTACCTGCTGTTGCTGCCGGCAGTGCTGCTGATCCTCGGGATACTGGTCTATCCGATGCTGCTCGCTATCGAGATCAGCTTTCATGACGTGAAGTTCGCGACGCTCAGTTTCGGGGCCAGCGAATACACGCTCAAGAACTACGTCAAACTCTTCACCTCGAGCGATTTCTGGAACGCCATCGGCGTCAGCGCCAAGCTGCTGGTGGTGGTGACCACCATCTCGATGCTGGTGGGGCTCGGCGCGGCGTTGCTGGTCAACCAGCAGTTCCGCGGCCGTGGCGTCGCCCGCATGCTGATCGCGCTGCCCTGGGCCATTCCCGAAGTGGTGGCGGTGATCACCTGGCTGTGGATCCTCGATGCCTCGTTCGGCATCCTCAACTGGATGCTGCTCAAGCTCGGGCTGATTGGCTTGCCGATTTCCTGGCTCAACCAGCCGCTGCCGGCTTTCTCGGCCGTCACCATGGTGATGGTGTGGAAGGGCTTCCCGTTCATTTCCATCATGATCCTCGCCGGCCTCCAGTCGATCCCTGAGGAATACTACCAGGCGGCCCGCGTCGACGGCGCCAATGTATGGAAGCGCTTCATCTGGATCACGCTGCCCTGCCTGATGCCGGTGCTCGGGGTGTCGCTGGTGCTGACCGTGCTGTGGGTGTTCCGCGACTTTTCGATCATCAACGTGCTGACCGGCGGTGGCCCGGTGGGTGCCACCGAGACGCTCGCCATCATGACCTATGAGGAAGCCTTCTCGTTCTTCCGCATGGGCTACGCCTCGGCGCTGGGCGTCGTGACGCTGGTCATCTGCGCGCTGATCAGCGCCTTCCTGGTCAAAAAGACCAGCCACGCCGTGTTCTGAGGGGGCGCACGATGAAACGCAAGCTCTGGCAATCCATCCTGCTCTACGCGACGGTGATCGTCGCCTGTGCCGTGGTGCTGTTCCCGGTCTACTGGATGGTGGTCACCTCGCTGCAGCCACCCGGATCGCTGCGCGCCTACCCGCCGCATTTCCTGCCACCTGACCCGCAGTGGCAGACCTATATCAGGCTGTTCATCGAGACCGACATCCTGCGCTGGATGGCAAACTCGGCAATTGTCGCCGTCACCGCCACCGGCATCTCGATGGTGGCCGCGGTGCTGGCGGGCTACAGCCTGTCGCGCTACCAGACGAAAAGCAGCGAGAATGTCGGCCTGTTCATCCTGATGAGCAAGATGCTGCCGGCCACCATGCTGATTATCCCGCTGTTCGGCATCATGCGCTCCCTGGGCCTGATGGGATCGCTCTGGTCGCTGATCTTTGCCCACGCCACGGGGATCGTGCCGTTCGCCACCTGGATGCTGAAGGGTTATTTCGACTCCATTCCCAACGAGCTCGAGCAGGCGGCGCAGGTCGATGGCTGTACGCCCTGGGGGGCGCTGTTTCGGGTGATCCTGCCGGTGGCGGCGCCCGGGCTGGCCGCTACCTCGCTTTATGGATTCGTCTTGAGTTGGGCCGATTATCTGTTCGCCCGCACGTTCCTTGCCAACAATGCCGACAGTTGGACGGTCAACCTCGGCATCGCCACCTTCAAGGGCGAGTACCAGACCGACTGGAACCTGGTGATGGCGGCCTCGCTGCTGGCGGCGCTGCCGATCATGATCGCCTACCTCTTCCTGCAACGCTTTCTCGTCGGCGGAATGACCGCTGGCGCTGGGAAATAGTCCGATGGCCGATATCCAGATCCAGAACCTCAACAAGCGCTACGGCACTTTCCAGGCGCTCCACGACATGTCGCTGGACGTCAAGGACGGCGAGTTCATCGTCTTCGTCGGCCCTTCAGGGTGCGGCAAGTCGACGGCGCTCAAGATCCTCGCCGGGCTCGAGGCCGCCAGCACCGGCAGCATCATCATCGGCGGCGAGGATGTCACCGAGCTGGCGCCGGCCAAGCGCGACATCGCCATGGTGTTTCAGAACTACGCGCTCTACCCGCACCTGACAGTGCGGCAGAATATCGGTTTCGGCTTGATGATGCGGGGCACCGACAAGAAGCAGATCAACCAGCGCGTCGAGCGGGCGGCCCAGGCGCTCGAAATCAGCGACCTGCTCGAGCGCCGCCCCAAGGCCCTGTCGGGTGGGCAGCGGCAGCGCGTGGCGCTGGGCCGGGCGATTGTCCGCGAGCCGCGAGTGTTCCTGATGGACGAGCCGCTGTCCAACCTCGATGCAGCGCTGCGCGTGCAGATGCGGGCCGAGATCACCGCGCTGCAACGGCGCATCGGCGTGACCACGATCTACGTTACCCACGACCAGACCGAGGCCATGACCATGGCCGACCGCATCGTCATCATGCGAAAGGGCGTGGTGCAGCAGATCGGCTCGCCTGACACGCTGTTCAATCACCCGGCCAACATGTTCGTCGCCGGTTTCATCGGTTCGCCGGCGATGAACTTCCTTAGTGGCAAGGTGCAGCGCGACGATCGAGGCCTTAATATCGATGCTGGCGGCCTCAGGCTGCCGGTGGCCGAGGCGGCAGCGGCCTATCTTGGCAAGACCGTGATCTGCGGCATCCGTCCGGAATCGCTGGACCTGGCGCGCGACGATGCGCCGGCACTGGAGATCACGCCGACGCTGGTCGAGAGCCTCGGCACCGAGGCCTATGTGCACTTCAAGCTGCCCGGACAGCAGGTCGCGACGGCGGTGGCGGGCGAGCACGAGCATCAGCCGCTCGGCAACGGCACGCTGATCGCCCGGCTCTACGACGTCGGCACACCGCTTTCCGGGGGGACAATCCGGCTGGGTCTGAAGCCGCAGGCTTCCGTCCACCTGTTCGACCCGGCTACAGAACAGGCAATCAGCTGAACTGGAGCCGGGATGCCGATCGACGCAAAGCAACTGGGCGGGCATGAAATGCCCATGGGCACCTCGGCCTTGGGCAAGGGGCTCTATGTGCTCGACCTGCTCGGCGAGGTCGACCGGCCGCAGCGCTTCACCCAGTTGCTCAAGCTGACCGGCTTTCCCAAGGGTACGTTGCACCGCATCCTCGAAGCGCTGATGGAGTTCCGGCTGATCCGCTTCAACGATGCCGACCAGACCTATCGACTGGGGCCGCGGCTGTTCGAGCTGGCGCATAAGGTCTGGGACGAATTCGACCTGCGGGGCGCCGCCGCTCCCGAGCTCGATCGGCTCGCCGATCTCACCCACGAGACGGTGTCGCTCTGCGAGATCGAGAGTGGCGCGATCCTCTATATCGACCGGCGGCTGGGGGCGGACGCCTTTGGCTTCCGCATCGAGGTGGGGCGTCGCGCCCCGTTGCACTGCACCTCGGGCGGCAAGGCGCTGCTGGCCTTCCTCGCGCCGCACCGGCAGCATGACCTGATCGCCGAACTGCGCAATTCCGGCGATCCGACCAAGATTCCACCGGACGAGCCGGGGCTCTTGGCCGATCTCGGGCTCACGCGGGCTCGCGGCTATGCGCTGTCGATCGAGGAGCACGTCGCGGGCGTGGTGTCGGTGGCGGCGCCGGTGCTCGACCATCGGCATGAACCGATCGCCGCGATCGGCGTCTCCGGTCCGCGCGAACGCATTTCGGTCGAGCGCCTCCACACCATCGGCCGCGACTTGATGGAAGCAGCCCGGCGCATTTCGGGCAATGTCGGAGCCACAGCGATGAGCATCAATGCCCCGGACCGGCCGCGCATCGCGGTGGCGGCCAATGCCGAGTGTGTCTTGCCGGTGGCGGCGCATCTGGGCGAGGGACCGATATGGAGCGACACCGACAGCCGTCTCGTCTGGCTCGATATCCTGGCGCCGGCGGTGCATGTGTTCGATCCAGCCACCGGCCAGGATACCACCACCAAGGTGTCACGCATGGTCACCGCTATCGCCGCGCGCGCCGCCGGCGGCTATGCGGTGATGACGCAGAACGGCCTTGAGCTGCTGGACATCGCCAATGGCGAGCTGACGCCGGTCGTCGACCCCGAAGCCGACATCGAGACCAATCGCTTCAACGATGCCAAATGCGACCGCCGCGGGCGCTTCTGGGCCGGCTCGATGGCCCTCGATGCGTCGCGGCCGGCGGGGTCGCTCTATTCGATCGAGGCGGACGGCAAATGGCGCCGGCACGATACCGGCTTTACCGTCTCGAACGGCATGGGCTGGAGCCCGGATGACCGGCTGATGTATTTCGCCGACTCGGCCGAGGGGTGCGTGTTTGCCTATGACTTCGACATCGAGGCCGGCACCCTGTCGAACCGCCGCAGCGTGATCCAGATTCCGCCGGTCGAAGGCAAGCCCGACGGCCTCACCGTCGATGCCGAGGGCTATATCTGGGTCGCGGTGTGGGACGGCTGGGCAGTGCGCCGCTATGCGCCGGATGGCCGACTGGATCGGGTCGTCGGCGTGCCGGTGCCGCGCCCTTCGAGCTGCTGCTTCGGCGGCGACAGGCTCGAGACGCTCTACATCACCTCGGGCCGCATCCGCCTCGCCGAGCGCATGCTGGTGGAGGCGCCGCTGTCGGGCGGCATCTTCGCCATCGACGCGGGCGTGCGTGGCCAGCCGAGCGGGACGTTCGGCCGATGAGCCTGTCCAACCAGTACCCCAGCCTTGCCGGCCGTCCGGTGCTGATCACCGGCGCCGGCGCGGGTATCGGCCGCGCCATGGCGCTGGCCTTTGCGGGGCAGGGTGCCCAGGTTGGTCTGATCGACCGCGATGTCGCCGGGCTTGAACGGACGGCCGGGATGATCGACGGCACGGTAGCGACCCAGGTTGCCGATGTAACCGACGTCGAGGCGTTGCGGGGGGCCATTGCGGCGATCCGCTCCGAGCTCGGGCCGATCCGCATCCTCATCAACAATGCCGGCAGCGATACCCGCCACGACTTCCGCACTATCACCCCGGACTATTGGGACGACCGCATGGCGACCAACCTCCGCCATCTCGCCTTTGCGGCGCAGGCGGTAACGCCGGACATGGAAGCCGCCGGCGGCGGCGTCATCATCAACCTCGGCTCGACCTCGTGGATGCAGGGCGCCGCCGGCCTCATCGCCTATGGCACGGCGAAGGCGGCGATCGGTGGCTTCACCCAGTGCCTGGCGCGCGACCTCGGCGCGGCAGGGATTCGCGTGATGTGCATCGCCCCGGGGCGGACGGTGGTTGAACGAACGGCGACTGACCCCGACTATGTGACCGAAACCATCGGGCGGCAGGCCGTCAAGCACCTGGTCGAAGCAGAGGACATTGCGAGCCTGGCGCTGTTCCTCGCCTCCGACAATGCCCGCATCTTCACCGGTCAGACGATCATCGCCGACGGCGGCCACCTGATGCGCTAGCAGCGCATCCGCCCGTATCCCCGCCAACCAAGGCCCCACCCGGTCGTAGGCAACTCACTGGCAAGTGCCTCGAAACCAGCTATGAGGCGATCTGACGGGCACCGCTCACCATCTCGGTGCCTGCGCCGAAGCTGACCTGCAGGTCCTTTACGGCGCATGCGCCCGCTCATCGACATCCCATCCGATGGCTTCGCGCGCTACGTCGACGCGCTTGGCTAGGTGCGTCAGCCAGTAACCCCCAACGCCACCAACTCCGCGCGGTGGCGCTGCATGGCCAACTGGCTCCGATAGTCCCGCTCGAGCCGTAACCGTGCCTCAAGGTTCGCCGATCGCTGGATGCCGGGCTGCGCCATCGCGCGGCATGCCGTGGGCAGATCGACATGAAGGCCGGCGGCAGTGGCTGCCACCATGGCGACGCCGAGCAGCGTCGGGTCCGCCGCCGTGGACTCGATCACCACGGCCGGCAGGGCGTCGGCATAGAGTTCCATCAGTAACGGGTTGTGGCTGTGGCCACCGGCGATGTGCAGGGTTTCTGCAGCATAGCCGCGTGCCTTCAGGACCTCGATTATGTGCCGCACTTGCACGGCGACCGCTACCGCGCTGCGCCAGTAGAGGCGGCAGAGACTGTCGAAGTCACTGTCGAGCGACAGGCCTGAAATCACCCCCAGGGCGCGTGGGTCGGCCAGCGGCGAACGGTTGCCGTGAAAATCGGGCAGCACGTGTAGTTGAGGGGCGAGGTCGACACCTTCGCTGCTGCGCAGTGCCAGCACCCGCTCGATCACCCGACGATGCAACTGCTGCGTCGGTTCGCCGCCGGCGGCGTGCATGCGCAGCACGTGGTCGAGCAGGGCGCCGGTCGCCGACTGGCCGGCCTCGTTGAGCCAGCTGCCGGGAAACACCGCATTGGCATAGGGCCCCCACGCGCCTGGCATCGGCATCGGGTGTTCCGAGAGCGCCATCACGCAGCTCGAGGTCCCCGCTACCAGCGCCAGGTGCCGATGGAGGTTGGTCGCGTCTCCGGCGAAATCCGCCAGCGCCCCCAGCGCGCCGGCATGCGCATCGATCAGCCCGACACCAACCACGCAACCTGTCGTGAGGCCGAGCTGTGTCGCTGCAGCTTCATTCAGCGGTCCGAGCGCCTTGCCGATGGGGCTGGCCTGCTCCGGCAAGCCCGCGCGCTCGAACAGGTCGTCGAGGCCCACCGAGGTGAGGAATTCGGGCTGCCAGCCTTGACCCTCATGGGCGAGGTACGCCCATTTGCAGGTGAGCGTGCAGGCCGAACGCGCATTCGATCCCGATGCCTTCCAGGTCAGGAAATCGGCGAGGTCAAATATCTGCCCGGCCTGGCCCCAGCTCTCGGGCGCATGGCGCTTCAGCCACATCAGCTTGGGCACTTCCATTTCCGGCGACATGGTGCCGCCAATGAAATCGAGCACGTGATGGCCGCCCGCCGTGCATTCTTCGGCCTCGGCCTGCGCCCGGTGGTCGAACCAGGCGATGGTGTCCCAGCGCGTCTCGCCACCCGGGCTGACGGGCAGCGGAGCACCATTGCCGTCGCGCACCACCAGTGAGCAGGTTGCATCGAAGCTGATGCCCACGGCTTCGTCTGCCCGCACGCCCGCGAGCCGCAGCGATGCGCGCACGGCTTCGGCAACCGCTTCCCAGATCTGCTCGGAATCGTATTCGGCGATGTCGGAGCCCATCCGCTTGAGCTTCAGCGGGTGCTCCGCCCGCGAGACGAGCCGTCCCGATGACGTCACGAGGCCGGCTCGTGCGCTCGCCGTTCCCACATCTACGGCCACCAGCATCTGCGCCTGGCCGGTTTCCCGAACGGCATGGAGTTCGAGCAATCCCGGCAGCGAGCGCATATCCTCGATGATCGCGTCGGGCGCCAGCGCCTCGATCTCGGCCCGGAGGCCGCTCGGCGCGATATGGCTGCCGCCGACATAGGCAAAGACCCGCATGCCGGCGGCCCGCGCCGCCTGGATGCCGGCCGGCGAATCCTCGATGACGAGGCAGTTCTCCGGCGGCACGCCCATTTGCTGCGCCGCGTGGAGGAACAGGTCCGGCGCCGGCTTGCCGTTGGCCACCATGCTGGCCGAATAGATATGTCCCTCGAAGCGGGGCAACAGGCCCGTCAACTCGAGGCTCAGCCGGATCCGTTCGGGCTGGCTGGACGACGCCACGCAGAACGGCAGTTCGAGCCCGCCGAGCACCTCGGCGATCCAGCCGGTCGGCTGGAGTTCCTGGCGGTAGAGCGCGTAGAGCCGGTCGCGCATGCCGCTCACCGAGGCGGCACTGAGATGCGCCCCGTGGCTCTGGTTGAGGCTTTCCGAGATCGAGGCGAGGCTGCGGCCCAGATAGGAGCGAAACGCCATCTCGGGCGCGATGGCGATGCCCTGCTCGGCGATCAGCTCGAGCAGCACCCGCATGGCCAGGGGCTCGCTGTCCACCAGCACGCCGTCGCAATCGAAGATGACGAGCTTGATCGGCGCCACGTAACCTCTCCCGGCCTATCGGTAGCCGGGCGACAACCGCTTCGGCAAGTTATGTGCGGGGGCGATTTTTATTATGAGTCAGCGCCCAATGGGGTGCGGGCGGTGACATGGGTCCCTGCTTTCGCAGGGATGACACCCGGTGGGTAGGACAGATCGAGCCCAACCACCGCCTCGCGAGTGTAATGGTAGGCCCGCCTAAAGCGTGCCACCCAGATAAGCCTCCAGCGTCGCCTTGGTGCCGCGCGACCACAGGCTCGACAGCGCCGTGGTGAAAGCTGCGACATAGGTCGGGTCGCTGGCGAGCGGCCCGAAAATGTCGCCCATCGACAACCACGCCGCGGGGTCGGTTCTGGCCTGTTTGGCCAGCGCCGTCAGCCGCTCCCAGTTGGGATCGTTCGGTGGGATCGGTTTGCCGCTGTCGCTTTCGCCATAGCAGTAACGGGCCCACAGCGCCGAAACCAGCGCCAGTCCGGTCACCGACTGGCCGGCGGCCAGCCGATCCGCCGCGGAGGGCAGGATGAATTTCGGTTGGCGGTTGGAGCCGTCGAGGCAGAGCCGCTGGATAGTGTCGCCGATCTTGGGGTTACTGAAGCGCCGTTCGATCAGCCTGTAATAGTCGTCGAGGTCGGTGTCGGGCACCGGCGGCACCACCGGCACGATCTCCTCGCGCTCGACCTTTTCGAGAAAGGCGCGGATCAGCGGATGCTCCATTGCCTCGTGCACGAAGTGAATGTCGAGCAAGCCGCCGGGATAGGCGATGGTCGCGTGCCCGCCATTGAGAATGCGGATCTTCATGTGCTCGTAGGGCGCGACATCGGGCACGAACTGCACGCCGACCTTTTCCAGCGCCGGGCGGCCGGCGGGGAAGTGATCTTCCAGCACCCATTGCTTGAACTCTTCGCAGAACACCGGCCAGGCATCGACGATGCCGAAATCGGCCTCGAGCGCGGCGCGCTCGCGCGGGCCGGTCGCCGGAGTGATGCGGTCGACCATGCCGTTGGGAAAGGCCACCGCTTCCCGCACCCAGCTGGCAAGCTCGGGGTTGATCAGCTCGGCCAGCCCCGCCACCGCGTTCTGCGTCACGTGGCCATTGCCCGGGATGTTGTCGCAGCTCATCACCGTGAATGGCCCGACGCCACGTTCCTTGCGCAGCTGCAGGCCGAGAAGGATCAAGCCGAACACCGTCTTCGGGGCTTCCGGATTGACGCTGTCGGCGACGATATCGGGGTGGTTGGCGTCAAAGCGCTGCGAGGCCGGATCGATGTAGTAGCCGCCCTCGGTCACCGTCAGCGACACGATGCGGACCTGCGGGTCGGCCAGCGTCTCGCTGATCGCCGCGAGGTCGCCCACCGGCAGGAAATCCACCATCGCGCCGGTGACTCGCGCCGAGGTGCCGCCGGCTTCCTGCTCCACCACGGTGGTGAGGTAGTCCTGCCCCAGGAGCTTTTCCCGCATATCCGCATCGTTGGCGCGGACGCCCGCGCCGATCAGCGCGAAATCGTGGTCGAGGCCGAGGCTGAACAGGCTGTCGAGATAGACCGCCTGGTGCGCGCGGTGGAAATTGCCGACGCCGAAATGCACGATGCCGCCGCGCAGCGAACCGCGCTGGTAGCGCGGCACGCCGGCAATGCGGGAGATCTCCGGCAGGGCTTCGACGGAGAGTTCGATCGGCATCTTGATATCCTTGGTCTTGCGGCCCCGACGCAACAGCTGGGGCCCGAGTGAAGTGCCGGTCAGCGCAATGCCTGGCCGGCGCGGTCGAAACGATAGATGCGGTTGGGGTCGGGAGAAAGCCACACTTGCTCGCCTGGGTGGTAGTCGTCTTCACCCCCCGTGCGCACCGTGTGCAGCCCGGCGCCATCGACATGCACGTGGAGGAACGTGTCCGAACCGAGATGTTCGGCGACGCCGACCCGGCCCTGCCACTCGCCCGCATCGCGCGACAGCCTGATGTGCTCGGGTCGCACGCCGATCGCCTCGGCCTGGTACTTGCCGGCCGCGGCGCCCTCGAGAAAGTTCATCTTGGGCGAGCCGATGAAGCCGGCGACAAACCGGTTGGCCGGGCTCTTGTAGAGTTCGAGCGGCGTGCCGAACTGTTCGACCCGCCCGGCATTCAGCACCACGATGCGGTCGGCCATGGTCATCGCCTCCACCTGATCGTGCGTCACATAGACCATGGTGGTCTTCAACTGCTGGTGCAACTCGGTGATCTCGATGCGCATGTTGACGCGCAAGGCCGCATCGAGGTTCGACAGCGGCTCGTCGAACAGGAACGCCTTGGGCTGACGGACGATAGCCCGGCCGATGGCGACGCGCTGCCGCTGCCCGCCCGAGAGCGCCCGGGGCTTGCGGTCGAGATAGTCGGTGAGGTTCAGCACCCGGGCCGCATCCGCCACCTTCTGCTCGGCAATGGCCTTGTCGATATTGGCCATCTTCAGCGGAAAGGCGATGTTCTGGCGCACCGTCATATGCGGGTAGAGCGCATAGGACTGGAACACCATGGCGAGGCCGCGATGCGCCGGTCCCTTGTCGGTGACATCGACGCCGTCGAGCTTGATGGCGCCCGAGGTCGTGTCCTCGAGGCCGGCGATCAGTCGGAGGAGAGTCGACTTGCCGCACCCCGAGGGCCCGACAAAGACGACGAACTCGCCGTCCTTGATATCGAGTGAGACATCGGGGATGACCTGGTGGCCGCCAAAGGTCTTGTTGACGTGTTCGAGAGTGATCGAGCCCATTTGAAATCCCCTATTTCACGGCGCCGAAGGTGAGACCGCGCACCAGTTGCTTCTGGCTGAACCAGCCGAGCAGCAGGATCGGCAGGATCGCCAGCACCGATGCGGCGCTCAGCTTGGCGAGGAACTGGCCTTGCGGCGAAGAGAAGGATGCGATGAAGGCGGTCAGCGGCGCCGCGTCGTCGGTGGAGAGCCGCAACGTCCAGAACGCCTCGTTCCAGGCGAGTATGACGTTGAGCAGCAAGGTCGAGGCGATACCCGGCACCGCCATCGGCAGCAGCACATAGACCAGTTCCTTGCCCAGCGTGGCGCCGTCCATGCGTGCCGCCTCGAGGATATCGACCGGGATTTCCTTGAAGTAGGTGTAGAGCATCCACACCACGATCGGCAGGTTCACCAGCGTCAGGATGATGCTGAGACCGAGCAGCGTGTCGAGGAGGCCAGTGTTGAGGAAGATCAGGTACATCGGCACCAGCACACCCGCTGCCGGCATCATCTTGGTCGACAGCATCCACATCAGCACGTCGCGCGTCCTGGGCGTCGGCGTGAAGGCCATCGCCCAGGCCGCCGGCACCGCGATCAGCAGCGCCACGAGGGTCGAGCCGATCGAGATGATCACCGAGTTGAAGAACGGCCGGAAGTAATCCTGCTGGTCCAGCACCGCCGCATAGCTTTCGAAGGTGAAGGACGGGATCATCGAGAACCCCGCCGCCGCTTCGCCCTCGGTCTTCAAACTGGTGATGATGGTGTAGAGGATCGGAAAGAACACGATCAGCGCCACCAGCCAGACCAGAACCGTCATGGTGAGCTTGCGGCGCGTGGATACGGCGCGGGCCATCAGTGTTCTCCCTCGTACATTGGTTCGAGGGGCTCCCCCCTCCCAACCTCCCCCGCAAGGGGGGAGGTGCCGTTCAGTGCTTGTGTCGTTGTCTTGCCCCACTCGCCGGCGGGCACCCTCCCCCTTGCGGGGAGGGTTGGGGAGGGGGGAGAGGCCCACTGGATCTCGGGATTAAGCATCCAGGTTCCTCCCCACCGCGCGCATCAAAAAGATCGCGACGATGTTCGCCAGCACCACGGCCACCAGCCCGCCGGCTGCGCCGGCGCCGATGTTCCCGCCGAGCACGCCGGTGTTGTAGATGAGGAAGGGCAGGTTCGTGCTGGCAAAGCCCGGGCCGCCGCCGGTGGTGATCTGGATCTCGGCATAGACGCCGAGCAGGTAGATGGTCTGGATCAGGATCACCACGGTGATCGCCCGCGCCAGGTGCGGCAGGATGATGTACCAGAAGCGGCGGAACACGTTGGCGCCGTCCATCTCGGCCGCCTCCTTCTGTTCCTCGCTCAGCGACTGCATGGCGGTCAGCAGGATCAGCGTCGCAAACGGCAGCCACTGCCAGGCGACGATGACGATGATCGAGAGCAGCGGGTAATTGCCGAGCCAGTTGACCGGCTCTTGTCCGAAGAACCTCGAGACCGCGGCGAAGACCCCCCAGGTCGGGTTCATCAACTCGTGCTTCCACACCACCGCCGCCACCGGCGGCATGACGAAGAACGGCGAAATCATCAGGATGCGCACGATCCCCTGGCCCCAGATCGGCTGGTCGAGCAACAAGGCGAGAAGAATGCCGAGCCCGACCGTGATCACCAGCACGCCGACCACGATCAGCAGCGTGTTGATGATGGCCGGCCAGAAGGCCGGGTCGGTGACGAAGAACTCGAAGTTCGAGAGGCCGGCAAACCCCTTGATGTTGGGGTTGGTGAGCCGGTAGCGCTGGAAGGCGAACCAGATGGTCAGCGCCAGCGGCACGATCATCCAGATCAGCAGCACGAAAACCGAAGGCGCCATCATCCAGCGGGCGAGGCGATGTGACTGCTTGGTTGCCATAGTCCCTGTTCCCTCCGATCCGCACTCGTCGTTCGACGGGCGGGATGTCCGCTTCAACCCACCGGGTCACCCCTGCGAAAGCAGGGGCCCAACTCGCAGCCCGAGCAGGCGGAGGCTTGGGTCCCTGCCTTCGCAGGGATGACATCGAGCGTTGAGCTGGCGCTGTTGCCCAGCCCTGTTTTTAGAAGAAGCCCGGCAGCGTAGCCGCCGGGCAGTCGCTCGGGAGGAGAATCTCAGTAGTACCCGGCCGCCTTCATTTCGCGGTCGACGGTCTGCTGCGCCTGGGCCAGCGCGTCATCGACGCTGGTCGAACCGGCGAGCGCCGCCGAGAACAGCTGGCCGACCGTGGTCGCCATGCCGGCGAACTCGGGAATGGCGACGAACTGCACGCCGGTATAGGGCACCGGTTTCACCGTCGGAGCGGTCGGGTCGGCAGCGTTGATCGAGTCGAGCGTCATCTTGGCGAAGGGCGCGGCCGCCTGATAGTCGGCGTTGGCGTAGAGCGAGGTACGGGTGCCCGGCGGAACGTTCGCCCAGCCTTCCTTGGCGGCCACCAGCGCCAGGTAGTCCTTGCTGGTCGCCCAGGAGATGAACTTCTGTGCCGCATCGGCTTTCTGCGAACCGGCCGGGATGGCGAGCGACCAGGCCCACAGCCAGTTGCCGCGCTTGCCGAGCCCCATGTCGGGGGCGAGGGCAAATCCCACCTTGTCGGCCACCGTCGATTCCTTGGCGTTGGTGACGAACGAGGCGGCCACCGTAGCGTCGATCCACATGCCGCACTTGCCCTGCTGGAACAGCGTCAGGTTCTCGTTGAAGCCGTTCGAGGAGGCGCCGACCGGGCCGGCATCCTTCATCAGGTCGACATAGAACTGCAGCGTGTTCTTCCATTCCGGCTGGTCGAACTGCGGCTTCCAGGCCTCGTCGAACCAGCGTGCGCCGAACGAGTTCGACATCGCGGTGAGGAACGCCATGTTCTCGCCCCAGCCGGCCTTGCCGCGCAGGCAGATGCCGTTGATCTCGGCGGCACGGTCGGTCATTTTGCGGGCGGCGTCGGCGACGAACTCCCAGGTCGGGGCATCCGGCATGGTAAGCCCAGCCTTCTCCATCAGATCCTTGCGATACATGATGAAGCTGGATTCGCCGTAGAACGGCGCGGCGTAGAGCTTGCCGTCAGCGCTGAGGCCGCCGCGGATGGCGGGCAGCAAGTCGTCCACATCATAGGTGTCGCCCAGATTGTCGAGCGGCAGCAGCCAGCTGTTCTTGGCCCAGATCGGCACTTCGTAGGTGCCGATAGTCATCACGTCGAACTGGCCACCCTTGGTGGCGATGTCGGTGGTGACGCGCTCGCGCAGGATGTTCTCCTCGAGCGTCACCCACTGCAGCTGGATATCCGGGTTCTTGGCGGTGAAGTCGTCCGTCAGCCCCTGCATGCGAACCATGTCGCCATTGTTCACCGTGGCGATGGTGAGGCTGGTCTGGGCATAGGCGGTCGAGCCGAGCGCAAGCACAAGCGCGCTCGAGATAAGCGGAAGCAGTTTCATCAATGTCCTCCCATGGCGAGCATTTGCCTCGCCGTTGAGCAATTACTCACAAACTTTAGTATGATGTCAAGCGGGGTCAGAGCGCAGGAATGCGGGACGTGATGTGACTGGCGTCCCGTCCACGTGCGTTCATCGATGTCGGAAAACGTCGGGGCGTTGGGCCGTTTCGCCGATGCCGGCCCCACCCACGATGTCATCCCAGCGAAAGCTGGGACCCAACTCGCAGCTGGCGCGGGAGGAGAAATGGATCCCAGCTTTCGCTGGGATGACGCCCGGTGAGTAGGTCAAGTTCGAGGCCCACTAGCCCCGCTGGTGCAACAAAGAGCAAACTATCCCGCCGCGAGAATCGCCTCGGCCGTCTGCTCGTCGGTGATCAGGCCATTGACCAGCCTGCGGGTCAGCGCCGCCCGGATGCCGGGCGCCTTCTTCTCGCCGACGGCGGTTGCCACCACGGTCGAGCTCTCGCGCGACGGCAGTGGCGCCGAAGAAACCCGGTCGTTGGTCAGCCCGTTGATGAACTTGCCCTCGGCATCGAAGGCCCAGCCGACGATTTCGCCCACCGCTCCGGCCTTCTGCAGGAGCTTCAGTTCGCTCGCCGAAATGAACCCGTCCACCACCAGCGGCGCTTCGGCCCCGAGGTCGCCGATGCCGACGAAAGTGACGTTGGCCTGCTGCGCCAAAGCATGGGTTTCCCTTATCATCGGCTGGCTCAGCAGCATGTCGCGCTCGGCCGCCGACGAGGCGATGACCGGCAGCGGCATCGGGAAGCTGCGTGCCTTCACCCTCTCCGCGATGTTGAAGATCACGTTGTAGAAGGCCGCCGAGCCGTCCGGCGCAATCGAGCCGGTCAGCGACACGATCTTGTGCTGTGGCGCCTCCATCGGGGAGAGTTGCTCGATCGCCGCCTTCAGCGTTCGGCCGGTGCCGATCGCCATCACCGTCGGCCTGTCTTCGCGCAGCCAGCGTTCGATCTGCGCCGCTGCGGCGATCGCCACGCCGTGGATCGCTCCCGGCGCATCGGGGTCGGTCGGCACCACCTCGGCGAAATCCAGCGCGTAGCGTTTGCGCAACTGCTCGGCCAGCTCCATGCATCGTCCGATGGGATGGTCGAGGCGCACCCGCACCAGACCTTCGCTCACCGACAGCGAAACCAGCCGCTGCGCCGTCTGCCGCGACACGCCGAGCTTCTTGGCGATCTGCTCCTGGTTGTTGCCGGCAACGTAGTAGAGCCAGCCGGCCCGCGCCGCATCGTCGAGACGCGTAACTGCTGTGTCCTGACGAGCCATGAAGCTTTGCCCTCCGATTGAGCGGATACTCATTGAACGATGTGACAATCGCAAGCCAATTTTCGCCTCTCCGCCCGCCCACCTGGCAGAGGGCATGTGCCTTTGTGACTCACGCAGCCGGCCTAAAGCAGCGGCAGGGTGATGCGGAAGCAGGCGCCCTGGCCGGTCCCCGGCAGCAATTCCAGCTTGCCGTTCATCCGTTCGATCAACTGCCGAGAAATGGCGAGCCCGAGCCCGGCCCCGGCCGGGGCGGTGACCCCTCCCGATTGACCGCGTGCAAACTTCTCGAAGATCAGCTTGCGCTCCGCTCTGGGGATGCCTGGGCCGTTATCGGCGACCTCGATCAGGTAGCGGCCGCGGCCGATCCGCGAGCGCACCTCGACCACCGGTTCGGTCGCGTCGTTGTACTTGATGGCGTTGGACACGAGGTTGATCAGCACCTGGCACAGCCGGTCGGGTTCGCCCGAGATCATGGCGCGCGGCGCGCGGCTGCCGACGCTCAGCTGCATGCGGCGCTGCTGCGCCAGCGCCGAACACACTTCGAGCGCCCGGTCGATCGAGCGCTCGGCATCGATCGGCATATTGTCCCAGCCGCGCTCGCCGCGATCGAGCGCACTCATCCCCAGGATATCGTCGAGTAGCTTGGTCAGCCGCAGGCTCTCCTGATGGATGGTCTTGACGAAGCGTTGCCGCTCGTCGGCGGTCAACCGCTGTTCCTCGAGCAGGATTTCCGAGAACGAGCGGATCGAGGTCATCGGGGTGCGCACTTCGTGGCTGACCTGGCTCAGGAACTCGTCCTTCTCGGTGTCGATGGCGCGCAACTGCGTATTGGCTTCCTCGAGTTTCTGCGCCGTCGACCGCAATTCGGCCGACGTGCGTTCCAGTTCCTGCGAGTAGGCGATCACCTGCCGGGTCTCGCCCGCCATCTCGAACACTTCCTCGAGCGATACCGCGTCGCCCGACACCACCTTGCTCAGCATCACATGCGCCGAAGCGGTGCCGATCGAGCCGGCAAGTTCGCGCTCCAGCCGATCGATGAACTGCGGGGTTGGCATATCTGTCACGCCCTCGAACAGGGCTTTGGCGCGGGGTGAGCCGAGCACCCGCTCGGCGACGAAATAGAGGTCATCGACCGTCGCCGAGCCGCGGATCACCGCTGGCGTTGCGGCGCTCGAACGCCGGAAGAGGTCAGCAAACAACGCCGCCTGCACCCGCTCCAGCGCCGATTGCGAGGTCAGCAGCGAGACGACGATCAGCGTCACCGTATTGAGGAACAGGCTCCAGAACACCACGTTGACCAGGGGGTCGATGCCTTCGACCCCGAACAGCGCCTCCGGCCGCAGCCAGCTGAGGTCCCAGGGGCCATCGGCCATGATCTCGGCCACCAGCGGCGACGAGCTCTGGAACGACGGCATGAAACTCGACCACGCCCAGACCACGAAACCGACCGCCACCGCCGATGTGGCCGCCTTCAGCGACGCTTCGCGCCAGAACAGCGCCGCGATGATGGCCGGAAGGAACTGCGCCACGCCGCAGAACGAGATCAGCCCGATCGGCGCCAGGGCGTCGGAATCGCGCGTCAGGTAGAAGTAGAGGAACCCCAGCAACAGGATCAGCGCGATCGAGAAGCGCCGTGAGTTCAGGAGTAGGCTGCTGACGCCGCGGGCATTGGCAACGCCGTGTCCCTGGGTGATGCGGAGCATGATCGGCATGACGATGTGGTTGGAAACCATGATCGACAGTGCAATCGACTCGACGATGATCATCGAAGTGGCGGAGGAAAAGCCGCCGATGAAGCTGAACAGCGCCAGCCCTTCCTGCCCGGCCGACAGCGGCAGGGTGAGAACGAACATGTCCGGGTTGGCGCCCGCCGGCATCGAAGTCAGCCCGAACAGCGCAATCGGCAGGGTGAACAGGCTCATCAGCAGCAGGTAGGCCGGGAAGGCCCAGCCGGCGGTGCGCAGGTGGTTCTCGTTGGAGTTCTCGACCACGGTGATCTGGAACTGCCGCGGCAGGCAGAGGATCGCCGCCGCCGAGAGCACGTTCATCGCCACCCAGCGGTCGTCGAAATTGCCAGTCGAGTAGATATCGATCCCGGCGGCTTCGGCTCGCGAGAAGATCGCTTCGAGCCCACCGCCCGCATAGATGACGAAGATGCCGATGGCGAGCAGCGCCGCCAGCTTGACGATCGCCTCGAAGGCGATTGCGGCGACGACCCCGTGATGCTGTTCCTTGGCATCGACATTGCGGGTCCCGAACAGGATGGTGAACAGCGCCATGCCGGCGGCGACCGCCAGCGCCAGGCCGACCTCGTCGATGCCGCGCAGGGAGCGGCCGGGAAACTCGCCGACCCCGGCGATGGCCTGCAACGACGAGGTCACGGCTTTCAGCTGCAGCGCGATGTAGGGCGCGATGCCGACTACCGCGATGACGGTGACCAGCACGGCAAGCCGGCTCGATTTGCCGAACCGTGCCGACAACAGGTCGGCGATCGAGGTGATGCGCTGCTTGTGGCTGATGCGAACGAGCCGCCGGAGGACGAACCACCAGCCGATGAACACCAATGTCGGGCCCAGATAGATCGCGAGATACTCGAGCCCGTTACGGGCGGCCGAGCCGACGGCGCCATAGAAGGTCCAGCTGGTGCAATAGACCGAGATGGCGAGAGTGTAGATGAAGGGCGAGCGGAGGAACGCCGCCTTGTCGTTGCGGGCCTGCCGGTCGCTGACATAGGCGATGAGAAACAGCAGCCCGACGTAACCGATGGCGACGCCGATAACCACATCGGGCGTCAGCATCAGCTCTCGCCCTCGGATGGCGGTTCGGCCTCGGCTTCGCGCGGCAGGCGCCGCCCCAGCCAGAACGCTGCCGCGATCAGGCCCAGCCAGCAGGCGAACAGGTAGATCACCTCCAGCGGCACGCCGAACAACCGGCGCTCAAGCTGAAACACCACGGCGAGCGGCGGCAAGATCAGCAGCACGCCCAACAGGCTCAGGAACAGCGCCGCGCTTTCGAGCTTCCGGCGCTCCATCGGCTACTCCGTCGCCGGAGCGACGCCCATCAGGTCGCGCACTGCCCCCACCACCTCGGCATTGGCATAGGGCTTGGTGACGAACCGGTCGGCGCCGAGCTCCTCGGCAGTACGGCGATCCTGCGCCTGGCCCTTGGCGGTGAGGATCAGCACCGGCAACTGCCTGAGCGTCGCATCGGCGCGGATCTGCTTCAGCACCTCGAACCCCGAGCGCTTGGGCAGCATCACGTCGAGCACCAGCACTCTGGGCATGCTGCGGCGCACTGCGCTGAGCGCGGCATCGCCGTCGGTGACCGCTTCGATCGACCAGCCGGCGCGGCGCAGGATGAAATCGAGCGATCTCAGAATGCTCGGTTCATCCTCGGCGATGAGAACATCGACAGCCAAATCTCCCCCTTCCGCCCGACCTCCCAATCGGACTTGGACCACTTAGCCACATCTAGCCCGGCTCGCCAACGTCGAAACGGCGCGGCACCAGTGGTGCGCGAATGGCGGAGGGTTCGCCCGCCGCCGTGAAGGCTTCCTCCTGCCGGTCGGCACAATCGCGCCGCGGACAGAGCCGGCAACTCGGCCCAACCGGCACATCGACCGTGCTGTCGCCGAGATCGAGGCCGGCGCCATAGACCGTACGGTCGGCATGCAGCACGTCGCAGGCCAGCATCACCGAGGTGGGGATGGCGTGGTCGGCATAACCCGCGCCCTGTCGGGTCTGCGCACTGGCGATGAACAGGTAGCGCGAGCCATCGGCGAACTGCGCGATCTGCCTGCTGATCATGCGCGGCGTGCGGAACGCGCCATAGATCACCCAGCGCGGACAGGCGTGCCCCGAACTCGGCAACGGCAGGCCGGGCAGGGGAAAGTGCTTGGTCAGCCTCCCGGCCGCATCTGAACGCAGGAACCCGAACGGCAGCCCCGGCTCCCCCGGTTTGCGCAGCGACACGAGGCGATGCGCCACCTGCTCGAAGCTTGCGGTGTAGATCTGGCGCAGTGTCTCGATATCGTAGCGCTGCGCCTCGGCATCGGCGAGAAACTGCGCATAGGGAAACACCATGGCGCCTGCCAGATAGGAACTGAGAGCCCGATAGCCGAGCCGTCTCGCCGTGTCGGACGACAGTTGCGGTGCCTCCACCTCCCGCTCGATCGCTTCGGCCGCGCTGAGTTCGGCATAGAGGCGGGTCAGCTGGAACTGGCGGGTCGCTGCCCCGGCACTCGCCTGGAACCACATGGTGCGGGTGCTGGAATTAAAGTGATACTGACCGGGGAACCCCGCGGCATCGACCTCACGCCCCGCACTGCGGGAGACGCTGACACCGAACCCCTCGGCGAGACAGGCGGTGAGGGTGGCCTCGCCGAACGGACCGACTGCCTCGATCTGGGCCCGTAGCTCCGCAGCGACGGTCTCCAGCGCCGGAAAGTAGTTGTCGCGCTCGAAAATCAGGTCATCCAGTTCGCGGATCGGCGACAACGTGCGCCGGCCCTGCGCATCGACTTCGAACTGGCCGATCAGACTTCGCGCCACCTCGGTGAGACCGCGCGTTTCTCTGGTGATCGTCTCGACGAAGCGGCGGCGCTCGGCCTCCTCGAGGTCGACGACATCCTCCAGAATCTCGGCGCTGGAGCGGACCGCGGTGATGCCGGAGAGAATGCGGTGCAGCAGTTGTGCCAGCAGTGGATCGGTGCGCAGCCGGTCGGCGTAGCTGTCGGCGTTCGCCGTGGCGCCGAGATAGGCCCGGCGCAACCGGGCGATGGCGCGTGCGGCCGCCGGTTGCTGCGCCACCAGGTCGCGGGCATCCTGCAAGCCGATGCCCTCGAGCACCGGATCGGCCAGCGCCTCATCCAGTTCGGCGATCAGCCGGTGCTCGGCATCGCCACTGAGCTCGCTGAGTTCGACATCGAGTTCCTCGGCGAGGCGGATCAGCAGCGAGCCGCCGACATGGCGCTTGTTGCGCTCGATCAGGTTGAGATAGCTCGCCGAAATGCCGGCGCGGCGGGCCAGCGCCGCCTGCGATATCCCCAGCGCCCGGCGGCGGGAACTGATCCTGAGGCCGATCGGTGCGCGCATGCTTCCCTCCTCCGCTTGTCAACGTATTGACAGACGTACAGTCGCGCAAGGCCAATGATTTACAGAAATCATCAGTAATATCAGTCCTGTATTGCGCGGCTTTGCAACCTTCCGGATAGTGGCATATCGCTGTGAGGCGCATGGCAATGCACCGTGCCCCGCCGCGCATGAGGAGGAGCTAATGACCAATTCTTCGAGCTTCAGCCGCCGCGGCGTGCTGAAGGGCGGGCTGGCCGGCATTCTGGCGACCGGCGTCTCGCCGCTGATCTTCACCCGGGGCGCCTATGCCCAGGAATTCTGCAACGCGCCGACCGGTGACACCGTCACCCTCGGTTTCGTCATGCCCCTCACCGGCGCTTATGCCGATGAAGGCGCCGACCAGCAGCGGGCCTTCGAGCTCGCCGTCGAACACCTCAACGGTGGCGGCGATGGCGGCATGATTCCGACCTTCTCGTCCAAGACGCTCAAGGGCACCGGCATCCTCGGCAAGAAGGTGGCCTATGTCACCGGCGACGATCAGACCAAGCCCGATGCCGGCCGTGACACGGCGCGCCGGATGATCGAGCGCGATGGCGCCGTCATGATCAGCGGGGCCTCGTCGTCCGGCGTGGCGATCGCCGAACAGGCGCTGTGTCAGGAGAAGGGCATCATTTACATGGCCGGCCTGACCCACTCCAACGACACCACCGGCAAGGACAAGAAGCGGTTCGGCTTCCGCCATTTCTTCAACGCCTACCAATCGGGTATCGCGCTCGGACCGATCCTCGGCGATGCCTACGGCAAGGACCGTGTCGCCTACCACCTGACCGCCGACTACACCTGGGGCTGGACCCAGGAAGAGTCGATGATCGCGGCTACCGAGGCGCTCGGCTGGAAGACCCTGCCTCCGGTACGTACCCCGGTGAACGCCGGCGACTTCAGCCAGTACCTCACCCCCGTGCTCAATTCCGGCGCCGACGTGCTGATCCTCAACCACTACGGCTTCGACGGGGTGAACTCCATCACTCAGGCCATGCAGTTCGGCATGCGTGACAAGCAGGCCAATGGCAAGGACTTCCAGATCGTGCTGCCGCTGGTATCGGACCTTATGGCCAAGGGCGCCGGCGAAGCCATCAAGGGCGTCTACGGCACCGCCAACTGGGACTGGCAGCTGGGTGACGAGGCTTCCAAGGCCTTCACCAAGTCGTTCGGCGCCAAGTTCGGTCAGCCGCCGAGCCAGATCGCGCAGACGTCCTACGCCCAGGTGCTGCTCTACGCCGACGCCGTGGAACGTGCCGGGACCTTCTATCCGCCCGAAGTCATCAAGGCGCTGGAAGGTTACGAGTTCGACGGCCTGGGCAACGGTCCCACCACCTACCGCGCTGCGGACCACCAGTGCTTCAAGGAGGTCTACGCGGTCAAAGGCAAGGAGGCCCCGGCCAATCCGTTCGACCTGCTCGAAGTGGTCGCCACCGCCTCCAAGGAATCGGTCACCTACGATCCCGCTATCTTCGGCGGCGAACTCGGGCCGGATACCGCCGTCGCCTGCTGATCACGCTTCCCGCGGGAGCCTGCCCTCTCGGTGCGTTTCCGCGGGGTACTCGATCGAGCCCCTTCTCCCTTGCGGGCGAAGGGGTCTCGGCCAGGTCGAGGCGGATGAGGTCATGCCTCAACGCCGGATCTCTCGCTCCCCCGACACTGCCTAGCCGGAGATAAGGTCCCATGGACGCCATTCTCGCCCAGCTCCTCAACGGCCTCGACAAGGGCGGCGCCTACGCGCTCATAGCGCTCGGCCTGACTCTTGTTTTCGGCACGCTGGGTGTCGTCAATTTCGCCCATGGCGCACTGTTCATGCTCGGCGCCTTCTGCGCCGTCACCTTCCGCCAGTTGATTACGCTCGAAACCGTCACGATCGATCCCGAGCAACTCTCCCCCTGGGGGGCGCCGCTGGAGATCAAGACGCCGCTGGCCCAGACCTGGTTCGGGGATTTCGGCGCAGTGATGGTCGACTATTCGGTACCGCTGTCGATCGTGCTCGCCATCCCCGTCATGCTGCTCGTCGGCATCGCCATGGAGCGGGGCATCATCAAGCGCTTCTACAAGCGCCCGCACGCCGAGCAGATCCTCGTCACCTTCGGCCTCGCCATCGTGCTGCAGGAAATCGTCAAGGCGATCTTCGGACCCAACCCATGGAGCCAGCCGATCCCGAGCAGCGTTCGCGGCGCTTTCGACCTCGGCGCCGTCATCGGCCTGGCTCCCGGCGCACTGACCTATCCGATCTGGCGCCTGATCTACTTCCTGTTCTCGATCGGGGTGATCGGCGCCGTCTTCGCCTTCCTGCGCTTCACCACCTTCGGCATGGTGGTCCGGGCCGGCATGGCCGACCGCGAGACGGTCGGGCTGCTCGGCATCAACATCGATCGCCGCTTCACCATCATGTTCGGCATCGCAGCTGTCGTCGCCGGTCTCGCCGGCGTCATGTACACGCCGCTGCTGCCGCCCAACTACCATCAGGGCATGGACTTCCTGGTGCTGAGCTTTGTGGTGGTCGTGGTCGGCGGCATGGGGTCGTTGCCCGGCGCCGTGGCGGCCGGCTTTCTGCTCGGCATCCTGCAGAGTTTCGCCTCGATGAACGAGGTCAAGCAGATCTTCCCCGGCATCGACCAGATCATCATCTATCTGATCGCCGTCGTCATCCTGCTGGTTCGCCCGCGTGGGTTGATGGGCCGGCGCGGCATGATGGAGGCGTGAGGTGGAACTCTTCCGTATGCCCCGCCGCGACCTGATCACCTTCCTGGTGTTCGCCGTCGTCGTCCTCGCCATGCCGATCTGGTTGCAGCCCTTGGGCGCAGCCTATCCGGCGCTGATGCAGAAATTCGTCATCTCCGCCGTCTTCGCCATCGGCTTCAACATCCTCTTCGGCCTTACCGGCTACCTCAGTTTCGGCCACGCCGCCTTCCTTGGCGTCGGCTCATATACCGCCGTGTGGTCGTTCAAGCTGCTCACCATGGATGCAGTGCCGGCGATCCTGTTCGCACTGCTGGTTTCGGGACTGTTCGCGCTTGCCATCGGTTGGCTCAGCCTGCGTCGCTCGGGCATCTACTTCTCCATCCTGACGCTCGCTTTCGCGCAGATGTGCTATAACCTCGCCTATTCGGTGCTGACGCCGATCACCAATGGCGAAACCTCGCTGCAGCTGACCCTGCAGGATCCCCGCATCATCGACAACGCCTTGGCAGCGCGCCCGGCCGGACTGCCTTCGGCATCACTTTTCGGCAACACCCTCAACGGGCTCCAGGGCTTCTATTTCTGCGCCGTCGTGCTGCTGATCGCCTTCTTCATCACCCAGAAGGTGTTCTCGTCGCCGTTCGGCATGATGCTGCGCGCAATCAAATCCAACCAGACCCGCATGAACTATGCCGGCTTCGACACCAAGCCCTACACGCTCGCTGCCTTCGTCATCTCCGGCATGTTTGCTGGTCTTGCCGGCGCCCTGTTTGTCATCACCGACCCGCTCGCGGGAACCGAGCGCATGCAGTGGACGGCATCGGGCGAGGTCGTGCTGATGACGATTCTGGGCGGTGTCGGCACGCTGGTCGGCCCGGTGCTGGGCGCCTGGCTCATCGAGTATTTCGAGAACATCTTCTCAGCCTTCAACGAAGGCGTCGTGCATCGCTTCTTCTCGCTCCTGCCGTCCGAGATTGCCGATCCGCTCGCTGCCATTGCCAGCAAGTTCGTCGGCGAGGGATGGCAGTTGACCCTGGGGCTGCTGTTCGTGCTCGTCGTGGTGTTCCTGCCGGGCGGCATCATGGAGGGCGTGCGCCGCATCGGCGCCCTGTTCGGCCGCCGCGGCACCCCCCCGAAGACCGGCGCCATACGCGTCCAGCCGGCGGAGTAGCATGAGATGACAACTTCCGAGCGCAATGTCGTTCTGCACGTCGACGACGTGAGCAAGAATTTCGGCGGGCTGCATGCCCTGTCCGATATCGACCTTGAGGTCGCTGAGGGCCAGACGCACGCCATCATCGGGCCGAACGGCGCCGGCAAATCCACCCTGCTCAACGTCATCATCGGCCGGCTCGCACCGACCAGCGGCGCCGTGGTGTTCGATGGCCAACTGCTGACCGGTCGAAAGCCGCACCAGATCAACCAGCTCGGGGTCGCCCGGGTTTTCCAGACGCCGGAGATCTTTCCCGAACTGACGGTGCTGCAGAACGTCATGGTGCCGGCATTCGCCAAGCGCGACGGGGCGTTCCGCATCAATGTGCTCCGCAGTGTCGATAGCGAAGCGGCGCTGCGTGACGAGGCCGAGGCGATCCTCGAGGATGTCGGCCTCGCCGATCGCCGCCTTTCCCACGCCGGCGCCCTCAGCCGGGGCGACAAGCGGCGCATGGAACTGGCCATGTGCCTGATCCAGCATCCGCGCCTGCTGCTGCTCGACGAGCCGACCGCCGGCATGTCGCGACACGACACCAATACCACCATCGAGTTGCTGAAGAAGATCAAGGCGCGTGGCATGACCAAGGTGATCATTGAACACGACATGCATGTCGTGTTTTCCTTGGCCGACAAGATCTCCGTCCTGTCGGGCGGCCGGATCATAGCCGAGGGGCTGCCAGATGAGGTGCGCGGCAACATCAAGGTGCAGGAAGCCTATCTCGGCGGCGCTCACCGGCTCGAGGCGGTGCACTGATGAGCGCGATCGCCATGGACACTGATATGCCTGCCACCGCCCGCAGCGCCGAGCGGGTCGTGCCGCACGACAGCCCGTTCTTCGCCGTCAGCGATGTGCACGCCTATTACGGTGAGAGTTACATCGTGCAGGGCGTCAGCTTCGACATCCGGCACGGCGAAATCCTGGCGCTGCTCGGCCGCAACGGCGCCGGCAAGACCTCGACGCTGCGCACCATTGCGCGCGTTGACAACCCGACGCTGCAATCGGGCGAGATCTGGCTCGACGGCCAGCCGATCCACAAGATGAAGGCGTTCGAAGCGGCCCGGGCCGGCATCCAGCTGGTGCCCGAGGACCGGCGCATCATCCAGGGGTTGACCGTCGAGGAAAACCTGACCATCGCCCAGGTCGCGCCCGGTCGCGGCTGGGAGCTCGACCGCATCTACTCGCATTTCCCCCGTCTCGCCGAACGCCGACGCCAGGAAGGCGTCACGCTCTCGGGCGGCGAGCAGCAGATGCTCGCCATCGCCCGGGCCCTGGCGCGCAACCTGAAGCTCTTGCTGCTGGACGAGCCTTATGAAGGGCTGGCCCCGGTCATCGTCGAGGAGATCGAACGCATCCTCAACGAGATCAAGGCGCTCGGCATCACCACCATCATTGTCGAGCAGAACGCCATCGCCGCCCTCCGCCTCGCCGATCGCGCCGTGATCCTCGACACTGGCGAGGTGGCCTTTACCGGGCTGGCAAGGGATGTGCTCGCCGACGAAGCGCTCCGGCGGGAATATCTCGCGATCTGAGTCCTCGCGCGTCGTCGGCGAAGCCAGGGCTTTCGCATATGGAGCACTGACAGTAGTTGGAGGGCCTTCTCCCCTTGTGGGAGAAGGTGGCCGAAGGCCGGATGAGGGGTTCTCTCCGCGTACTGGATCGCTCCTCGCTTCGCTCGGAGCGCGCTACACTTCGTTGCGCGGACCCCTCATCCGCCCTTCGGGCACCTCCGGGCGAGGGCTGCGCCCTCGTCCCGCGACCACAAGGGGAGAAGGTCACCCAACTCCTGGCGGTGCTCGATAGGCGATAGCCCAGCCGTTCCACGGGGCAGGATCACGGACTGGCCGGAGGCTCTCTCATAGGCGATGGCCCTGGTCGGAAGGTGCGCGCGCTTGCTGCATCACGCCGGTTCCCTTTCCGCCCCGAGTCTGATCTGAGACGTGCGATCACCGCCGTCTCAGGAGCCCCGCTTTGACCCAGTCGCCGCATGACGCCTTTGCCGAGGCGCTCGCCACCTATGAGACCGAGCGCGATGTTGGGCTGGCGCTGCACCGGCTGGCCGAGGCGCTGGTCGGGGTGAAGCTCTTCACCATGACCGCCGACAACCCCTCCGGCGGCTATGTCCGGCGGGTCTATTCGAGCGACGAGGCGGCTTACCCGGTGCTCGGCACCAAGCCGATCGTCTTTGACGATACCTATGAGAAGATGCGCACCGAGCGCTTCATCTACTCGGCCAATTCGGTCAAGCAGATGGAGAAGGATTTTCCGGATCTGACGCTGATCCGCTCACTCGGTTGCGGCTCGGCCATCAACATCCCGGTGGTCGCCGGCGGCGAGATGCTGGGCAGCGTCAACCTGCTCGACGTCGAGGGCGCCTATCCGGCCGAGAAGGTCGAGGCGGCGCGCGCCCTCGTGATCCCGGCTGCCGCCTGCTTCCTGATCCTGCGCAGCCGCTTTACCATCTGAGCAGTTGCGCCGGCGCCGCCAAGGTGCTGATATGTCCCGATTATAGTGGGGCTAAAGTTTTGCGAGTCCGGAGCCAAGCGGGCCCGTCCAAGTGACGGCCTATGTTGTGCAGCGCCTGTTGCTGATGCTGGTAACCCTGTTCGCCATCATCACGCTGACCTTCTTTCTCATGCATGCCGTGCCGGGAGGTCCGTTCACCTCCGAAAAGATGCTGCAGCCTGAGATCCAGGCGGCGCTCAACGCCAAGTATCACCTCGATGATCCGCTCTGGCTGCAATACCTCAACTACCTCAAGGGCGTCTTGAGCTTCGATCTCGGCCCCTCGTTCAAATATGCCGGGATGAGCGTCAACGAGATCATCGCCGAGGGCCTGCCGGTCACCATGAAGACCGGCGCCCTGGCGCTGATCTGCGTGGTGGCGCTCGGCGTGCCGCTCGGCATCGTCGCGGCGCTCAACCGCAACCGCTGGCCCGATACCCTGGTGATGGTGATCGCCACGATCGGCGTCGCCGTGCCGTCCTACGTAATCGCCACGGTGGCGCTCTATGTCTTCGCCTTGCGGCTCGGCTGGGTGCCGACCTTCGGGCTCGACGACTGGCGCGGCTATTTCCTGCCGGTGTTCGCGCTCTCCGGTTTCTGGATATCGTTCATCGCCCGGCTGGCCCGCTCGAGCCTGCTCGAGACGCTGCAGCAGGACTACATGATTACGGCCAGGGCCAAGGGGCTGAAGCGCGGCACCGTGCTCATCAAGCATGGCCTCCGCAACTCGCTGATCCCGGTGGTGACGGTGCTCGGCCCGGTGGTCGCCAACCTCCTCACCGGCTCCTTCGTCATCGAGCAGATTTTCGCGCTGCCCGGCATCGGCCGGCATTTCGTCCTGTCGATCACCAACCGCGACTATACCGCCATCATGGGCATCACCATCTTTTATGCCGCGGTGCTGATGGTGATGATCTTCATCGTCGACATGCTCTATCTCGTGCTCGACCCGCGCATCAAATACCGGGCCGACGCCAAATGACCCATATCGCTCCTCAGATGTGGGCCCCCGCGGTGCGCGACAGCGCCGCCGCCGAGGTCATCGCTGCCCCCAGCCTCACCTTCTGGCAGGACGTGCGCAAGCGCCTCTGGGCCAATAAGCCCGCCATGCTGGGGCTGGGCTTCATCATCCTCCTGGTGCTCGCCGCGATCTTCGGGCCGATGGTGTCGCGGCACACCTATTTCGAGCAGAACCTCAAGCTCTCCAACGTGCCGCCGCTGTTCCAGACCTACGAGGTGACCGACAGCGCCGGCGCGACCACGCGCTTCTTCTTCAACTCCGGCAACCTCAACCTCTACGAGGTGACGCCATCAGGCGAAGTCGCGGGGCTCCTCCGGCCGGCCAAGAAGGACCTGATCAAGAAACAGCAGCAGTTCAAGTTCGGCTACCATGAGGTGCTGCTCGATACCGCCAAACAGCAACTGAGCTTTGCCGATGGCACCGCGCTCGCCCCGACCGGCTGGCAGTGGAACATGAGCAACGTGCTCGGCACCGACCAGCTCGGCCGCGATGTGCTGGCGCGCCAGCTCTACGGCGCCCGCATCTCGCTCACCGTGGCGTTCGTTGCGACGCTGGTGAATTTTTTCATCGGGGTGTTCTACGGCGGTCTTGCCGGCTACCTTGGCGGCAAGGCCGACACCATCATGATGCGCATCGTCGAAGTGATCTCGACCATTCCGCTCACTCTCTACGTCATCCTGATCATGGTGGTGTTCAACTCCGGCTTCCTGTCGGTGGTGCTGGCCATCGGCTCGGTCTACTGGGTCGACATGGCGCGCATCGTCCGTGGCCAGATCCTCACCCTGAAGCAGCAGGATTACGTTGCCGCCGCCCGCACCATGGGTGCTTCGACGCCGCGAATTCTCATCCGGCACCTGCTGCCCAATTCGGTCGGGCCGATCCTCGTCACCCTCACCATGCTGATCCCGAGCGCCATCTTCATCGAAAGCTTCATGAGCTTTATCGGCCTCGGCGTCACCCCGCCGGAAGCCAGCTGGGGCACCCTGACCTCCGAGGCGGTGGAGACACTGCGCGCCTACCCGTACCAGCTGTTCTTCCCGGCCGCCGCCATCAGCCTCACCATGTTCGCCTTCAACTTCCTCGGCGACGGCCTGCGCGATGCGCTCGATCCGAGGCTGCGCACATGAGTACCCCGCTGCTTTCCGTCGATGACCTCTCGACCAGCTTCTTCACCTCGCGCGGTGAGGTGAAGGCGGTGCGTGGCGTCTCGTTCGAGCTCCGCGCCGGCGAAATCCTCGGCATTGTCGGCGAGTCCGGTTCTGGCAAGTCGATCACCTGCATGAGCCTGCTGGGCCTGCTGCGCAGCAGCGGCCGCGTCATCGAGGGCAGGGCGCTGTTCGAGGGCCGGGACCTCCTGACCCTCGACGAGGACGCGCTCAGCGCCTTGCGTGGCAACGACATCTCGATGATCTTCCAGGATCCGATGACCTCGCTGAATCCGACGCTCACCGTCGGCGAGCAGGTGATCGAAACCATCCTCCGGCATCGCAAGGTCAGCCGGGCGGAGGCGCGGGCCCGGGCCGTCGAGCTGTTCGAGCTGGTGCGCATCCCCTCCGCAGCAAAACGCCTGAAATCTTACCCGCACGAGTTCTCCGGCGGCATGCGGCAGCGTGTGATGATCGCCATCGCGCTCGCCTGCGACCCGAAACTCTTGATCGCCGACGAGCCGACCACCGCCCTCGACGTCACCATCCAGCGCCAGATTCTGGCGTTGCTGAAGGAATTGCAGAGCCGACTCGGCATGGCGGTGATCCTCATCACCCACGATCTCGGCGTCATCGCCGAAACCGCCGACCGGGTGCTGGTGATGTATGGCGGCATGGTGATGGAGGAGGGGCCGGTGCGACAGCTCTTCGCCAAGCCGTCGCATCCCTATACGCGCGGCCTCCTCGCCTCGATCCCGGACCTCCGCGACGATACTCACCACCGGCTGACCCCGATCCCCGGTTCGCCCCCTGACATGCTGCGTCCGCCCAAGGGGTGCCCATTCGCGCCGCGCTGTCCGCACGCCATGGCTCAGTGCAATGCCGCACTGCCGCCGCTCTACGACGCCGGCGAGGCGCATCGGGCTCGCTGTTGGCTGCACCACCCCGAAGCGCCGCGCGTCGCCGGCATCACCACCGAGCTCGTCCCCGCATGAGCGAAACTCCGCTGGTCGAACTCAAAAACCTCACCAAGCATTTCTCGCTGCCGGGCGACCTGTTCGGCCGCAACCGTCCGCTGCTCAAGGCGGTCGACGGTGTCGACCTCGAGATCCGCCGCGGCGAGACGCTCGGGCTGGTCGGCGAAAGTGGCTGCGGCAAGTCCACCCTGGCGCGCACCCTGATCCGGCTGTTCCAGCCAACTGGTGGCCAGATGCTGTTCGATGGCGCCGACATCGCCGACCTGCCCGAGCGCCAGCTGGTGCCCTATCGCCGGCGCATGCAGATGATCTTTCAGGATCCCTACGCCTCGCTCAACGGCCGCATGACGGTCCAGAGCCTTATTGCCGAGCCGCTGGAGATCGCCGGCATCGGCACCCCGGCTTCGCGGGCCCAACGGGTTGCCGAACTGCTGGCGCGGGTCGGGCTCAATGCCGACCACGCGCATCGCTTCCCGCACGAATTCTCCGGCGGCCAGCGCCAGCGCATCGGCATCGCCCGGGCCATCGCGCTGAACCCTGAACTGGTGATCTGCGACGAGCCGATTTCGGCGCTCGACGTGTCGATCCAGGCGCAGGTGGTCAACATGCTCGAGGACCTGCAGGAGGAACTCGGCCTCACCTACCTGTTCATCACCCACGACCTCTCCATGGTGCGCCACATCTCGGATCGCATCGGGGTGATGTACCTGGGCAAGATCGTCGAGCTCGCGACCAACGACACGCTCTATCGTGCGCCGGCCCACCCCTACACCCAGGCGCTGCTCGCCTCGATCCCGGTGGCCGATCCCGAAGCGCGGCGCGACGTGGCGCCGATGCGCGGCGAGATCCCGAGCCCGATCGATATCCCCTCCGGCTGCCGCTTCCGCACCCGCTGCCCCTTCGCCACCGAGCTCTGCGCCCGGGTCGAGCCGCCGCTCAGCGATGTCGGCGGCGGTCATCTCGCCGCCTGCCACCATGCGGCCGAGGTTATGGCCGGCCAGGCGGTCGCCGCCTGAACCGTTGTTTTGACTTTCAACAGGGCCGGACAACGGCCCGCAAACAGGAGAGAAATCTATGCTGAAGCGATTGCTGCCGCTCTGTGCAGCGGCTCTGCTGGCCTCGGTCGGTCCGGTCTGGGCCGCCGGCGAGCTGACCTATGTGGTCAACAACGAATCCGCCGCCTACGATCCGGGCACCACGGCCGAGACCTTCGCTACCCCGATCATCGGCAATGCCTTCGAGGGGCTGGTGAAATACGCCTCGGACGGCGCCGTGGTGCCGGCTTTGGCCGAGAGCTGGACCATCAGCGATGATGGCCTCACCTACACCTTCAAGCTGCGCGCCGACGCCAAGTGGTCGGATGGCAAGCCCGTCACCGCCGGCGATTTCGTCTATGCCTGGAAGCGCGTCCTGACCCCGGCCTCGGGCGCCAAGAACAGCCAGATGCTCTATGGCATCGTCGGCGCCGAGGAGTTCTACGCCGATCAGTCCAAGGACAATGTCGCGGTTTCGGCCACCGACGACCATACGCTGAGCTTCACCCTGAAGCAGCGCGTCCCTTACATGTTGCAGCTGCTCGGTTACTCCACGTTCTACCCGGTGCGCGAGGATATCGTTGCCGCCGATCCCGATGGCTGGACCCGCAAGCCCGACACCTATATCGGCACCGGCCCGTTCCGCGTCACCGCGATGAACTTCGGCGAGTCGATCGTCCTCGAGAAGAACCCCGAATACTACAACGCCGCCAATGTCAGCCTCGACAAGCTGACCTTCCGGCTGATCCCCGATCCGGCGACGGCGCTCGCCGCCTATGAAGCCGGCGATGTCGATGGGGTCGAGGCCGTCCCGGCGCCGGAAATCCCGCGCCTCGCTTCGGAGGAGAACAACGGCTTCCTGGTCGTCCCGGCGCTTGGCACCACCTATGCCTTCTTCAACCCGCACCAGAAGCCGCTCGACGATGTCCGCGTCCGCAAGGCGCTGTCGATGGCGATCGACCGCGAGGAGATCGTCGAGTTCGTGCTGCAGTCGGCCGATATCCCGGCCATGGCGCTGGTCCCGCCAGGCATGAACGTCGCCGGTGAGGACTTCCGCGACGGCTCCGACACCTTCGGCCTTGCACCCACCGCCGAAGTCGATGCCGCCAAGGCCCTGCTGGCCGAGGCCGGTTACCCCGATGGCGCCGGCTTCCCCGAGACGGTCTATGTCACCTACTCGTCGCCGCCGATCGAAAAGCTGCTCGAAGCCATCCAGCAGATGTGGAAGAAGAACCTCAACATCGACGTCAAGATCCAGGCGTCGGAGTGGCAGGTGTTCTATCCCGAAGTGCAGAAGGTCGAGTACCAGATCGCCCAGATGGGCTGGGGCGCCGACTACCCGCACCCGATGACCTTCCTCGATAACTTCGTCACCGGCAGCGCCAATAATCTCGCCAACTGGTCGAACGCCGACTACGACAAGCTGATCGCCGACGCCAAGGCGACCAATGACGAGAAGCAGTCGCTGAGCGACATGCGCGCCGCCGAAGCGCTGATCATGAACGACGCAGTGATCCTGCCGCAGTATCACCGCAACCAGTACATGATGATGAAGCCCTACGTGAAAGGCTTCTGGCGCTCGCCGCTGAACGTGCCGTATTTCGACGCGGTGACGATCGAGAAGTAAGTTCGATTTTGCCTGAACTGATGGACCCCGGCCTCGCGAGAGGCTGGGGTTTTGTTTGGGACACGGGGAGGCGAGCCAGCTGTGTGCGCCGGTGCTTACTCAGTGCGATAACCCCAAACTCGGTGTCATCCCTGCGAAAGCAGGGACCCAACTCGCCGCCCGCACCGGCCGATAGATGGGTCCCTGCTTTCGCAGGGATGACAGCCGGTGGGTGGAACGAGACCAAGCCTAACCAGCTTCCGGCTCGCACGACAGTCTCTCATCCCACAAAACATGATTTGACAAATCATGTTTTCGGCCGGAGAACATGCCGCCAATCAGTCTGGGGTCATAGATGTTCAACCGAGCCATTCTCGCCGCGCTTGCCGGCGCCATCATGCTGGCTGTTGCGCCCCTGGCGCAGGCCGTCGAAATCAAGCACGACCTCGGCACCACCGAGGTGCCCGATGCGCCCAAGCGCATCGTCGTGCTCGAATACAGCTTCGTCGACAGCCTTGCCGCGGTTGGCGTTGCGCCTGTGGGAATTGCCGATGACGACACGCGCGGCTCCATCGTGCCCGCCTATACCGCTGTTATCGGCGACGACTGGAAATCCGTCGGCACCCGCAAGTCGCCGAGCCTCGAGGTCATCGCCTCGCTGCAGCCCGACCTGATCATCGCCGACACCAGCCGGCACGAAGCGATCTACGGCGCGCTCAGCGAGATCGCCCCGACCATCGTCTTCGACAGCCTCACCGGCACCTACCAGGTGGCGCTCGAAGCGGCCAAGACCATTGCCCATGCTGTCGGCAAGGATGCCGAGATGGCGGCCCGGCTCGCCGAACACGAAAAGAAGATGGAGGGCTTCAAGGCCGAGATCGGCGACGTTTCCGCCTGGTCGGCGCAGTTCATCGTCGACAACGGCGAAGGCATCTTCCTCCACTCCCCGGTGAGCTACAACGGCTCACTGCTCGCCTGGTTCGGTTTCAAGAACAACATGCCGACGCCCGACGGGCACACCTACGAGGAAGCCATCGTCAAGACTTCGCTGGAGCAGCTTTCCGAGATCAACCCGCAGCTGATCCTGCGCGGCAAGTATGCCGATCCGGGCCTCACCGACAGCTGGGTCGGCCAGCCGCTTTACGACAATGTCACAGCGGTGAAGACCGGCAACGTCTTCGACGTGAACGCCCATGAGTGGTCGCGCCTGCGCGGCGTCATTGCCTCGGAAACGAGCGGCGCCAACCTCGTCGAGATCGTCAAGAACCTCAAGCAGTAAGCTTGCCTGTCGCCTACCGTTTTGCGCTTCTCGCGGCAGCAGTGCTCATCGCGGCACTGCTGTCGTTGACCATTGGGCAGCGCAGCGATGTCGGCCTAGGCAACGTGCTGCAGCTGCTGTTTATCGACGACGGCAGCCTCGCCCGCTCGGCGGTGGTCGATCTGCGCCTGCCGCGCAGCCTGATCGCTGCCCTGGTCGGCATCAATCTGGGGCTCGCGGGGCTGGCACTGCAGGCGGTGACGCGCAATCCGCTGGCCTCGGAATCGGTGCTTGGCATCAACCAGGGCGCTGCGCTGGGCGTGGCGCTGGGGTTGGTCTTCCCGGGGCTGCTGATCGGCAATCTCGACACCATGGCGATCGTCGGCGCGGTGGTGGCCGGCGCCGTCACCTTTGGCATTGCCGGCGGGTTAGGCGGTCGGCTCGACTCGATGCGGCTGATCCTCGCCGGCGTTACCGTCGGCGCCTTCAGCTTCGCCTTCGTCCGCTTCACCTTCACGCTCGAAGACAATCTCTCGCGACTCGTCCTCAGCTGGACCTCGGCCGATATCTCCGCCGCCCGCTTCGACCAAGCGCTACCATTGGTGTTCTGGGCCGCCGGCGGCCTGCTGATCAGCAGCTTCATGGCGCACAGCTTCAACATTCTGGCGCTGGGCGATGGGGCCTCGCAGGGGCTCGGGGTCGATCCGCGCCGCCTGCGCTTTATCGGCGCCATGCTCGCTGCCGTGCTCACCGGCGCGAGCGTTGCCGCGGCCGGACCGGTGATGTTCGTCGGCCTCGTCATTCCGCATCTCTGCCGTCTGTGGTTCGGCTCCAACCACCGGCTGCTGGTGCCGGCAGTGGCGCTCGGTGGGGCAGGTTTGGTGCTGTTCGCCGACGTGGTCTCCAAGCTGGTGCGCTTCCCCTATGAAACTCCGCTCGGGGTGATCTGCGCGCTGATCGGCGCGCCATACTTCCTGTTCGCGACGCTGCGCGCGCGGCACATGGCATGAGCGCCGTGACGCACACCGCCACCCCGCCTCGCACCGCGCTGCGGGGCCTCGTCCTGCTCGTGGCGCTGGTCGTGCTGGTGATTGTGGCGGCGCTCTGGAGCCTCAGCGTCGGCGCAGTGCCGATCCCGACCCAGACCATCGTCAACACCCTGTTCAACCTCGATGGCGAGCAGCAGACCTACATCATCATGAAGTCGCGCCTGCCGCGTATGGTGCTGGCGCTGCTGGCGGGCGGCGCGCTGGCGCTGTCGGGCTCGATCATCCAGGCGGTGATCCGGAACCCCCTGGCCAGCCCCAACATCATCGGCATCAACTCCGGGGCGGCCTTGTTCGCGCTGGTACTGGTATTGGTGTTCCCCGAGATCCCGCAGGTCTGGATGCCGCTCGCTGCGTGCATCGGCGGGCTCACCGCCGCCGCCTTCGTCATGGTCGTGGCGCACTATCGCAATCTCTCGGCCATCCACCTGGCGTTGATCGGCGTCGCCGTCGGCTTCGTCTTCGAGGCCGGGGTCGACTACCTGCTGATCGTCTCCAACGACAGCGAAAGTTCGGCCCCGATGATCTGGCTCACCGGCTCGCTCTGGGGGCGTACCTGGGCGCATGTGACGATCAGCTGGGTGCCGCTGGTCGTGCTGAGCGCGGTGGCGCTGCTGCTTTCCTACCGCCTCGACCTAATCGCATTGGGCGAGGCCACCGCCACCGGTCTCGGCCTCAACGTGCCGCGCCAGCGCCTGCTGTTGCTGCTGGTCGCGACGTTGTTGGCCAGCGTCTCGGTCGCGGTGGTCGGCGTCATGGGCTTTATCGGGCTGATGGCGCCGCATATCGCCCGGCGCCTCGTTGGTGGCTCGCACCGGCTGATGCTGCCGGTCGCGGCACTGGTCGGCATGCTGCTGGTGGTGCTGGCCGACGGCATCGGCCGCGCCATCGCGCCGCCGATCGAAGTCTCCGCCGGCATCATCGCCGCGCTGATTGGCGCGCCGTTCTTCATCTACATCATGCTGACCACGACTTCGGAGCAGGACTCATGAGCATCCTGGTCAAGGGCGTCACTGCCGGCTACGGCCGCGACCGCGCCATCGTCGAGAACATCGACCTGACCATCGCCACCGGCGAGGTCACCATCCTCATCGGGCCGAATGGCTGTGGCAAATCCACCCTGCTGAAGACCATCGGGCGCCTGCTGAAGCCGCGCACCGGCACCATCCATGCCGATGACCTCGACGTGCTGCGCAATCATCCCAAGCGCGTTGCGCGCACCATCGCTTATCTGCCGCAGAGCCCGGTGGTGCCGACGGCGATCACCGTCGAGCAACTGGTCGGCTACGGCCGCGCTCCGCACCAGTCGCTGCTCGGTCTCCGCTCGCCCAAGGATATCGAGCTGATCGACCAGGCCATCGCGGCCACCGGGCTCGAGGAGCTGCGCTTCAAACCGGTCGCCGAGCTCTCCGGCGGCCAACGGCAGCGGGCCTTCATCGCCATGGCGCTGGCGCAGGACACGCCCTACGTCATGCTCGACGAGCCCACCACCTACCTCGACATCAAGCACCAGGTCGAAACCCTCGACCTCGTGCGCCAGCTGCACGGGGCAGGGCGGACCAGCATCGTCGTCCTCCACGACATCGCCCAGGCCGCCCGCTATGGCGACCGCCTGGTGGTGATGCACGAGGGGCGGATCGTCGCCGAGGGCAAGCCGGCAGATGTGGTGACGCCCGGGCTGATCCGGGACGTTTATGGGCTGGATTGCGAGGTCTATGCCGATCCGGTGTCTGGGACGCCGGTGGCGACGCCGCGGTAGATCGGAACCACCTGACAGTGGAGAGGTGGCCTTCTCCCCTTGTGGGGCTGTTGCAAAATTGGGTGGTTGTGATTCCGTTGGTTTAGAGCAGCGGAGTCGAGCCTTGGCGATCAAGCGAACCGGTCAGTTGGGATTTGCCGATGCAGTGGTTGGCAAGAGCGGCAACAGCA
>JAESFO010000164.1_pt1 | contig 159824 bp, 162 predicted proteins | sample 9269421 | NCBI WGS metagenome assembly JAESFO01 (sample SAMN14502839, study PRJNA617101) | algae metagenome | isolation source: Nostoc desertorum CM1-VF14 and co-occurring heterotrophs from rocky... | place: USA: Clark Mountains, San Bernardino, California | collected 2000-06-05 | reverse complement strand
GGCCCGCCCCCTCCACCAGCTTCGCTGGTCCCCCTCCCCCGCCACGCGGGGGAGGATCTCCGAGAGTCCGGTGGCACTACCCCACGTAAAACCCACCGCCCCAAAAACAAAAGGCGCCCACTGGGCGCCTTCGTTCATCTCATCGCTGAGTATGCTGCTTAGTTGACCGCAGTACGGGCGACCGACTTGATGTCGTCGCGGGTGATGCCGAGGTCGCGAAGCTGGGTGTTGCTCAGCTGCGAGAGCTCACGGACGGTGCGGTTGTAGGCGGCGAACTGCGAGAGTTTCTGGCGGATGTTCATTTGGTTTCCCCTTCTGTTTGGTGACGCTGATATAAGCCCGCCAACCCGACCCAACTAGTAGGGTATTACGCACCCGAGCTATGCGTCCAGCGCATGCCGCGCGAGCTCGGATTAAGTTTGCGTTCAGGATTGCAGGGGGTTGGGGTGCATACGGCCGGCTAGCCATGCGTTTTCGTTCATAATACATTCATATGACGAGCAGCAGCACGGCAACCTCGTGGCGGATCCGTGGCTCGATACCGTTCGACAGTTGCCCAGCCCCATCCATTTGTGGTTGTTCGGCTGCGAACTCATTCGTCGCGTCACCGGCATCTGGCGTGGCGCATGTCGAATTCGAAGCTATGCAGTCTGGCTTCGCACAATTAGGATACTAGCTAATGGCAACAAGCGATCCTGCACACCTGATGCGCGATCTCACCCGGGACCTGCTCCTCACCGGGCGGCTGTGGCGCAAGATGGCGCGGGCTGTCGCTGCCAAGCATGGCGTGTCCGAGGCCGCCTCGGCGCCGCTGATCTGGATCGACCGGCTGGGCGAGAACGTCCGGCAGAACGCCCTCGCCGACGCCATCGGCATCGAGGGCGCCTCGCTGGTCCGCCTCATCGATGAACTGCAGGCCTCGGGCCTCGTCACCCGCGAGCCCGACCCCAACGACCGTCGCGCCAATGCCGTCTCGCTCACCGAGCGCGGCCGCGAGGTGGTGGCCGAGGTCAACGAGGATGTCATGGCGCTTCGCCACCAGGTGCTGGGCGATCTCGATCCCCAGGATTTCGAGGCCGCGCTGCGGGTATTCGCCGCCATCAAGACGGCGGCCGCCAAGGGCGGCGCGGACTAGATCTTCTTCACATTTGACCTGCATGGGCTTGGCAGGTGGGCCTCGCAGAGCATCCACCCACCGGCCGTCATCCCAGCGAAAGCTGGGACCCAACGCGCAGCTGGCGCAGGTGGGGATATGGGTCCCTGCTTTCGCAGGGATGACATCGAGGGTGGGTCAGCCCATCAGTGAAACGCTCTAAGAGTATTCGACGAACGGATGAAGCAAGCCCCGTGACAAGTCGGTAAAGCTCGGCTACAAACCCGCCCATGAACCTTCGCGCCGCCTATTCGTATTGGTATTTTACCACCGGAAGCCGCTGGCAGCCGAAGGGGCGCGTTTGACGTAAAACACCAAACCAAGATTTCCCAAAAAGCCGCCAGTTCACCTGGCGGCTTTTTTGTCGCCGGTGCCCAGAACCCCGAGGAGCCGACGAAAATGCTGAAATCCACCGACGACCTGCGCATCAGACAGATCCGCGAACTCCGAACCCCCGAAGAGGTGATCCGCGAGTTCCCGCGCACCGACGCTGCGACCCGCACGGTGATCAGCTCACGCCACGCGCTGCACAACATCCTCCATGGCGTCGACGATCGCCTCGCCGTCGTCGTCGGCCCCTGCTCCATCCACGACCCCAGGGCCGCGCTCGACTATGCCCGCCGCCTCGCCCCGGTCCGTGAGCGCCTTGCCGGCAGCCTCGAGATCGTCATGCGCGTCTACTTCGAAAAGCCCCGCACCACCGTCGGCTGGAAGGGCCTGATCAACGACCCCAATCTCGACGGCAGCTTCGATATCGACAACGGCCTGCGCCTCGCTCGCTCGGTGCTGCTCGAGATCAACAATCTCGGCCTGCCCGCCGGCTCCGAATTCCTCGATATGACCACGCCGCAATATTTTGCAGATCTGATCTCGTGGGGCGCGATCGGCGCGCGCACCACCGAGAGCCAGGTGCATCGCGAGCTCGCCTCGGGGCTGAGCTGCCCGGTGGGTTTCAAGAACGGCACCGACGGCAATGTCCGCATCGCGCTGGACGCAGTGAAATCGGCGAGCCAGCCGCATCATTTCCTGGCAGTCACCAAGTCCGGCCACTCCGCCATTGCCGCGACCACTGGCAATGACGACTGCCACATCATCCTCCGCGGCGGCAGCAAGGCGACCAATTATGATGCAGGGAGCGTCGATGCCGCCTGCAAGGAAGCCGAAAAGTCCGGCATCCGTCCGGCGGTGATGATCGACGCCAGCCACGCCAATTCGTCGAAGAAACCCGAGAACCAGCCGATGGTGCTGGCCGAAGTCGGCGCTCAGATCGCCGCCGGCGACCAGCGCATCATCGGCGTGATGGCCGAATCCAACCTCGTCGCCGGCCGCCAGGACCTGGTGCCCGGCAAGGAGCTGGTCTACGGCCAGTCGATCACCGACGGCTGCATCGACTGGGACTCGACGCTCGAGGTGCTGGAGAAACTGGCCGAGGCGGTGGAAGAACGGCGGCGGGTGACCGGGCAACTGGTGGCTTAGTCCGCCACCGAGCTCGGCAACCGATGGTAGCAATCACTATGCACGAACCTCTCGGCGAACGCCTTCTCCCCTTGTGGGAGAAGGTGGCCGACGGCCGGATGAGGGGTGCCGCAACCGAAGGTTGCGCGATCGGAGCGTAGCGACGAGCGACTGAGTGCGCGGAGAGATACCCCTCATCCGCCCGTCGGGCACCTTCTCCCACAAGGGGAGAAGGCACTCACGGCCGCATCGAGCCTAATCAACCCGCCCTCAACCCTCCCTCAACCCTCACCGGATCTGTCGCCCCGCCCTGCCTTGACCGCGCCACGGCGATAGCGTCTTCTTCCGGCATGCAAATTCCTCCGCAACTGATGACGCTTCCCAACCAGCTGACCATCGGTCGCATCCTCGCGATTCCGGTGATCTGCCTGTTCCTCGTCAGCGGCTGGGAATGGCTGCGCTGGCTGGCCCTGCTGCTCTATATCGCCGCCGCCGTCACCGACTGGCTCGACGGGTTCCTCGCCCGCCGGATGAACCTCAACTCGGCGCTCGGCAAGATGCTCGATCCGATCGCCGACAAGCTGCTGGTCGGTGCGCTGTTGATCACCTTCGCCTGGACCCGCGACCTGAACGGCTGGGACCTGATCCCCGCCATCGCGATCATGCTGCGCGAGATCTTCGTTTCGGGCCTGCGCGAATATCTCGGCAACCGCTCGATCAGCGTGCCGGTCACCTTCCTCGCCAAGTGGAAGACCACCGTCCAGCTCGTCGCGCTCGGCCTGATCATCGCCGCGCCGATGCTGCTCGGCCTCGGCTTCATCAGCCACGTGTTCCTGTGGCTCGCCGGCGGCCTCACCGTCTGGACCGGTTGGGAATACCTGCGCTCCACCTGGCCGCATCTGTCGGGACCCGAACTATGAAGATTCGCTATTTCGCCTGGCTGCGCGAACGCCTCAACCGCGGTGAGGAGGAGGTGTCTCCGCCTGCCGAGGTGATCACCGTCGGCGACCTGATTCAGTGGCTGAGGGATCGCGACGAAGCGGCTGATCTGGCGATGCAAAAGCCTAGCCTGATCAAGGCGGCGCTCGACACCGAAATCGTGCCGCACTCGACGCCGATCGGCAACGCCAAGGTCATCGCCCTGTTCCCGCCGATGACCGGCGGCTGACCCATGTCGGTCCGCCTGCAGGAAGCGTCCTTCGATCCCGGCGCCGAGACCAACGTATTTCTCGAGGCATCGGCCGGCGCCGGCGCCGCAGTCACCTTTACCGGCCTCGTTCGCTCGCGCCCCGACGATCCGGTCAGCACGCTGACGCTCGAGAGTTACCCCGAACTCGCCGAAGCCCAGATCGGCAAGGCCATCGCCGAGGCCGTCGTGCGCTTCGGCCTGATCAAGGCCTCGGTGATCCACCGTCATGGCCGCCTCGCCGTGGGCGAGCCGATCGTCCAGGTGATGACCCTGGCCCCGCACCGGCAGGCCGCCTTCGACGGCGCTGCCTTCCTGATGGATTATCTGAAAACCGACGCCCCCTTCTGGAAAAAGGAAGCGACTCCCGAAGGGGAGCGCTGGGTGGAGGCCAAGCCCGCAGACGACGACGCCCGCGCCAGATGGACCAAGCCATGACCGACACCCGCCCGCCCTTCTCGCTCGTGGGCATCGACCATGTCGTCTTCCTCGTCGACGATCTTGCGAAAGCCACGAAGTGGTATGCCGACGTGCTTGGCTGCCAGCCCGGCTATTCCTACCCGACGCTGGGCATGGAGCAGGTCTGGTGCGGCGCCGCGCTGATCGTCCTCTGGGATATCAACCACCCCGGCGCCGCCCCGGCTACTCCGCCGGTCAAGGGCGGCCGCAATGTCGACCATGTCTGCATTGCGCTCAGCCCGTTCAATGAGGACGCCATGCGCGCCCATCTCACGGCGCATGATGTGCGCATCGAGCGCGAGGCCCTGCATGGCGGGGCCCGCGGCATGGGCAACTCGTTCTACGTGCTCGATCCCTGGGGCAACAAGCTCGAGCTCAAGGGTCCCGCCGTCTATCCGGACGGGCGGGATTGGCCGACGAACTGAGGGGGATGGAGAGCTGATGAACGAGACCGACCACAAGCACCTGGTGCGCTGCGCCGAACTGGCGGAAGCCGCGCTCGATACCAATAACGACCCATTCGGCTCGCTGCTCGTTTCGGCCTCGGGCGAAGTGCTGTTCGAAGAGCACAACTGGGAATCGACCGGTGACGCCACCCGGCATCCCGAGATCGACATCGCGAAGTGGGCCGCGGTCAACCTGAGCCCCGCCGACCGCGCCGCCGCCACTGTCTATACCTCGGGCGAGCACTGCCCGATGTGCGCCGCCGCTCACGCCTGGGTTGGGTTGGGCCGTATCGTCTACGCCGTCTCGTCGGCGCAACTCACCGAATGGCGCACCGCCATGGGCGATGGCCCGTCACCGGTCAACGGGCTGCCGATCTCGGCGATTGCACCAGGGCTGCCGGTCGACGGCCCCGACCCGGCGCTGCAGGAGCGGATGCATGAGTTGCACCGGCGGCGGCATGCTATGCGGTCGCGGGGCTAGATCACCGGCGGTGCCCCAGCGGCCCCCTCGCCCCTCTGGGGAGAGGGCCGGGGTGAGGGGCGCCAAGCGCGCTTAACTACCTGTCCCATAGAGTCGCAGGTCACTCTTGCCGGTGTGCTTGGCTACCCCTCACCCTAACCCTCTCCCCAAAGGGGCGAGGGGACGCTGGAGCACCGCCGGTGGTCCGCTCCACCTCACCCCACCCGCCCCCGCTCCGCCAGGAAATCCAGCAGCACCCGCACGCGGGCCGGCAGGTAGCCGCCCTGCCCGCTGAACACGGCGTGGAAATCCTCGCGATCTCCCGGGTTGTGATCCTCCAGCACCGGCACCAGGCGGCCAGTCGCCAGGTCATCACGCACCATGAATGCAGCGAGCCGGGTGATGCCGACGCCAGCCACCGCCATCTGCCGCAGCGCCTCGCCGTCACTGGCGAGCAGATTGCCCGCCACCGGCACCGTGACCAGCTTGTTGCCCTGCATGAGCGGCCAGCCCTCCACCGCGCGTCGGTAGCAGAAATTGAGCCGGTTATGCGCCTCCAACTCTCCGGCATTCCCAGGCGTGCCGTGCCGTTCGAGATAAGCCGGTGACGCGACGATCACCATCCGCGTCGCCCCGAGCTTGCGCGCCATGAGGCTCGAATTCTTCAGCGGCCCGGCCCGCACCGCCACGTCGGTGCGCTCGGCATAAAGGTCGACGATTGCGTCCGTCTGCACCACGTTGAGCGTGATCGCAGGATAAAGCGCCAGGAACTCCGGCAGCAGCGGCGTCAGGATATGCGTGCCGTAGGAGGCGCTGGTGTTGAGCCGGATCCGCCCCGCCGGCTGCTCCGCCGCCCCGGCGCCGCGCTCCGCCTCTTCGAGATCGGCGAGAATCCTGAGGCTCGACTCGTAGAACGTCGTGCCCTCCGGCGTCAGCTGCAGCGTCCGGGTCGAGCGGCTCAAGAGTCGCGTGCCGAGCCTCGTTTCGAGCCGCGCCATCAGCTTGCTCACCGCCGAGGGCGTCATTCGCAGCGTCCGCGCCGCCGCCGAGAAGCCGCCCATGTCGACCACCCGGACGAACACGTCCATCTCGCCGAAGCGGTTCACCTCATTGCGCGACATGTGAACTCAACTCACAAAAGCTGTTCCCTGCGGCAGTCTAGTTCATCGCAGGTGCAAGGTCCATTTCTGCGCCCTGACTTGCTTCAAGGTGCATCATGCCACTTGCTCTCTATGCGCTCACCGCCGGTGCCTTCGGTATCGGCGTCACCGAATTCGTCATCATGGGCCTCTTGCTCGAGGTTGGCGCCGACCTCGGCGTCAGCGTCGCCACGGCGGGCCTGTTGATCTCCGGCTACGCCCTCGGGGTGGTGGTCGGCGCGCCGCTCCTCACCTCGCTTACCGCCCGCTGGCCCCGCAAGACCACGTTGCTGGCGCTGATGGGCATCTTCACCCTCGGCAACATCGCCTGCGCCGTCGCGCCGAGCTACGAGACGCTGATGGCCGCCCGGGTGCTCACCTCACTCGCCCACGGCACTTTCTTCGGCGTCGGCTCGGTGGTCGCCACCAGCCTCGTCGCGCCGGATCGCCGGGCTTCGGCCATCGCGGTGATGTTCACCGGGTTGACCGTCGCCAACATCCTCGGCGTCCCCTTCGGCACCTGGCTGGGCCAGCTCACCTCGTGGCGCACCACCTTCTGGGCCGTCGCCGCCATCGGCATCGTTGCCATGCTGGTGATCGCCTTCCTCGTCCCCAGGGACAAGGCCGCCCCCGAAGCCGCCGACTGGCGGGCCGACCTTCGCGCCATGCTGCGCGGGCCGGTGCTGTTCGGCCTCCTCCTCACCGTGCTCGGCTTCGGCGGCGTGTTCACCGTCTTCACCTATATCGCGCCAACCCTCACCGAGGTCAGCGGCTTTCCCGAAGCCATGGTCTCGCCGATCCTCCTGGTGTTCGGCGGCGGCCTCGTTGTCGGCAACCTCGTCGGCGGCAGGCTCGCCGATCGCAACCTGCTTTGGAGCGTGCTCGGCACCCTCGCTGCCCTCGGCATCGTCATGCTGGCGATGAGCCTTGCCCTCGACAACGGCATCGCCGCTGTCATCGCCGTCGGCCTCCTCGGCGCAGCCGGTTTCGCCACCGTGGCGCCGCTGCAGCTCTGGGTGCTGGAAAAGGCCGGCGGCGCCGGCACCAGCCTCGCCTCCTCCCTCAACATCGCCGCCTTCAACCTCGGCAACGCGCTCGGCGCCTGGCTCGGCGGCGTCGCCCTCGAACAGGGGCTTGGGCTCACCGCCCTGCCCATGGTCGGCGCCGTGCTGCCGCTGCTTGCCCTCGCCCTGCTGCTGCTCAGCCTGCTGCTCCACCGCGGCGCATCGCTCGCCACCTCCAACTGAAAGCTCGCATCATGGAATACCGCACTCTCGGCGCTTCCGGCCTGAAGGTCCCGGCGCTCAGCTTCGGCGCCGGCACCTTTGGCGGCTCCGGCCCGCTGTTCAGCCACTGGGGCACCTCGGATGATGCCGAGGCCCGCCGCCTCGTCGACATCTGCCTCGAAGCCGGCGTCACCCTGTTCGACACTGCCGACGTCTATTCCGACGGCGCTTCCGAACGGGTGCTCGGCGCGGCGCTCAAGGGTCGGCGCCACGAGGCGCTGATCTCCACCAAGACCGGGCTGCCGATGGGCGATGGCCCGGCCGAGGCCGGCACCTCCCGCGCCCGGCTGATCCAGAGCGTCGACGCCGCCCTCAGCCGCCTCGGCACCGATTACATCGACCTGCTGCAGCTTCACGCCTTCGATGCGACGACGCCGGTGGCCGAAACCCTCGGCACGCTCGACGACCTCGTCCGCGCCGGCAAGCTCCGCTATGTCGGCGTCTCCAACTTCGCCGGCTGGCAGCTGATGAAATCGCTCGACCTGTCGCAGCGGCACGGCTGGTCGCGCTATGTCGCCCACCAGGTCTACTACTCGCTGGTCGGCCGCGACTATGAGTGGGAGCTGATGCCGCTCGGGCTCGACCAGGGCGTTGGCGCGCTGGTCTGGAGCCCGCTCGGCTGGGGCCGGCTCACCGGCAAGCTGCGTCGCGGCCAGCCGCTGCCTGCCGGCAGCCGCCTCCACAACACTGCCGAGTTCGGGCCTCCGGTGGATGACGAAAGGCTCTATGCCATCGTCGACGTGCTCGACGAGATCGCCGCCGAGACCGGCAAAACCATCGCGCAGATCGCCCTCAACTGGCTGCTGCAGCGCCCCACCGTCTCCTCGGTGATCATCGGCGCCCGCAACGAAGAGCAGCTACGCCAGAACCTCGGCGCCATCGGCTGGTCGCTCGATGCCGGCCAGATCGCCCGGCTCGATACGGCGAGCGCGGTCACGCCCTCCTATCCGCGGTTTCCATACTATCGTCAGGCGGGGTTTGCCCGGCTGGATCCGCCGGCGGTGTGATGTAGCCGGAGCACCAATTGAGTCAGCGGGTGATCGCAGGTGGATGATCATGGGAGTGGTCGAGGTGACCCACCACGATCACCCCACCCACGATGTCATCCCAGCGAAAGCTGGGACCCATCCATCCACTGGTGCGGGCTGTGAGTTGGGTCCCAGCTTTCGCTGGGATGACAGCCGGTGGGTGGGTAAAGACCCGGGGCCACCCCTTCGCCCAAATACAAAAAGGCCCGCCGCATCAGCAGCGGGCCCTCGAAACTCGGTGTGTAAACCTTACTCCGCCGCGACCTTCTTCGGCGTCACCGCTTCGGTATAGGCGTTGATCAGCGTCGTGCAGGCCTTGCCTGGCTTGAACTTGTACTCGCCGATCTCGCTCACCGGCGTCACTTCCGCGGCGGTGCCGGTGAGGAAGCATTCCTCGAAATCCGCCAGCTCTTCCGGCTTGATGTGGCGCTCGACCACCTTGTAGCCGTTCTCGCGCGCCAGCTGGATCAGCGTCTGCCGGGTGATGCCGTTGAGGAAGCAATCCGGGGTCGGAGTGTGGATTTCGTCGCCCTTGACGAAGAACACGTTGGCGCCGGTGGCCTCGGCGACGAGCCCGCGATAATCGAGCATCAGCGCATCGGCATAGCCATTGGCCATCGCCGCGTCTTTCGACAGCGTGCAGATCATGTAAAGGCCCGCGGCCTTGGCCGAGGACGGGATGGTCTCCGGGCTCGGGCGCTTCCAGCGGCTCCACTCGAGGCGGATGCCCTTGAGCTTCTCCTCGACCGAGAAATAGCTCGGCCAGACCCAGGCGGCGATGGCGAGATGCACCTTGTTGTTGCGGCCGGGAACCGACAGTTCCTCCGAACCGCGCCAGGCGACCGGGCGGACATAAGCATCGACCAGCCCGTTCTTTTCCAGCACCAGGCGCTTGGCCGCTTCGATCTCTTCGACCGAGTAGGGAATGGTAAAATCGAGTGTCTTGCCACTCTGGATCAGGCGCTCGCTGTGCTGGCGCGACTTGAAGATTTCGCCACCATAGGCGCGCTCACCCTCGAACACCGAGCTGGCATAGTGCAGCCCGTGCGTCAGCACGTGGATCTTGGCGTCCTTCCACGGAACCATCTGACCATCGAACCAGATCCAGCCTTCGCGCTGGTCCATCGGCAAGCCTGCCATCTCAATCTCCCACTCGTCTGGTGCGGCCCTTGGGGTCCGCCGTGTTGTTGCCTGTGATCCTGCCCCACCGGCTTGCTATTGGCAAACCGGAACGGCTTTGGGATAAGGCAAAGGGCTGTGTTTTCGATGGGGTGATGATGGCATCGGGCAAAATAAATGTCAACAAGGCTGACATAAATTTGGTGCGGGCCGCCGAGCCTGCCATGCCGCTCGATGTCATGGGGCTGTTCTTCTTCGCCTACCGGGACTTCGTCGGCGATGCTGATGCACTGCTTGAACGACAGGGGTTCGGCCGCGCCCACCACCGCGTGCTTTATTTCGTCAACCTTCGGCCCGGCATGCCGGTCGCCGACCTGCTCGACATCCTCAAGATCACCAAGCAGAGCCTCGCCCGGGTGCTGCGCCAACTGGTCGATAACGGCTATGTCGAGCAAAAGACCGGCGAGACCGACCGGCGCCAGCGTCTGCTGTTCGCCACCGAAAAGGGCCGCGCCCTGTTCGAGACGCTGTCCGCCACGCAGACCAGCCGCATCGAAGCCGCCATCGCCACCCTGCCCCCCGAGGGCAAGCGCACCGTGCTCAGGTTCTTCGTCGGCATGGTCGAGCCGGAAGATCGCGGCCTTTTGGACCGGCTGAAACTGACGGAAGAGCTCTAGGGCGCCGGCGGGGCCGCGCGCTAGCTTCGCGAGATTTGGCGGAAGGGGCGGGGATCGAACCCGCGGAACGTTGCCGTCCTACGGCGTAGCAGGCCGCTGCATTACCACTCTGCCACCCTTCCGAGGCGACTACTCGAACTGTCCGACAAACTCGGCATGATCGACCCGGTTGGTTAGGGTTGCTGAGAACGGCAGGGGCGCCGCAGGTAGGCTTATGACTCGGCCACTTGCCCTTGGTCAACTGTTGCAACGGGGCCGTTGTCGTCGCAGATCGTGTTGCGCGCCACAGAAGGCCAGCGCAGCAGGGATCAATCCCTCACATCAGCTTCTTGCCGTTGGGCACACCGCGCTCCACTGCCGCCAGCACGATCGCGCCATCCGCATCCTCATACCCGAGCGTCAGCACTTCGCTGCGCACCGGGCCGATCTGGCGAGGCGGGAAGTTGACCACCGCCATGACCTGCCGGCCGACCAGCGCTTCCGGCGTGTAGTGCACGGTGATCTGCGCCGAGCTCTTCTTGATCCCGATCTCGGCACCGAAATCGATCAGCAGAATATAGGCGGGCTTCCGCGCTTCGGGGAACACCCTGGCTTCGACGATCGTGCCGACCCGGATGTCGACCTGCTCGAACTGGGCGTAGGTAATTTCGGCCATCAGGCCCGCCCGAGTTCTTCGGAGCGCTGCCGCGCCGCCCGCACCGCCCGGTCGAGCAGCGGCTCGAGCCCGTCGGGCGCCATCAGCACCTGCAGCGCCGCATAGGTGGTACCCTTGGGCGAGGTGACATTCTCGCGCAGCGTGCCGGCCGGCGACGGATCGGCATCCATCAGCGCCGCGGCACCAGTGACGGTGGCCCGCGCCAACTGCATGGCCTCTGCTTCGTCAAAGCCCTGGCGACGTGCCGCGGCGGCCAGCGCCTCGACCATGTAGAACACATAGGCCGGGCCGGAGCCGGAAACGGCGGTGACGCCGTCGATCTTGGTCTCGTCGTCGAACCACATCACCTGGCCGGCCGCGCTGAGCAGCGCGTTGGCGGTCTCGCGGTCCTCGTCGGTGATGGCAAGCCCCACTGCCCCGGTAATGCCGCGGCCGACCTGCGCCGGGGTATTGGGCATGGTGCGGATGACCCGTTCGGTCTGCAGCCCTTCGCTGAGCCCGACCAGCGAGATGCCCGCGGCGATCGACAGCACCAGCGTATAGCTGCCGACGATCGGCTGGATCTCGGCCATCACCTCGTAGATCACCTGCGGCTTTACCGCGAGCACCAGCACGTGGGTGAGGACGCCGAGCGGGCTCGCCTGCAGGCGAATGCCATGCTCGGCGGCGAAGGCCGTTGCGAACTCAGAGGGTTGCGGATCGCACAGCACCAGCCGGTCGGCCGGCAAACCACCGGCGATCCAGCCACGCGCCAGCGCGAGCCCCATCTTGCCGGCCCCGACCAGAACGACGGGGCCGATATCTGATAAATTCAAGCTTCGCCTACCGTTTCGAACATCACCTGGCTGAGCGCCTCGGCGGCGCTCTTTCCAGCCCATATCACGAACTGGAACGCCTGGTAGTAGAGATCGCAGCTGTCGGTGGCCGAACGCAGCAACGCCTCGCATTGCTGCGGGCTGACTTCCGCCCCGCCGGTGAGCAGGTGCGAATTGCGGAACAGCACCACGCCTTCGTGGTTCCACATATCGAAATGGCCGATCCACAGCTGCTCGTTGATCAGCGAAATCAGCTGCTTCACTTCCGTGCGACGGGTATCGGGCACCTTCAGGTCGAACGCCGCAGCAATATGGAGCGACTCCAGATCTTCCATCCAGTTGAAGGAAACGTGGTAGTCCGACCAGTTTCCACGCACCGAAATGGAAATCTCGTCGGCGTCCTGGCGCTCGAAGTTCCAATCATTGATCGAAGCAATGTGCTCGATGATATCGACCGGATGCACCGTGCGGTCCGGTTCCAGTTCCAGAATATGTGCCATTGGCTGAGCGTCCCATTGGGCGAAACGTATGAAGGCCGGCCGGTTCCCCGGTCCTACGCGTTACTTGCAAAGAACTCGCACGCAGGAAGCCTACGAATCGTCCCTATGAAGGAACGCTACACTGACGCCCCGATTCCGGGGATTGTGCCGCCAGAGCCATCCAAGGCTTTCTTCTGTGGATGATCCGGCCCGAAGGGTTAACAGGGTCTTAACCAGCCGAGTCTGTCCCCACCCGATTTGCGCGAAATTGGCACATCGCCAAGCCCCCGACTCGGCATAGAATGCGCGGCGCTGCGTGACGAAGCTGTGACAGAGCGCAGTGCTTCCATCACATCATCGACCGTCGGGCCCTGCGCCTTCAGTGTCGGCGACTCTGGCGCCCCCTCTCCCTTGGGGGAGAGGGTCGGGGTGAGGGGGCCTTGCAGCCTGCGCCGGTGGTTGAAAAGGCCCCCTCACCCGGCCCTGCGGGCCGACCTCTCCCCCAAGGGAGAGGTGAAGAAAGGCCCAGCCTCAGAACAACCCGATCGCGCTGGCCCAACCCGTCCGGATCGCTTCCGCCCATTGCGGGAACCCGTTGGCGATCACCTGTTGGGCCGCCGCCTCGAAATCATAGGGCACGGCGCGGATGCTGGCCGACCATTGCCCGCCATGCCGCTCGAGCACCGCATAGCGTGCGTCCGGCGCCCCATAGTTGAACTGCAGCCCGACCGAGCCCGGGTTGACCACCAGGCGCCCATCCCTCAGCCGCACGATGCGCGACACATGGGTGTGCCCGCAGAGCAGCACCGGGAAATCCAGCCCCTCAGCCTGCTTCGTCACGCTCGCCTCGCCCGGCATGGTCACGGTGCGGTCGGTCCACCAGCCGTCGAGCCAGGGCTCTTCATCGCTGGTTGGCGTGCCGTGGCAGAGGAACACCTCGCCCTCGATGTCGCGCGTGGCCGGCAGGCTCCTGAGATAGTCGAGATGCACCGGCCGCAGCCGCTCGCTGACGAACTTGTCGACCGGGGCTGTCGACGGCGGCAGGCCGTCGGCGATATAGCGGTCGTGGTTGCCCCGAACGGTCGGATAGTTGCGCTCGATCAACAGGTCGGCCGTGCCCGAGGGATCGAGCGGCCCGGCGAACAGATCGCCCAGGTTGATGGTGGCGTCGACCCCGACCATGGCGATGCTGGCTTCCACCGCCTCGAGGGCCAGCCGGTTGCCATGCACATCGGAGATGACCGCGATTCTCATGCCTGCACCGTTCCCAGCAAATGCGGCGACGAAAAGTCGACTGCTACAGCCTCTTCGGGCTCGCCAGCCCCAGGCCAGCGCTTCAGCCCACCCTTACAGCCCCTTGGGGCTGGCCCATCCCCAGGTAAGCGCTTCAGCCCAGTATGGATAACCCTTGTCCAGCGCCTGCTTTGCCGCAGCGGCATGGTCATAGGCAACCGCGCGCAACTCGGTATTCCACCCGGCCCGGCGCTTTTCGATGATGGCGTAGCGTGCGTCGGGTGAGCCGATCTCCATCGGCAGCCCGACGCTGCCGGGGTTCACCACCAGCCGCCCGTCCGCCAGCCTCAGGCTGCGCGGCACATGCGTATGGCCGCACAGCAGCACCTCGTGGTCGAACCCTGCCGCCTCCGCTTCGATATAGTCGCGCGGATGCATGGTGGGGGTGGTGCCCACCATGGTGTCCATGAACGAGGTATTGTCGTCGCGCGGCGTGCCGTGACAGAGGAACACATCCCCTTCGAGCAGCAACGTTGCCGGCACCGAAGCGAGCCATTGCCGCTGGCGCGCATCGAGCAAGCCGCGCACCAGCGCATCGATGTGCCAGTCCTTGTCGCGCCCATCGGTGATGTAGCGGTCGTGGTTGCCACGCACCGACGGCAGCCCCAGTTCGATGAACCGGTCCGCCACCCCCAGCGGGTCGCTCGGCCCGCTCAGGAAATCGCCCAGCGCCACCGTCTGCTCGACGCCTTGGCGCGCAATATCGTCCAGCACGGCATCCAGCGCTTCGAGGTTGCCGTGCACATCGGAAAGAACCGCGATCCTCACTTGGCCTTGAGACTCTCGACTGCCGCCTTGAGTTCCTTGATCTCGGCGCTCTGTGCCTGCACTAGCTCGCGCAGCGCGTCATAGTCCTCGCGCTTCACTAGGTCCATGTCGGCGACGAGCCGTTCGAGCTGCGATTTCACCGCCGTCTCGATCTCGCGGCGCACCCCGTCGGCGACGCCGGCAGCGTTGTTCATCAGCTTGCCCAGCTCGTCGAATATCTTGCCACCCTGGGTCATCACGTATCCTCGCCTTGACGGTTCATGCTCGATATCTAGGCTGCCGCCCGCGCCTTGACCAGAGCTTGGCTAGGGCTAAAAGGTCTCAGCCTCGCGCCATCGAGCGCCTACCGGAGCTGCCCGCTTGCCCTTCCCCAATATCGATCCCATCGCCTTCGCCATCGGGCCGGTCGTCGTCCGCTGGTATGCGCTGGCCTACCTGATCGGCGTGCTCGGCGGCGCGGCCTATGCCACGACGCTGTTGCGCCGCCATGGCCTGTGGAAGGACAACCGGCCGCCGTTCGAGCCCTCGGCAATCTGGGATTTCGCCTTCTGGGCGGTGGTCGGCATCATCATCGGCGGCCGCATCGGCTACGTGCTGTTCTACAACCTCGGCTATTACGCCCAGAACCCCGGCGAGATCATCGCCTTGTGGGATGGCGGCATGAGTTTCCACGGCGGGCTTGCCGGCATCATGCTGGCCATGGCGCTGTTCGTCCGCTCGAAGGGCGGCAATATCCTGTCCGGCATGGATCTGCTCGGCGCCATCGGCACCATCGGGCTGTTCCTCGGCCGCGTCGCCAACTTCATCAATGCCGAGCTTTACGGCGCCCCCACCACACTGCCCTGGGCCGTGGTGTTCCCAACCGATCCCGAGCAGTTGCCGCGCCACCCCTCCCAGCTCTACGAGGCGCTGCTCGAAGGCGTGCTGCTGTTCATCGTCATCCGCATCGCCACCAATCACCTCGGCGCGCTCAGGAAGCCCGGCCTCGTCGCCGGCATTTTCGGCATCGGCTATGCGCTCAGTCGCATCTTCGTCGAGTTCTTCCGCCTGCCCGACGCGCAACTCGGCTATCTCTATGGCGGCTGGCTCACCATGGGCATGGTGCTGAGCCTGCCCATCCTCCTCGCCGGCATCGGGCTCGTCGTTTACGCCATGAGGCCTGCCCGTGGCTGAGACGCGTTCCCTCGGCGATATCATCGATATGCAGTTGAGCCAGACCGGCCCGATGTCGCTCGCCACCTATATGGCACTCGCGCTCACCCACCCGCGCTCGGGCTATTACACCGGCACTGATCCCCTCGGCGCCAAGGGCGATTTTGTCACGGCCCCCGAGATCAGTCAGATGTTCGGCGAACTGGTCGGCTTCTTCATCGTCAACCTGTGGCAGCAGCTCGATCAGCCCAAGAGCTTCACCCTGCTTGAGCTGGGGCCGGGCCGCGGCACGCTGATGCAGGATGCGCTGCGGGTCGCGGCCAAGGCCGAAGGCTTCCTCGATGCCTGCCACTTGCAGCTGTTCGAAACCAACCCGGCGCTCAAGGCACAGCAGGCCGAGCGGCTGAAGCAATACAACCCCTACTGGGCCAGCGAGGTCGACGCCGTCGCCGACGATCCGCTGTTCGTCGTCGCCAACGAGTTCTTCGATGCCCTGCCGATCCGCCAGTTCGTCAAGGCGACCGATGGCTGGCACGAGCGCCAGATCGGCCTGCGCGACGGCAAGCGCGCCTTCGGCCTCAACCCCACCCCGATCCCCGCTGCAGCCATGCCGATCGAACTCGCAAACGCCGAACCCGGCGAAATCTACGAGGTCAGCCTCGCTGCGGCCGAGATCATGGAAAAGCTCGGCCGCCGTATCGCCGCGCATCAGGGGGCGCTGCTCGCCATCGACTATGGCTATGCCGTCACCCAGACCGGCGAGACACTGCAGGCGGTGCGCAACCACGCCTATGCCGATCCGCTCGATGCCCCGGGCGAGATCGACCTGAGCGCGCATGTCGATTTCGGCGGCCTCGGCAAGGTTGCTACGGAACTCGGGCTTACTGTCGAAAAGCTCTCGACCCAGCGCGATTTCCTTGGCGGGCTCGGCATTGTCGAGCGCGCCACGCAGCTGGCCAAGGCCAATCCGGGCCAGATCGACACCATTGCCGCGGCGCTGAAGCGCCTCGTCGACAGCACCGAGATGGGCACCCTGTTCAAGGTGTTCTGCGCCCATTCCGGCAACATCGAGCCGATCGGTTTCCCGAAATGAGCATGCCTTTCGAAACCAGCCGCGCCCTCGAGCGCATTCCCGGCATCCGGCACGGCTTCTTCGGCCGGCGCGGCGGCGTCTCGACCGGCGAGTTCTCCTCGCTCAACGCCTCGCTTTCAGCCGGCGACAGGCTGAATCATGTGATGGAGAACCGCGCCCAGATCGCTGGTATCCTTGGCTTTTCTTTGAATCAGCTGGTGACGTTGAAGCAGGTGCACTCGGTCACCGTGCTGGAAGTCACCCGCCAGCCCAACCCCGACGATATCCCCGAGGCCGACGCCTTCGTCACCCGCGTCCACGGCCTCGCGCTCGGGATCCTCACCGCCGACTGCACCCCGATTCTGTTCGCCGACCCGGAAGCCGGGGTCATCGGCGCGGCCCATGCCGGCTGGAAGGGCGCCACCGGCGGTATCGCCGAGGCGACGGTCTCCGCCATGGTCGATCTCGGCGCCCGCCCCGACCGCATCGTCGCCGCCGTCGGCCCGACCATTTCCGGTCCCAACTATGAAGTCGGCCCCGAGTTCGCCGCCGATCTGATCCGCGATCACCGCGACGCCGAAAACCGCATCACCAGGCCGAATGGCGGGCGCGAGCACTTCGACCTGCCCGGCTTCGTCTTCGACCACCTGATCGCCGCCGGCGTCGGCCTCGTCGACGACCTCGGCATCTGCACCTATGCCGAACCCAAGAAGTATTTCTCGCACCGCTATGCGACGCATAAGGCAATCACCACCGGTCGGCAGTTGAGCGTGATCGGGATGGGTGGGTTGTAGCGACTGCCCCTCACCCGCCCTTCGGGCACCCTCTCCCTCAAGGGGAGAGGGATGAGATGGCACGATCTCGCCCCAACTCCCCTCTCCCCTTGAGGGAGAGGGTGGCGCGCAGCGCCGGGTGAGGGGCAGTTGCGATATCGCTCCACCGCCCAGATTCCTTCATCACTCCGTCACAAGGCGCATTGCGCCTTGTCGCGCCCCAAGCTAAAGACCCGCCCATCAGGAGCCGGCAACTCCCCGGACCGGCCCGATAGCGGAGCGCGCTCGTGAAACTTGTCACCGGCAATTCCAACCGCGCGCTTGCCGAAGCCGTCGCGAGCTACCTCGAAGTCCCGCTGACCGACTGCACGGTCAAGCGCTTCAACGACAAAGAAATCTTCGTCGAGATCCACGAGAACGTTCGCGGCGAGGATGTCTTCATCCTGCAGTCAACCTCCTATCCGGCCAACGACAACCTGATGGAGCTGCTGATCCTGTCGGATGCGCTGCGCCGCTCCTCGGCCCGTCGCATCACCGCCGTGATCCCCTATTTCGGCTATGCCCGGCAGGATCGTAAGTCCGCCTCGCGCACCCCGATATCCGCCAAGCTGGTGGCCAACCTGATCACCGAGGCCGGCGTCAACCGCGTGGTGACGCTGGATCTTCACGCCGCGCAGATCCAGGGCTTCTTCGATATCCCGACCGACAACCTCTATGGCGCGCCGGTGATGGTTCGCGACATCCAGGAGCACTACTCGCCCAACGGGAACGTGATGATCGTCTCGCCCGACGTTGGCGGCGTGGCCCGGGCCCGCGCTACGGCGCAGCGCATCGGCGCCGACCTCGCCATCGTCGATAAGCGCCGCCCCAAGGCCGGCGTCTCCGAAGTGATGAACATCATCGGCGATGTTTCCGGCCATGCCTGCATCCTGATCGACGACATCGTCGATTCCGGCGGCACCCTGGTCAACGCCGCCGAAGCCCTGCTCAAGGCCGGCGCCACCGAAGTCTCGGCCTACATTACCCACGGCGTGCTCTCCGAGGGTGCGGCCGAGCGCATCGCGGCATCGAAGCTGAAGGAACTGGTGATCACCGACTCGATCATCGCCACCGATGCCGCCAAGGCCGCCAAGAACATCCGCATCATCTCGATCGCCCCGCTGATGGGCGAAGCCATCGCCCGCACAGCGAGCGAACAGAGCGTTTCGAGTTTGCTGGACTGAGGTGGCCGCGCGGGGAGGCCTGCCGGTCACACCCCACCCGCCGGCCGTCACCCTACCTACCCACCCATCGCATACCACCACCGGCCGTCATCCCGACGAAAGTCGGGACCCAGTGCTCCGCCCAATCCAAGCGCGCAATCTCGCCGACCTTGCCGTGATGGACCGGCGAGGTTCGCGTTGCACCAACGGTCCGAGCAGTGGGTCCCGGCGTGCGCCGGGATGACGACCGGTGGATAGGTGAGCCACCCAAAATCCTCATCACCACCCTGTCGAAATCGCCTCCCCTCGCCCGACATTGCCCTGAGGGGCTATCGTGCCCCACGAGAGGAGATCCCGATGCGCTACATGCTGATGCTCTATGCCGACGAGAAGGCCGGAGCCCAGATCCCGCCCGACCAGATGCAGAAGGCGATGGAGACGCTCTATGCCTATGAGGAGGCGCTGACCAAGGCCGGCGCTTTCGTCATGACCGCTCCCCTAGCCCGCACCCATGACGCGAAGACCCTGCGCATGGAAGGCGGCGACGCCAGCTATCGCGAAGATGGCAAGGGTGGCGCCAGCTTCGTCAACGATGCCGGCGAGCTCAAAGTGCATGACGGCCCCTATGCCGAGACCCGCGAGCAGTTCGGCGGCTTCTACATCATCGAGGCAGCCGACATGGACGAGGCGCTCGCCTGGGCAAGACAGTGCCCGGCGGCGCAATGGGGGCCGGTGGAAGTCCGCGCCCTGATTTCGGGTTTCTGAGCTGCCGAAAGTTTTTCTGAAGTTTTTTCGGGCCGGAGTCGAAATGCTCTGCGCACCCCCGTCATTGTCGCATCAGGGCACGGTGTCCTGACGCTGACGCGGCACCGCCGCCAGCCCAATGCCAGAGGAAAGACCGATGCAGATCAAGCTGACCAAGGTGTATGTCGACGAGCACGACAAGGCGCTGAAATTCTATACCGAGGTGCTGGGCCTCCAGAAGAAGGCCGATTTCGGCAACCACGGTTATCGCTGGCTGACCGTCACCTCGCCCGACGATCAGGATGGCACCGAGCTGCAGCTCGAGCTCAACACCAACCCGGCCGCCAGGGCTTACCAGGAGGCGATGTTCGCCGAGGGCCAGCCGGCACTGCTCCTCCATACCAAGGACGTGAAGGCCGACTACGAACGCGTCAAAGCCAATGGGGGCGCGTTCATCATGCCGCCGACCGACGTCACCGCCTCGATCATCGCGCAGGTGAACGATACCTGCGGCAACATCATTCAGTTCGTGCAGCTGAACTGGTAAGCGCGAGAGCAAAAGGAGAACCGAAAATGGCCACCGCGAAGAAAACCGTGAAGCGCACCGACGCTGCCGCCGATAGCTTCAGCGCCGAAGAAAAGGCAGCGATGAAGGAGCGCGCCAGGGAGCTGAAGCGCAACGCCAGCGCCGCCGAGGACGAGCAGGCCGTGCTCGAAAAGATCGCCTCGATGCCGGCTTCCGATCGAGCCATGGGCGAGCGCTTCCACGCCATTGTCAAGGCTGCGGCGCCCCACCTCATGCCCAAGCTCTGGTACGGCATGCCGGCCTACTACAAGGACGGCAAGAACGTCTGCTTCTTCCAGGATGCCGCCAAGTTCAAGGCGCGCTACGCCACTTTCGGCTTCAACGAGGCCGCCAAGCTCGATGACGGCAACATGTGGCCCACCAGCTACGCGCTGGTGAAACTCACCGCCGAAGACGAGAAGCGGATCTCCGCCCTCGTCAAGCAGGCTGCCAGTTGAGACCCGCCATGCGCTACATGATGCTGATCCACCACGACGAAGTCGCCCTCGCCAATGCTCCGCAGAAGGAGCTCTGGGCCGACTACGCCGCCTTCAACGAGGCGCTGGCCAAGGCCGGCGGCGGCATGGCGGCAGGCGAACGCCTGCAGCCGGCCTCGGCGGCGACCACCGTGCGCTTCGGCGACGGCCGGACCGAGGTGCTCGACGGCCCCTATGCCGACACCAGGGAGCAACTCGCCGGCTACTTCCTCATCGAGGTCGACAACCTCGACGAGGCCATCGCCTGGGCCAAGCGCTGCCCAAGTTCGCGGTATGGTTCGATCGAGATCCGCCCCCTGGCCGAGAACTACCCGCGGCCTGACCTGAGCCTCCGGCACAAGGACGGCTGACATGCGGCATGAGGGCAACGAGGCCGCCCGCGCCGCCCAGCGCGCCTCCGGCGTCGCCGAGCGGGTGGCGCGCGAAAGCTATGGCCGCCTCGTTGCCTTCCTCGCCGCCCGCACCCGCGATGTCGCCGGCGCCGAGGATGCGCTGGCCGAGGCTTTTGCCGCGGCGCTCCACACCTGGCCGAACGAGGGCGTGCCGCACAATCCCGATGCCTGGCTGCTGACGGTCGCCCGCCGGCGGCAGACCGACGTGCTGCGCCGCCGCACCACGCGGCAGGCCGGCGAGGAGCATCTGAAAATGATCGCCGACGAGATCGAAGCCGCAGCCGTTGCCCCCGATGAAATCCCCGACCGGCGCCTGGCGCTGATGTTCGCCTGCGCCCACCCGGCAATCGAGCGCGGCATGCGCGCGCCGCTGATCCTGCAGACCATTCTCGGGCTCACCGCCATCGATATCGCCGCGGCTTTCCTGATCCCGCCGGCGACCATGGGGCAGCGCCTCGTGCGCGCCAAGGCCCGCATCAGGGATGCCGGCATTCCGTTCGGCATTCCGGACAAGGAACTGCTACCCGAGCGGCTCGATGCGGTGCTCGAGGCGAGCTACGCCGCTTATACCAAAGGCTGGGCCGAGATCGGCGATGCCGCCTCGATCGAACTGGCCGAGGAAGCCATCTGGCTCGGCCGCCTCGTCGTCGGCCTCCTGCCCGACGAGCCCGAGGCCAAGGGCATGCTGGCGCTGATGCTCTACACCGAAGCGCGCCGCGCCGCCCGCCGCGCGCCCGATGGCGCGTATGTGCCGCTCGAACAGCAGGAGACAAGCCTCTGGGACGACTCGCAGATCGGCCTCGCCGAAGCCTTGCTGAAAGCCGCCAACGCCGCCGGCCCCTCCGGACGCTACCAGCTCGAGGCGGCGATCCAGTCGGCCCACGTCGCTCGCCGCACGCTCGGCGCCAATACCTGGCCGGCCATCCTTGCGCTCTATGATCACCTGCTGGTGCTCAGCGCCTCGCCGGTGGTGGCGCTCAACCGCGCCATGGCCTTGGCCGAGCTCGAGGGGCCGGACGCGGCGCTCGCCGCCATCGCACCGCTCGAAGCCGACCGCCGCATGGCCGACTACCAACCCTACTGGGCAGCCCGCGGCCACCTGCTGGCGCGGGCCGGCCGCAAGTCCGAAGCGCACGAAGCCCTCACCGTCGCCAGCGGCCTCGCCACCGACGCCGCGGTACGGCACTATCTGCGCAGCCAGATCGCGACGCTGGTGGACGGGTAACAGCTCCGTCTCTCAGTCGGGCCTTCTCCCCTTGTGGGAGAAGGTGGCCGAAGGCCGGATGAGGGGTGGCGCGCAGCGAAGTGTAGCGCGATCCGAGCGTAGCGAGGAGCGATCGGGGTACGCGGAGAGATACCCCTCATCCGCCCTTCGGGCACCTTCTCCCACAAGGGGAGAAGGCGATCACCACAACTCCCGTGCCCCTTGCCCGCCGGGGCTTCTTCCACTATAGCCACCGCCCATGAAGCGCCCGTCACCCCTGGAGGACGGGTGCGTGAGCTTTGATATGTCAGAGTTCACACCAACCCATGAATGGATCATTCAATGGCTACTGCTGCTAAAGAGCTCAAGGCTCAGGCGCGGAGCGGGGTGGGCAAGGGGGCCGCTCGTGCACTGCGTCGTGAGGGGCTCATCCCTGCCGTCATCTATGGTGACAAGAAGGCTCCCCTGCCGATCTCGATCTCGTACAACGAGGCGATGAAGTCGATCTACGCCGGTGGTTTTCTCTCCCACATCATCACTGTCGATGTTGATGGCGAGAAGCACCGCGTCATTCCACGCGACTACCAGCTCGATCCCGTCAAGGACAAGGCGCTGCACGTCGACTTCCTGCGCGTCGGCAAGGGCACCAAGCTCAATGTCCAGGTGCACGTGAATTTCATCAACGAGGACGCTTCGCCGGGCATCAAGCGCGGCGGTGTGCTGAACATCGTCCACCACACGCTCGACCTGACCGTCGATGCCGACCACATCCCCGAAGAGGTCGTCGTCGATCTCACCGGTCTCGATGTCGGTGACAGCGTCCATATCTCGTCGATCAAGCTGCCGGCCGGCGCGTCCGACCACAGCCACGAGGCTGACCTTACCATCGCCACCATCGTTGCTCCGTCGGGCCTGCGCTCCGAAGAAGCCGGTGAAGGCGCTGCCGAGGCTGCTGCTCCGGCTGCCGACGCCGCCAAGGAATAATCTATCCGGAAGCGGGCCGCTGGTCCGCTTCCACCCTCCCCTGCCTGGAAGATAGCCGATGCATCTCATCGTCGGCCTCGGCAATCCCGGGGACAAATACCGCAACAATCGCCACAATATCGGCTTCCTCGCGGTCGACTCCATTGCGCGCCGCCACAACTTTCCCGCGTTCCGCGAGAAGTTCCAGGGGCTGATCTCCGAAGGGGCGATCGACGGCGAAAAGGTGCTGCTGCTGAAGCCGCAGACCTACATGAATTCCTCCGGCGACAGCGTCCAGAAGGTCACCACCTTCTACAAGCTCGGTCCCGCCGATGTCTCCGTGCTCTATGACGAGATCGATCTCGCGCCCGGCAAGACCCGGGTGAAGGTCGGCGGCGGCAATGGCGGCCACAATGGGCTGCGTTCCATCGATCCGCAGATCGGCTTGGGCTACCGTCGCGTTCGCCTCGGCGTCGGCCATCCGGGCCACAAGGACCTCGTGATGCCGCACGTGCTGGGCGACTTCAGCAAAGCCGAACAACAAGCCTGGCTGCTCCCCCTGCTCGATGCCATCGCCGACAATGCCGCGATGATCGTCAGGGGCGACGACAACGGCCTGATGAACAAGCTCGCCATCGCCGTCCAGGGCGATGGCGCCGACCGCGCCCAGCGGCCTGAGACGGCCGACCCGACGCGGAAGAAGGCCCCGGCGCAAAGCCACATCCGGGCGGCACGGCCTACGCAGCCGCAAGCCAAGGTGCCCGAGACCGGGCCGATGGCGGACATGCTGAAGAAGCTGTTCAAGAAGGACTGACGCAGGGGCTGGCGGTTGCCGACCCCACCCCTGTCCTCTCCCCCTTGCGGGGAGGGATCAAGGGTGGGGGGCAGCCCGCACCGGCCTCGCGATCTCACACCAAAGCAATTGACTTCCGCCTTCGATCAACCGATGTGAAGCGCAACGATTGGCGCGGCTTTCTTCGCGCCGCCAACGACGATTTCCGGAGATCTCCCCATGGGTTTCAAGATGGGCATCGTCGGCCTGCCCAACGTGGGCAAGTCGACGCTTTTCAATGCGCTGACCCGCACCGCCAACGCTCAGGCGGCGAACTTCCCGTTCTGCACCATCGAGCCGAATACCGGCGAGGTAGCGGTGCCCGATGCGCGGCTCGATAAGCTCGCCGCCATCGGCAAGTCGGCGCAGATCCTGCCGGCCAAGATGAGCTTTGTCGATATCGCCGGCCTCGTGAAAGGCGCGTCGAAGGGCGAGGGCCTCGGCAACCAGTTCCTCGCCAATATCCGCGAATGCGACGCTATCGCCTACGTGCTGCGCTGCTTCGAGGATGGCAACATCATCCACGTCGCCAACAAGGTCGATCCGCTCGCTGACGCCGAAGTGGTCGAGACCGAGTTGATGCTCGCCGATCTCGAAAGCCTCGAGAAGCGGCGCGCCGGCGTCGAGAAAAAGGCCAAGGGCGGCGACAAGGAAGCCAAGGCGACGCTCGACCTGATCGACCGCGCCCTGGTGCTGCTGCGCGACGGCAAATCGGCGCGCCTGGTGCAGCGCTCGGCCGAGGAAGAAAAGGCCTTCGTCGAGCTGCAGCTGCTGACCTCGAAGCCGGCGCTCTATGTCTGCAACGTCGACGAGGCTTCGGCCGCTTCCGGCAACGCCATGACCAAGCAGGTCGAAGAGTACGCGCGGCAACACAACGCCGCGGTGATCGTCATCTCCGCCGAGATCGAAAGCCAGCTGGCGCAACTGCCCGATGAAGAGCAGGCCGAATATCTCGAGAGCCTCGGGCTGCACGAGCCGGGCCTCAACCGCCTGATCCGCGAGGCTTACCAGCTCCTGGGCCTGCAAACCTATTTCACCGTCGGGCCAAAGGAGACCCGCGCCTGGACTATCCACAAGGGCGACCGTGCCCCGCAGGCGGCCGGCGTCATCCACACCGATTTCGAGCGCGGCTTCATCCGCGCCCAGACCATCGGCTACGAGGATTTCGTCACGCTGGGCGGTGAAGTGCCCGCCAAGGAAGCCGGCAAGGCCCGCGACGAAGGCAAGGAATATGTCGTCAAGGACGGCGATGTGATGTTGTTCAAGTTCAATACATGAGTGGCATCGGGACGGTCGCGAGGCTTTCCCGATGCGCCACAAATCGTAGTTAGTTCAGCGCCTTACTCATAGCCTCGGGGCCAAAATCATGCTCGACCAGATCTTCGGCTCCTGGTGGCCGACGGTGTCGTCCTACCTCGTCGGACCGTTGGCGCTCGCCGGTGGCACGGTCAGCCCCTTCAGCGTCATCCCGACAGTGGGCTTTGCGCTGTTGGCGCTCGGCGTCATTGCCGCCCTCGCCTGGCGAGAGAAGCAAGCCGTGTGGGTCATCGGCCCCACCATCGCGGCTGCCCTGACCCCGGTGATCCTCGCCATCGGCAATATCCTGGGTGGCTGGTTCGTGGTGATCTTCGCGCTGGTCATCGGCACGGTGGGCCTCCTGCTCTGGACCGGCATCATCGCCGGCGACGCTACTCGCCGCCTGCCGGTCTGGCTGCTCGGCCTGTTCGCGGTGAGCTTCGTCCTCTACTGCACCGTGCGTAGCATCGCGATCATCTGGGGTTTGGCCTGATCTAAGGATGGGCGCGCCTGTTCGTTGAGGCACCAGCGCTTCCCCACCTCCGATGTCATCCCTGCGAAAGCAGGGACCCAACTCACAGCCCGCACCAGCCGATAGATGGGTCCCTGCTTTCGCAGGGATGACATCCTGTGGGCGAGGCCGCGCCCGGAGCCTTGAGCGCGCACATCACCCACCACCTTGCCTCCCACCTCCCCGTTGACGTATACGTCAACCCGCTATGAACGCCGTCACTGCCGACCGCCGCCATTTCGAGGATCTCGTCGTCGGCGAGACCATCAATCTCGGGTCGACCCTCGTGACCAGGGAGATGATCCTCGCCTTTGCCCGCGAGTTCGATCCCCTGCCCTTCCATCTCGATGAAGCCGCAGCCAAACGCTCTCTGCTCGGCGGCCTCGCCTCGTCCGGCTGGCAGACCGCGGCACTGACCCTGCGGCTGCTCGGCGATGGCTTCCTTTCGAAGATCGCTTCGGCCGGCGGACTCGGCTTCTCCGATCTCAAATGGAAGAAGCCGGTGATGAAGGGCGACACAATCTGGGCCAGTGCCACCATTGCCGAGTTGCGCCGCTCCCGGCACCACCCAAACTGGGGCATCGTCAGCATCGATCTCGACGTGAAGAACCAGAAGGGCCAGCCGGTGATGAGCATGCGGCTCGCCAACCTGGTCGAGTGCCGCGAGCCCGAAGCCGGGATGCAGGCGCAGCCCGAACAGCCCTATGACGTCGAACAGGGCGGTGCGACATGACCCGCTGGTTCGAGGACATCACCATCGACGAGCCGTTCCCGCTTGGCAGCCACACCTTCAGCGAGGCTGAAATCCTCGCCTTTGGCCGCGAATACGATCCGCAATATTTCCACCTCGATCCCGCGGCGGCCGCCCATAGCCATTTCGGCGGCGTCATCGCCTCGGGCTGGCACACCGTGCTGATGGGGCACCGGAAGATGGTCGATGCGCTCGACGCCGAGGAAGTGCGGCTGCGCGACCTCGGCCAGGAGCCGGGCGTTTCCGGCCCCTCCCCCGGCGTCAACAAAATGGAGTTCAAGGCGCCGGTGCGGCCCGGCGACACCGTCACCTATACGCTCACCGTCACCGGCAAGCGCCCCTCCAACTCGATTCCAGGCTGGGGCCTGTTGTTCAACAGCCTCGATGCGGTGAACCAGCGCGGCGAGAAGGTCTACCATGCCGAACTGGTCGGCTTCTCCAAACTGCGCGACTACCGCATGCCGCCACACTTACGGGTGCTTGAGGCGTTGACCAAAATCCCCGGATTGGGGAAGTTGCTGGCCCAACGGAGTTGAGTCACGCCATGCGCTTTACCCTTGCTGTTGCCGCCCTGCTGCTGGTCGCCGCGCCGGCCGCCGCACAGTCGCTCACCGGCGTCGGCGTCGAAGGCAACTGGGGCTGTCGCGCCAATATCGATGGCACCCGCGCCGGACTCCTGACCATCTATGCCGGTTCCTACGGCTACGCCTCCGCCAATTTCGGCAGCGCCGCCTCGGGCAGCGGGACTGTCGAGATGGCCTCGAACGGCGTCACCTTCCTCGATGGCAACCTCCTCGCCGGCGCCGGCATCACCAGCGCTATCCTCGGCTTTGACGATTCCGGCCGCGACGTGCTGCAACTCTACACCGCGGAAAAGAACGTCCTGACCTGCACCCCGCGGGGGTAAGGCACGACGGCCGCGGAGCTGGGGTACCTCCGAGCACCGAGCTGTCGGCGACCCGCTGACCTATCCTGAAGCTCGGTGTCATCCCAGCGAAAGCTGGGACCCACTTCACCTCCGGCGCCAGCTGTTAGTTGGGTCCCTGCTTTCGCAGGGATGACATCCGGTGGATGTGGACAGTCCCCGGCACGATCGGGTGTGCCGATACCACACCCCCCATCTTGACCTCCGCCGCCTTCGGCGCTAAACAACGCGCCTTCCCAGAGGAGTATTGCCCGAAAATGATCTGAGTACTGTTGCGGACGCCCGAGCTATCGCTTCCCTCGCTTTGCGAGCGGCAGCTGATGCGCGGATGCCGACCACAGCAATGCTCCAGATGACGGGCTGACTCTGTCCGGCGCCTCGGGCGTCCAATCTCCATCCGCACTTCATCGCTAACCGTGACTGGCGTCGAGATTGCTTCGCGCCGCGCCACGACTTGAGTCCGCTCTCGGCGTTACTGCGCCACGGCGGGCAAGGAGATTGCTTATGCCCAAGTTCATGACCTACCAGCGCCCCAACCCGGTCAACAAGCAGAGCTGGGCTGGTCGCTCCGGCGCCACCCCCTACCAGCCGATCCGCAAGCCGGCGCCGATGCCCGAGCAGCGCAAGCTGACTTTGCCGCCTCTGCCTGGCGGCCAGAAGTATCGATGAAAAAAAATACGTCGCCCCGGCAGTGTTGCCGGGGCGATTCCAGCCACAAGAGCGCTGGTTCAGGCGGGCTCTGCCCTCAGCGCCAACAAACACTTACCGGCACGGGTGTTTTCTATTCAACGATTTAGGGCTTCGTTATGCGCAGCGGCGCACAATCATGGGACGACATCTATCGCTGCCCCGCATCACGAGGTCTGCCGGTCATGGAGTCGCCCTGGTACAGCCTGATGACCAATGTGTCGGTCGTCGCGTTCGTCGTCAGCGCCTGGACCCAGTTGCGCGACCTGTTCGAGCGCTTCGGGCCCCGCGCCGTCGAGGCGGCGTTCGGCGTCATCATGGGGCTTGGCGCCATCGCCACCATGCTGTTCCCGGTACAGTTCGCGCCTGGCGTGTTCTTCGACCTGCGCACCTGCCTCCTGGCCCTTGCCGCGTTCTTCGGCGGCCCGCTTGCCGCACTGCTGGCCCTGATCCCCGCCATCTCCTACCGGCTCTGGGTCGGCGGTGCCGGCGCGCCGGCAGGCCTGGTTTCGATGACGCTGATCGCCCTCGCCGCCTCCTTCGGCCACCTGCTGCTGCGCCGACGCGGCCTGCCGATCGCCCGCCGCCACGCGCCACTATTGGCGCTCGTCACCTGCGCCATCGGGTTGGGCACGGTGGTCTTCGTACCGGTCGACCTTGGCACCATCGACTGGACAACGCTGACGGTATCGCGCACCGCGTTGCTGTTCCTCGCGGTGATGCTCTCCGGTCTTGCCCTCACCCACGATGAGGAGCTCCGCGCCATCCGGCGCGACAACCTGATTTACCGTCGGGTGATCGATGAGCTGCCCGACAGCATCAGCGTCCGCGATGCCGATGGCCGCTTCGTCATCGCCAACCCGGCGACGGCGAAACTGCTTGGAGTGAGCTCTCCGGCGGCCCTTATCGGCCGCCCCGGCGACGAGCTCGGCATCGGTCGCCCTGCTTCCCCGCCGCACACCGGCGAGACGCACTGGACCGTCCAGCAGGCAGTGCAGCGCCCCGATGGCGGCACCAACTGGCTGCAGACGCTCGAAGTGCTGCTCAACGACCATAACGGGCGTGCCGTGGGCCTCATCACCCACAACCGCGACATCACCGAGCAGAAGCATCTCGAGCTCGAGCTCGACGAGCGCCAGCGCGTGCTCGCCTTCGCCATGGCGCAGATGACCGATGGCGTTGCCATGTTCGATTCTGCCGGCCGGCTGCTGTTCTGCAATGCCCGCTACCAGAAGCTGTTTCCACTGACCTCCGACGTGCGTGTCCCCGGCGCCAACATTCGCGATATCCTCACGGCGGCTGCGGAGCGGCGCGAGCAGCAGGTCGGCTCATCGCCTGCCGATGTCGCCGAGTGGATCGACGAGATCACCGAGTCGCTGCATCACGATGCCGAAGAAGAGGTGCATCTGTTCGATGGCACCTGGCTCAGGGTCTCCACCCGCCCTTCACCGGATGGCGTATCGATGGTGGTGGTCTCCGACATTACCCGGTTGAAACGGACCGAGATCGAACTGCTCAACGTCGCCGAGCGGCTGCGCGAGGAGGCGACCACCGATGCACTGACCGGCCTCGTCAACCGTCGCGCCCTCGACCAGCGGCTTGAGATCGAGATCGCCCGGAGCCTCCGCTCCGATACGGCGCTGAGCGTCATCCTGCTCGATATCGATCACTTCAAGGCTTACAACGACAACTATGGCCATCTCGCCGGCGACGCCTGCCTCAAGGCGGTCAGCCAGTGCCTCGGCCAGGTGTTCCGCCGCCCCGCCGATCTCATCGCCCGCTATGGCGGCGAGGAGTTCCTCGTGGTGGTGCCTGAGGTCGATGCCGAAACCGCCTATCGGCTGGCCAGCGAATATCGTGACGTGCTCGCCGCTCTGGCACTACCACACCGGGCAAGCGAGTTCGGCCGTGTCACCGTCAGCATCGGCATCGCCGCCTATGCCCCCGGCCAGACCGACCGCAGTGCCGCCGATCTCGTCGGCCGCGCCGACGAGGCACTGTATGCCGCCAAAAGCGGTGGACGCGACCAGGTCAGCGGCTGGCGCCGCCGCTTCGACATGGTGCCGCACAGTCTGCGGGTGGTGCATTAGAGGCAAAGGCTGCCAGTCGGCGGATGAGCAAATGCTCCCGGCTCGACACTCCCCACCCCGCGGGGAGCATCAGCCACAACCCCGCTACGAGCGCTTGCCGGCGCCGAACGCTTTGATCGGGCCAGCGAGACGCACGGCCATGGTCGGGTCGTTCGAATAGACCAGCACCCGACTCGGATCGACCGGCCCGGGAAACTCGATGGCGCCCAGTTGCGTCGGCACCCAGCCGAGCGGGCAATAATAATCACGGTCGCCGACCAGCAGCACGAAGCTGCCCTGCCCGCGCTCGAGCGCAATCCGCGACACTTCCTTGGCGAGAAGCTTGCCGGCGCCGCGTTTGCGGAAGTCCGGGTGCGTCGCCAGCGGCCCAAGCATATAGCCGTCGATGCCGCCGACACTGATCGGCGTCATCCATACAGAGCCACAGGCCTGCCCGTTCACTTCGGCGATCAGGCTCAACGTGGTGTCGATCGGGAAGCGCTCGCGCACCCGGAACGCCGTACGGGCAAAGCGGCCCGGCCCGAAAGCAAGCGCCTGCAGGTCGTCGACGAACTGGTCGTCGGCGGGAGTGGCAGAGCGAACGGTGGGCAGGCCGAGTTGCGGAGGCGCTGCTTCAGCAGCGACGGAGACGGAAGGCGCGATCATGTGACTGGTCCAGGAACAAGAGACGAGGACAAACGTGCCGGCCCACTTAAGCCAGCTGCCGACCGATTACGGTCGTCGGGTCACCTGAAAAGCCTTCTCCATCCTGGACGCCTCCTGACGTCTGAAAAGCGCATTAGCATCGTGGCGGCCAACGCGTCCACGCAAAATTATGGACCTGCAGTCAAATTTCAAGACCGCCTCCTGCGATTTTGCCCGCCCGCCCGATAACACCTTGCGGCTGCTGACTGTCTGGAGCGCCTTCAGGAAGAGTTGCAGACTTTCCGGTTCGAAAGCGCGACCACCAAGAACACCCGGAGTGTTTCGACGTTTCGACGAAACGGCGAGGCAGTCTAGGACCGGCTTTGTGTCGCTGGTTTGACGCCGCGGGGACCATTCGGCGACCGTTCCTGCCCTGCCCTCACCACTTGCCGAGCCAGGCAAAGGTCCGCTTGAGGTAGGCGTGGCCACCCCGGGTGATCGGCGTTCCATGCGCCATCAGCACCTTGTCGGCGCGCCAGGCGAGGATGTGGCGCAGCGCCGCCCGGGCAGCCCGCTTGTCCGAGAAGGCGACGCGGAACTTTCGCGGCACCGATGGTTCATCCGCCACCATCAGGTCGAGCCGCGCCACCAGCGCCCGCCAGCCCTTGAACCAGCCAGGCGGGAACTGTTGCAGCAGATCGGTGAATATCACCGTGCCGCTTGGCCGGTGGAAAGCCACCGCCTCGGTGGTGATGCGATTGCCGCGCACCAGCACGATCTCGATCTCGCCGGTCCAACCGGGGACCGTGGTGTTGCCCAGATCCGCCCCGAGCCTCAAGTCGGCTCGCTTTTCACGCAGGCCCGGCGCCGCCAGCACCTGCGCGACCGGATAGGCGCGATGCCAGTCGGCGATGAAGCTGTCATGCAGGGTGTTCGGCGCCACGAGATAGCGGACGTTCCCCAGCATTTCGACCTCGCCACGTAGCTGCGGGGTCAACGCGACCGGCGACCAGATCACCAGGTCGCCGCCGCCAAGCCGGATGATGGCCATCCGCGTCGGATAGTGAAACCCCGCTGCCGCGGTCACCACCGGCCCGTCGACAGTCCAGATTTCCGGCCCGAACGCTTGCCACATCTCATAGTCCCGCATCTTCACACTCGTATAAATTTACACTACTGTATATTCATGACAACCCCGAAGCGTACCGATCGCTCCCGTGCCCAGATCCTCGCCGCCGCCGACCAGGCGTTTCGCGAACTGGGCTTTGCCGACACCTCGATGGAAGCAATCGCCATGCGGGCCGGCCTGACCCGCAAGACGCTCTACAACCTGTTCAGCTCCAAGGATGAGATCGCGCTCACCCTGATCGCCCGGGTCGAAGCCGGCGATACCGGCTATCGCGTCCGCCTCGCCGCCAACGAGGCGGCGCTGTCGCTGCTCGCCGCCGTCCTGCTCGACAGCGCCGGCTGGTGCCTCGCCAATCCGTCGCTGGCCCGGCTGGCGCTCAGCCCGGCCGAACGCCCTTCCGTCACCCCGCCGGAACGACCGTCGTTCCAGGGCCTCGTCCGCGATATCCTGGTGCTCGGCCAGCGCCAGGGCGTGATCCGGTCTGACGAGAATCCGGATTTCATGGCGTTGCTGCTGCTCGGCATTTACGGGCAAGCCATGCTGACCACCCTCGCCACTGGCCGGTTCAACGACGGCGACATCCGCCGCATCGTCCGCCTCGTCGTCGAAGGCATCGGCACGCAAGCCGCTTAGCCAGCATTCCCTTGCACCCGTGCGACAAAGCCGACGGGGAACCCGTTGATCCCGCGATTAGCGCTCGCACCTTGCCCAAGCACCGCACGGCGCGCACTGCACCGGTGCCCGCCGACTCTCGATCGAACATATCCAGCCCCCTGCCCCGAACCTTGGGGCGGCGCATTTTCATCCCACTGCCGGCGGTGCCGAGTCCTGAAACGCCGGGTGTTGCTTTCTGAAATTTTTCTGAAATTCATCGCCTTCGCGCACGGCGCTTGAAATCCGGGGATCGTCGGGGCATCGAGTGCGCCGGGGGCCAAGGGCATGACAGTGTACCGGTTTGCCGGGTTTGAGCTGGATGAGGAACGCGCCGAACTGCGCGGGCCCACCGGCGCGCCGATCCGGCTCCGCCCCAAGACCTTCGAGATGCTCCGCGTCTTCGCCGCCAATCCTGGCCGCGTGCTGAGCAAGACCGAACTGATGGAGGCGGTCTGGCCGAACGTCCATGTCGGCGAGGACAGCCTCTTCCAGTGTGTTCGCGAGATCCGCTCGGCGCTCGGCGACGCGCGGCGCCGGATGATCAAGCTGGTTTCGGGCCGCGGCTACCTGTTCATGCCGGAGGTCGACGACGATGTCGCCGCCTCGGGCGCGCCGCTTGTGCCGGCGCCGCCTCCGAGGCGGAACTGGCTATCGGCCCGCCGCCGCACCGGGCTCGCGCTGGTCGCGGCGCTCAGCTTCGTCGTCGCAATTGGCTTTGTCGCCATCGCCGGTCGTATGGCGCCTCAACCGCTCAGCATCGCGGTGCTGCCGATCACCGATGCCGCCAGTGGTCAAGGCGCCGCCCTCGCGGCCGGGGTGACCGACCAGTTGATCGACGGCCTGGCCCGCATCGACAACCTGCGTGTCATCGCGCCCCAGTCCGGAGCCCTGACCGAGGCGCGATTCGAACTGCGTGGCGAGTTGCTGCGCGCCGGCGCCTCATGGACCGTGAAGCTGCGAGTGGTCCGAACCGCGACGGGTGTGGTCGAATCCGTCGCTACCGCCGCTGTCGAAGCCGGTCTCGATGGCGACCTGCAGGAGGTCCGGCTGGCGGCCGGCGCCGGTGACCGGCTGGCGCGCTGGCTCAACGAGGTGCAGGAGGGCGACAACACCGATGCAACCGTGGCGCCGCCCGGGGTGCGGGTCGCCATCGAGCAGGCCTCGGCCTCGATCAACCAGACCTCGCGCGAGCGCTTCGCCGTTGCGCAGCGCATGCTGCAGAGCGCCCTCGCCACCGCGCCCGACAATATCGACCTGCAGGTGGCGCTCGCGGCGCTGCAGACGCGCGGCATCCAGATGGTCTGGTATACCGAGGCCGAAGCGACCGCAGCGCGCGCCAACGGTGCCGAGATGCTGAGGCAAGCGGTGGCCTTGCGGCCGCGCTCAATCGCCGTGCTCGAGGCACAGTGCCGGTTCCTCGCTGCCACCAACGAGTTCGTCGAGAGCCTCGTCGCCTGCGCCAGGGCGACCAGCTTCGACCCGTGGAACGGCTCGGCCCTTTACCAGACCGGCCTCGCCCAGGTCTTCCTCGGCCGCTTCGAGGATGCGCTCCAGAGCTTCAGCGAGGCCGAGCGCTATGACACGCCGGCGGTGTCGCGCTGGACCTGGCTGCTGGGCATTGGCTGGGCCAACCTGCTGCTTGGACGCGACGCGGAAGCGATGCACTGGTTCGAGCGTTCGATTGGCATCACGCCGGCCTCCGGCCGTACCCACTTCATGCTCGCCGCCGCCTATCAGCGCCTCGGTCGAACCGCCGAGGCCAAGGCGGCGTTTGCCACGGCGCTGCAGTTGCGGCCCGGATCGACGGCGGCCAATGTCGAGCCGCCGGCGCGCAATGTCAGCCCGGCCTTTCTCGAAACCTCGAGGCGGGTCATGGCCGCATTGATCGCTCTCGGCCTGCCCGAGCGCTGAGCGAGCGCCGCGAGCCGCGGCCGAGCTCAGCGCTGTGGCAACAACCGGGTCAGCGCCGCCTCGATCAATGCCGGCACGCTCCTGGGATCGTCGAGATAGGCGATTTCGAGCAACCCATCCGACAGCGCCACCAGCAACGCCGCCGTCACCTCCGGCGTCTTGTCCCCGTCGGCCGCCAGTTGCTCGCGCAGCACACCGTGATACCAGGCCCGCCGCGCATCGATTGCTCGGCGCACCGGGCTCGCCGGATCGGTGTACTCGGCCGCGGCATTGAGGAACGGGCAGCCGCGAAAATCCCCTGCCACGGCAGCGGTGCTGATCCGCCCGAGGATGGCGGCAAGCATGCGGCGCGGTGGTTGTTTGGGTAAAGCTGCGACGGCAGCGCGACCGATGCGGTCCTGTTCTTCGAGATAGGCGACCACCAGATCGTCCTTGGAGGGGAAGTGGCTGTAGAACGTCGCCTTTGCAACGCCCGCCTCGGCGATGATGCGGTCGATGCCGACGGCATGGATCCCCCCTGCGTAAAACAGCCGGGTCGCCGTATCGATAAGACGCCGCCGCGCCGGAGAGGGCGAAACAGCGAGAGGAAGTTCGTTCGTCTTCATGGCTTGACACTACCAGACAGGTCTGTATGGTCAACTAGACAGACCTGTCTGTTTAGGAGATCAGAGATGCAGCCGAACGACACCGCCGAAATCATGCGCCGCTTCAACCAGGCGTTCCTCCAACACGAACCGAAACTCCTCGAAGAGCTCATCGCGCCCGATTGCGTCATGGAGTCGATCCAGCCGGCGCCCAACGGTACACGCTACGAGGGCTACGACGCCTGCCTCGGTTTCTGGCAGGCCATCGCCACCGACCCGGTAGCCTGGTTCGACGTCGAGGACACCGTCGTCATGGGCGAAAATGCCACGATCCGCTGGCGCTTCAATTTCGGCAATGGCGGTTCGGTCCGCGGCGTCAACCTCATGCGGGTGCAGGATGGCAGGATCGTCGAAGCCCTGGGATATGCGAAGTCTCCGGGCCAGTCGGCGCCGCTCCCGGAGGTGGTGAGGTCGTGAGCGCATAAAAGTCCGGGGAGCACCGATCTCCCCACCCACCGTGTCACCCCGGCGAAGGCCGGGGCCCATCCTGAGAAGTAGAGGGTGGGCTAAGGCGAGAGGCAATCGCGGCTGACGAGCAACCCGAGACATGCTTGAGTGCCGCGATGAGCAAGGTCTTCATCGTCTACATCATGGCGAGCCGTAAGAATGGGACGCGCTATGTTGGCGTCAGCGGCGATCCCGAAGCTCGCATCTGGCAGCATAAGAACGATTGGTTTGAGGGCGTCACCAAACGCTACGGCGTCAAGCGGCTCGTCTGGTACGAGGTGCACGAAATGCCGAGGCTGCCATCCAGCGCGAGAAACGGCTGAAAGAGTGGCATCGGGCCTGGAAGATCCGGCTTATCGAAGCGCGCAACCCGGATTGGCGCGATCTCTACGGCGAGGTGACGGGCGAGCGATGAACGACTGCAGCACCTCAGGATGGGCCCCAGCCTCCGCTGGGGTGACACCGGGGGTGGGGCTAGTTTCTGGGTAGTCCAACGTCTAGCGCCCCCTACCACAGCCCCGGCAAATCCTCCGTCCCCGACGCGATCTCGGCAATCCGCCGGGCCGTGCCGGGGTTCATCCCCTCCGGCAGAGCATCCATCGCGAACCAGCCGATCTCGGCGATCTCGCCATTGGGCCGGAACGGCCTCACCGCTTGGAAGCGGCGGCTGACATAGACCGCCACATGGTCGCGGTTGGTTGCCTCGTGCATCTGCAGATAGAGCCCGAACAGCCGCATATTCCCGTCGACGCGAAGGCCGGTTTCTTCTTCCGCCTCACGCCGCGCCGCTTCCTCGGCGGTCTCGCCCGGCTCCACCCCGCCGCCTGGAAAATGCCAGCCCGGCATGTAGGTGTGCCGCAGCAGCAGCACCCGGTTGCCATCGAGTAATACCGCCCTGGTGCCCAGCACCATGCGCCGGCGCACCCCGACGATGAACAGATGAGCGCTGGTTCTGACACGCTGCCAGCGGCTCATGGTTCGGCTGGTTGTTCGGCTCATAGGCATGCTCTCGCTGACGTTCAATTGGCGCTGGAGCCATTTAGGGCATTTTCTTGCCACGCGCCGCATGGCATTACGCCGGGCAATGATCACGCTCGCCCATCTGTCCGACGTTCACCTGGCCCCGCTGCCGCCCGTCCGGGTGCGCGACCTGATGAACAAGCGGATCACCGGTTTCCTCAACTGGAAGATCAAGCGCGAGCACACCATGGCCGGCGACGGCCTGACCAAGCTGGTGCGCCACATGCGCGAGCAGAACCCCGACTTCACCGTCGTCACCGGCGATCTCATCAACCTGGCGCTCGATGCCGAAATCAACACCGCCTACAATTGGCTGGAGACGCTTGGGCCGCCCGAGCAGGTCTGCATCTCGCCGGGCAACCACGACGCCTATCTGAAGGGGCAATTGCAGAAGGCGATGGAGCGCTGGGACGGCTACGTCATGGGCGAAACCGTCGATGACAACGCCTTCCCTTTCGTCCGCCGCGTCGGGGACGTCGCCATCATCTCGTGCAACAGCGCGGTGCCCACTGCTCCCTGGATCGCTGCCGGCCGCTTCGAACAAGACCAGGCGGCGCGCCTCGCCCGCTGCCTGAAGCTCCTCGGCGACGGTGGCTATTTCCGTGTCGTACTGATCCATCATCCGCCCAACCAGGAACAGGCGCATCCGCGCCTCGGGCTTTACGGCGCCAAAGCCTTCCGCCGCGTCATCGCCGAACACGGCGCCGAGCTGGTGCTGCACGGCCATACGCACCAATCCTCGATCTATGCCATTCCCGGCCCGCATGGCGATGTGCCGGTGGTTGGCGTCGCGGCAGCCGGCACGGCCCAGGGCGATACCGGCGGGCACGATCCGGCGCGCTACAACCTGTTCTCGATCCAGCGCCTCGGCACCGCCTGGCAATGCACGCTGCGCGAGTTTGGCTTTCAGCGCCTTTCGACCGATATAGTGCTGCGATTGAGCCTCCGGATCTATTGAGCGTGACCGAAACCTTCACCATCGAGCCTCCCGCCTTCGACGCCGTGACGGGTGTGGCAACGTTCCGCTATACGCTCGGCGAGCTGAGCTTTTCGGAGGTCCTGGGCTTTGCCTCGGGCAGCAATGGCAGCGTGGCGGCGACGCCGGCTTTCCTCAAGCTGCTGCAGCTGACGGCGGTCGTCCTCGGTGTCAGCTACTTCAAGCTGCGCGCCCCCTATCGCATCGTCATCCCCTTCCCGCTCACGGTGCGCGAGCATGACTTCGCCCTCGATGTCTACGAGAACGGCCTCGGCGAGTTCTATGCCCGCAACAACCTGAAACGCTTCGGCGAGATCGAGTTCGACCATCCCGAGGATCAGGGCCATGCGCCCGCTGCCCCTCTGCTGCGCGACCGCGCCCTGCTGCCGATCGGCGGCGGCAAGGATTCGCTGGTGAGCGTGCAGCTGCTCGAAGCAGCAGAGGTGGATTTCACGCCGTTCGCCGTAAACCCCAAGGGCCCGATCATCGGCTCGGTCGACAAGGTTGGCCGCGCGCCGCTCTATGTCAGCCGCAAGCTCGACCCCGAGATGATCCGGCTCGGCAAGGAGTCCGGCTATTATAATGGCCACGTGCCCTCGACCGCCATCAACTCGATGATCGCGGCGCTGACGGCGCTGTTGTTTTCCTACAACCGGATCGTCCTCTCCAACGAGCGCTCGGCCAGCGAAGGCAATGTCGCGTTCGATGGCCGCGAGGCCAACCACCAGCATTCCAAGTCGCTCGATTTCGAGAACCTGATCGCCAGAGTGCTCGAGCACGCCACCGGCGGTTCGCTGAGCTATTTCTCGCTGCTCCGCCCCTATTCCGAGGCCAAGATCGCCGCGCTGTTCGCCCGGGTGAGCCGCTTCGACCATGTGTTCTCGAGCTGCAATGAGAATTTCAAGCTCGCCGGCCACGCTGGCCCGCTCTGGTGCGGCAAGTGCCCCAAGTGCCACTTCGTGTTCCTGATCTTCGCCCCGGTGATGGACAAGGCGCGGCTGGTCGGCATCTTCGGCCAGAACCTTCTGAGCCAGCCCTCGCACGAGCGCTCGTTCCGCGAACTCACCGGCCTCGCCGGCCAGAAGCCCTGGGAATGCGTCGGTGAGATCGAAGAAGCGGCGGCCTGCCTCTGGGCCCTCACCAAGCGCTCCGACTGGGCGGATGAGCCAATCGTTTCAATGCTGAAGCCGGATCTGTTGACTCAATATGGCAGCCAGCGGCTCGAAGACGCCCTTGCCGAACTGCTGATCGATAGCCCAGAACACCTCATCCCGAAGGACATCTTCGAGCGAGTCGCCCCACATGCGTTTTGACGAACCCGTGCTGCTCTACGGCGCCGGCCGCGAGGCCCGCTCCACCCGCGCTTTCATCAAAGCACGCTCGCCACACACCAAAGTGTATGTGACGGTCGACAGCGGCGAGGCCGACGTCGACGACACCACCTTCATCGCCCCGGCCGACCTGACCCAGGCCATTGAATCCAGGCTGTTTGCCACCATCGTCAAAAGCCCCGGCGTGTCGCGCTACCGTCCGGTCTTCGCCATGGCGCGCGAGGCCGGCATCGCCGTCACCTCCAACCTCAACCTCTGGGGCGAAGTCTATCGCGAGGGGCGCAAGGTCATCGCGATTTCCGGCACCAAGGGCAAATCGACCACCGCGACCCTCGTGCACCTGATGCTGGTCGAATCCGGCCTCGATGCCGGGCTCGCCGGCAATGTCGGCCTCGCGCCGCTGGAAATCGCCGACAAGCACCCGATCGTGGTGTTCGAGCTCTCGAGCTACCAGACCGCCGACATGGCGTTCACTCCCGATATCGCCGCGATCACCAACCTCTCGCCCGAGCACACCGACTGGCACCGCAGCGTCGAGCGCTACTACCAGGACAAGCTCAACCTGATCGACCGCGACGCCCCCTTCCCGGTGGCGCTGGGCGTCGGTGCGCTTGGCAACCCGCTGGTGATGGAAGCGCTGCGCGACCCCAAGCGCCTGATCCCGCCGCTGGCGCCGTTCATTCACGACCGCATCGCTTCGGCCGCCGCCCGCTCCCGCCTCAAGGGCGAGCACAACCTCAACAATGCGTTGCTGGCGGCCGCCATCGCCATGAAGGCCGGCGCCGACCTCGAGGGCGTGGTCCGCGGCATCGGCAAGTTCACCCCGCTGCCGCACCGCCTCGAAGAACACCAGGTCGGCGACGTGACCTTCGTCAACGACTCGATCTCGACCACCCCGGAGGCCACCAAGGCAGCGCTCGCCGCCTATGAGGGCAGCCGCATCGCGCTGATCGCCGGCGGCCACGAACGCCACCAGGATTACTCCGAACTCTCGCAGCTGCTCGCCCCGCGCGGCGTGACCGTGCTGGTCTGCCTGCCGGTGACCGGCGACCGCCTCGCTACCCTCACCTATGCCGCGGCGCCCGAGATCGAGGTGATCGAGGCCGGCACGCTCGAAGACGCGATCAAGGCGCTGGCCGGACGGCAGGCCAAGTTCGAAACGGTGATCCTCTCTCCCGGCGCCCCGAGCTACGGCCAGCTCGAAACGGCAGGCAAGGTGTTCAGGAATTTCGAGGAACGCGGCGCCGCCTTCGTCCGCCTCGCCGGCCAGTATTTTGGGGCAAAGGCGTGAGGCACGCCTCTCACTTCACACTCGGTGTCATTCCCGCGAAAGCGGGAACCTCTGTTTTCCTGGTGGCAGCACCAGCGCAAACGCAGGTCCCCGCCTTTGCGCGGATGACCCGGTGGTCCGTCGGCACATGATGATCGCCTACGCTTATCTGGCTGTCGCCATCGTCGCCGAAGTGATCGCCACCACCGCGCTCCGCGCCGCCGACGGCTTCACCCAGCTCTGGCCGTCGCTGATCTCGATCGTCGGCTATGTGGTGGCGTTCTACTTCCTGTCGCTGACGCTGCGCAGCATGCCGGTCGGCATCGCCTACGCCATCTGGTCCGGCGTCGGTATCGTACTGATCTCGCTCGCCGGCTGGCTGATCTACAAGCAGCTGCTCGACCTGCCGGCGCTGATCGGCATGGGGCTGATCATGGCCGGGGTGATCGTCATCAACCTGTTCTCGAAGACGGCTGTGCACTAGAGCCGGTGTGCCTGGTGCCCCTCACCCCGGCCCTCTCCCCAGAGGGGCGAGGGGGCGTTGTGGCACGGCCGGTGCAAATGCGTCCCCTCTCCCCGCTGGGGAGAGGGTCAGGGTGAGGGGCACATCCACATTCGCCCCTCAAGTCGGCGGATTTCGCGGGTTGATCACCACGCGCCCGGCAATCTTGCCCTCCAGCATCCGTGCCGCCAGTTCCGGCAGGTCCTCCAGCCGGGCCTCGGTCAGCATCGGCTCGAACGCTGCCGGCACGAACAGGTTGGTCAGCCGGTCCCAGGCCGAGCGGCGCGCTTCGAACGGCTGCATCACCGTGTCGATACCGCACAACGAGATGTTCCTGAGGATGAACGGGATGACGCTGGCATCCCAGTTGCGGCCGCCGGCATTGCCGATCGCGGCAACCGCGCCGCCATAGCGTACCTTCTTGAGCACTTCGCCCAGCAGCGGGCCGCCCACCGAGTCGATGGCGCCGGACCACTGCTCCTTGTCCAGCACCTTACCGGTAGGGGTCAGCACTTCGTCGCGCGACACGATCCGACTGGCGCCGAGCCGCGTCAGCTGTTCGCCGAGTTCGGCCCGGCCGGTCACCGCTGCCACCTCGTAACCCAGCCGGCTCAGCAGCAGCACCGCTATGCTGCCGACGCCGCCACCGGCGCCGGTGACCAGTACCTCGCCCTCCCCCGCCCGCACGCCCTCCGCCTGCAGCCGGTTGACCGCCAGCATGGCAGCGAGCCCGGCTGTACCGAGCATCATCGCCGTACGGGTCGAGAACCGTTTCGGCAGCGGCACCAGCCAATCGGCCTTGACCCGAGCCCGCTGCGCATAGCCGCCCCAATGGATTTCGCCCACCCGCCAACCGGTGAGGATCACCGCCTGACCGGGGTGATAGCGGGCATCACTGCTCTCGACCACCCGGCCGGCAAAGTCGATGCCGCCGACATGCGGATAATTCCGTACCAGCCCGCCCTGCCCGGTGAGGCACAGCGCATCCTTGTAGTTGAGCCCGGCCCACTCGATCGACACCAGCACGTCTCCGGCCGGCAGTTGGTCATCAGTTAACATCTTGAGGCTACTGCGCAATTCACCGTCGGGGAGCCGGTCGGTGACAAGGGCGCGAAAGGACATGAGAACTCCGAAGCGACGAATACCAAACCTATCAGTGCGGCCCGTTGAGCGCCGCCTGGTCAATGCCCGCCGCTGCCAGTTCGTTGCCTATCTCGGTCCGGAGTTCGGCGTCGGGCAGCCGCTGACGAAGCACCGGCAGGATACCGAAGCGGCGGAACCGCGTCACGTCGAGCAACTGCGCAATCGAGCGGTTCAGGACATCCTCCGATCCCAGCCGGTGTGCCGCCGTTACGGCAATGGCCGAAGCCAGTTCCGCGTCGCCCACCACCAGCGCCTCCGCCTGCAGCAGGGCTTCGGCGTTGTCGCCGTTGCGCAGCGCATTCACCGCTGGCGCCTCGTGATACCAGTAGGGCGCGGACACCGCGCGACGCAGCGACTCCATGGCCATCGCTTCGCCCTTCTCCGATTTGCCGCGCAGCGACAATAGCCGCGCATAGCCGGCATAGGCATCGAGGTTCGAGGGGTTGAGCTGCAGCGCAGAAACGAACGCCGCCTCGGCCTCGCCGGTTCGGCCGACTGCCTGCAGGAAGAACGCGTACTCACGCCACACCGGGCTCGAGGTCGGCGCCAGCGCCACCGCCGCTTCGAGCTGCCGCTCCGCCTCGGCGATCGGTTCGGGGTCGCGGGCCGATGGCGGCTGCACTTTCAACGTCCGGTCGAGCAGCAGCGCGCCGCTGATCGCCAACCCGAAGGCCGATTGCGAGTTGTTGCGCAACAGACCGCCGGTGCAGCTGCGCGCCCGCTCCTCATCGTCTGCCCGCCCGCTGTCGCGATAGCGGATGAACAACAGCCCGCACAGGTACTCCGTCTCGTTGCCGCCCAGGTCGACAGTGGTGGCGAGCCACTGGATCGCATCGGTGTGCAAGGGTCCTTCGATTGCACCGAGCTGATCGGCAAAGGCCTGCGACAGCCTGTCGATGCTGGCAGCGAACTCCGCAGCCGGCACCTTCTCGGTCTTGCTCCAGATCGCCGTATCGGACCCCGCGCGTTTGAGGCTCGCAGTGATCTGCAACTCGCCGCCTTCGGTGCGGGCAATGCCCGAAAGCTCGAAATTCGGCACAGAGGTTCCCGGCGTCTCCTGTTCCGGCCGCTTCAGGTAAACCGCATCGATAAACGGGAACAGCCCCAGGTCGGTGACCAGCTCCACTGCGAGGCCGGCGACGCTGGTGCTGGCCTGCCCGGCCGCCACCGACGTGAACTCGCTGACCGCCACCACCGGCGGTTGCGGCACCGTCATGCGGATCTGCCGCGGTGCCAACACCTGCGTCATGACGATTGAAATGCCCAGCGCGACGAATACCAGCACCACCAGCAGCACGATGTCGTCGAGCCGCGCCAACCAGGATCGTTCGGTGGAGACACCCGGCGGCGCAGGAGTGAAACCGGTTACAGGTGATTCAGCCATTGTGGGGGGCGTTTCGCCTCCCCGCATGCGAAATTCGGGGATGTAACGTCCCACCGGCAGGTAAAATGTGATGGTTTCGGCGGCCCCTTCCGAGGCGTAGTATTCCTCGAGCACGGCGCGCAGCCGTCGGGCCTGCACGCGCACGATCGGGTCGTTCTGCGGGTCGAAGCTCTGCGGCCGCCCAAACACATCCACGGCGATCGAATAGGCCTTGATCCCGGCCTCGTTTCCATCGAGCCGCGCGCTCACTATGTAGTTGAGAAACTTGGCAAGTTGCGGCGAGCGAGCCAAGCCGGGCCACTGCTGGATACGCGCCAGGGCAGCCTCGATCTCCGCTCGGGGCGGCATCGCTTGCGACAACGGTTCCCCCACGCGGGCACCTCCCGGCCCGAACCTCATCGATTTACATGTTAATCGCAAGCCTCGTTACGGCGTTGTTACATGCCTTTGCCTATGCGCACGGTCATCAAACCATCATATGCCCCCCTGTCGCTGCCTGATGCAGTCAGCCACGAACACGTTTCGTGGTGGTGAGGGGACGCAACGAGGCTCTCCCAGCTTTCCAGGCCGCCGACGGGTTACCGACTATCGCACTAGAGTTTTCGGCCATTGCCGTGGCGACGCGGCAACAAGGAACCATTATGGACGTTTTTGGTACCGGCCAGCCCTTCATGGCACTGGTCGACGACGATTCCCATTCCGCCCGGCTGATGATCCGGATGCTGCTCGCCCACGGCGCGCCTTCCGTGAGCTGGCTCGACGGCGAAGCCTTGGCGACCGCCGAGATCCAGCGCCTGCTCGAGAACGAGCTGGCGACCATTCCTGGCCTCGTGATCGTCGATCTCAAAGCCTCGTCCAGTGCCACCCTGGACTTTATCGTCAAGCTCCGCGCCATGCGCGACGGCCACTCGCTGCTGATTGCGGCGATTGCTCCGTCGCTGGAACGCGAGCCGCGAGAGGCCCTTCTTGCTGCCGGCGCCGACGCCGTGTTCGAGCGCCACGCCGATATCAATTCCTACCGTCGCGAAGCGGCGGCCATCGTCAGTTTCTGGGTGCGCAATCAGCACCTCGATGCGGTTGGCACGTAATCACTGCGTCCACAGGTTACGTGCCGGGCGGGGAGCGCATTGCATAGAGGCAGGCCACTGCCGATTGCATTCCCAAATGCGCTCTCCGTCTCTTCTGAACCGACGAGCCTCACCGGCCCGTCACTGAGCTACCGTCCGGCCGCCGATATCCCTGCGGCGCTCCGGGCGGCCCTGGGCCGGAGACCCCAAGCTCCGACCCAACCCGGCGGCCCGCCGTGTTCCCTCACGCGGCGGCCGCCATACGACGACGGAAAGACGGGGCGCGACTCTCCTGACGCTGCCCCGCCTTCCCGTTCTTGAGGTCGCCCCACCACCTCCCGGGTGGGTCGACCGTTCGGTGTGCTCCCAGTTGCGGCGGGCCTCTGGGGCCAGCAGGCGAAGGCGCGGTTGCGGATACTTCTCCCACCGCAACCGCGCTTTACCTGATCAGCCCGCAGCCTTGACCGTCTCCCCCGGATCACCGCACTGTCCTGCCTCCCCTCGGCGGTCTTGACCGCCTCGAACCGCCGCCCTGTGGCGCGTGCTCAACCGGAGGCAACCATGCTCAGAATGTCGATGTTTGCTGCGGCCGTGCTGGGCCTTCTCGCCACCCCGGTGCTCGCCCAGGAGGCCGTCGACAGCGAGGAGGCGGTCGATAGCTTCGTGCTGCCGGCCTTCAACGGCATTGCCGTCTCACAGGCCGCCGAGGCCGGCCTGGGCGTCTGCTTCGGGCCATTCGCGACCGACGCAATGGATTGCGCGGTGGCGGCCTGCGTCCAGCAGAGCGGCCTTGGCCCCGAGGATTGCGCTCCCAACCTCTGGTGCTACCCGCATGGATGGGTGGCCGACATCTTCATGCAGCACAACGAGGGCCCGCACTGGCACAAGTTCGTCTGCGACCAGCAGGATCAGACCAGCCTCGAGGCCGTCGTCAAGACCGAATGCGCCAAGGATTACCTGATGAGCTGCGAGATCGTCCGCATCTGGGACAATGACGGCCAGCAGGTCTTCGGCGAAGGCGCCGACCCACAACTGCCGGCGCCGCCGACTGCGATCGAGTAGTTTGGCACTACTCACGGCCGGGTGGCTGTGGCCCCACCCTTGATCCCTCCCCGCAAGGGGGAAGGAGATGCCTACACAGACGTCAGTTTATTGGTCGCCCTCCCCCTTGCGGGGAGGGGACAGGGGTGAGGGTCAACCCGCACCGGACAACGTGCAAGTGCGTTAGTGCTTGGTCTCGCCCTTATGCTCGGGCAAACCCTTGCGCTTGGTTTCGGCGAACTCTTCGAGCTGGCTCTCGCTCATCGATTTATACATCGACTTCGAAGCGCCCTTCAGGTCCTTGACCCTGGTGTCGCCACGCTTGGCCGAGAGTGCCGCGCCGGCGGCTTTCTGCTGGGCTTTCGATGTTGCAGGCATTTGCGCCTCCTTGGTTTGGGGAAGGACTCAACGATCCTTTTCCGGCTCCGTTCCCGCGCCCAGCTTGCCGTTGTCGGCGCTGACCACCCCATGCGAGAAAGCCCGCATCGCCGCCAGAACCAACACCGCGAACACCGCCACCACTATGGCGACAAGATAGTAGCCGAGCGCCGCGCAGACCCCGACCGCCCCCGCCAGCCACATCCCGGCCCCGGTGGTCAGCCCCTGTACGCTGCCGCGCTGCTGGAAGATGGCGCCGGCGCCGAGAAAGGCGATGCCGGCGGTCACCGCTTCGATGGCGCGGATCGGATCTGAGTTGCTGCTGCCACCGGCCAACGCCTCCTGGTAGATCTCGAACGCCAGCGTCGTGAACAGCGCTGCGGCCAGAGCTACGAGGATATGGGTGCGCAGACCGGCCGTGCCGGATTGCGAGCCGCGCTCCCAGCCGATCAGCGCGCCCAGCACGGAAGCGCTCAGCAGGCGGATCAGGATAATGTGGTGCGGGGTGTGAGTCGGCTCGTAGCCGAGGCTGGTGACGAGATCCATCTGCAGGGTCCTGTTGACGCTTGGCTCATCAACGGCCTGCCCCTTGCTCGGTTCCCGTCAGCTCCTGTAGCTGTCGCTGCCTTCGCGCATCAGCCGGCGCGGGCCACTGCCCTCCTCGGCCAGGCGATCCCCCGGATTCATCAGCGGGCAGCTGATCGTCGACAGGCACCCGCAGCCGATGCAGCCATTGAGCTCGTCGCGCATGCGCGTCATCAGCACGATTCTCCTGTCGAGCTTTTCGTGCCAGAGCTCTGACATCAAACGCCAATCCGCAGCCGAGGGAGTGTGGCCCACCGGCACGTGCCCCAGGGCCTCGGCCACTTCGGCGAGCGGGATGCCCAGTTCCGTGCCCATCCGCACGATGGCCAGCCGGCGCAGCACGTCACGATCGTAGCGCCGCTGGTTGCCGGAGGTGCGGTGGCTGCGGATCAGCCCCTTCTTTTCGTAGAAATGCAGGGCCGATACGGCAAAACCGCTGCGCTCGGCCACCTGCCCCACAGAAAGTTCGCGCGACATCGCGATTTCCTCTTTACCTGAAGTAAGGTTGAGGTTGTAGCAGTGACTTGCCGATGCGGCCAGAGGCTGCACGACAGGAGCCCCTTCAGGAAAGTTGCAGACTTTTCCGGTTCGAAGGCGCGACCAGAACAGACAAGGCAGTGGTGAACGAGATGGCGGCGACGAAGAGCGGTTGGGGCGAGATTTTCAGTGGCGGCAACGCCCTGCCCGTAGTGGTGTTTGCCGGCGGCGTCGGCATGAACGCCATCGAAGTCTATATCGGCTCGACCCTGATGCCCTCGGTGGTGGCGGAGATCGGCGGGCTCGACCTGTTCGCCTGGGTGACGACGGTGTTCATCGTCGCCTCGATCGTCGCCTCGATCTTTGCCGCGGTGCGGCCGTTCGGGCTCGGCCCGCGGCAGAACTACCTGATCGCCGCCGCCATGTTCGCCCTCGGCAGCCTCATCTGCGGCCTCGCCCCCTCGATGCCGATCCTCCTCGTCGGCCGCGCCCTGCAGGGTTTTGGCGGCGGTCTGCTCGCCGCGCTCGCCTTCATGATGGTGCGGCTGGTGTTCCCCCAGCACTTGTGGGCCCGTGCCTTCGCGCTCGCCTCGGGCATATGGGGCATCGCGACGCTGGTCGGCCCCTCGATCGGCGGCGTCTTCGCCGAACTCGGCATCTGGCGCTGGGCCTTCTTCATCCTCGTGCCGTTCGCGGCCCTGGTTGGCCTGCTCGCCGTCAAGGTGGTGCCATCAAGGAGCAGTGAGGCCGGCATGACCAGCCTGCCGATCCGCCAGATCGGCCTGATGATCGTCGCTGTGCTGGCGCTATCGTCCGCCGGGGCGCTGTCGCACGATATCGTCGTCGCCGGCAGCCTCACCGCGGTCGCCATCCTCGCGCTGGTGGTATTCGGGCTGATCGAGCGGAACGCCCGGCAGAAGCTCTTCCCCACCGGCACCTTCCGCTTCGGCACGCTCCTCGCCTCGCTGTTTGGCACCATGGTGCTGCTGCAGATGGCGATCACCAGCGACATCTTCATCCCGCTGTTCATGCAGACCCTGCATGGACTTGGCCCGCTCACGGCCGGCTACATGGTGGCGCTGGTCGCTGTCGGCTGGAGCTCGAGCTCGATGCTCACCGCCGGCTGGACCGAAGGCCGCGCCAGGATGATCATCGCCGGCGGACCGGTGCTGGTGCTGATCTCTGCCATCGGTCTGGCGCTGTTCGTCGGCCACCAGAACCCGAGCTCGAGCCTCGCTTTCATCGTGCCGATCGGCCTGTCGCTGCTGATCATGGGCGTTGGCATCGGCACCACCTGGACGCAGCTGACCCCGCGGGTGATGCAGGCGGCGCCCGATGGCGAACATGACGTGACCTCGGCGGCGCTCAGCACCATCCAGCTCTTCGCCTCCGGCCTCGGCGCGGCCCTCGGCGGCCTCATCGTCAACCTCGCCGGCCTCGCTGCAGCGAGCCCGACCCCGATCGCAGCCGCCAACTGGCTCTATGGTCTGTTCATCATCGTCGCGGTCCTGGTGGTACCGATCGGCTTCAGCATCGCCCGCACCGAAGCCCGCCTGCCCGCGGCGGCGCAGCCGGCGGAGTAACGAGTTCTGCCGCCGGCTGTGCTGGCGGCATCCGGACTGGCCGAGGGCGCGATGCTGCCTGCGCTCCCGGTCGGACTCGCGGTGTCGGCGATCATCGCGCTGGGCGTGATCGACCGGCACCGCGAAAACTTTTGGGGGGTCTTAGCATACGGCTCATGTGCCGAGTTGACCCGCTGCAATTGCCCCATACTCGACAGCCGGTGGGCAGGCTTGATCGAGCCCACCACCCTGTCCTGGTGGCCGGGCCCTGAGGACGATCAAACCGTCTTCAACCACCCCCCATCGACGAAATACGTCGACCCGGTCGAGTAGCTCGCCTTTTCCGAACACAGGAACACGAAGAAGCTCGCCATCTCTTCCGGCGTCGCGAAGCGCTTCATGCCGCCGGCTTCGTCGGCAACGCTCTGGAGGTGGGCCTCGAAGCCGTCCTCGCCGGCCAACTGCTTGGCCGTCTTCACCCAGTCGGGCGTCCGCACCAGCCCGGGGTTCACTGTGTTGACGCGGATATTGTCGCCCACCACCTCGTTGGCGAGGGTCTTGGAAAACATCATCAGCGCCGCCTTGGTGGTGTTGTAGATCGGCTCGTACCACAAGGGCTGCACCGCGCAGATCGAGGCATTGTGGAGAATGGCCCCACCACCCCGTGCCTTCATCTGCGGCACCAGCCCGCGGCCCAGCCGCACCGCGGCCATCACATGCAGATCCCAATAATACTGCCATTTGGCGTCGTCGGCTTCGGCGATGGTCTCGTTCGAGCCGGTCCCGGCGTTGTTGACGAGGATATCGGCGCCGCCCAGTTGCGCCGCCGCCGTAACCACTTTGGCGCAGCCCTCGGCCGTCGCAACATCCGCCGCCACCCCATGCGCCGCGACATGGAACTTCGCTCCAATGCGCGACGCCTCGGCATGCAGCCGCTCCGAGCCGCGCGCCGTGATCAGCACATTGGCGCCCTCAGCCGCAAAGCCCTCAGCCACCGCGAGCCCGATGCCGACGCTGCCGCCGGTGATGACGGCGAGTTTTGATTTGAGACCGAGGTCCATGCTGGCTCCGTGTGCTTGGCGCCCCTCACCCTGACCCTCTCCCCAGAGGGGAGAGGGGACGTCGTGGCGCGGTCCATAGTCATGCTTAGAGCACCGCGCTGGCGGCTCCATGGCCCCCTCTCCCCTCTGGGGAGAGGGCGGGGGTGAGGGGCAGCCAAGCGCTCCGCCCTAAGCGTCCATCAGAATCTGCAGCTTCACATCCGTCGGCCGCGCTTCAACCGCCCGGTCGAACGCCTTGATCGAGTCCTCGAAGCTGAACGTCTCCGAGATCAGCGGTTTGAGATCCACCCGCCCCGAGGCCATCAGCGCGATGGCGCGCTCGTACTGGTGGGCGTAGCGGAACACCGAGGCGATGGTGACCTCCTTCACCGACAGCGAGGCGATGTCGAACTCGATCGGCTCGACCGGCAGGCCAACCGCCACGATGGTGCCTCCGGGGCGCACCACGTCGACAATGCCCTTCCAGGCGTGCGGGCTGCCCGAGCACTCGAACACCACATCGGCGCCCCAGTTCTCGGTGAGCCGGTTCACCTCGTCGAGCAGCTTCATGTCCTTGATGTTGACCGGGATGATGCCCTGGTACTGCGCGGCAATATCGAGCTTGGGTTGCGCCAGGTCAGTGATGATCACCCGCGAGCAGCCGCCGGCCAGCGCCGCCAGCGCCACCATCGTGCCGATCGGGCCGGCGCCCATGACGATGGCGGTGTCGCCCGGCGTGATCTTCGCCTTGGTCGCCGCCTGCATGCCGACGGCAAACGGCTCGACCATGGCGCCCTCGGCAAAGCTCACATTGTCGGGCAGCTTGAAGGTGTAGTTGGCCGGATGCACGACATAGGGGGTGAGCACGCCATGGATCGGCGGCGTCGCCCAGAAGGTCACGGCCGGGTCGATATTGTACATCCCGAGCCGCGACGCCTTGGAGTTCGGGTCGGGGACGCCAGGCTCCATGCAGACCCGGTCACCCACTCTGAGATGGGTGACCCCTGCCCCGATCTCGACCACCGTGCCGGCCGCTTCATGCCCCAGCACCATCGGTGCATTGACCACGAACGGCCCGATGCGCCCATGGGTGTAATAGTGCACGTCGGAGCCGCAGACGCCGACGGTGTGGAGCTTGATCTTGACCTCGCCCGGACCGGGCTCGGTCGGCAGTTCGATGTCACGGAGTTTCAGTTCGTGCTGCTTTTCCAGCACGAGGGCGCGCATTTTCGTCATTGGACCTGAGAGGCTTCCTCGCCGACTTGGTAGTGTTGCGTCGGCCCGGTGGCGCCTTCGACCGGCGGCTTCATCGCCCCGGTCATGATCGCCACCGCATCCGACATCGAGAACTCTTTGGGATTGATGATCGCGATGCGCTTGCCGAGCCGGTGGATATGGATGCGGTCAGCGACCTCGAACACGTGCGGCATGTTGTGCGAGATGAGGACGATCGGCAAGCCGCGCTTTTTGACGTCGAGCATCAATTCGAGCACGCGCCGGCTCTCCTTGACGCCGAGCGCCGCAGTGGGCTCGTCCATGATCACCACGCGCGAGCCGAATGCCGCGGCGCGGGCCACCGCCACGCCCTGGCGCTGGCCGCCGGAGAGCGTTTCGACCGACTGGTTGATGTTCTGGATGGTGAGCAGGCCCAACTCGCTCAGCTTGTCGCGGGCGATCTTTGCCATCTTGTTGCGGTCAAGCCGGCGGAACAGGGCGCCGGTCCAGCCGGGCTTTCTCAGCTCCCGGCCGAGGAACATGTTGTCGGCGATCGACAGGGCCGGGCTCAGCGCCAGGTTCTGGTAAACCGTCTCGATGCCCGAATTGCGGGCGTCCATCGGCGATTTGAAGTGCACCGGCTGGCCGTCGAGCCGGATCTCGCCGCTGTCCGGGATCACCGCCCCGCACAGCGCCTTGATCAGCGTCGACTTGCCGGCGCCGTTATCCCCGATCACCGCGAGGATCTCGTTCCGCCGCAAATCGAAATCGGCGTTGTCGAGCGCCACCACGCGCCCATAGCGCTTGTTGAGACCCCTGCCCTCGAGGACGATGTCGTTCTCGCTCATGCCGAAATCTTCCTGATCCACTGGTCGATGGTGACGGCGACGATGATCAACACGCCGACGGCGAAATCCTGCCACAACAGCGCCAGGCCCGAGAGCGCGAGGCCATTGCGGAACACGCCCACGATCAAGGCGCCGAACAAAGTACCGATGATCGAGCCGCGCCCACCGAACAGGCTCGTGCCGCCGATCACCACGGCTGTGATCGAATCGAGGTTGGCGGTCTGGCCGGCCTGCGGGCTGACCCCGCCGATACGGCCGATCAGCACCCAGGCGGCGATGGCGCAGATGAGTCCCGCCAGCGCATAGACCGCCAGCAGCACCCGGTTGGTGTTGATACCCGAAAGCCGCGCCGCGTCGGGGTCGTCGCCGGTGGCGTAGACATGCCGGCCAAAGGCGGTGCGTCCGAGGATGTAGCTGAGCACAATGGCAAGCACGATCATCAGCACCGAGCCGTAAGTCACCACCCAGCCGCGCAGCCACGGTAGATCGAGCCCGAAGAAGAGCCCGATATCGTAGAGCTTGAACAGCTTTCCGAGCCAGAGCAGGAACGGCGCTGCCGCCTCCATGTCCTGCGAGCGGATGGTCTCGCTGTTGGAGTAGAATGTGTTGAGCGCCCCGAAAATGCTCCAGGTGCCGAGCGTCACGATGAATGGCGGCAGCCGCAGGGCGGTGACCAGGATGCCGTTGAGGAAGCCGCAGGCGATGCCGGCCAGGAGCCCGAGCGGAAAGGCGATCCACACCGGCACGCCGTAAGCGACCGCCGTGCGTCCCATCACCACCGAGCAGAGGATCATGATCAGCCCGACGCTCAGATCGATGCCGGCCGTGAGGATCACCAGGGTCTGCGCCATGCCGAGGATGGCGACGATGGTCACCTGCTGCAGCACCACCGACAGGTTCAACGGCGACAGGAATTTGCCGGGGGCCGCGATGGCGAAGATCACTGTGCCGACGACGAGCACGATCAGCGGGATGAGTGTCGGATACTCGTGCAGGATGCCCTGGATGGTGCGGACTATGCCCTTGCGATCTTCCTCGAAGCTGGCGACATCGCCGGCCGCCCCCTTCAACCCAGTCTCAGCAGTCGCCGAACCGGCTGCGTCGTCGCTCATCGTGTCCTTCTCCCCTAGGACGGATCAGAAATAGTCGACGGTCCCCATGCCTTTACCATGCCGGCACGGAGACCATCCAGACTTGTAGCTAACCGATCAGCCCCAGCAGAGCTCGGCGCCCTTGGTGGTGTCGATCGACTCGACGCCCGCCACCGGCTTGTCGGTCACCAGCGTCGCGCCGGTATCGAGGAAGCCCATCGCAGGATCGATGGTCGGCAGCGTACCGGAAGCGATCGCTTCCAGCGCCATCGAGGCCATCTTCAGCGGATATTGCTGGCTGGTGGCGCCAATGACGCCGGCCTTGACGTTGGCAACGCCTGGGCAGCCGCCATCGACCGAGACGATCAGCACCGAGCCATCATCCTTGCCGACTGCCTTCAGCGCTTCCCACGCGCCTGCCGCTGCCGGCTCGTTGATGGTGTAGACGACGTTGACGTTCGGGCACTTCTGCAGCGCGTTCTCCATCGCCGTGCGACCCTTTTCCTGGTCGCCCTGGCTGATTTCGTGCGTGCAGATGCGCGGATCGTCTTCGTCGCCGTACTTGTTGGGGTCCTTCACGTCGATGCCAAAGCCCGCCATGAAGCCCTGGTCACGCAGATAGTCGACGGTCGGCTGGTTGGTGGCGAGGTCGAGGAACACGATCGAAGCGTCCTTGGCCTTGTCGCCCAGCGTGCCGGCAGCCCATTTGCCGATCAGGTCACCGGCCTTGCGATTGTCGGTGGCAAAGGTCGCAGTCGCCGCATCCATCGGATCGAGCGGGGTGTCGAGCACGATCACCATCAGGCCGGCATCCTTGGCCTTCTGGATGGTCGGCACGATCGCCTTACTATCCGATGGCACGATCGCAAAACCCTTGGCGCCGGCCGAGATCAGGTTCTCGATCGCCGCCACCTGGGCATCGTTGTCGCCGTCGAACTTGCCCGCCGCGGTGATCAGCTTGAGACCCAGTTCCTTGGCCTTGGCCTCGGCGCCTTCGCGCATCTTGACGAAGAACGGATTGGTCTCGGTCTTGGTGATCAGGCCAACGGTGATCTCCTGCGCCAAGGCGACGCCGCTCATCAGGCCGCCGGCGACGACGACGCTGGCAAGCGCCATCTTCAGATAGCTAAGTCCCATGTAGTCCTCCCACTGGTTATGATCCGGTCCACCGGCGTTGCGCCGCTCCTCAGGACCGTTGGATCTCCGGGTCGCGGCGCCGCCTTGCGCGGGCTGCCGTCCCCGATCCGGATGCGATAATCAGCGCAACCCTCGCGGCCTGTCAATAAATTAATCCACTTGATTTATTAATTGACAGCCGATCCACGAGGGATAATCCTTTCGTTCGGGAGGGGGTGAGAACCCCATGTAATCGATTGCCGTTTTGCCTCCGCCGTGGCTTTTGTGCCCGCGACGGAGAACGACGAAGTGTCAGCAAATAGAGCCGCGAGGTCGGGAGTAGTGGTCACCGGGCCGACAACGAGAGAGGCCAGCGCCGATCGCCGGCCGGGGGCTGCCAGCCGCGGCACCAACCAGACCGGCGTCAGGCTCTACAACGAGCGGCTGGTGCTGAGCCTGATCCGCCGCCACGGCGACCTCCCCAAAGCCGACATCGCCCGCATGACCGGGCTGTCGCCGCAGACCATCTCGATCATCACCAATGCGCTCGAGGCTGATGGCCTGCTGCTGCGCGGCAAGCCGTTGCGCGGCAAGGTCGGCCAGCCGCTGGTGCCCTATTCGCTGAACCCCGAAGGCGCGCTGAGCTTCGGGCTGAAGATCGGCCGCCGCAGCGTCGATCTCTACCTGATCAACTTCACCGGCGAGATCCTGAAGCTGCTGCACAAGACCTACCCCTACCCCACTCCTGACGGCATCCGCCAGTTTGCCCGCGCCGGCATTGATGAGCTGCTGGAAGGCCTGCCTCGGGCCCTGACCACCCGCATCGCCGGCCTCGGCATTGCCGCACCCTACGAGATGTGGACCTGGCACGAGGAGATCGGCGCACCCAAGGCCGAGATCGACGCCTGGCGGCAGGTCGATGTGCGCGCCATGATGGCCGAGCTCTGCCCCTGGCCGGTCTATTTCGCCAACGACATCACCGCCGCCTGCGCCGCCGAACTGATGTTCGGCAACGGCGCCGACCATATCGACTATCTTTATGTCTTCATCGGTTCGTTCATCGGCGGCGGCCTGGTGCTGAACGGCCACCTGTTTCCCGGCCGCACCCAGAATGCCGCGGCGCTCGGCTCGATGCCGGCCCCCGACCCAGGTCACGTGGTGCCCCCCGGCCGCACCCCGCAGTTGATGAACGTTGCCTCGATTTACGTGCTCGAGCGCGAACTGCTTGCCATCGGCCGCAACCCCGAAATCCTCTGGCAATCGCCAGACGACTGGGGCGACGACCTCGGCGGGGCGCTCGATAGATGGATCGACGAGGTTGCCGTGAGCCTCGCCTATTCGATCATTGCCGCCATCGCGGTGATCGACGTCGAAACGGTGTTGATCGACGGCGCCTTCCCCACCCATGTCCGCAGCCGGATCATCGAGCGCACCGAAGCCGAGGTGAGCCACATCAACCGGCAGGGTCTGTCGCCATTCCGGCTCCTGCCCGGCAGCATCGGCAACGCCGCACGCGCCATGGGCGGCGCCTCGCTGCCCTTGCTCGCCAACTTCACCCAGGACCGCGAAGTGTTGTTCAAGGACAACGCGTAGCGCATTTCGACCATTGGTGAAGTACGGCGTCTCGGCACGTCGGTATCATCCTCGCCTGTGCGCATCATGCGATGGCGCCCCACCCACCGGATGTCATCCCTGCGAAAGCAGGGACCCATTCCACCTCCCGCGCCAGCTGGCGAATTGGATCCCGGCGTTCGCCGGGATGATACAGTGGGTGGGCGGGATCGAGACCTCAACTGGGACGCCATTGTAGCTTAGCGCCTGCTCCAGGTGGTGAGCCGGCGCTTCGATCAAATATCGCTGCCCCCCTGAAACTGTAACGAGTTCGAAAAGCTTGCCGGGCACAGTGGACGTAAGTCCCTGTCTTCAACGGCCCAATGCTCAACCCTCGCCGCGCCAAGTTCCGACGCACATTATCGATGCTGGTGCTGGCCGCGTTCGTCGTGGTTTTCGCCGTGGCGGCGATCCTGCTCGGCGGCTTCCTTCTGTGGTCGGCCGGCCAGATCGACGACAACGCCGTGACCCGTCAGTCGCAGCGCGTCGTCCACGCGGTACAGGCATTGCGTGTCGCCACACCGCGCGAACAGGAAAGCGTTGCCGTCTGGGACGATGCGGTGACTGCGGCGCGCACCGGGGACAATGCCTGGCTTGCCTCCAATATCGGCGAATGGATGTTCAGCTACTTTGGGCATGACGAGAGCTATGTGCTCGGTCCCGACGATACGCCGCTCTATGCCGCAGTCGACGGCAAGACCTTGAAGCCCGAAGCATTCCGCAGCCGCCGCAGCGCGCTCGCGCCACTGCTTGAGGATCTGCGCAAACTCACTGCCGCCGGCTACCTCGACACGCCGCCCAGCGTCGCGGATTATGTGCTGCTCGACGGTCGCCCGGTCATGGCCAGCGTCACGCCGCTGATCTCGGACACCGGCAACCTGGTGCAGCCGGCCGGTCGCGAGGCTGTGCTGGTCAGCATCGTCCGCCTCGATCTCGATTTCGAGATGCGGATGATCGACCGCTACATGACCGAAGTCGGCCGCTTCACCACCGTCACCTCACCAGCGGCCGGCATCGACGCCTTCCCCGTCACCAATCGCGCCGGCCGCATCGTTGCCTTCTTCGAGTGGCTGCCTGACCGACCCGGCCAGGAGTTGCTGCAGCGCACCGCGCCTGCCCTCTTGGTCGCCTTCGTCTTTGTCTCGCTGCTGGTGTCACTGCTCATCTACCGGTTGCGGCGGGCGCTCAGGGCCCTGGAGTTCAAGCGCATCGACGCCGAGCGACAGGCCACCGAGGATGCGCTGACCGGGTTGCCCAACCGGCTGAGCTTCGATCGCCAGTTCAACGGCCGGCTCGACGCCGTAACGCTGCGCGATCCGCCCACGGCGCTGCTGATGCTCGATCTCGACCGCTTCAAGCAGGTCAACGACACGCTCGGGCACCATGCCGGCGACGAGCTGATCCGCGCCGTCGCCGACCGGCTGCGCGCGGTGCTCGGCCCAACCGACGTGCTGGCGCGGCTCGGCGGCGATGAGTTCGCCATTCTCCACAGCTGCTACGCCGGCACCATCGAAGTGGCGGCGTTGGCGCAGCGCATCGTCGATACCATCGCCAAGCCGTTCCGGGTGCAGGGCAGCGATGCCTTTGTCGGCGTTTCCATCGGCATCGTCGTCGCGACGGCGAGCCAGCGCGACAGCCACGAGCTCAGCCGCCAGGCCGATATCGCGCTCTACGAGGCGAAATCCGCCGGCCGCAACCGCGCCGCCTTCTACGAGGCGGCGATGGACGAGCAGGTGCAGAGCCGCCACGTTATCGAAGCCGAGTTGCGCGAGGCGCTGCGCAACCCGGGCCCGCTCTGGGTGGCGTTCCAGCCGCTCTGCGGCAATGGAGAGGAAATCGTCGGCGCTGAAGCCCTGCTGCGCTGGACCCATCCCAAGATCGGCACCATCCCGCCTTCGCGCTTCATCGCCATCGCTGAAAGCACCGGGCTCATCGAGCAGTTGGGCGAACTCGTCCTGCGCCGCGCCGCCGAGTTCGGGGCACGCTGGCCCGGCCGCACCATTGCGGTCAACATCTCGCCGGCCCAACTGCGCAACCCGACCTTTGCCGAACGGGTCTTCGCCCTGCTCGCGGAAACCGGCATGCGCCCGGCCGATCTCGAGATCGAGATCACCGAGGGCATTCTGCTCGATGACGAGTCGGTGGCCGCCAGCACCATCCGCCGCTTCCGCAGCGCCGGCATCCGCATCGCACTTGACGATTTCGGCACCGGCTATTCGTCGCTCAGCTACCTCAAGCGCTATCCGGTCGATCGCATCAAGATCGACCGATCCTTCGTCGCCCAGCTGTCGACGGCCAGCGCCTCGGACGCCATCGTCCAGGCCATGGTGACCCTTGCCCACGCGCTCGATATCGAAGTCACCGCTGAAGGCGTCGAAACCGAAGAGCAGTTCCGAGCCCTCATCAGCATGGGCTGCAACACCTTCCAGGGCTACCTGTTCTCGCAGCCACTGACGCTGGAAAACATCGACGCCCGCTTCGCTGAGCCGCTGCCACGGGTGGCTTAAGTCGAAGGTGCAGACTGGGACCACCGGCAGCGCCACACCGCCCCCTCGCCCCTCTGGGGAGAGGGCGGCGGATGAGGCCGAAGGCTTCATCCGCGGGGTGAGGGGCGCCAAGCGCGCCGGATCAAGGGCTCGAGCAGGCGGTAGCTGCTCACTCGGTGTGCTGGGCTACCCCTCACCCTAACCCTCTCCCCAGAGGTGAGAGGGGACGCAAGACCTGCACCGTCGAGAATGCCCCCTACCCCGCCGCCTCCAGCACCGCCGCCAGCCGCACCTCGCGCTGCCTTATCCCATTGGCCCCTTCGCCACCGGCCGCCCACAGCGCTGCCAGCCTCCCCTTGTCGAACAGCGCGTAGAGGCACGGCGTCACATAGCTGGCCCGACTGATCGCCGGCGTGTTCTGCAGGAACGCCGCAACCTGCTTGGTCACCGCCGCCATCTGGCGCTTCCGCGCAGTGGCCGATTCCCCCGGCTCGAGCTTGGCCAACGCCTCGCCGGCCAGGGCACTGCCATGCAGCGTGCGGAAGTCCTTGGCGGTCACCGGCGTACCCGCGATCTCACGCAGGTACCGGTTGAGGTCTTCAGTGCGGAGCGCCCGGGTTTCGCCGTTGCGATACATCAGTAGTCGCTTGCCTGGGATGGTCTTCACCGCTTCGATCGCCCGCGCCAACCGCGCATCGGCAAAGCTGTAGCTCGCCTTCTTGCCGCTCTTGGCCGGAAAGACGACCCGGATCTCTTCGCCCTTCACCGTCACGTCGCGGCTGTAGAGCGTGCCCGCGCCGCGCGTTCCGTGTGCATCGAGATAGCGCTCGCGCCCCACTCGCATGGCGGTGCGATCGATCAGCGCCACGCCGATGGCCAGCGCCAGCGCCTTGCTGCCCGGCTCCGCGTCGAGATCCTCACGCACCCGGCGCCGGATGCGCGGCAGTGCCGCGGTGAGCAGCGTCAACTGCTGCTGTTTCCGCCGCAACCGCCGGGCCTCCCAATCGGGGTGGTAGATATATTGCAGCCGCCCGGCCGCGTCGGTGCCGCAGGCCTGGATATGGGCGCGCGGGTTGGCGGCAATCCGCACCTCGCTCCAGGCGGGCGGAATGCCGAGGCCACGTGCCCGTTCGCGAATGTCGACATCGCGGATCAGCTCACCCGCTTCATCGATGTAGCCGAAGACACGTCCATGCCGGCGCCGCCGGATCGTCAGCTCTTCGCGGCCAACCCGCTTCAGTCGGACCACGTTCGCCTACACGCCCGTCGTGGTGTTGGGCGGCGGAGCCATCGCATAGAACACCAGATAGATCAGCCCGAAAGCCAGGATGATTCCGAGCAGCGACCAGATCAGTACCCGAAAGTTCATCAGCCGCCGGCTGCCCTGGCGGACTTCAGTCGTCGACTTCTTCGCATCAAAGGTCTGCACGGTGCTACTCGCTTGCGGATGAAGGTGAAAATCAACGCCTGCGACGTCGTGCAGTTCCGTCCCCACTTGACCATGACGCACTGAACGCAGACGTTGGGACATGCTGATCACGGCCGCGTCATGACCATTTCCCCAGAGCTCCTCACCCGCATGATCAAGGCGGGCGCCGGCGAGGTTCCGGCCGACGTGGTGATCAAGAACGTCCGCCTCCTGGACGTCATCTCGGGCTCCGTCACCCACACCGACATCGCCATCGTCGCCGACCGCATCGTCGGCACCTATGGCTATTACAACGGCAGGACGCTGATCGAAGGCGACAACCGCTTCGCGGTGCCCGGCTTCATCGATACGCACCTGCACATCGAATCCTCGCTGGTGACCCCGTTCGAGTTCGATCGCTGCGTGTTGCCGCATGGCGTGACCACGGTGATCTGCGATCCGCACGAGATCGCCAACGTGCTGGGCGCCGACGGCATCCGCTATTTCCTCGAATGCGCCGAGCGCACGGTGATGGATATCCGGGTCAACCTCAGCTCCTGCGTGCCGGCCACGCCGCACGAAACCTCGGGGGCGCGGCTCGAGATCGCCGACCTCGAAAAGTTCCGTCACCACCGCCAGGTCATCGGCCTCGCCGAGATGATGAACTACCCGGGCGTGCTCGCCGCCGATCCCGGCATCATCGCCAAGCTGGTGGCCTTCCAGGGCGGCCATATCGATGGCCACGCGCCGCTGGTCACCGACCTACAGCTCAATGGCTACCTCGCCGCCGGCATCCGCACCGACCACGAGTCGACCACCGCCGTGGAAGCGCGCGAGAAGCTCGCCAAGGGCATGGCGATCCTGATCCGCGAAGGCTCCGTCTCTAAGGATCTCGAGGCGCTGGCCGAAATCCTCGATGCCAATACCTCGGCCTATGTCGCGCTCTGCACCGACGACCGCAACCCGCTCGATACGCTCGAAGAGGGCCACCTCGATTCCTCGATCCGCCGGCTGATCGGCCGCGGCCGGCCGCTGCATCATGTCTATCGCGCCGCGTCGCATTCGGCCGCCCGCATCTTCGGGCTGAAGGACCGCGGCCTCGTCGCTCCCGGCTATCGCGCCGATATTGCGCTGCTCGATGATCTCGAGGGCTGCCGCGTCGCCGAGGTGATCACCGCCGGGCGGTTGGTGCGGCCCGAACTGTTCGAAGCCCGCCAACCGGTGCCGCCCGTCGGCCTCGCCTCGATGAAGGCAAGGCGGGTCGTCCCCTCGACCTTCATCGTGCCGCCCAACCCGCGGCAGAACGAAACCCCTGTCATCGGGGTGCGGCCGGGGCTGATCCTCACCTATCGCGAGACGGCGACCCTGGAAGTTTCCGACAAGGGCACCCTGCCCGATATCGACAACGACGTGATCAAGATCGGGGTCATCGAGCGCCACGGCATCAACGGCAATGTCGCCTTGAGCTTCACCACCGGGTTCGGGCTGAAGCGCGGCGCCATCGCCTCGTCGGTCGGCCATGACAGCCACAACATCACCGTGGTCGGCGTCGATGACGAGGATATGGCCGTGGCGGTCAACCGGCTGATCGAGCTCGGCGGCGGTTTCGCCGTCGCCGATGGCGGTCGCGTGACCGCCGAGCTGGCGCTGCCGATCGCCGGGCTGATGAGCCTTTTGAGCTTCGAGACGGTGGCCGACAAGCTCCATCACCTGCGCCAGGCCGCCTACGATCTCGGCTGCACCTTGCCCGAACCGTTCCTGCAGGTGGCGTTTCTGGCGCTGCCGGTGATCCCGCACCTGAAGATGACCGACCGGGGGCTGTTCGACGTGGACAAGTTCGACTTCGTCAGATGAGCTTTGCCAGCCGGTTTCTTGCCGATCTCTATAAGCTGCCGAAGCGCAAGTGCGGCATCATGCGCACCCGCAATATCCGGGTACCGATGCGCGACGGCATTACCCTCGCCACCGAGCACTTCGCCCCCAGGCTGCCGGGCAAGCACCCCACCATCCTGATGCGCGAGCCCTATGGGCTCTCCGGCTTCGCCACCATTGGCGAGGTCTATGCAGAGCGCGGCTTCCACGTCGTGCTGCAGGCTTGCCGCGGCACCGACAAATCGGAAGGCGAATTCGATCCGTTCGGGCACGAGCGCGACGATGGGCTTGCCACCATCGACTGGATCAAGGCGCAGCCCTGGTTCGATGGCCGGCTCGGCACCTCGGGCCCGAGCTACCTGGGCTACGCCCAATGGGCGATCTGCGACGCGCTGCCCAGGCACGCCGCCATGGCGATCAAGGTGACCAGCGCCGAGTTCCGCTCCATCGTCTTTCCCGGCGGCGGCCTGGCGGTCGGGCTGTGGCTGAGCTGGATCCAGACCGTCGAGGGCCTGCGCGGCAACCCGATGCGCACCGCGCAGCGCATGTTCACCGGTGGCATCGAGCGGACGACGCTCCGCGCCACCATGAAGCTGCCGCTGCGCGATGCCGACAAACGCGTCACCGGCCGCGAGGTGCCGTTCTGGCGCCGCTGGATGGACGAAGCGATCGGCAACGACGCCTTCTGGCAGCCGCTCGACCATACCCACCGCCTGAATGCCCGCACCCCACCGGTGAGCTTCACCTCGGGCTGGTACGATTTCATGCTCGATCAGTTGCTGCGCGACTACGCGACGCTGGTCGATGCCGGCCATACCCCGCAGCTCACCATCGGGCCCTGGTTCCATGTCAGCTCGGACCTGCAGATGGAAAGCGTCAAGCAGACGCTCGAGTGGATGAACGCCAAGCTGCTCGGCGACGCCAGCAGTCTGAGGCCGAAGCCGGTCAGGCTGCATATCGGCGGGCTCAACGAGTGGCGCGAGTTCGACAGCTACCCGCCGTTGCAGTCGGAGAACCAGATCTGGCATATCCACCCCGACAAGGTGCTGTCGCAGCGCCCGGTCCGCGCCTCGGCGCCCGATACCTATACCTACGATCCGGCGCATCCGACCCCAGCGGTCGGCGGCGCGATGTTCGCCTTCAACGGCGCCGGGCCGGTCGAAAACGCACCGCTCGAAAAGCGCGGCGATGTGCTGGTCTACACCTCGGAGCCGCTGTTCAACCCCATCACCATCCTCGGCCAGGTGCGCATCGCGCTGCATGCCCGCTCGAGCTTGCCCAATACAGACTTCTTCGTCCGGCTCTGCGACGTCGACGAGAAGGGGCTATCGATCAACGTCTGCGACGGCATCATCCGCAAGACCTCGGCCGATCCGGCGGTGCCCGACGACATCTGGAAGCTCAACTTCCGCATGCACGCCTCGGCCCACCGCTTCAACCGCAACCACCGGCTGCGCGTCATCGTCGCCAGCGGCGCCCACCCGCGTTATGCGAGGAACACCGGCACCGACGAACCGCTGGGCGAAGCCTCGCATCTGGCCTCAGCCGATATCGAAATCTTCCACGACCCGGCACACCCGAGCGCGATTCACCTGCCGGTGGTGGAGCTGGATCGGGTGTAGGTCACTGAGGCCGGCAGTCGGGCTACCCTCGCCCCTGAGGGGAGAGGGTAGTGGAGCTAGGACCGAAGGTCCGTAGCGCAACTGGGTGAGGGGTTCAGCCTCTCAACGAGCGCGTATTCCACCGCCTCACCCCTCATCCGGCGCTTCGCGCCACCTTCTCCCCTGAGGGGAGAAGGGACAGGGGAGACCACTTGCGAGAGCGAGTTGAAGCGTCAGCCCCCCGCCTTGACCCGCTCCCGCGCCGCATGGAGGATCGGCTCGGTATAACCCGACGGCTGCACCGCGCCTTCGAGCGCCAGATCCAGCGCCGCCTGGTAGGCGATCGACGTCCCAAAATTCCCCGCCATCGGCCGGTACAGCGGGTCGCCGGCATTCTGCCTATCGACCACCTCGGCCATCTTTTCGAACGAGGCCTTCACCTCTGCGTCGCTGACCAGCCCGTGCTTCAGCCAGTTGGCCACGGCCTGCGAGGAGATGCGGCAGGTGGCGCGATCCTCCATCAGCCCGACATTGTTGATATCGGGCACCTTGGAGCAGCCGACGCCCTGGTCGACCCAGCGAACCACGTAGCCCAGAATACCCTGCGCATTGTTGTCGAGCTCGCGCAGCACCGCCGCCTTGTCGAGCGTCGAGGCATTGAGCACCGGCATCGAGAACAGCTCACCCAGGCCAGGCGTCGCCTGGTTGTGGCGGCGCTTCTGCGCTTCGAACACATCGATCTGGTGGTAGTGCAGCGCGTGCAGCGTCGCCGCGGTGGGCGATGGCACCCACGCGGTGTTGGCGCCGGCGTTGGGATGCGCGGCCTTCGATGCCAGCATCGCCGCCATGTCGTCGGGCCGGGCCCACATGCCCTTGCCGATCTGCGCTTTGCCCGAGAACCCGGCGGCCAGCCCGATCAAAACGTTCCGGTCCTCATAGGAGGCAATCCACTTTTCCGCCTTCACATCGTCCTTGCGCAGCACCGGGCCTGCCAGCATCGAGGTGTGGATCTCGTCGCCGGTGCGATCGAGGAAGCCGGTATTGATGAAGAACACCCGCTTGCGTGCAGCGTGGATCGCCGCCTTGAGGTTGGCCGAGGTGCGGCGCTCCTCGTCCATGATGCCGATCTTGATGGTTTCGGGCTTCAGCCCCAGCATTTTCTCCACCGCGCCGAAAATCTCGCAGGCGAAGGCGACCTCATCCGGGCCGTGCATCTTGGGCTTCACCACATAGATGGCGCCGGTGGTCGAATTGACCTTGTCACTGAGCGCACAGAGCGCGGTGACCGCCGCATCCATCAGCCCTTCGCCGATCGGCTGTCCCTGAGGGTCGAGCACTGCCTTGGTGGTCATCAGGTGACCGACGTTGCGCACCAGCAGCAGCGCCCTGCCCTTCAGCGTGAGCGGCTGGCCGTTCACGTCCTTGTACTGCCGGTCGGCATTGAGCTTGCGGGTCAGCGGCTTGCCGCCCTTCTCGAATGTCTCGCTCAGCGTGCCGTTCATCAGCCCGAGCCAGTTGCGATAGACCCCGACCTTGTCCTCGGCATCGACCGCGGCGACCGAGTCCTCGCAATCCTGGATGGTGGTCAGCGCCGACTCGTTGATCACGTCGCTGAGCCCGGCCTTGTGCGTCGCCCCGATCGGGCTCTTGGGGTCGATGATCAGGATGACATGCAGCCCATGGTGGCGCAGCACCAGCTCGCCTCGCTCCTCAGTGCCGCCATAGCCGACGAACTGCGCGGGATCCTGGAGGCCGACGCGGCCAGCGGCAGTATCGGCCACGAACACACGCCGCTCGCCGTCCTTGATCACATGATAGCCGGTGACGTCCCGATGGCTGCCCGAAGCCAGCGGGAACGAGGCATCGAGGAACTCGGCCGCCCGCGCTACCACGGCGGCGGCACGGGCCGGGTTCAACCCCTTGCCTGGCGCCAGCTCGCCCTCGCGCGCAATCGCGTCGGTGCCATAGAGCGCATCGTAGAGGCTGCCCCAGCGGGCATTGGCGGCATTGAGCGCATAGCGCGCGTTCGACACCGGCACCACCAGCTGCGGCCCGCAGATCGAGGAAATCTCGGGGTCGAGCCCTGAAGTCTCGATGCTGAAGTCGGCGGGTTCGGCAACGAGATAGCCGATCTGTTTGAGGAAGGCCTGGTACTTCGCCGGGTCAGCTCCGACCGGGCCATTGACCTTGTGCCAATCGTCCACCTGCGTCTGCATGCGGTCGCGGATCGCGAGCAGGTCGCGGTTGCGCGGCGCGAAATCCTGCACCAGCCCGGCGAGGCCATCCCAGAACTGCTCGGCACTTACCGCGGTGCCGGGAATGGCCTCCTTCTCGACGAAATCCACCAGCAGCCGATCGACCTTGAGGCCGGATTTCTCGATGTAGTCAGCCATTCTAGTTCCTTCGTTCTCTCTGCTCCCCTCCCCCTTGAGGGGAGGGGTGGGGGGTGGGGGTCCATCGGTGATAACCGCACCACCCCCACCCTCAATCCCTCCCCTCCTAGCGGACGCGGTAGCGCCGCGGGGGGAGGGAGGCGACGACCTCGACGCCTGCGATACCCGCGAACCGGCATCACCGTTTTCTTGGCCCAGCGCAATCCCCAAATGGCGCAATCAGCGTCACCTTCGGCTCACGCCGCGAGCGCCGACTTCATCGGCTTGCCCATCACATAAGTCTCGACCACCGCCCGATCGTCGCCGCAGGTCTGCAACAGGAACAGTTCCTGCTCGAGCGAGCCGCAGGTTTCCATGCGGAGCGCCATCTGCGGCGTGGCGCTGGAATCGAGCACCACGATATCAGCATCCTTCCCCGCCTCGAGCGAGCCGATGCGGCCCTCGAGGCTCATCGCCCGGGCATTGCCCAGCGTCATGTGGAAGAACGAACGGAACGGCGTCAGCCGCTGGCCGCGCAGCTGCATCACCTTGTAGCCCTCGTCCATGGTGCGGAGCATCGAATAGGAGCTGCCGCCGCCGACATCGGTGGCGGTGGCGATGCGCACGCCGCGCTCGTGCTGTCGGTCGTAGTCGAACAGTCCCGAGCCGATGAACAGGTTGGAGGTCGGGCAGAACACCGCCACCGACTGCGTCTCGGCAAGCACCTCGGTTTCGCGGTGGCTGAGGTGAATGCAGTGGCCGAGCAGGGTCTTCGGGCCGAGCAGGTGGAACTTCTCGTAGATTCCGACATAGTCGCCGTAGTTGGGGTAGAGCTCGTTGGCATAGGCGATCTCGGCGAGGTTCTCCGACACATGGGTCTGGATGTGGAGGTCGGGGAACTCCCGCGCCAGCGCCTCGGCCATCGCCATCTGCTCATGCGTCGAGGTGATGGCGAAGCGCGGCGTGATGGCGTAGTGCGCCCTGCCCCGCCCATGCCACTTGGCGATCCCGGCCTTGGTATCGTCATAGCCCGACTGCGGCGTGTCCAGGAGTCCCGGCGGCGCATTGCGGTCCATCATCACCTTGCCGCCCACCATCAGCATGTTGCGCTTCTCTGCCTCGCCGAAAAACGCGTCGACCGATTGCGGGTGCACCGAACAATAGGCTGCCGCCGTGGTGGTGCCGTGCCGGATCAGCTCATCGAAGAAGCGCGAGGCGATCCGCGTCGCATGCGCCTCGTCGCCGAACCGCTGCTCCTCGACGAAGGTGTAGGTGTTGAGCCACTCGAGCAGCGCCGCCGCATAGGCGCCGATCACCTGCATCTGCGGGAAATGGATGTGCGGGTCGATGAACCCAGGCAGGATCAGGTTCGGGCGGTGATCGATGATCTCGGCTTCGGCGTGGTGCGACGCGGCGCGATCGTGCCACTCCCCCACCATCAGGATCTTGCCGTCGCCGATTACCACGGCGCCGTCTTCGATGTAACGGTATGAGGCGTGATCGTCGCGGCCCTGCGGCTCAGCAACGAAGCTCAGCACGCGCCCACGAAGGATGGTGACTTTCACTGCCCGTCCCCGCGGAACCACGCCACCAGCAGCGCCCGCTCGTCGTCGGTCATGTCGGTGACATTGCCCGGCGGCATGGCATGCGAATAGCCGGCCTGGATCGCCACCTGCTCGGCGTGGTTGGCGATGGCGATGTCATTGTCGAGGATGACGTTTTTGGGCGCCTCGGCGATCCCCTCCCACACTGGTTCGGCGGTGTGGCACATGCTGCAGCGGCCCTGCACCACCTCGGACGCCGCCTTGAAATGCGGCGACTGCATCAGGAGCGTTGCCTGCGGCGAAGCCACGGTCTCAGCCCCGGTCGGCAGCTTCGGCCCGCTCGACAGCCAGGCGCAGAGGAGGAAGATGATGATCACCAGCGGCCACACCCAGGTCGGGTTGCCCTTGCGGCCGTGCCGAGTGTTGAAGAAGTGTCGGATCAGCACGCCCTCGAGGAAGATCAGCGAGGCGATCAGCCAGTTCCACGGCGTGGCGAAGGCCAGCGGGTAGTGGCTCGACAGCATGAAGAAGATCACCGGCAGGGTGAGGTAGTTATTGTGCAGCGAGCGCTGCTTGGCGATCTTGCCGTACTTGGCGTCCGGCACCCGTCCGGCCTTCAAATCCGCCACCACGATCTTCTGGTTGGGAATGATGATCATCGCGACATTCGCCGCCATGATGGTCGCGGTGAACGCGCCCATATGCAGCATGGCGGCACGGCCGGTGAACACCTGGGTATAGGCCCAGCTCATCGCGGTGAGGATGGCGAACAGCACCACCATCAGCCCGCCGGTCGAGTTGCCGATCGGCGATTTGCAGAGCGTGTCGTAGAGCACCCAGCCGAGGACGATCGAACCGAGCGAGATCAGGATCGCCTGCCAGGCCGCGATATCGAGCACATGCCGGTCGACGAGGAACAGGTCGGCGCCGAAATAGTAGACGACCACCAGCAGCATGAACCCGGAAATCCAGGTGAAATAGCTCTCCCACTTGAACCAGGTCAGGTGCTCGGGAAGGAAATCCGGCGCCACCAGGTATTTCTGGATGTGGTAGAAACCGCCGCCATGCACCTGCCACTCCTCGCCATGCGCCAGCGGCGGCAGGCTCGGTGTCTTGCGCAATCCCAGGTCCAGCGCGATGAAATAGAAGCTGGAGCCGATCCAGGCGATGGCGGTGATCACATGCGTCCAGCGCACCGCGAAACTCAGCCATTCCCAGAAGATTGCGGTGTCGGTCATCGCTTCGATTGCCTCAATTCGCTACTGCCCCTCACCCGTCTCGCTTCGCTCGCCACCCTCTCCCTCCGAGGGGGCGCAACAGCGCCCCCGGGGGAGAGGGACGGTCGTGGCGAGATCCAGCCCCAACCTCCCCTCTCCCCTTGAGGGAGAGAGTGGCGCGTAGCGCCGGGTGAGGGGCAGTCTATACACAAAGGTAGAGGCGGACTCGCGCCCGCCTCCCCTTGATAGCACGCGAGCCTTACGCCTCGACGCCTTCGGCGTACCAGTCGACGGCCCAGAACTCGCCGTCATCGATCACGTCACCAGCCGCGACGCGCTCGGCGCCGGCATTGTCGTTGATCGGACCGGCGAAGGGGTGGAGCGTGCCGGCGGCGATGGCGTTCTTGACCTCTTCGGCTTTGGCGACGACCTCGGCGGGGATCTTCTCGTTATAAGGCCCGATCACCACCTCGCCGGCCGCGATGCCCGGCCAGCTTGCGCCTTCCTTCCAGGTTCCATCGAGTACCGCCTGCACGGCCTCGACATAGTGCGGGCCCCAGACGTCGATGATCGAGGTGAGGTGCGACTTGGGCGCGAAGGCGCTCATGTCGGCGCCCTGGCCGAAGCCGCCGACAATGCCGCGCTCCTCGGCCACCTGCAGGGCCGCCGGACCATCGGTGTGCTGGGTGATCACGTCGACGCCCTGGTCGATCAGCGCGCGCGCCGCATCGGCTTCCTTGGCCGGATCGAACCAGCTGTCGACATAGACTACCTTGACCTTGACCGCCGGGTTCACCTTGCGGGCCGCGATGGCATAGGCGTTGATGCCCATGCGCACTTCGGGGATCGGGAACGAGCCGATATAGGCGATGGTGTTGGTCTTGGTCATCAAACCGGCAATGGTGCCAACGACGGCGCGGCCTTCATGGAACTTGGCGTTGTAGATCGAGACGTTTGGGCCGGTGGCGTTGCCGGTGGCCCACTCGAACTTCACGTCGGGGAACTGCTTGGCCACCTTGTGTACGTAGTCGCCATAGCCGAAGCTGGTGGCGAAGATGATGTGATGGCCCTGCTGCGCCAGTTCGCGGAACACGCGCTCGCTGTCCGGACCTTCCGCGACATTGGTCACTACCGTGGTTTCGACCTTGTCGGCGCCCAGCTTGTCGAGCATGAACTTGCGGCCGGTGTCGTGGCCGAAGTTCCAGCCATTGTCGTCCGGCGTGCCGATCAGCACAAAGGCGGCCTTCACCTTGTCGACCTGCGCGAAGGCAGCGCCGCCGAGCAGCGGCAGGGCCGCGGCAGCCCCGCCGATCTTGATCAGAGTGCGTCTGTTCAGAACTGTCATTTGTCTCTCCTGCATGACATCGGTTGTTTCGAGCCGGGTCCCTGTGCCCTAGCTCGCTGGAAGGAAGGGCTTGCCGAGGCAGGCCGGTGCGCTGGAACTGCCGCCGCGCCGCATGGAAATCAGCACCAGGACCAGAATGGTTGCGAGATAGGGCAATGCCGCCCACAGCTCCGAGGGCAAGATGCGGAAGCCGCCGCCTGCCGCCTTGGCATAGACCTCGAGCGTCATAACGAGGCCGAAGAGGTAAGCGCCGCCGAGCAACCGGAACGGCCGCCACGCCGCGAACACCACCAGCGCCAGGGCGATCCAGCCGCGCCCGGTGGTGAGCCGCTCTACCCATTGCGGAGTGAGGATCAGCGGGAAGCAGCTGCCGGCAATACCCGCCATGGCGCCGCCGAACGCCACCGCGAGATAGCGCACCCCGATCACCGGATAGCCGATCGAATGGGCGCTGAGGTCGTTCTCGCCGACAGCGCGAAGGATCAGCCCGGCCCGCGTCTTCTTCAGAAACCACCAGATGACGAACACCATGATCAGCGAGAAATACACCAGCGGGGAGTAGCCGAAGAGCACCCGCCACAGCGGATCGGCCGCCAGTTCGGGCGGGAACGGCGAGCGCAGCAACGGCACAGCTTTCCCGGTGTAGGGCTGGCCGAACAGCGCCGAAAACCCGGTGCCCAGAATGGTGAGCGCCAGGCCGGTCGCCACCTGGTTGGCGCTGAGTGACAGCGTCAGGAAACCGAAGATCAGCGCCGCGGCGGCTGAGGCGAGCGCCGCGCAGAGGATGGCGAGCCAGTGGTTCCCGGTGACCAGCACCACCGCCACGGTAACAACGGCGCCGATCAGCATCATGCCTTCGACGCCGAGGTTGAGGACACCGGACTTTTCCACCACCAGCTCGCCCAAAGCAGCAAGCAGGATCGGTGTCGACGCGCCGACCAGCGTGATGATGATGGCAATGGCCAGATCCAGCGTCATGCCGGTGCCCTCGCCGGCTCGTTGGCGACACGGCGGACGCGGTAACGCACCAGCACATCACCGGCCAGCAGCAGGAACAGCATCATCGCCTGGAAAATGCCGACCGCCGCGAAGGGCAGCGCAATGGTGGTCTGCGCTACCTCGCCGCCGACAAAGGTGATGGCAAGGACGATGCCGGCGAGCAGCGCGCCCAGCGGATTGAGCCGGCCGAGAAAGGCGACGATGATCGCGGTGAAACCGTAATTGGTCGGGAACTGCGGCACCAGCCGCCCGAACGGCCCGGCCGCCTCGAGAATGCCGGCAAGCCCGGCGAGCCCACCCGACACCAGCAGCGCCATCCACACCGTGCGGTGGGCAGAGAACCCGCCATAGCGCGCCGCCGCCGGCGAGGCGCCCACCACGCGGACCGAAAAGCCGAACACCGATCGGCTCATCACAAACCACACGAGGACCGCAATGAGAATGGCTATCGGAGTCCCCAGTTGCACGATGGTGCCCGGGATCACATAGGGCAGTGACTGGTCGGCCGAGAACAGCACGGTCTGCGGCTGCCCCATCGAGGTCGGGCTCTTCCACGGCCCGAACACCAGGTAGTTGAGGAGCTGCACAGACACATAGGTCAGCATCAGCGTGGTCAGGATTTCGTTGACCTTGTACTGGGTGCGCAGGAACGCCGGGATCGCCGCATAGGCCATGCCGCCGGCAATGCCGGCGAGCAGCATCAGCGGCAGGATCCATGGCCCCGTCATGTCGTAGGTAAGCAGCGCCACGCCGGTGCCGGCGATACCGCCGACGATGTACTGCCCCTCGGCGCCGATGTTCCAGACATTGGCACGATAGCTGACCGCGAGGCCGACGGCGATGATCACCAGCGGCGAGGCTTTTACCGCCAGGTCCTGCCACTTGTAGGGGTTGGTCAGCGGCGTGAAGAAGATCTCGCGCACCGCACCGAGCCCGTCATAGCCGAGCAGCGTGAAGATCAGCGCGCCCAGCACCATGGTGATCAGCACCGCTGCCACCGGCGTTGCGTAGAGCATGAAGCGGCTTGGCGCCGCCCGTTTCTCAAGCCTCAACTGCAAGCTCACCCCCCGGCGCAAGATGCGTTTCCTCTGGCGTCCCGTGGATGCCGCCCATCAAAAGCCCAATCTCCTCGATCGACACCGAACCGGATGCCATCGGCGCACTGAGCCGCCCGCCATTGATCACCGCCAGCGTATCCGACAGCGCCAGCAGCTCATCGAGATCCTGGCTGATCACCACCACCGCCGTACCGGTCGCCGCGAGATCGACGATGGCCTGGTGGATCGCCGCAGCCGCGCCGGCATCGACGCCCCAGGTTGGTTGACTGACCACCAGCACCGACGGCTTCTGCAGGATCTCGCGACCCATGATGTATTTCTGCAGGTTCCCACCCGATAGCGAGCCGGCAGTGGCGCCCGGCCCCAGCGCCTTCACCGCGAATGCCGCAATCACTTCACCGGTATAGGTTCTCGCCGCGCCGGCGCGGATCAGCCCGCCCGACACCATGCCGAGCCGGTCGCGCGCCGTGAGCACGGTGTTGTCGGCAAGGCTGAAATCGGCGATCGCCGCGTGGCCGTTCCGCTCTTCCGGCACCGCGCAAAGCCCCAGCCCTCGCCGCGCCGTTGGCGACAGCGCGCCGGCCGGCTTGCCGTCAATGCTGACCGATTGCGGATCGGTACCGAGTTCGCCGTCGAGCGCCAGCAGCAGCTCCAGCTGGCCATTACCCGCGACGCCCGCGATCCCGAGGATCTCCCCTGCCCGCACCGAGAAGCTGATGTCCTTGAGCGAGGTGCCGAAATGCGAGGTGGCGGCGTGGCTCAGCCCTTTGACCACCAGCTTCTCGTCCCCGAATGTCCGTCCGGCAACCTTGCGCACGTCCTTCAACCCGGCGCCGATCATCTTTTCGGCCATCGAGCGCGAGGTCTCGACCTTGGGGTCGCAGGTATCCACCAGCTTGCCGCCGCGCAGGATCGTCGCCGTGTCGCAGAGCGCCTTTATCTCGTGCAGCTTGTGCGAAATGTAGAGGATCGAGCAGCCCTCGGCCGCCAGCTGGCGCAGCACCACGAACAGCTGCTCCACTTCCTGCGGCGTGAGCACCGAAGTGGGCTCGTCCATGATCAGCAGTTTCGGGTTCAGCAGCAAAGCGCGCACGATCTCGATGCGCTGCCGCTCGCCCACTGAAAGCGTCGAGACCACCCGGTGCGGCTCGAGCTTCAGCCCGTACTGCTCCATCACCTCACGGATCTTCGCCTCGAGGTCACGCGACTGGATCTTGCTATCCATCCCCAGCGCGATGTTTTCCAGCACCGTCATCGCTTCGAACAGTGAGAAATGCTGGAACACCATGCCGATGCCGAGCTTTCGCGCCGCTTTCGGGTTGCTGACCACAACCGCTTCGCCGTCCCAGCGGATCTCACCGGCATCGGGCTGCATGATGCCGTAGATCATCTTGACCAGGGTAGATTTGCCGGCGCCGTTTTCGCCGAGCAGCGCATGGATTTCGCCGGGTCTGACCGAGAACGAAACGTTGTCGTTGGCGAGGACGCCGGGGAAGCGCTTGGTGATACCGGTCAGTTGCAGCCGCGGTGCGATGCTACTCTCCAAGGACGGCTCCCGACTTCTTCGCAGTGGCCGGCCGCGCCTTCGGATCTTCGACTTCCCGCCAGCCAATGTGGACCAGAATTTCCGCCGCCGCCAGCGCGGCAATCACTTCGGGCCGCTTGTCCCCAAGCCCATGCGGGAAGGCCTTGCCGCCGATCGGCAGCACCAGCCGTTCGAGCCGCGCAGCCGGATAGCCTTCGCCCAGGTACCAGGAGCGGAACTTTGCTTTCTTGGTCTTCGAGCCGACCATCCCGACATAGGGTGCGTCCGCCCGCTGCAGCGCCTCGGCGGCGATGAGGAAGTCGAGCGCATGGTCATGCGTCAGGATGACGAAGGCGCTGCCATTCGGCGCGCTCCGCACCACCGCCTCGGGCATCGCCACGGCGTGGGTTTCGACATTGCCGGGGAGGTTGGTGAGTTCGTCGGGCCTCGTATCGACCACGTGGACTTTGAGCGGCAGCGCTGCCAGCGCCCGCGCCAGTGCATGCCCCACGTGGCCGGCGCCGAACAGGTAGACGTGCGGTCGCGCCGCCAGTTCCGCATCTAGCCGCGCGATAAGCCGCGTCGCCTCAGCTTCAGTGACGCGCTTCAGCGCCACATCCACTCGGCCACCGCAGCACTGCCCGATCTCGGGCCCGAGCGGAATATCGAGCCTGTCCTCATGCTCACCTGATCGCAGCACCTGCCGCGCCCGATCGATCACCATATATTCGAGCGCCCCACCCCCAATGGTGCCGACCTGCGCGTCGGACGAGATCAGCATGAACGTCCCGGCCTCACGGGGGGATGAGCCGCGCACGGCGGTGAGCTCGGCGACGATCGTCGCGGGGTGGGTGGTGAGGAAAGATTTGAGGGTGGCGGCGGAGAGAGTCATCGTGTGGCCTCCCCCTCATCCGCCCGTTGGGCACCTTCTCCCACAAGGGGAGAAGGCCCGACTGAGGGGCCTGTGGACTGGTCTACTACTCCCGGATCTGCGGGCTGGCCCTGTGCCGCGATGTCCGCGGGGTGACCTTCTCCCTTGATGGGAGAAGGTGGCCGAAGGCCGGATGAGGGTGGGGCCACACGCGCCGTCAGCAGAGTGAGGATCGCTTCCAGCACCCCATCGCGATTGTCGCTGAGCTCACTGTTCCAGACCCGCAGCACTTCGAAACCGCGGCGGCGCAGCTCTTCGTCGCGACGCACGTCCCGTGCACTTTCGAAATGCTGGCTGCCGTCGAGTTCAACAACGAGCCGCCCCTCGTAGCAGGCGAAATCCGCGAAGTACGGACCAATCGGGACCTGCCGCCTGAACTTGAAACCGACCAACCGGCGATCCCTCAGTAGGTACCAGAGCCGAGCCTCCGCTTGCGTCTCATTCCGACGCAGGGCCCGAGCTCGATTGGTGCCGGCTGCCGAAGCCTCGGGAGGCTGCGGCCCATCGTTCGATGATGAGGGGTGAGCCACCGGCCTCGCCATCAGCCCTGCCTCGCCCGCCGCATCCGTTCAACCCCCATCAGCACCCGCTCGGGCGTTGCCGGCATATCGAGTTGCGGCGCGACTTTGTAATCCGCCACCGACGCGACTGCCATCGACAGCGCTTCGACCACCGAATAGCCGAGCACCAGCGGGGGCTCGCCGACGGCCTTCGACCGCCCGATCGCCGGCTCCTTGTTGATGCTCCATTCGGCCAGCCGCACGTTGAAGATGCGCGGCACGTCGGAAGCGAGCGGAATCTTGTAGGTCGAGGGCGCATGGGTGCGCAGTTGCCCCTTGCCGTCCCACCACAGCTCCTCGGTGGTGAGCCAGCCCATGCCCTGGACGAAGCCGCCTTCCACCTGGCCGATATCGATCGCTGGGTTGAGCGAGCGGCCGACATCCTCGAGCACGTCCGAGCGGTCGACCTGGTACTCGCCGGTCAGCGTGTCGATGGTGACTTCCGAAGCCGCCGCGCCATAGGCGAAATAGTAGAACGGATGGCCGCGCCCGGTGGCGCGGTCCCAATGGATTTTCGGCGTCTTGTAGAAGCCGGTCGCCGATAGCTGCACCCGGTTCATCCAGCATGAGGTTGCCAGTTCATCGAACGGCACGAATTGCTGGCCGGCGCGGATGCCGCCGAACTCCCACTGCACTTCGGATGGCTCGACCTCGTAGATGAAGGCCGCATGCGCCGCCATCCGCGCCTTGATCTGGTTGGCCGCGTCGAGCGCCGCCATGCCGTTGAGATCGGTGCCGGAGGAGGCCGCAGTCGCCGAGGTGTTGGGCACCTTGCCGGTATTGCTGGCGGTGATCTGCACCCGCTCAACCGGCACGCCGAAGGCGTCGGCCACCACCTGCATCACCTTGATATGGAGCCCCTGCCCCATCTCGGTGCCGCCATGGCTCAGATGGATCGAGCCGTCGCGATAGACATGCACCAGCGCCCCGGCCTGGTTGTGCCAGGTGGCGGTGAACGAGATGCCGAACTTCACCGGCACCATGGCGATGCCCTTCTTCAAGACCTTGCTGGTCTTGTTGAATTCGATAATGGCCTGGCGCCGCGCCTGGTAGTCGGAGCTCTCCTCGAGATCCGCGATCACCCGCTCGATGACATTGTCCTCCACCACCTGGTGGTAGGGCGTCACGTTGTTGCTGTCGGTGCCGTAGAAATTGGCCTTGCGGATCTCCAGCGGGTCCTTGCCCAGCGCATAGGCGATGTCTTCGATCCAGCGCTCCGCCGCGATGATCCCCTGCGGGCCACCAAAACCGCGGAACGCCGTGTTCGACACCGTATTGGTGAACAGCGGCAGCGAGTTCACCCGGACGCTCGGATACCAGTAGGCGTTGTCGCAATGGAACAGCGCCCGGTCGGTCACCGGCCCCGAAAGGTCGGCCGAGTAGCCCGAGCGCGCTGCATAGGTGGCGGTCACCGCCTGGATCTTGCCATCGGCATTGTAGCCGACATCGTAATCGACGACGAAATCATGGCGCTTGCCGGTGATCTGGAAATCGTCGTCGCGGTCGGGGCGGATCTTCACCGCCGTGTTGAACTTCTTGGCCGCGACGGCCGCCACCACGGCGAACAGGTTCCCCTGGGTTTCCTTGCCGCCGAAGCCGCCGCCCATGCGGCGCATGTTCACCGTCACCGCGGCATGGGGCACGCCGAGCACCTGCGCCACCATCACCTGGATTTCGGTCGGGTGCTGGCTCGATACCTGCAGGGTGATCTCGTCGTCCTCGCCGGGAATGGCAAGCGCCGCCTGGCTTTCGAGGTAGAAATGCTCCTGCCCGCCGATCCGCACCCGGCCCTTGGCCCGGTGCTCGGAGCCGGCAAGCCCGGCTTCGACATCGCCGCGCTCGAGCTTCAGCGGCTCGGTAACGAGCTTGCCACCCGCCGCCACCGCCGCATCGACGTCAGTGACATGCGGCAGCTCGCGATACTCGATCTTCGCCAGCTTCGCCGCCCGCCGCGCCGCCTCACGCGTCTGAGCGATCACCGCGAACAGCGGCTGGCCCCAGGTGACGACGCGGGTCGTGGCAAACACCGGCTCGTCATGCTTATGCACCGAGCTCACGTCGTTCTCGGCCGGAATATCCTCAGCCGTCAGCACCCCCACGACGCCCGGCGCAGCGCGCACCGCATCGAGGTTCATCGAGGCGATATCGGCATGCGCCTTGGTGGAGAGCCCGAGATAGGCGTGCAGCGTGCCCTCGGGCTCCGCGAGGTCGTCGATATAGTCGGCTCGCCCGGCCACCTGCTTGATGGCGGAGTCGTGCTTCACCGAAACATGCAGCGGCGAGGTGGTAATGGGGGATTGCTTGTTCATGGGTGCACACCATCAGCAGACGGCCCCCTCCCGGCCTCCCCCATGAAGGGGGAGGTGAAGAGTCGAGCTTGTGGCTCGATCGTGCCAAGTCCACAGGGCGGCACCTCCCCCCTTGTGGGGGAGGATGGGAGGGGGCCGTCTGCCAGCAGCAATGCACCAATCATCACGCCACCTCCCTCGTCAGCCGTTCACCCTCGCCGGTCGTCTCGAGGAAAAACCGCCGCAACAGGTTCTGCGCCGCCAGCAGCCGGTACTCCGCCGAAGCCCGCATATCGGTGAGCGGCTGATAGTCCTCGGCGAAGGCCGGGATCGCCGCTTCCACCGTCGCCACGCTCCAGGCCTTCCCCAGCAAAGCAGCTTCCACCGCTTTGGCCCGCTTCGGCGTCGCCGCCATGCCGCCATAGGCGATGGTGATGCCGGCCACCTTGCCGCCCTCCAGCTTCAGCCGGAACGCTCCGCACAGCGCCGAGATGTCCTCGTCCTTGCGCTTGGTGATCTTGTAGCAGGCAAACTGCTCGCCTTCCGGCAGCGATGGGATCGTGACGCTCTCGACGAACTCGCCCGGCTGCCGGTCCTGCTTGCCATAGGCGATGAAGAAATCCTCGAGCTTTACCTCGCGGCGCACCCCGCCCTTCCTCAGTGTTATCGAAGCGCCCAGGGCGATCAGCGGTGGCGGCGTGTCGCCGATCGGCGAGCCATTGGCGATGTTGGCGCCGATGGTGCCCATATTGCGCACCTGCTGGCCGCCGATGCGCATCCAGAGTTCGGTGAGCTGCGGGAAGCGCGACGTCACCGCAGCAGTGGCTTCGCTATAGGTCACCCCTGCCCCGAGCTTCAGCGTCGCGTCGGTTTCTTCGATCCGCTGCAGGTCCGCGACATCGCCGATGAAGATCATCGGCCCGATATCGCGCATGAACTTGGTGACCCACAGGCCGACATCGGTGGCGCCGGAGACCAGCGTCCCCTGAGGGTTCGCGGCATAGACCTCGGCAAGGTCGTCGGCCGAAGCCGGGACGATCAGCCGATCCTTGCCTTCGCCCAGTTCCACCCGGCGGCCGTCGCGCAGCGCTTCGAGCCGCGCCTTGATGGTCTGCCGCTCACTGACCAGCGGATCGGCCACGACCTGGCCATAGGCCGAGATCGACCGGCCGGCCTTGATAATCGGGGTGTAGCCGGTGCAGCGGCAAAGGTTCCCCTGCAGCGCCACCTCGATGTCGTTCACCGAGGGGTCGGCGTTCTGCATCCACATGCCATAGAGCGACATCACGATGCCCGGCGTGCAGAAACCGCACTGGCTGCCATGATGCTCGACCATCGCCTGCTGCACCGGATGCAGCGGGCCGTTGGCCGCCGAAAGATGCTCGACCGTCACCACATGCGTTGCATCAAGCGAGCCGACGAAGCAGATGCAGGCATTGACGGATTGGTAGCTGAGCTCGCCGTCGTGAACCCGCCCGACCAGCACCGTGCAGGCCCCGCAATCGCCCTCGGCGCAGCCTTCTTTCGAGCCGGTCATGCGCCGGTCGAGGCGCAGGAAATCGAGCAGCGTCCGGGTCGCCGAAATTTCGTCCAGCATGACGTCCTGGTCGTTGAGGATGAACCGCAGCTGGTTGCGGATTTCAGTCATCAGCTTCCCCGGTAAGTCGAGTATCCATACGGCGAGACGAGCAGCGGCACGTGGTAGTGCGCCGCCTCGCTCATCGTGAACCGCACTGGCACCGTGTCGAGGAACGGGGTTTCGAGATCGAGGCCAATCCGCTCGAAATACTGCCCCACATGGAAGATCAGCTCATAGCTGCCCAGGTGGAAGCGATCGCCTTCCAGCAGCGGTTGGTCCACCCGCCCATCGGCATTGGTGTGTCCGGACCAGATATGGTGCGTATGGTCGCCATGTACCATGCTCAGGTCGAGCCGCATGCCCATCGCAGGCTTGCCATGTGTCGTATCGAGTACGTGCGTCGTCAGGCGTGCTGAACCCGCCATTGTGAAGTCCCTTCGCCCTGCCCGCCGGATCGCCCCCGTGGCTCCCGCTTGCCGTTGAGGCATAACCCTTGGATTGCCCGACTATTGAGCATATTCGCCTCCGTTCCAAGGGGGTCGTCGGCAGTTTTTTACCAACTGGTCCACTTTTGCCGGCCTTGCAACGCGCGACCCGGCTCGCGATAAATCGGGGACCAACGATGAGGTGCCAATGATGCGTTATCCCCGGAACCTGCAGGGCTACGGCCCGAATCCCCCGGATGCGCAATGGCCCGGCGGCGCCCATGTCGCAGTTCAGTTCGTGCTGAACTACGAAGAAGGCGGCGAGAACAATATCCTGCATGGCGACGCCGCCTCCGAGGCGTTCCTCGTCGATGTGATCGGCGCCGTGCCGTGGCCGGGCAAGCGCCACTGGAACGTCGAGTCGATGTACGAGTACGGCGCCCGTGCCGGCTTCTGGCGGCTGCACCGCCTGTTCACCGGCCTCAACCTGCCGGTCACCGTCTATGGCGTCGCCACCGCGCTGCAGCGCTCGCCCGAGCAGGTCAAGGCCATGCTCGACGCCGACTGGGAGATTGCCAGCCACGGCCTCAAGTGGATCGACTACAAGGACTATGACATCGAGCACGAGCGCGAGGACCTGCACGCCGCAATCAAGCTCCACGCCGAGGTGACCGGCAGCCGCCCCACCGGCTGGTATTGCGGCCGCACCTCGGTGAATACCGTCGATCTCGCGAGCGAGGAAGGCGGCTTCACCTATGTCTCCGACACCTATGACGACGACCTGCCCTACTATCGCGAGCATTTCGGCAGCCCGCAGTTGATCATCCCCTATTCGCTCGCCACCAACGACATGCGCTTCACCACCGCCTCGGGCTTTGCCAATGGCGAGGAGTATTTCCAGCTGCTGAAGGACACCTTCGACGTGCTCTACGAGGAGGGCCAGGCCGGCGCTCCCAAGATGATGTCGCTGGGACTGCACTGCCGGCTGGTCGGCATGCCCGGCCGCTTTGCCGGGCTGAAGCGCTTCGTCGAGTACATTATGGGAAAGGACAAGGTCTGGATCGCCAAGCGCATCGACATCGCCGAGCACTGGTTGACCACCCACCCCTATGTGAAGCCTGAGCTCGTGCCGTCCGAACTGGCGCTCGACGATTTCACCCAGCTGTTCGGCAATGTGTTCGAGCATTCCGAATGGGTGGCCGAGCGCGCTCACAAGCGCGAAATGGGCCCGGCGCACGACACGGCCACCGGCCTCCACGCGTTGATGGCCCAGGTGTTCCGCGCCGCCACGCCTGCCGAACGGCTCGCCGTGCTCAACGCCCACCCCGACCTCGCCGGCAAGCTCGCCGCGGCCAGGCGCCTCACCTCCGAATCCGAGTCCGAGCAGGCCTCGGCCGGGCTCGATGCGCTGACCGACGCCGAGCGGCAAAAGTTCGGCGAAATGAACGCCGCCTATGTCGAGAAGTTCGGCTTCCCCTTCATCATCGCGGTGCGTGACAACACCAAGGCCCAGATCATGGCGGCGTTCGAGACGCGTCTGGCCAATGATCGCGAAGTGGAGTTCGCCACCGCCTGCCGGCAGGTGGAACGCATCGCCGAACTGCGGATCCGGCAGATTCTGGGCGCCTGAACCGCGGCAGACGGCCCCCTCCCATCCTCCCCCATGAAGGGGGAGGTGCCCGCTGGTGCGTCTGGCACGATTGAAGACAGAGCCTCGACTCTTCACCTCCCCCTTCATGGGGGAGGCCGGGAGGGGGCCGTCTCTATCAGTATGCCCCCTCACGCAAACCCCGCTTGACATCCCGTCGCACATCGATCATAACCATCTCGTTATATAGCGAACAGGTTATGAAATGCAGCCGAACCCGAACCAGCTCGATCTCACCTTCGCCGCCCTCGCCGACCCCACCCGGCGCGCCATCCTCGCGCGGCTGGCCGAGGGCGAGGCATCGGTGAATGAACTGGCGGCGCCGTTCGAGATGAGCCAGCCGGCCATTTCCAAGCATATCAAGGTGCTGGAAAACGCCGGCCTCGTCTCACGCGGCAAGGATGCGCAGCGCCGGCCGGTGAAGATCGAGGCACTGCCCTTGGCCGATGCGGTGGGCTGGCTCGAGAACTATCGCAAGTTCTGGGAGCAGAGCTACCAGCGGCTCGATACCCTGCTCGATGAGTTGCAGCGTTTCGCCCCCAAGGGCGACAAGAAGAACTGAACAGGACCAGAGGAGACGCCCCATGCAGCCGCCCCTGACCATCACCCTGCCCTCCGACTGCGAGATCGCCGTCACCCGCACCTTCAGGGCCTCGGCCGACCTGGTGTTCGATTGCTGGACCGTTCCGGCGCTGATCAAGCGGTGGCTCGGCTTCGCCGACTGGACGTTTACCACCTGCGAGTTCGACGCCCGGGTCGGCGGCAAGTGGCGCTTCGTCACCCGCAGTCCTGACGGCTTCGAAATGGGCTCGGGCGGCGATGTGCTGGAGATCACCCGGCCGGACTGGATCAAGACCGACGAGCTCTACGATCAGGATTGGACCGGAGGTAAGACCATCGTCACCAACCGCATCACAGAAGAGGACGGCATCACCACTTCACTGGTGACCATTCTTTACCCAACGAGGCAAGCTCGCGACGGCGCCAGGGCCACCCCGATGGCCGAGGGCATGGAGGCGGGCTTCAAGCGGCTCGAAGAGCTGCTGGCCGATATGCCGGCCTACTAGTTCAGAACTTTCGACTGCCCTGCGACGACCCTGCCGCTGAAGCGTTCCGCTTCACGGATCGGGAAAACTCAACCCAACGAGGAGACCTCGAAATGCCCAAGATCATGCCCTGCCTGTGGATCGACGACCGCATCGAAGAGATGGTCGATTTTTACATTGCGACCTTCAAGGACGGCGAGATCCACAAGGTCGACCACTATCCGGATGGCCGGATCATCACCATCACCTTCCGCCTGCGCGACCAGGAGTTCATGGCGCTGAACGGCGGCCCGCAGTTCACGTTCACCGAGGCCATTTCCTTCACTGTCGATTGCGACGGCCAGGAGGAGGTGGATCACCTGTGGGACACCCTCACCGCCAATGGCGGCGAAGAAAGCCAGTGCGGCTGGCTGAAGGACAAGTTCGGCCTCAGCTGGCAGATCGTCCCCAAGCAGTTGGGCGAGGCCCTGGCCGGTAGCGACCGCGCCGGCGCCGGCCGGGCGATGCAGGCCATGCTGAAGATGCAGAAGATCATCGTGGCCGACATCCAGAAGGCCTACGCCGGCAGCTAAGCCGACAGGCACCGGCCTCTCCGTGATCCTCCCCCGCATGGCGGGGGAGGGGGACCAGCGAAGCTGGTGGAGGGGGCGGCCAAAGACACCGGCGCATCCTGCCGCCCCCTCCACCGCCTTCGGCGGTCCCCCTCCCCCGTTTCACGGTGGAGGACCACCGAGAGACCGGTGCGTGTACCATCGTATGAACTAGCCCTGCTCAACTCACATCGCGAGCCCCTGCCCCACGCGCCACCCGGCGCGCGGACGGGAGCGGCTTGCCAGAATCCGGAGACCCCTGAAATGCACCGCCGAACTTTCCTCCTCACCGTCAGCGCCCTGGTGCTGGCTACCGCCGTGCCGGCTATCGGCCAGCAACCGACCTTCGACCCTGCGGCGCTGGCCGCGCTGAAGGGCAAGATCGAAGCCTCGATCAAGAAGGGCGACCTGCCCGGCGCCGTCTGGCTGCTCGCCAAGGGCGACGAGGTGATCGTCGATACGGCGGGGAACACCGCCTTCGAGGGCGGCGTGCCGATGCGCCGCGACACCATTTTCCGCATCGCCTCGGTCGCGAAGGCCGTCACTGCCACCGCGGTGATGATGCTGGTCGAGGAGGGCAAGCTTCGTCTCGACGAGCCGGTCGACCGGCTGCTTCCCGAACTTGCCGACCGCCAGGTGCTGAAGGACCTTAAAGGCCCGATCACCGACACCGTACCGGCGATCCGCCCGATCCTCGTCAGCGACCTGCTAGATTTCACCCTGGGGTTCGGCGTGCTGTTCGACCCCACTTTGCCGATCCAGCAGGCGATCGACGCCCGCCAGCTGACCAACGGCCCGCCGGTACCGGCGACGCCGTGGACGCCCGACGAGTGGCTGGCGAAATTCGCCGAGCTGCCGCTGATGCATCAGCCGGGCGCGACCTGGATGTACAATACCGGCTCGCTCGTGGCCGGTGTGCTGATCGCCCGGGCCTCCGGCATGCCGCTCGCAGAGTTCTTCGAGACCCGCATCTTTACCCCGCTCGGCATGGTCGATACCGGCTTCTTCGTGCCGCCGGAAAAGCTCGATCGGTTCCAGCCGGCCTATTCGGTGAACTTCGCCACCAACGAGCAGTTTCTCGAAGACCCGGTCGACGGCATCTGGAGCAAACCGCCGAGCTTCCCGTCCGCTGCCGGCGGGCTGGTTTCGACGCTCGACGACTATCTCGCCTTCGCCCGCATGCTGCTCAATGGCGGCGAGTATCGCGGCACGCGGCTGATCAGCGCGGCTTCGGTCGAAAAGATCACTCACAACCAGCTGACGCCTGAGCAGAAGGATGGCGCCGGCTTCATGCCCGGCTTTTTCGACAGGGTCGGTTGGGGCTATGGCGTTCTGACCTATGACGCGCCTGACGACATCTCGCCCACGCCCGGCCGCTATGGCTGGAACGGCGGCTATGGCACCACCTGGATCAACGACCCAAGCACCGGCCTGATCGGGCTGATGTTCACCCAATCGGTCCAATACTACATCACCTCCAACGAGTTCCGTGACTTCTGGCGCGGCGCTTACACCGCCATCGGCGCCGAAACCAAGGGAGTGTCCGACGTGCCCGAACTCATCACCCACGACGTGTCGGTCACCCGCAGCTTCAACGCCTCGCCCGAACGCGCCTGGCGCGCCTGGACCGAAGATGCCGAAGTGCAGAAGTGGTGGGGTCCGCGCCCCTGGACCAGCCCGGCGGCCCGCATGGACGTACGCGAAGGCGGCTACTCGGTGGTGCTGATGCGCTCGCCCGAGGGGCACGAGCTGTGGATGCGCTGGGAGTATACCAAGGTGGTCCCCAACGAGCGGCTCGAATACGTCCAGAACCTCTCGGACAAGGACGGCAACCCGATCGACCCGACCAGTGTCGGCATGCCCGCTGAATTCCCGCGCGATGTCGCAACGGTAGTGACGCTGACGCCGAAAGGCGAGTTCACCGAGGTCACCATCACCGAGCACACCACCACGTCGAAGCAGATGATGGAAATGTCGCAGCTCGGCCTCGAGCAGGTGATGGATCAGATGGGCCAGACCTTCGATGGCCAGGCAAATTGAACCCGGCGCCGGCTGGCGCCGGCGCACCATTATCCAGGGGGCCGCGGCGTTGACGTTGGCTCTCGCCACCGGCCCGCTCCGGGCCGAGGAGAGTAAATTGGGACGATATCTGAACGTCGACGGCCTCGACATCTATGTCGAGGAGCATGGCAGCGACCGGAGCCAGCCGCCGGTGGTGTTGCTGCACGGCGCGCTCTTTGCCATCGAGACCGCCTGGGGCGACCTGCTGCCACGCCTTGCCGACCGCCGAGTGATCGCCATCGAAGCACAGGGGCACGGCCATACCGCAGATCGCGCTGCCGCCTTTTCCGAGGCGCAGATGGTCGCCGACACCGCCGCCGTGCTCGACCAACTGGGCATTGCCGGCGCTGACCTCGTCGGCCACAGCATGGGTGCGATCACTGCCGGCGGCCTTGCCATGCGCCGCCCTGACCTGGTCCGCAGCCTCACCCTCATCGGCCGCAACTTCAGCCCGGAGGGTACCGTGCCGGAATTGCTGGAAATGCAGCGCGACCCACAGCACGTGCCGTCGCCCGAGCTCATCGCCATCCTGCCGACGCAAGTCGAGTTCGGCGCCTGGGCCGAGCACTATCAGCGCACGGCGCCGGACCCCACCGCCTTTCAGGAGGTGGCGATGAAGGTGCAGATGTATGTGGGTGGCTGGCCGGGCTGGAGCCGCGAGCAGTTGGCCGACGTCAAAGCCCCTGCCCTTGTGGTCGTCGGCGACCATGATTTCGTGCCGCCGGCGCATGCGGCCGAGCTCGCGGCACTGCTGCCCGATGCACAACTCGCGATCCTCCCGGGCACGACCCACACCTCGATCCTCGAGCGCGGCGCTTGGCTCGAGCCGATGTTGCGGGCACGCTGGGACAAGCTCGGCTGAACCGCCGGCAACCAGGTTGAAGGAGGCAACATGGATCTCACCGCCGAAACTATCCTCGCCCGGCTGCACAGCATGCGGTCGGACGAGGAGCGGCAGAAATACCACCGCTATTTCAGCTTCGAGGACGATGCGGCCGAGACCTTTATCGGCGTCCGCATGGGCCAGGTCTTCGCCCTCGCCAAGGAATGCATCCTGACCCCACCTGCGGAAATCGAAAAGCTGATGGAGTCCGATATCCACGAGGCCCGGGCGGCCGCCATGAGCATCATGGCCAAGCAATATCAGGGGAAGAAAACCACGCCCGAACGAAAGCAGGAGCTGTTCGATCTCTATCTGCGCCGGCACGACCGCATCAACGATTGGGACCTGGTGGATCTCGCCGCCTATTACGTGATCGGCCCGCATCTGGTCGATCGCCCACGCGATATCCTCTATCGGCTGGCGAAATCGCAGAACATGTGGGAGCGCCGCACTGCGACGCTCGCCACCTTCTCGTTCATCCGCCGCGGCCAGTACGACGACGCCTTCGCGATCGCCGAGCTGCTGCTCGATGACCCCGAGGATATGGTGCACAAGGCCGTGGGCTGGATGCTGCGCACCACCGATGCCAACCGCCCGGCGCTCAACGCCTTCCTCGACAGGCACGCAGCGCGGATGCCCCGCATCATGCTGCGCAATGCGCTCGAGCACTATGCGCCCGACGAGCGGGCCCGCTACCTCGCCATGGGCAAGGCCAGATGAGCCGCGAGCCGCTGCACGTCACCCTCACGGGCGAGCGCGCCATCCGCATGGTCCGCCGCTTCCAGGCGCCGCGCGAACTGGTATTCGCGGCGCTCACCACCCCTGCCCTGTTGCAGCGCTGGTATGCCGAACTGGTCAGCGCCGAACTCGACCTGCGCGTCGGCGGAAACTGGCGCATCGTCACCCGCCGCCCCGATGGACGCGAAATCGGCCAACGCGGGACCTACCGCGAGGTCGAACCGCCCAGCAGGCTGGTGCAGACCGAACATTGGGAGGATTGGGATCCCGGGGAGGTGCTGGTCACCACCACGCTGACCGAGGCTGCCGGGGTGACCACCCTCGACGTGCTGTCGGAATTCCCGACGGCAGACGTGCGCGAACTGCTGGTGAAGGCGGGCATGAACGACGAGTCGGTGGCGCACTACGACCGGCTGGAGGATCTATTGGCTGAAATGGGGTGAGGGTTGGGACGTTTGGGTAACAGCATTCCCTCCACACCTGCCGGCTGTCATCCCTGCGAAAGCAGGGACCCCACGGCGAGGGCTCTGCCCTCGTCCGGCGCAGCATGCGCCTGTGGGTGGTTGGGTCCCTGCTTTCGCAGGGTGACACCGAGTTCTTGGTGCTTGCAGTGGGCGCCCCCGCCACGGGTAGCGCAACTCAACCGTCAGTCGCCGCCACCACCGTCGCCGCCACCATCCCCATCGGAATCGCCGAACGAGAACGTGCTGCCCCCACCGCTCTCATTGCCGCCGCTCCGGCCGCGCGTAACCAGGCTGCCGACCAGCCAGCCGAGTCCGATCAACGCGATGACTGCGAGCACCGGCCAGAATGTGCCGAGAAATCCGTAGACCGGCTCGCGGAACGACTGTTGGAAGTCGCGGAGCCAATCCATTGCTCAGTGCCCCGGACTGTGTCCGTCGCGCTGCTCGTGGTGCGGTTCGCCGTCTTCCCAGTCGATATCGGTATTGACCTGGGGCTCGGGGTGGCCGAGCAGGCGATCGATCCATTGACGCAGCGCGCGACCGGCCTCTTCCAGCTGGATGGGGTCGATCAGGGGGCGCGGGTCATGCTGCGGTTGCGGTGCCATGCCGCCGAATCTGCGCCCGATTCCTAAACTTTTTCTGACCTGGGCGATCGCCCTGGACGACTGCCGGCCGTCTCTCTGCTTGGCTGCTCACCAGGCGTCGGGTTCGCGCACCATGTGGACGATTCCTGCCGGATTGAAGAACCAGCCGCCGCGAAATCCCTCACCCAGCGGCTCGATCGCGTCATTCCGGATCACGCCGGCCGCGCTCAGTTGGGCCGCCGCAGTGGCAAACTCCGGCGCGAAGAGTTCGAGCCAGATCTCGCTCTGCGAGTGGCCGGGCGCCTCATCGATCCATAGCTGGTTTGGCCCGAACAGGAAGCCGACCTCCGGTCGGTCCGGCACGCGTTCCAGTTTCAGGACGTCGCGATAGAACGCCACCGTCTCGGCGTAGAGATGGGTCGGCACCTTCATGGCGATGTTCAGGCCGCCCTTGATCTTGCTCGTCATGGTCCGCTCCCCCCCCTATTTGTAGAAGCCGTCGCGCAGGTTGAGGCCGTGCTCGAGATAGACCTTCATGGCGCACAGCATGCCGGTCCAGCCCTCGGTGTTGCCGATACAGGCATCGAGCCCCTGCTGCGTTTCCATCCAGCCCGCCTCGGTGATGGTCACCAGCGTCCGGCCATCCTCGAGCGGCTCGAAGCTCATGGTCACCGTGGTGTCGCCGCTCGGGTCGGCGCCGGCTCCTTCCGCCGCGCCCCAGCGCAGAACGATCCGCTTGTCGTCGACCACTTCGACCACCTGCACCGGAAAGGCTCCGGGGAAATCGGCGAAGTCCCAGGTCACCGTCGCGCCGGTGGTGAGCCGGCCCTTGGCGCCGCCGGTGGTGAAGAAGCCGGAGAGCTTGGCCGGATCGGCCACCGCTTCGAACACCTCGTGCACCGGCTTGGCGATGCGGCCCGATACTTTCAGCTTCACATCCATGACGTCTCTCCTTGGCGCTTATCGCTTGCGTTTCCAGCCATTATGTTATAAAAATATAACATGTCAAGCGACGACGAAAACGACAAGATCTTCAAGGCCCTGGGGAACCGGGTGCGGCGCAACATGCTCGATCGATTGAAGGACAGCCCGCAAACCACCGGAGCGCTCTGCGAGGCCTTCCCCGAACTCGATCGCTGCACGGTGATGCAGCACCTGAAAGTGCTGGAGGATGCCGACCTGGTGATCGCCCGCCGCGATGGTCGGGAGCGCTGGAACCACCTCAACGCCATTCCCATCCAGCAACTGCACGAGCGCTGGATCGGCGGCTACGCCGCCTACGCGGCGCAGGGCCTGCTGAAGTTGAAGCAGGGGCTGGAGGGCTGAGCGCCGGGTTTCGGCGGACACCACTGTCCGCACACCGGCTTTCGCGCTAAGAGGGCTGACCACTCACCAGCATTGAACTCCGATGGCCCCCACCACCTATGCCGGCCCGATTGCCGGGCTGCCTGACCAGACCACTCTTCATACCGGCCGCGCCGTGTTCACCGAGGCCTATGCGGTGATCCCGCGCGGTGTGATGCGGGACATCGTCACCAGCTACCTGCCGCACTGGAAGGACACCCGGGCCTGGGTCATCGCCCGCCCGATGAGCGGCTTCTCGGAGACCTTCTCGCAATATATCGTCGAGGTGTTTCCCGGCGGCGGCAGCGAGCAGCCGGAGCCCGATGCCGGAGCCGAGGGCGTGCTGTTTGTGGTCGAGGGGCAGGCAACGCTGATCCTTGATGGCAAGACCCATCAGTTGAAGACCGGCGGCTACGCCTTTCTGCCGCCCGGCACGCGTTGGGCGCTGCACAACAAAACCACGGCGCCGGTGCGTTTTCACTGGGTGCGTAAGCGCTACGAAGCGGTCGCTGGTATCGACCTGCCAGCAGCGTTCGTTGCCAACGAGCAGGACGAGCCGATCATCTGGATGCCGGGCACCGATAGCCGCTGGGGCACCACCCGTTTCGTCGACCCCACCGACGTGCGCCACGACATGCACGTCAACATCGTGACGCTCGAGCCCGGTGCGGTGATCCCGTTCGAAGAAACCCATGTGATGGAGCACGGCCTCTACGTGCTCGAGGGCAAGGCGGTCTATCGGCTCAATCGCGATTGGGTCGAGGTGGAAGCCGGCGATTTCATGTGGCTCCGGGCCTTCTGCCCGCAGGCCTGCTACGCTGGGCCAAGCCGCTTCCGCTACCTGCTCTACAAGGACGTCAACCGCCACGCCAGGCTCGGGCTATGACCCGAGCCCTTTGATGACGGCGAGGAGTTCGTCGAGCTCGTCCAGTGTCGCATCGACCAGGTCGTCGGGCGGCAGGCGGCCTGTCTCGGCGACGAGATAGTCGCGGTTCGCTGCGATTTCGGCGCGCAGTTCTGCGAGGCGCCGCAGCGCCAGCTCATGCGGGTCGGAGCCCCTGCCATGGTGCGCCAGCTGTCCGGTCAGGTAGGTGGCGCGGAGCTGCCAGCCCTCGATATAGCGCCGATATGGCTGAGTGATCGCTGCCGATTGGCTTTCGATGAGCGCATCGGCCGGTGCGGCATAGGCAAGTTGAATCTGATTGTGCATTCTCAAACCCGAAGCGCTTGCAGGGAAAGTCGAGAGACTTTTCCGCTTCGAAAGCGCAGCCAACAACAGTAGGTGAGCGTCTCGGCATCAGCACGCCGACACGCTCTAAGTCACGAGCGCCACAACGTTTTCGTCGCGGGATGGTTCAGCGTGGCCGCAGAGGAAATTGCTTGCGGGTCGGAACAGCCCCGGTCATCGTCCGGTTCTCGCGACAGGGAGAACGCGATTCAGATGACATCATTGAGAATGCTGGCCGCTTTGGCCCTGCTGGCCTCGCCCGCTCTGGCCGAGGATCTGACGCCGCCGAGCTATCAGAACCTCCTCACCCCACTGGTCCAGGACGGCAGCGACGTGCTGGGCACGCCGCTGGCCTACCCCGCGGGGACGCCGAACGTCACGTCCGCCATCGTCACGGTGCCGGTTGGCGGCGAGACCGGCTGGCACGAGCATGAGGTGCCGCTCTTCGCCTACATCCTCGAGGGCGAGTTGACCGTCGACTATGGCAGCAAGGGCAAGAAGGTTTACCGCGCCGGCGAGGCGGTGCTCGAGGCCGTCGGCTGGCCGCATAATGGCGTCAACACCGGCGCCATGCCAATGAAGCTGGTCGCCGTCTACATGGGCGGCGCCAGTGCTGCCAACACCATCAAGGTCGACCCGAGCGCCCGCAAATAATCCCGCAACAGTCGGTGCCTGCCGGTTAAGCTGGCTCAACCACCGGGAGACGAAATGACATCCAGCCGTACCATCCATATCGAGCCGCTGACGCGCGAGGCCTACGCCCCTTTCGGGCAGGTCATCGAAATCGCCGGCGCGCACCACTACCCCATCAATGGCGGCATGACCGAGCGCTACCAGGACCTCGCCAGGGTCGAACTTGGCGGCGTGCACGCCCGCCCCCTGGTCTCGATCGCCCGCGGCCAGCCCTATGAGCTGCCGCTGACGCTGACGATGGTGGAGCGCCACCCGCTCGGCAGCCAGGCGTTCTATCCCCTGTCGCAGCGCCCGTTCCTCTCCATCGTCGCGCCTGACGAGGGCGGCGTGCCCGGCCTGCCGCGCGCTTTCCTCGCTGCTCCCGGCCAGGGCATCAATATGGCGATGAACACCTGGCACGCCGTGCTGACACCTTTGGAAGAGACCTCCGACTTCCTGATCGTCGATCGCGGCGGCGACGGCAATAATCTGGAGGAATACTTCTTCGACGAGCCCTACCTCGTCGTGCTGCACGACTGATTTCTTTTACCCAAGAGACGGTTGGGCGTCGCAACTGCGTTGCAATTGCCCCATAATCTGTCGAAACGATTTTTTGGCAGGAGGTAATTGATGCGTATCGTGGTGGCGATTGTGGCCATGTTGCTGGCCTTGGCGAGCCCGGCGCTCGCCGCCAAGGTGACGCTCAAGGGCGATGTAACCTATCGCGAGCGTATCGCCCTGCCACCCGGCGGCACGCTGTCGGTGTCGCTGATCGATCTCGCGACGCCCGACAAGCCGCGCGTCTCGGCCAAGGCGCCGATCGCCAGCCCCGGCCAGGTGCCGCTGACTTTCACCCTCAATTTCGACGATACCGTCATCGTCGCCGGCCATTCCTATGCACTGGTCGCCGAAATCGCCGGCCCCGATGCCGTATGGTTCCGCAATGCCGAGCCCTATGCGCTCGATCCGTTGGCACCGGCGCAACCGGTGCTCATCATCGTCAACATCGTCCCCGCGGAAGAGCCGGCGCCAACCGCCGAGCCGGTGGCGCCCGCTGCCCCCTCGCCCGTTCTCGATATCACCTGGCAGGCCGAAACCATCGGCGGCACTCCGGTGGCGCGCGGCATCGTCTCCTCGCTCTCCATCGCCTCCGACATGCGCGCCGGCGGCCGTGGCGGCTGCAACTCGTGGTTCGCCCAGGCCGAGGTCAATGCCGAACGGCTGATCTTCAGCGCCGTCGCCGCCACCCGCATGGCCTGCACCTCCGACGAAGCCACCAAACAGGAAGACAACTTCTTCGCTGCGCTGGCCGCCACCCGCTTCTGGCGCATCGACGGCGACCACCTGATCCTGCTCGACGCCGGCGGCGTGGAGCTGGCGAACCTGGGCAAATCGCGGTTCTGAAGGCGTAGTCACCGGCCATGCCCTTCGCGTCCCCTCTCCCCTCTGGGGAGAGGGCCAGGGTGAGGGGGCGCTAGAGGCACCGCCCGCGTTCCCACTGCAGGCGTGTAACCGGTTGACGTTCTCCCCGCCTCCGCTCAGGTTCAACCCACCGAACCGGAGCCCCTTATGCACACGCCCGACCTGATCTCCCGCCTGCTCGATGTCATCGAGGATGACCTGCTGCCGCTGACCAAGCGCGGCGTCGGCGGCGGCAACAAGCTGTTCGGCGCGGCGATCCTCAACAAATCCGACCTGTCGCTGGTGGTCGGCGAAACCAACAACGAGACCGAGAATCCGCTCTGGCACGGCGAGATGCACGCCATCAAGCGCTTCTACGAATTGCCGGCCGAGAGCCGCCCGGCGCCCAGGGATTGCCTGTTTCTGGCAACGCACGAGCCCTGCTCGCTCTGCCTCTCCGGCATTACATGGTCAGGCTTCGACAATTTCTATTACCTGTTCAGCTACGAGGACACGCGCGACAGTTTCGGCATTCCGCACGACATCCGCATTCTCCGGGAAGTCTACGCCGTGCCTGACCCCGATCGCGACTACGTCCCCGAGGATCGTCCGCTCTACAACCGGAAGAACGCGTTCTTTTCGAGCCACGACATCCAGCAGATGATCGCCGGACTCGATCGCTCGTCCAAGGAGCTGCTGGTGGGGCGCGTCGACGACCTCAACGCCGCCTACAACGACCTCTCGGCCGCCTACCAGAAGGACAAGGGCAAGAAGGGTATCCCGCTGAGTTAGCGCGCTCTAGACCAGCACGACGCTCGCGGCGGCAAAGGCCAGCACAGCGAGCGCGGTAGCGAAGAGCACGAGCAGCAGGATCTGGGTGCCGCTGCTCAGGCTGGCCGGCCGGTGCTGGCCATGATCGTGGTCGGGGTTCACGGAGCTCAGCCGAGGTCGGCGAGCTGGTTGGCCGGCGCGGTTTCAACCGGCAGGGCCGAGGCGGCAATGGTCAGGGTGGCCATCGACATCACGAACAGGGCGACGAGAGTGAGCTTCAACATATTTACCCCCCAAGGGCGCTGCCGGCGCTGGGCCAGCGGTTCATCTTGAGGGCGATAATGCGGCGCGGCGTTTGAACGTTCCCGGAATCAGGCATTTAGCTGGCGTTCAGGAATGCCGCTTTCGCCACATTTCGAAGACTTAATGCAGTTCTCCAACTTGTAACGCGGGGATTGCCTCTGCCTTTCCTACATCGGGATCGTAACAATGGAGATGCAGAGATGCCCAGCCCCCTGACCCGCCGCGACGCCCTGCGCCTCGTCGCCATAACCGCCGCCGGCGGCGCCCTGATGACCCAGAAAGCCTTCGCCCAGGAAGCCCGCGCCACCACCACGACCGGCCTGATGCCGGGTGCCGATGTCTGCGTGCTCACCCCCGAGGTGACCGAGGGCCCCTACTATTTCGACCCGTCGCTCGAACGCGCCGACATCACCGAGGGAACTCAGACTGGGGTCGCCACCACCGTTCGGCTGCAGATCGTCGATGGCAGCTGCCAGCCGATCGAAGGCGCGCGCGTCGACATCTGGCACTGCAATGCCGAAGGGCTCTATTCGGGCTATGCCAACCAGACCGGTGGCGTCGACACCACGGGCCAGACGTTCCTGCGCGGCACCCAATTCGCCGGCGCCACCGGGATCGTCGAGTTTCAGACCATCTACCCGGGTTGGTACGCGGGCCGGACCACCCACATCCATTTCAAGGTCTTCCTCGACGACAAGACCGCGCTCACCGGCCAGTTGTTCTTCCCCGATGCGCTGAGCCAGTTCATCTATCAGAATGTCGAGCCCTACACCGCGCACGGCCATGAACGCGACGTGCTCAACGCCAACGACAACATCGCCAGCCAGGCGACCCGCGCCTCCTTCGCCTATGTGAAGGAACTGGAAGAGCGCTACCTCGTCGCCATGATCGTCGGGGTTGATCCCGCCGCCGAGTCCGCGACCGGCTTCGGTGGCGCGCCCGGCGGTGGCGAGCGGCCCAGCGGCCCGCCGCCGGATGGAGCCATGAGCGCCCCGTCGACCGAGACCAGCGTCAGTTTGGTGCCGGGGATCGCGGGTATCCGGTAAGCAAAAAGGGCGGCCCGTTGGGGCCGCCCTTTGTTCTATGCACAGAGCTCTCAGTCGTCATCTCCCCCTTGGCGGGGGAGAAAGCGAAAACTTGGGCTTAGCGCAGCTAAGCCCTTAGTTTTCGCAAGAGAGGGGGTCGTGGGAGCCATAGTGCCCTCCACTATCCCCTCTCTTGCGATTTCTAGGACTTAGCAAACGCTAAGCCCAAGAAATCGCTTTCTCTCCCGCAAGGGGAGAGATGACGGAGAGATCGTGCCTGGCCAGATTACCCTGCGGCGCGTTCGCTCTCCGTGCGGCGCTGCCGGCCGGCGTCCTTCTGCTTCTTGTTCCAGCGCTGCTTGGGCGCCGGGGTGCCCTGCCCGGTCGGCTTTTCCCACCAGGCCTGCGCGGTCGCCGGAGCGCCGCCATTATGCGAGACATTGCTGCCCTTGCCGGCGCCACCGCGCACCTGCTGCGCGTTGCCGCGCTGCTGCTGACCATTGCCGCCGGGAACGCCATGGCCTTCACCGCCGCGCTTGCGGCCGTCGACGATCGCCGCCTTCTTGGCGCCCGAGAAGTGCCGGCCGGCATTGGCTTGCTTGCGCTGCCCATCCGGACGCGGGGTCTGCGGCCGCGGCGGCTGCCGTTGCGCCCGCACCTGCGCCGCGTCGATCACTTCGCCGCCATTGCCCTTCAGTTCACCGGTCACCGGCAGGGTCTTGCGGATCAGCCGCTCCACATCGCGGAGCTTGCCGCGCTCGGTACCGTCGCACAGCGTGATCGCAAAGCCCGAGGCGCCGTTACGCGCCGTGCGGCCGATGCGGTGCACATAGTTCTCCGGATCGTCCGGCAGCTCGAAGTTGATCACGTGGGTGATGTTCTGCACGTCGATGCCGCGCGCCGCGATATCGGTGGCGACGAGGATCCGCACCGAACCGTTGGCAAAACCCTTGAGCGCCGCCTGGCGGGCATTGTTGGATTTGTTGCCGTGGATCGCCGCGGCCTCGTGGCCGTCGATGGCGAGGTTCTTGGCCACGCGGTCGGCGCCGTGCTTGGTGCGCGAAAAGATGATGACACGGCTGAGGCTCTCGTCTTCGAGCAGCTTGTTGAGCACCCCGCGCTTTTCCTTCGAACCGGCAAGGATCACCCGCTGGTCGATGGTGCCAACAGTCTGCGCCGCCGGGTTGGCTTCCACCCGCACCGGATCGTTGAGCAGGCCCTTGGCCAGCTCGGCGATCTCCGGCGCCATGGTGGCCGAGAACATCGCGGTCTGGCGACGTGGGCCGATCGCCCGGGCGATCTCCTTGACGGCGTTGATGAAGCCCATATCGAGCATCCGGTCGGCCTCGTCGAGCACCAGCCAGCGGGTCTCGGTCAGCTTGAGCTTCCTGTCGTCGACCAGGTCCTTGAGGCGGCCGGGGGTGGCGATCACCACGTCGACACCGCGGGCGATCTTCTGGATCTGCCCGCCGCGCGAGGCGCCGCCGAGCACCAGCACGGTCGAGAGCTTGGCGCCCGCGAGCTTATGCAGCACTTCGTCGATCTGCACCGCCAGCTCACGGGTCGGCGCGAGGATCAGCGCTCTGGTGGTCATCGGGTTGGGGCGGCCGCCCAGGGCGGCAAGGCCGGCAAGGATCGGCAGGCCGAACGCCGCGGTCTTGCCCGAGCCGGTCTGGGCGATGCCCATGATGTCCCGGCGCTCGAGCTGCGGCGGAATGGCTTTCGCCTGGATCGGGGTGGGAGTGGTGAACCCGGCGGCCGTAAGCGCGCTGACGAGCTGCGCCGACAGGCCGAGTTCGGAAAATGAAGTGGTCAATGGTCAAACTTTCATTGGCGCGCTCCGGGCCAATCGGTGCGCGTGGGTCGCCGGAGGCCCATAGCGGGCTCGGCGTGATCAATAGGTGCAATGGCGACGGGATTGCCGCACGGTTGCGCTGTCTCCCGGTGTTCCCGCTATCGTCGCGGGGGACATTTCCGGGGCACTTCGCCGCTCACCGTTTTTGGCCAGTAAGAAGAGAAGTCCATCGCCGGCATCGCGCCTGTTTCCCACTGAACGGGACGAGTGCGCGGGGCGAATGCTGGCGATATGGGCGATATGCGCCGGATTGGCAAGGGATTTCGCGGAAATGAGGTGCAGGGGAGCTATGCGAGGGTCCTGACTGATAGAGACGGCCCCCTCCCATCCCCCCCATGAAGGGGGAGGTGCCCTGCCGGTGTGTTGGGCACGATCGGAGACCGAGCCTCGACTCTGCACCTCCCCCTTCATGGGGAGGCCGGGAGGGGGCCGTCTCTTTCAGTCGCCCTCTAGCCTCCTGCAGAATCCACATGACGTCACCGTCACGCAAAATGACGTCACATCTGCATTGACATGACGTCACTATGATGTCATTCATCGCGCCATGGACCTCACACCACACATCGACAGCCTGCAACGCGACCTGATTGCCGCCGCAGAAGTCGCAGCACCCGAGACCCGCGCCGCCACCGAACGCCTGCTGTTCGCCTTGAGCCCGGCAATGCGATTGGCGCTGATGGATGCCATCAGCCAGGCCGCCGCCGAGATCACCTCGAGAATGCCCAGCGGCGGCGTCGAGGTGAGGCTCAGCGGCCGCGAACTGGATTTCGTGCTGCAACTGCCGCCGGCCGCAACCGCCAGTCCCAGCTTGCCGCCCGAGGAGGCCGATGATGACGGCAGCCTCGCCCGCATCTCGCTGCGCATGCCGGAAACGATGAAGGCGAAGGCCGAAGAGCTCGCCGCGCGCTCGGGTCAGTCGCTCAATAACTGGCTGGTCAACGTGGTGCGGGCAGCGACCCGCAGCGACCTGCCGGGCGGCCCCGCCGACCCGCTTCCGTCCAACGACCCATTCGGCGGCAAGCGCGGCAACCGCCGCATGACCGGCTGGATCAAGCCGACCGAAACCTGAGCTTCCCCAACAGGAGAGACGAAATGACCATGCATCGCTTCGAAACGCGTCAGCCGGTGCGGCTGCTCACCGAGATCGGCAAGGGCTCGGTGAAGGTCGTCGCCACTGACACCACCGAGACTGTGATCGAGATTACCGGCCACGACGCCGATCAGGTTCGCGTCCTCCAGGACGGCGACCAGATCAGCGTGATCGGCCCGAAGCAGCACGACAGGTTCTTCGGCGGCGACACCCGGCTCGACGCCGTCATCACCCTGCCGAGCGCCAGCGAGGTCGCCGTCCGCACCGGCAGCGGCGACATCACCCTCGTCGGCAGCTTTGGGGAAACCCATCTGAAGAGCGGCTCCGGCGACCTGATCGTCGACACCGCGACCGGCGCCATCGTGCTCGATACCGGCTCGGGCGATATCCGCGTCGAAAACGCTCGTGACGACATCAAGGCGCGAAGCGGTTCCGGCGACGTGCTGGTCGCCGAGGCGGCTGCAACGGTCGACGTGTCGACCGGTTCAGGCGATGTGCACCTGGGCACGACGCGCGGCTCGACCGCGATCAAGACCGGGTCGGGCGACATCAAGGTCGGGGACGCCGGTACCGACGTGACGCTCAAGACCGGGTCGGGCGACCTGACGATCGGCACCGCCCGTCGCGGCCGGATCACCGTCGAAGGCGCCTCTGGCGATGCGCATGTCGGGGTGCCCGCCGGCATCCCCGTATGGACCGATATCTCGACGGTCACCGGCCGGATCCGCTCGACGCTCCGCGGGGCCGGCCAGCCGGCCGATGGCGCCGACCACCTCGAAATCCGCGCCAGGATGGTCACCGGCGATATCGTACTGACCGAGATTTAGGCTTTTGAAGTGCCGGGGGAGCTGATGGGCTCGACCGTCTCCTCACCCACCGGCTGTAGGCGGAGCGACTGCGGTGGTTCAGCTCATCCGTGAAGCACCTGGCCGGCGCCCCCTAGATCCCGCCATACCAGTCATAGCCGTGATCTTCCCAATAGCCGCCCTGCCCCATGCCGAACTTGGCGAAGCTATCGACCAGTTCGATGGTGTGGACATATTTCGGCTGCTTGTAGCCCAGCGCCCGCTCGATGCGGATACGGACCGGGGCGCCGTTGCTGACCGGCAGCGCACTGCCGTTGAGGCCGTAAGCGGCGATGGTCTGCGGGTGGAAGGCGTCGATCAGGTCGGAGCTGGTGTAATAGGCCTCGGGGGCCGAGAGCCCGCCGCCCATCTGGTCATAGCAGTGGTAGACCACGAACTTCGCCGTCGGCTGCACCTTGGCCTCGTCGAGCAGCCGGCTCAGCGGCACGCCGCTCCATTTGGCGATGCAGCTCCAGCCCTCGACGCAGTCGTGCCGGGTGATCTGGGTGCGCGACGGCATGTTCTGGAGTTCAGCGAGTGAATACTCCTTGGGCGTCTCGACCAGCCCGATGATCCTGAGTTTGTAGGCCGCAAAGCCGCCCGCCTCGAGATCGCGATAGAGGATATTGCGCGGGTCGGTCGAGCCATTGGGCCGTTGCCCCTGGCGGATCTCGCTCTCCGAGAATTCCTTGGCCAGGGCCTGCTCGCCGACCAGGGCGCGCTGGGCGGAATAGGTCAATTGATTGGCCCGCTCGAGGAAATTCCGCACCGGATCGTTGCGCGCCCCGAGGAAGTCGAACTGGTCGCAGCCGGCCAGCAGCAGCGAGCCGGCGGAGGCCGCGCCGAGCCCGAGCAACCGACGGCGGGTCAAAATCAGCCGGCTCATTTCGACTTCTCCTGCTTGGGCGCATCCGGCTCAGTGCCGGGGCTGGTGCGGTAGTATCCGGTGATCATCGAGCGAAGTTCGTTGATCGGCCCGGCCAGCACCACCATGGCGATGTGGACGACGAAGAACAGCACCAGGAGCAACATGACGATGAAATGGATGGTGCGCGCCGTCTGCCGCCCGCCGAACACTTCGACCAACCAGGGCCAGCCGGCATTCATCGTCGGCGACATCGACAAGCCGGTGAGAATGATCAGCGGGAACAGGATGAAGAACACCCCGAAATAAGCGACCTTCTGCAGCGGCGAATAGGTCCTGCGGTGATGGAAGCGGAAGCGGATATGCTCCCAGATATCCTTGGGCAACTCGCGGAAATCGCGCGGCTTGAGGATCACGTCGCGCCACAGATGGCCGTTGAACAGGCTCGAGATCAGCCAGATGGCGAGCGCCCCGACGAGGATCCAGGCAAAAAAGAAATGCACCACGCGCCCAGTGGCAAGATCGCGGAACGACGGGATGGTGGCCCAGCCGGGGAAGCCGACGAAGTTGGGGTTCCCCCTGAGGTCGCTCATCCCCAGCACCCCTGACGTGTCGAACTTCTGGCCGAACACCGTGGTGAAGCCGCGCGGGCCTGCATCGGTGTTCTCGGCTCCGATCCTCAGGATCTCGTTGCTGAACTCGAAGCCCGATTGCGCGCCGACATACAGCGCCGGATGGGCATTCCAGATCTGCAGCCCGCTGAGCAACAGGAAGAACATGGCGATCGCCCACACCCAGTGCGTAACCCGCGTCAGGATCGCCTGGCGATAGATCAGCGGGCCTTTCGCCTTCGCTGGTTTTTCGACCTCAACTCGGTCGATGGCCTGATCGGTCATTGTTCCCCCAGGTGTTCCACAGAGCGCCTTCAGGAAAAGTCTTGAGACTTTTCCGGTGCGAAAGCGCGGCAACAATTTCCTGAAGCAGCTTTGCCGTCTCGACGAAACGGCCAATGCTCCGGGCGTCGCTCCCCGCCTGCCCTTAGCAACGGCAGTTCGGGGAGCGATTGCAGCCTATCACGGATAGTTTATTGCGCCGGGGCCATTGCACCGTCGGCCATGGGCTCCGCCGCCATGGCGTCGCCGCCCATCGCGTCACCGGCCATGTTGTGCGCCGTGTGGCAGGCTTTGGTGGCGTCGTTCTTCTTCATCGCGTCGGCCTCCATGCCGGCCTTCTCGAGGCAGGCTTTCAGCATTTCGTCCGGCGTCATCGCCATCGGGTCGGCCGCCATGGCGTCGCCGGCCATCGGCTCGGCAGCCATCGGCGTCGCCATGGCATCCTCGGCTGCAACGTTCCCGGCAAAACCCAGGGCAGCCGCAAGGGCAAGGGCGGAAAGCATGGTCTTCATCAAAAGTCTCCCGTTGGCCGCCTCAGCGCGGCGTTACGAGAAGCAATTCGCCGTCGGACCGCACAAAGTTACCTCGTCACGCGTTCGTGACCGGGCGACAGATTTCCTCGGGCGGTGTAACCTTTTGCCATTCTCTGGCGAATTCAGGACTCAATGAGCGTCACCTCGGACATGGAAGCGCGGCTCCGCGCGCTGATGCTGAAGGCGCTCGACGGCGACGCAGGCGCCTATCGCATGCTGCTCGACGAGTTGCGGCGCATGCTGCGGCCCTACTTCGTCCGCCGCCTAACCCCCGGGCTCGCCGCCAATGGCGATGACCTCGTGCAGGAAACACTGATGGCCATCCACACGCGACGGCTGACCTATGATCGCGCCCAGCCGCTCACCGCCTGGGTGCACGCCATTGCGCGCTATAAGCTGATCGACCACTTCCGCCGCAACAGGGTGCGCGCCACCGTCCCGCTCGAGGATGATGCAGCGCTGTTCGCCCGCGACGAGGCCGGCGACACGACGGCTCGCATGGATGTCGATGCGGTGCTTGCGACCCTGCCCCCTCGTCCCGCCGAGCTGATCCGCCAGACCCGGCTCGAGGGCGCCTCGATCGCCGAGGCCGCAGCGCGCACCGGGATGTCGGAATCGGCGGTGAAGGTCTCGATCCATCGAGGGTTGAAATCGCTTGCCGACCGCTTCGGAGGGCGCTCCGATGAGTGACGAACTGCTCGATCGACTGACCGCCGATCTCAAGCCGACCCCGCGTCGGGCGCTGCAGGCGCGGTTGTTCGGCTGGGCCGGCCTCGGCATCGTGCTGTCGGCCATCATCATGCTCGCCTGGCTGGGCCCGCGGCCCGATATGATGCACGCGCCCGGCACCATGATGTTCTGGACCAAGTTCGCCTACACCACGAGCTTCGCCATTATCGGTGGCATTGCCGCGCTGAACCTGGCGCGCCCTGGCGGCACGCTGCGCCGGCAGGTGATCATCCTCGCCATTCTCGTGCTGCTGGTCGGCGCCGGGGGCCTGGTGCAGCTCGTGCTGATGGGGCCCGACCAGATGAGGCGCCTGGTGATGGGCAGCACGGCGCTGCGCTGCCCGTTCTACATCGTGGCGCTGGCGGCACCCATCTATGCCGCGATCATCTTCGCCATGCGCCGCGCCGCGCCGACCAACCCCACCCTCGCCGGCTTCGCCGCCGGGCTGTTCGCCGGCGGCGCCGGCGTCTGGGTCTACGCCTTCCACTGCACCGAAAGCGGCATGCCGTTCATCGCCATCTGGTACACCGCCGGGGTGCTTGCCACGGCGCTGATCGGCGCGGTGATCGGGCGGTTCGCGCTCAGGTGGTGAGGGGCGCTCTGCAAACCCTGGTGGCTCCCAGGACCCCTCTCTGGCGAAAACTATGGGCTTAGCTTCTTGGCTAAGCCTTAGAAATTCCAAGAGAGGGGGCGCCGGAGGGCACGATGGCTCACCCCTCCGCTCGCGCCGCCCAGTTGATGCCGCGGCGCAGGATCGTCGCCATCTGCGGGTTCTCGAATTCCTTGGCCTGATGGCCCAGCGTCGAGTGGAACACCTTGCCGGCGCCGTAGAGCCGCTTCCACACCACCGGCATCACCACACCCTTGGTCCAGGCCGCATGCTGGCCTGAGAAGGTGGTCGTCGCCAACACTTCGACCGAGGGGTCCATGTGCATGTAATACTGCTCGGAGGTGTAGGGGAACGAGGCGGGAATCCCCTGCATGATCGGATCTTCGGGCTTGGTCACATCCACCGTGTAATCGATGATGTTGCCCGGGTGCGCCACCCACTGGCCGCCGACCATGAACTGGTAGTCGACCGCATCGCGGAAGGCGTCGCTCATCCCGCCATGGTGCCCGGCGAGCCCGACGCCGCCTTCGACCGCCTTGACGAGGTTGGCGAGCGGCTCCTTGTCGATCTTGCTCATGGTGTAGATCGGGATGATCAGGCTGAGCTCGTGGATCGCCGGATCGGCGAACACCTGGAGATCGGTTTCGACTCGCACCGAGTAGCCGTCTTCGTGCAGCCAGCGCCGATAGATGGCGGCGCATTCCTCGGGGTCGTGCCCGCTCCACCCACCCCAGACGATCAAGGCACTCCGCATAGTCGACTCCTGAAAAACAGAGGGGAAGCTGCTGACTTCCCGGGTTCGATCACGTGGCAAATCGGTGACCGAAAGCGCGCGGAGAGTATCCGAACCGGCCATCCATGGAAGCCCAAAAGCGTCGTCCGACGCCCTTCCGCTGTCGCAGTTTCTATAGTTAACTCTGGGTTCCACTGGGGTTGCGGATGACGGCCAGCGGCATGCCTGATGCTTGTTACACCGGCGTTGCAATGCAGTGCGAGAAGGGTTCGGACCAACCGGATGCCACGTTAAAGGGACAGAGATATGAAGAAGCTGTTGTTCGGCGCCGCGGCGCTGGCGCTATCGGCCGGATTGACCGGCGCCGCGCAAGCCGAGTTCTCGCTCAAGATCCTCCACATCAATGATTTCCACTCGCGTTTCGAATCCATCACCGGCACCGACTCGACCTGTAATGCCGAAGGCGAACAGAAGGGCGAGTGCTTCGGCGGCATCGCGCGCCTGAAGACTGCCATCGACGCCGAGCGCGCCAAGGCCACGGCGGCAGGCGAGAATAGTGTGCTGTTCTCGGCCGGCGACGAATTCCAGGGCTCGCTGTTCTACACCCGGTACAAATCCGAGATCGTCGCAAACTTCATGAACGACATGGGTTTCGACGTGGTCGGCACCGGCAATCACGAGTTCGACGACGGCCCGCTCGAGTTTGCCAAGTTCATCGCCGCGGCCAAGTTCCCGATCATCGGCGGCAACTTCGACACCACCAAAGATCCTGACCTCAAGGGCCTGCCCAAGGGCGTGATCGTCCTCAACATCGCCGGCGAGAAGATCGGCGTCATCGGCGCCACGACCGAGGATACTCCCGATATCGCTTCGCCGGGGCCGAACGTCGCGTTCGAGAGCGTCACCGAATATGTGAAGGGCGCTGTCGGCGCGCTGGAAGGCGCCGGGATCAACAAGATCATCGTCGTCAGCCATATCGGTTACAATGTCGATCAGGAACTCGCCAAGGCCGTTTCAGGTATCGACGTGATCGTCGGCGGCCATTCGCACACCTTCCTCGGCACCGGCGAGGGCGAGGCCGGCCCCTACCCCACCCTGGTCAAGAACCCGGACGGCGTCGATGTGCCGATCGTCCAGGCAGGCCAGTACGGCAAGGTGCTGGGCGACCTGAAGGTTACCTGGGACGATGCCGGCAAAGTCATCTCCGCCGCGGGCGCGCCGATCCTCCTCGATGCGTCGGTGACGCCCGACCAGGGCTTCCTCGACCGCGTCGCCGAACTGGGCAAGCCCCTCGAGGCGCTGAAGGCCGAAGTCATCGGCAATGCCACCGAGGCGATCCAGGGCGACCGCAACGTCTGCCGCGTCATGGAATGCTCGATGGGCAACCTGGTCGCCGACGCACAGCTCGACCGCGTCGCCGACCAGGGCATAACCATTTCGATCGCCAACTCGGGTGGCCTTCGCGCCTCGATCGATGCCGGTTCGATCACCATGGGCGAAGTGCTGACTGTGCTGCCCTTCTCTAACACCCTTGCCACCTTCCAGCTTACCGGTGCCGATCTCGTCGCCTCGCTGGAAAACGGCGTCAGCCAGATCGAGGAAATCGCCGGCCGCTTCCCGCAGGTCGCCGGGCTCAAATACACCTTCGACAAGTCCAAGCCCGCCGGCTCGCGCATCTCCGATGTGCTGGTCAAGGACGGCGACAACTGGGTGCCGATCGATCCCGCCACGACCTATGGCCTCGTCACCAATAACTATGTCCGCGGTGGCGGCGACGGCTATGAGCTGTTCGGCACCAAGGCAGTGAATGCCTACGACTTCGGCCCGCCGCTCGAAAAGGTGGTCGCTGACTACATCGCCAAGCTCGGCGGCGACTACGCCCCCTACACCGACGGCCGCATCACCGACGCCTCGCCGGCTGAGGCGCCGGCGGCCGAACCCGCACCGGCCGCTGAGCCAGCGGCTCCGGCAGCAACCGAGGCCCCGGCCGAAGCGCCGGCAGCAACTCCGGCTGCTCCTGCCGAAGCACCGGCAGCGGCACCGGCCGAGACCCCGGCAATGGAAGCCCCGGCGATGGAAGCTCCCGCGATGGAGGCCCCTGCGATGGAGGCCCCTGCCATGGCCCCTGCAACGGAAGCCCCGAAGCAGTAAGGCACAGAACGCCCAGTCGGCGATCCTCTCCCGCTTGCGGGGGAGGGGGACCGCCGGCAGGCGGTGGAGGGGGGGAGCGGCAAACACCGGCCCCCTTTTCCTTTGGCAAGTAGACGATCAGCGCGTGGGGCTCCCCCCTCCCCCGCAAGTGGGAGAGGGCACCGACTGCGCCATCGAGCGTGCTGCCCTACCGCTGGAACAACACCACCTTATCGTCGCCATAGATCGTCCGGGCGAACTCCTTGAAGCCCAGCCGCCCGGCGACGCGCATCGAGGCGAGGTTGTCGACATTGATCAGGCAGGTCATGCGGCGGCCCGGGAAGCTCGTTTCGGCCCAGCCGATCGCCGCCTGCATCGCCTCGGTGGCGTAGCCCCAGCCCTGCGCCGAGGGCATCAGCGCCCAGCCGGCTTCGAGCGTGCCCTCGAGCGGTGGCTCGATGATACGGCGCGCTTCGTGAAAGCCGGCTTCTCCCACCAGTTGGCCGGATTCCTTCTCGAAGGTTGCGAAAAAGCCGAAGCCCAGGTGCTGCCAGCCCCCTGCCCGGGTCAGGAACCGCTGCCAGCTCTGCTCCCTGGAAAACACCCTGCCGCCGATGAAATGCACCACGTCGGGGTCGGCCCACATGGCAGCGAAGGCGTCGAAATCCTGAGGTGTATAGGCGCGGAGGATCAGCCGCTCGGTTTCGATGACTGGAATGTCCATGGCGTCAGCGCGGCCGCGCCAGCTGCCGCCAGATCAACAGCACGATGACCGAGCCGACAATGGCGCCAAAAAAGCCGGCCGGTTCGCCCGACTGGTACCAGCCGATCGCCTGCCCCAGCCAGGTCGCCAGCAGCGCACCGACAATGCCCAGCACCGTGGTCAGGATGAAGCCGCGCGGCTTGGGATCACCAGGGGTGATCAGCTTGGCGATGACCCCCGTAATGAACCCGATGATAATGGCGCCCAATATGCCCATAAGCCCCTCCGATTCCTCGCGAACATAAATGGACCCGAGGCGGTTGGGTTGCAATGGGCGGGGGCTCTGTCGGGATAGGTCGGCGCGGAAGAGTCCCCCACCCCTATCCCCTCCCCGCAAGGGGGGAGGAGACCAAAACGCTGGCTTCAGTGTGAGCGTCTCCCTCCCCCTTGCGGGGAGGGGATAGGGGTGGGGGTGCGTTTCCCGCACCGGCCCATCAACCGCCTGGCTCTACGGCCCCCACGCCCGCCAGGCCTCGTCGCGCTGCTCGCCGAAGAACCGCAGCACCTCCAGCAGCATGCCGATCGGCCGCTCGCCCCAGGAGTAATCCGGCACCGGCCTGCCCCGCAGCTGGTGCAGCGCAATCTGCAGGTGCCGCCAGACGATCCGCGGCCGCAGCCCGTCGTCGATCAGCCCGGTTTCCCCATAGCCCTCGAGCATTGCCGGCACCGCCCGCAGCGGCACGCCGGCAAAGTCCCGCGATACGTCGCCCCACTCGCAACCGCCCCAATCGAGCACCGCCACATAGTCGAGGCTGTCGGCGCCAACCATCACGTTGCTCGCCTGGCTGTCGCCATGCAGGAAGCGCGCCTCGCCCGGCGCCACCGCATAGGGCGCCAGCCGATCCAGCCAGCGCGTCAGCCAGTCCGCCTCCGCCACCCCGAAATAGCCGGCCCGTGCAATCTCGGCGGGCAGCGGGCGCGGGTCGGTCTTGTCGTCCCAACTCAGCAGTTCCGTCGCTGCTGAGGGTTCTACCCCGGCATGAAGGCGCGCCAGGTCGCGCCCCAACTCACGCCATGCGGCGACAACGAGCGCCGGATCGGCCACGCTACGCTCCAGCACCCGGCCTTCGACCCGCTCATAGATGCCGTAGGCCACCGGCAGGATCGTCCGCGTCGCGTCGGACACCAGCAGCGCCGGCGTCCGCACCCCGGCCGCCCGCGCCAGCGGCACCGCGATCGCCTCGTTCAGCGCCGTGCCTTCGAACCGCTGATCGAACCGCGGCACACGCAGCACATGCCGCTCGCCCAGCGCATAGATGGCGTTGAAAATCCCGACCTGCGCCATCGGCGCCACCGAGCCGGCGGCAATGCCGTGCTGCGCCGCAATGGCGTACAGCATCTCGTCCGAAACAACAGGAAAGTCCGGCAGCGCCACGCTCTCGCCCCCCGCGATTGGCCCCGCCTGACGTTACACGCCGCCCGACAAAAGCAAAGGGAGCCACGCCCCACGGCGCAGCTCCCGATAAGATCTGCAGGTGCCGATCAATGCGTCGCCAATTCCTTGCGCTGCTGCTCGGACACCGTCGCCAGATCCAGCACCTTCTGCAGTTCAGCGGCGTGGCGGAAGCTCGGCTCCTGCATCTTGCCGGTCTTCACTGCCTCGGCGAAGCGCTGGTAGTTGGTCGGCACCGCCGGCGCTTCCATTTCCTCCCAGGTGCCGCTCTCGACATTGTCGCCGAGGCAGACGCGCAGGCGCGAACCGTCATGGCGGTGCTGCACTTCGACGCCACCCTTTTCGCCATAGACGCGCAGCCGCAGCTCGTTCATGTGGCCGGTGGCCCAGCGGCTGGCGTGGATCACGCCCAGTGCGCCATTGTCGAAGTCCACCGCCATGGTGAAGCTGTCATTGGCGTCGAGCTCGTACTCGCCGATCTTGTTGCCCTCGGCCTTGTCGAAGGTCTTGAGGCGCGCGAACACGTGCTCGATCTCGAGGCCCGAGCCATACGAGGCGAAATCGAGAATGTGCACGCCGATATCGCCGAGCACGCCGTTCGAGCCATGCTTCTTCGACAGGCGCCACAGCCACTGGCTTTCCGTGCGCCAGTCGCCCCAGGCCTTCGACACCAGCCAGCTCTGCAGGTAGCTCGACTCGACATGCTTGACCGCGCCGATGGCGCCCGAGAGCACGATCTCGCGGGCCTTCTGCAACTGCGCGACGTTCCGATAGGTGAGGTTGACCATGTTGATCAGCCCGGATTGTTCGGCCACGTCGACCATCTCGAACGCCTTGGTCGCGTCGGTCGCCAACGGCTTTTCGCAGAACACGTGCTTGCCGGCCTTCAACGCTGCAATCGAGGTGGCGTGGTGGATCGAATCCGGCGTGACATTGGCCACCGCATCGAACTGCCCCCAGGCGATCGCCGCATCGAGCGAGGCAAAACCGTTCGGAATGTTGTGCGTGGTGTTGAACTTCTCGAGCCGGTTCGGATCGACATCGACGCCGGCGACGACGCTGACGCCGTCGATGGCGGCAAAGTGCTTGGCGTGCTGGGCGGCCATGCCGCCGGTGCCGAGGATGAGCATGCGCATAGTGGTATTCCTTCGGGATGGGGCGCTGTTTCGCCCGTATGCGTTACGGTCGGGTCAGACCCGATATTCCTTGCGGTCGAGATCGGCGACGAGCGCCAGGTCGAGGATCTTCTGCAACTCCGCCGCGTGACGGAAATCCGGGTCGGCCTGCACGCCCGTCCGCACCGCCTCGACGAAGCGCTGGTAGTTGGTCTTGACCGGCTCGGCCTTTACCTCGCGCCAGGTGGATGTCGCGACGTCTTCGTCGGCACAGACCCGAAGCAGCGAGCCCCAGTGGCCGTGGCTCAGCTCCAGCCCGCCCTTGTTGCCGTAGACGCGCAGCCGCTGGTCGTTCGAGTGCCCCGAGGCCCAGCGCGACGAATGGATGGTGCCGATGGCGCCATTGGCGAACTCGGCCGAGATGATGAAACTGTCATTGGCATCGAGCACGTATTCGCCGATCCGGTCGCCCGGCACCTTCTGGAAGGTCTGCAGCCGGCTGTTCATCGCGACGATCGGCTGGCCGATGGCGAAGGTGGTGAAATCGAGAATGTGGATACCGATATCGCCGACCGTACCGTTCGAGCCATGGCCCTTCGACAACCGCCACAACCAGGTGCCGGCGAGGTTCGCCGCATCGTTGAAGTCGCGCAGCGCCAGCCAGTGCTGCAGGTAGCTCGCCTCGATATGCTTGACCTCGCCGATCATGCCCGAAGCGATGATCTCGCGCGCCTTGTGGAGTTCCGCGACGTTCCGGTAAGTGAGGTTCACCATGTTGATGAGGCCGGATCGTTCCGCCGCCTCGACCATTTCCATGGCGAGCCCATAGCTCGGCGCCAGCGGCTTTTCGCAGAACACATGCTTGCCGGCAGCAAGCACCTTCAGCGTCGTCGGATGGTGGATCGAATCCGGCGTGATGTTGTCGACCGCGTCGAAATCGCCCCAGGCCAATGCGTCATCGAGCGAGGAAAACCGGTTGGCGATGCCGTAGGTGTCGCAGAACGTCGCCAGGTTCTCGGGGATGGTGTCGACGGCGCCCACCATCTCGACGCCATCGATGGTCTGGAAGGCCTTGGCGTGGCTCTGGGCCATCCGGCCGGTGCCGAGAATAAGAAGTCGCATCGCTCTGTCAGGGGTTAGGGTCGAACGGGATGAGGGCCGCCGGGAGGCGGCCCCTGTTCTCAGGTCACTTCGGGTGATGCGTCAGCTTGGCGCCGCGCTCGACGATGTGTTCGATCGCCTTGTCCACCGGAGTGTTCGGCGCCTTGAGCAGATGTGCGTGATTGTCGGGGTTGTAGGCCCAGTTCACCGCGTTGCGCAGCACCTTGCCGACATTGGCGTCGTGATAGGTCGGGTAGGTTTCGTGGCCCGGGCGGAAATAGAAAATGTTGCCGGCGCCGCGGCGATAGGTGAGGCCCGAACGGAACACTTCGCCGCCCTGGAACCACGAGACGAACACCGTCTCGAGCGGCTCCGGCACCGAGAAGGGCTCGCCGTACATTTCTTCGTTCTCGAGCTCGAAGTAGGGGCCGAGGCCCTTGGCGATCGGATGGCCCGGGTTCACCACCCAGATGCGCTCGCGTTCGCCGGCTTCGCGCCAGTGCAGGTTGGCCGGCGTGCCCATCAGGCGCTTGAACACCTTCGAGTGGTGGCCCGAATGGAGCACGATCAGCCCCATGCCTTCCCAGACGCGCTGCACCACGCGCTCGACGATCTCGTCCTTCACTTCGCCATGCGCGGCATGGCCCCACCAGACGAGGACGTCGGTATTGGCGAGCTTCTCGACGGTCATGCCATGCTCGGCATCCTGCAGGGTCACCGTGGTCGGCACGAGGTTCTTGTCCTCGCCGATCAGCGCAGCGATCTGGCCGTGCATACCCTTGGGGTAGTTCTCGGCCACGGCCTTATTCTTCTGCTCGTGGACATTCTCACCCCAGACGGTGACGCGGATCGGCATGGCGGGTCTCCTTGGTAATCGTGGAAAGGGCCGGATAATGGCTCCGGCCCAGGCTTCGATAATTCGTTTTGGCTTTGTCGCGCTTTCGAACCGGAAAAGTCTGCAACTTTCCTGAAAACGCTCCGGTCCTCAAAGCGGTTTGATCGTCGGCGGGATTCACTGCATTGCGGCCCTGCAATTGGCAAGCAAGTGCGGCGAAAATCGAACGAGGCGCAGCGAAAATCGCTGCGCCTGCGGTAATTTTGTCAGTTCTTGACCGGCTTGCCGGCCTTGTCGAAGCGGTAGACCTTGCCGGGGACCGGCGCGATCGAGATCGCGGCATCCGGCTGGTGCAGATGGGTGCCTTCCTGCCGCACGATGATCGGATCGCCACCCGCTCCGATATCGACATAGACATAACTGTCCGAGCCGAGGCTTTCGGAATGCACGACCTTGCCCTTCCAGGCGCCGTCGCGGTCGGCGATCTCGATATGCTCGGAGCGCACCCCGATGGTGTTGGCGCCGAATTTCGAGGCGATCTCGCCATTGAGGAAGTTCATCTTGGGCGAACCGATAAAGCCGGCGACGAACAGCGACTGCGGGTTCTCGTAGAGCTCGAGGGGCGTGCCCACCTGCTCCACCAGCCCATCGCGCAGCACGCAGATCCGGTCGGCGAGCGTCATCGCCTCGACCTGGTCGTGCGTCACGTAGACCATGGTCGAACTGTTCATCGCATGATGGAGCTTGGCGATCTCGAGCCGGGTGGCGACGCGCAGCGCCGCATCGAGGTTCGAAAGCGGCTCGTCGAACAGGAACACCTTAGGGTCGCGCACGATGGCGCGGCCGATGGCGACGCGCTGGCGCTGGCCGCCCGAGAGCTGCTTGGGCAGGCGCGCCAGATAGGGGGTGATCTGCAGCAGCTCGGCCGCCTTCTCCACCCGCTCCCTGATCGCTTCCTTGCTCGACTTGGCCAGTTCGAGGCCGAACGCCATGTTCTCGTACACCGTCATGTGCGGGTAGAGCGCGTAGGACTGGAACACCATGGCGATGCCGCGCTTCGATGGCGCCAGCGCGTTCACCAGCGTGCCGTCGAAGGTCATTTCGCCCGAGGTGATGTCCTCGAGCCCGGCCATCAGACGCAGCAAGGTGGATTTGCCGCAGCCCGACGGGCCGACGAAGACCATGAACTCGCCCGAGAAGATCTCGAGATCGACGCCCTTGATCACATCGACGAGGCCAAAGGACTTCTTGATGTTCTTGAGTTCGATATGCGCCATGGATTTAGCCCTTTACGCCGCCGGCGGTCAGGCCGGAAATGATCTTGCGCTGGAAGACGAGGACGAGGATGACCAGCGGTACGGTGACGATCACCGATGCCGCCATGATCGCGCCCCACGGGATTTCGTGCTGCGTGCCGCCCGAGAGCAGCGCAATGGCCACCGGCACGGTGCGCGTCGCATTGGACGAGGTGAAGGTCAGGGCGAACAGGAACTCGTTCCACGCCCCGATAAAGGCCAGCAGGCCCGTCGTCACCAGGGCCGGCCACATCAGCGGCATGAACACCCGGGTGATGATCACCCACGGTGTCGCCCCATCGACGATGGCTGCCTCTTCGATCTCGATCGGCAGGTCGCGCATGAAGGTGGTGAGCACCCACACGGTGAACGGCAGCGTGAAGATCGTGTACGAAAAGATCAGCGCCCAGGGCGTGTTGTAGATGCCGAGGAAGCGGATCACCTCGAACAGGCCGGCGAGCACCGCGATCTGCGGGAACATCGAGACCCCGAGGATGGTCATCAGGATCAGCCCCCTGCCCCGGAACCGCACCCGGCTCAGCGCGAACGACGCGGTGACCGCGAGGAACAGCGCCAAGAGCACGGTGACCGAGGCGACGAAGATCGAGTTCAGCACGTTGCGCGGGAAGTCGCCGACATTCAGCACCGCGACGTAGTTGTCGAGCGAGAACGAGGTCGGCCAGTAGCTGACCCGGAACAGGTCGGTGCCGGATTTGAAGCTGGTGAGGATGGCGTAGTAGAACGGGAACACCGCCACCACCACGATGAACAGCACCAGCGCATAGAAGGCGACGCGCTTGGTGATCGCCCAAAGGTCCATGGTCATCAGCGGTCTCCCCCGTCGAACCGAACCTTGCCCAGCCAGATATAGAGTCCGGTCATCACCGCGATCATCAGGAACAGCAGCGTCGATTGCGCCGAGCCGTAGGCGAACTTGTCGAAATCGAACAGGTTCTCGCGCGAGATCACCGACATGGTCTTGGTGGCCTTGCTGTTGGGCGTCAGCACATAGATCAGATCGAAGATGCGCATGGCGTCGAGCAGGCGGAAGATCACCGCCACCATCACCGCCGGCCGCACCAGCGGCAGCGTCACCTTGAAGAACACCTTGACCGGATGCACCCCGTCGATCTTGGCGGCCTCGTACACGTCCTTGGGCACCATCTGCAGGCCCGCAAGGATCAGCAGCGCCATGAACGGCGTGGTCTTCCAGATATCGACGATCAGCACCGCCGTCATCGCCGTGTCAGCAGTGGCGGTCCAGGCGACCTTCTGGCTGATGATGCCGAGGCTGAGGAACAGGTCGTTGATGATGCCGAACTGGTCGTTCAGCATCCAGCTCCACATCTTGGCCGAAACGATGGTGGGGATCGCCCACGGGATCAGGATGGCGGCGCGCACGATGCCGCGCCCCTTGAATTCGGCGTTGAGCACCAGCGCCACGATCATGCCGATGACGGTTTCGAGCGTCACCGAAATCACCGCGAAGCGCAGTGTATTGCCCACCGCATTCCACCAGGCCGGATCGACCAGCAGCCCGGAGAACACGGTGCGTCCGCTCTTCAGGGTGGTCCAGCTCAGGTAATTCTTGAAGCCGACGAAATCGCCGCCATAGAGGTCGTTCAGCGAGGTGTTGGTCAGCGAAAAATAGATCGTTCGGAGCAGCGGCCAGCCGGCGACGATGGCCAGCGCCACCAGCATCGGCACCAGGAACCACATGGCCGCCGCAACGCGCGACTTCATCAGCTCGGACTTGATCTGTGGCTGCGTGCGAACGACGGTACCTGCTGTAGCTTCAGCGGTCATCGGCTCCCCCTGCTGCAGAGATAGAAGGCACGGGCAGCCTGCGCCGCCCGTGCCGGAAAGTCGAGGCGGGCCTTACCAGGCGTCGCCCTTGAGTTCGGTCAGCTTGGCTTCGAGAAGTTCGAGGTTCTCGGCGCCGGTGCCGTTGCCCGACAGGGTGTCATGCACGGCCGACCAGAACAGCGAGGAAACCTCGTTGTACTTGAGGCCGGTCGGGCCCGACGGACGCGGCACGGCGTTGAGGAACACGTCCTTCCACAGCGGGATGATCGGCGCCTTGGCGGCCACATCCGGATCGTCATAGGTGGCGACGAGCGTCGGCAGGTTGGTCTGCTCGATGGCACGCAGCTTCTGCTCCTCGGGCGAGGAGAGGAACTTCACGAGGCGGATCGCCGCGTCCTGGTCCGGCGAGTACTTCGACACCGCCAGGTTCCAGCCGCCCAGCGTTGCCGCCGGAGCATCGCCCTCGGCGCCGACCGGCAGGGTCGTCACGTCGAACTTGTCCTTCACCGCCGAGTCGGCGCCGTTGCCGAGGCCGTAGGCATACGGCCAGTTGCGCATGAACACCGCATTGCCGAGCTGCCAGACGCCACGGCTTTCTTCTTCGCCATAGGCGAGGACACCCTCCGGCGAGATCGTGCCGACCCAGCCCTTGGCGCGGTCGATGGCCGCAGCGGCCTTCTCGTTGTTGATCGAGATCGTGCCATCGGGCTCGACGATCTGGCCGCCACCCGACGACTTCACCCACTCGAGCGCATCGCAGGTCAGGCCTTCATAGGCATTGCCCTGCCACACGAAGCCCCACATGTCCTTGTTCCCGGCAGCGCGTTCGCCGTCCTGGATTTCCTTGGCGGTCGCCGCCAGTTCGTCCCAGGTCTTGGGCACGGACTTGCCGTACTTCTCGAGCAGGTCCTTGCGGTAGTAGAGCGCCGGAGCGTCGGTGAACGAGGGGAGCGCCACGAGCTTGCCGTTGGCGGTCTGCGACTCGACGATCGCCGGGAAATACCCGCCGATGATGTCCTTGGTCGCCTCGGTCAGGTCGGTGAGGTGATCGGCGAGCTGCGGGGCCCAGATCACGTCGGTGGTGTAGACGTCGATGTCGGTGTTGCCGGCCGCCAGCCACAGCTTGTACTGGCCAAACTGGTCGGAGGTCGACGACGGCATCGGCACGATCGTCACCTTGTCTTCCGGGTTGGCCGCCATATAGCGCTCAACCTGGCCCTGCAGGAACTGCAGGCCGGTGCCGGTGTCGCCGAGCACGATCTGCAGGTCGGCGGCCTGAACCGTCGCGACAGCCGACACGCTCATCAGCAGACCGAGCATCAAGGACTTCATTTTCATTATTCTTCCTCCCAAAGGACAGACATGACCGGGAGGCAGCCAAACGCGACCGGCGCCTTTCGGCGTTGGTCCGCAGTCAGTTCCTCCCACCAAAACGCCAGGACCGAGGGCTATCCGCCCCGCAAAAGTCATCCAAAGCGCTTTGAGTAGAAAGTAGCCAGAGCGGTCAAATGCTGTCAAGCAAGATTCGCCACCCATTCCTTAACGCCGCCACCGACGCGACAAATAATCATTCAATATCAATTCATTAAGTGATGTCATCCGTTAACGCCCGAAAACGCCCCCCTTCGGCTTTGAGGTACGAACGTCAGAAATGTTAGTGCCGCGTCGCCGCTCGTGTGCCCCTTGCGTTTGCTTTCCAAATCGCTTTGAATGCGGCACTTGGTGAGGAGGGCGTCCGGCTGTAGGCTCCGCGTCGGGGCTTGGTTCGCGAGTGGAACACCACCGCGCGCCGTTGACGGGCGCAGGCGAATTTGGTGATGAAACTCAAAGACTTGGCCGCGGAGCTGGGGCTGTCGCAGACGACGGTCAGTCGTGCCCTGAACGGCTTTCCGGAGGTCAACGAGGCGACCCGCCAACGCGTCAGCGAGGCGGCACGCCGGCTCGGCTATCGCGCCAATGTCAGTGCCCGCCGCCTGGCCACCGGGCGTTCCGGCGCCATCGGCGTAACCCTGCCCTTGCAGCGCTCGCTGCATTTCGGCCCGCACACCGCCGAGTTCCTCTCCGGCATTTCCGAACGCATGGCGCAGCACGACATCGATATCGTGGTGACCCCGATCGATGCCGACGATGAAGTGCCGGTGTTCCGCCGGCTGGTTGCCAGCAAGCGCGTCGATGCGCTGGTGCTCTCGGCCCCGACGCCCAATGACGAACGCATCGCGGCGCTGACCGAACTGGGCATGCCGTTCCTGCTGCACGGGCGCGCCGACAACGTCAAGATTCCGCATGCCTGGCTCGACATCGATAACGAGGGGGCCTTCCGCCGCGCCACCAGCCACCTGCTAGACCTCGGCCATACCCGCATCGCCATGATCAACGGCCCCGAGGACCAGACTTTCGCCATCCACCGCGCCCGCGGTTTCCGCAGCGCCATGGAAGCCCGCGGCCTCTCCCCCGATCCGCAACTGATCGGTGGCGGCCGCTTCACCGACGAAAACGGCTTCCGCCTGGCGCAGGCCTTCCTCGAGCGGCGCCCCCGGCCCACCGCTTTCCTCGCCGGCTCGATGATGACGGCGCTCGGGGTGTTCCGCGCCATCCGCCTCGCCGGGCTGGAACTGGGCAAGGACGTGTCGATGATCGCCCACGACGACGTCTTCCCCTACCTCAACGCAGACAACATGGTCCCCTCCATGTCGACCACCCGCTCCTCGATCCGCGCGGCCGGCGCCCGCATTGCCGAGTTGCTGCTGCAGATGCAGGACGGCAAGCCGCCCGGCTCGATCCACGAACTGTGGCCGGTGGAGCTGGTGCTGCGCGAGTCGACGGGGCCGGCGCCGAGGTAGGAGTGGTGTCGAAGGTGACACTTACCTGTGGCCAACCCACCGCAACCTCATCAAACTCGGTGTCATCCCTGCGAAAGCAGGGACCCATTTCACCGCCCGCACCAGCCGGGAGTTGGATCCCAGCTTTCGCTGGGATGACGCCGGTGATGGGCGGCATTTTCGGGGTAGCATGGGCTGCGCTGGCGCCGCTGCGGCGATGCCCGATGCACCAAAGACCCCCTCACCCCGACGGCATCAGCCCCATCCGCGGATTGTCCACCTGCCAGGCGATCACCGTGGCGCTGTCCCTGCCGCCCTGCTGGTGCACCTCCCCCAGCATCGTCGAGATCGCCTCCGATATGCCGGCTGGCGACAGGAGCTCGCGGCTGACCCGGGCCGGATCCTCGAACACCCGGTCGCCAGCCTCCAGTAACCCATCCGTTACCAGCGCGATGGTGTTGATTCCCTTGCGCAATTGTCGGATGCCGGTCGAAAAGCACGGCACGTCCAGCGCGAGGCTGCTCCGCTCGCCGATCCACTCGAAATAGTTGCGCACCGTGAGGGTGAACTGCCCGAGCTGCTGCAACTCGGGGTGCAACAGGTAGAGCTGGTTGTCGCCGATCGACAGCCACATCAGGAAGCCGCCCTGCTGGTAGGAGACGAGACACGCCGTCTCGCCGCGCACCCGCGCCAGTTGCGGCGCTGCATCGAACAACAGCCGCGTCACTGCTGCCTGCACCTCCACATGCGACGGCTGCGGCCGCTCGATCAGCGCCAGCAACTCCGGCCTCCCCGTCTCGAACAACTCGAGCACCGCATCGGCGCTCTCCGAGCTGGCATGCGCATCGAGGATGACGGCGAAGACCCAGTCTTCACCGGCCCACACCAAGGCCGCATCCTCGTTCTTCTTCGCCCCCATCGCGGCGTTACCGCCGCAAAGCCCGATGGCGACCCGACCATACGTATGGATGCGCGGCCCATCGAGGCACGGCTCGACACTGCCGCTCCAGACGAACTCTTGCATCGACGCCTCCTGCCCGCTCAGTTCTCCATAGGTAATACCCTACCGCCCGCATTTCGCATCGAGCTTCGGTGCCAGCCATTCCAGCGCCTGAAGGATCAGGTCGCGGAAAGGTTGGCCAACTAGGCTGAAGGCGATGCTGGTTGCTTGCCGCAGTCGGTGCGACGTGCGCCCCTTCGCCCTCTGGGGAGAGGGGGCGGTGTGGCACCGTCAGCGCAAGGGGCCCATCCGCACGGGGGAGAGGCCGCCGACTGTTAGCCTTGGCGCGCCCTACCCCCGCCGCTCGCCCAGCAGGCCATCCAGGAGCCACTGCCCCGCCGGCCCCGGCGGATTGCTGCGCGACCACAGCGCGTCGACCGGCAGCAGCCGCGGCCAGCCCCGCAGCGTAAGCTCCACCAGCGTGTCGCCGGCATACTGGCGAACCAGCCAGTCGGGCAGTTCGGCCCACCCGAACCCCTGCTGTGTCAGTTCCAGCAGCATCAGGTAGCTCGGCGCCGACCAGGCGAGCCCGAGCGGCCGGACGCCGCCCCCGACATAGCCTTTGAGGTAGATCTGCCGCGTCGCCGCCAGTTGCTCAGGGCTCGGGCTGGCGTCGACGGCGAGCGGATGCCCGCGCGCCACGAACACCCCCATGCGGGTCGGCTCGGCCAGCCGGGCCGAGGCGATGCCGCTTGGATAGCCTGGTTCCGCCGCCGTCACCGCCAGGTGCGCACGCCCCGACTGCAAGAGGTCGATGACGTCAGGCCCTTCGGCGATCAGGCATTCGAGTTCGATATCGCGATAGCGCCGCTCGAACTCCTGCATCAACTCGAGATGGTCGCTCTGCCCATAGGTGTCGGAGAGGACCACCGTCAGCCGCGGCTCCACCTTGTCGGAAAGGCGCACGCTCAACGCCTCGAGCCGCTCACTGGCCGCCAGGATGTCCTGCACATGCGCAAGGACCCGCCGCCCGGCCGGCGTCAACACCGGCAACCGGCTGCTGCGGTCGAACAGCGTCAGGTCGAGATCGGCTTCGAGATTGGCGATCGCCGTGCTGATGGTCGACTGGCTCTTGTTGAGCTGTCGCGCCGCTGCCGAGAACGAACCCAGCGCCGCCGCGCTGGCGAAGGCTTCCATGGCTTCCGGAGAATACTGCATCTATCGATTTTCTCGATGTTATCCATCTTGGTATAACTGAAAAATCGATGATAGGTCGAGGGCGAAATCGAACAGCTGAAGTGTGAGAACACCATGCAACTCCAGAACCGCTCCTTTTTCGAACGCATCGGCCATGCAGTCGGCTTCGAGGTCATCGCGCTCGTTATCTGCACGCCGATCGCTGCCTGGCTGCTCGACCGGCCGCTCGGCCATGTCGGCCTGCTTGCCATCCTGCTCTCGACCACCGCGATGGGCTGGAACGTCGTCTACAACATGATCTTCGACCGGCTATGGCCCGTGGCGCGGGTGCCGCGCACCCTTGCCGTCCGGGCGCTGCATGCGCTTGGCTTCGAGGGCGGGCTGGTGCTGGTCGGCGTGCCGCTGGCGGCCTGGCTGCTCGACATCTCGCTGGTCGAGGCCTTCGTGCTGGATATCGGCTTCTTCCTGTTCTTCCTGCCTTACGCGTTTGCGTACAACTGGGCCTATGACGGGCTCAGGCCGTTGTGGCTTGGGCGGAAGGTGGCGGGGGTTTAGGACGAGGGCTCGAAACCCCGCGCCGACCCTCTTCGAAGGAGAATGGGGGGCACTCCCGTCTCCTCCTCATCCGGCGGTCATCCCAGCGAAAGCTGGGACCCAACTATCGGTCGGCGCGGGCGGTGAGATGGGTCACAGCTTTCGCTGGGATGACACCGAGTGGGGGGAGCGCGTTGTGCCCTCCAGCACCCCCTGGAGGGCACCGAACCTCCCCCCTCAAACCGCCTTCAACAACCGCAAGTGGTTGTCGAAGTTCAGCTCGAACGTCGTCAGCGGCGCCGGAGAGCCGGCAAGCCCACTCAGCGCCCCCTCCCCGCTCGAGGCCAGCAGCCCGACACTGTCAGGCGCGATGCCACAGCCGTTCTCGAGTCCGAGGCTCGCCACCACCGTGGCCGTATCGGGGTCGATGGCGAGGATGGTGTTGCCTTCCGGCGAGGAGACGCCGATCAGCCCGCCATCGGCGGAAGCGGCGACCGAGCCGACATAGTTGCGCAAGTTCCCCAGCGTCGCTTCCGGCAGCTCGATCAGCCGGATCTCGCCGTCGCGGGTGGCGTACCCCACCAGTTGCGGGCGATCCGCCGATGGTCCGCGGAACTGGCAACCGAACCACACCCGGCTTTGGTGATCGAACGCCATGTGGCGGATCGACAGCTGATGCAACCCGCTATCAAGCCGCATCTGACCGATCAGCCCGCCGGAACGCCTCCCGATAAAGGCGATCGAAGGGTCCATGGTCTCGAGGTTGAGCTCGGTGCGCCCGTAATCGGGATGCGTCTCGATCCCGCCATTGGCGACGACGAAGGTCTCGCCGTCGGGCATCAGCAGCATCTCGTGCGGGCCGGTGCCAAAGGTGTCGAACTCGCCGATCCGCGCATACCCACCGGCAACGTCGTAAATGCCAATCACCCCCCGCGCATTGTCGAAGTCGTTCTCGGTGGCATAGAGCAGCTTGCCGTCAGGCGAGAAGGCGCCGTGGCCGAAAAAGTGCCTGCCCTCGACGCTGGTCAGGGTCTGCGGTTGGCTGGCGCCACTGGGGTCGAAGATTACCGCGAAGGTGCCGGGCTGGCGGGCGAACACCACGCCCTGCCCCGTCGGCGAAAAGGTGATGTCGTGCCCGCGCTCGGGCAACGCGATGGTCGAGATCACCCTGCCCCGTTCGCTCACCAGCGCTGCGGCAAAGCCGCCTTCACGCTTCTGGATCGAGGAGGCGAACACCAGTTCGGCCCGCTCGAGCGCCTCGGCGCGATGCGGCAGCAGCGCCGCGGCGAACCCCGCCCCCGCTGCCCTGAGGAATGCCCGGCGCTGCCACATGCTCAGTCTCCGTCGAGCGACGAGAAGCCGACCGACAGGCCGAGCGCCGCCGCGAGGTTTTCGCCGAGGATGGTGTCGAGCGACTGGGTGACGATCACCAGGTAGTCGAGCGCCTTCTTCTGCTTGGGGTCCTGAAGTGCCTGCTCCACCGGCTCGGTCACCACCTTGCCGGCGCGCTCGGCATTGCCGAACTCGAACGTGGCGCTGTTGGAAACCCAGAGGTTTTCGGCCGTCGTAGCCTCGGCGATGCGCGATTTCTCGAGCAGCGCGCGGAGCCCCTCGAAATTGGCGTTGATCGAGGGCACTGTCATCCCCGAGCGCCAGAACAGAGCCGATTTCGGTTTCGGCGCCGCCCCGTCGCGGCCGAGGAACGGCAGCAGCCGCTGGTCGCGGATCGCCTCGGTGCCATGCGCCAGGAGCCCGGTCAGCGCCTCGGCCACCTCCCGGAAGCTGCGATAGTCCGGGTCACTCTCGGAGGGCTCGAGCAGCCGTTTCGAAATGCCCGCGGGGTCGTTCCACTCGGCCGAAAGCGTCGCCGCGGTATCGGCCTGCAGCGTCGCGATGGCGCGCGAGTAATGGCAGCGGAATGCGCCGGCGGCAGTGGTCAGCTGCTCGGCGTCGGTGCCGAACAGCAGGAATTCGAGCGCTCCCAATCCCTGCATGGCGACGCTCTTGCCGCCGAGCTTTGTCGGGTCGGTGGCATCGAGGTCGGCATCCGCCAGGACGCCCTGCACCTGCCTGAGCGCGATCCCCTTGCGGTCGGGCCAGAACAGCACCTTGTCGTAGCGGTTCTCGGTCATCAGCGGCCCGAGGCGATAGAGCTCGACCCGCGACCAGGCGGTGACCGCCGACTTGAAGGCGTCGCGCGCCGCATCGAGGTTCACTTCTGAGGGAGCGTCGCAGAGCTCGGCAACGCCCTGCTGGAGCGCCGTGGTCTCGACGGCATACTGCGCGAAACCGGGCCGGATCGCCTCGTTGATCGCCAGCGACACCACGTCCTTCGCGGTCAGCTTCTGCTCCTCGGCGATCGACGGCGCCGCCATCAGCGTGAAGAGGACGGCAAGCAACAGGCGCATCACAGCGACTCCAGAAAAGCGATCAGATCATCGCGCTGAGATTTCGGCAGGTTTGCGAACGCATCGCGCGATTTCTGCGCCTCGCCGCCATGCCAGAGGATGGCCTCGGTGAGGTTGCGCGCCCGCCCGTCATGCAAAAACTCGGTGTGGCCCGACACCGTCTCGGTGAGGCCGATCCCCCACAGCGGCGGGGTCTTCCATTCGTAGCCGTCGGCGTCGCCCTCGGGGCGATTATCGGCAAGACCCTCGCCCATGTCGTGCAGCAGCAGGTCCGTATAGGGCCAGATCAGCTGGAACTTGTGCGCTTCGATCGGCGCCCGCCGCGAGGTCACATATTTCGGCGTGTGGCACGAGGTGCAGTTGGCTTCGTAGAACGCCTGCTTGCCTCTCAAGACCTGAGGATCACTGACGTTTCTGCGTTGCGGCACCCCCAGGTTCTGCGAATAGAAGGTGACGAGGTCGAGCACCGGATCGGGGGCCTCGGAGGGGCCCAGCCGTTCCTGCTCGCCGGTCGGCGCGGCACGGCACGCGGCCTCTGCCGCAGTGCAATCGCCATGCGGCTTCATCACCAGCGGCGTCGAGATGCCGATATCGCCGGCAAAGGCATCCGCCGACTGCGCCCGAATGGAAGCGGCGCCGGCCTTCCAACCGAAGCGGCCGAGTTCGCGCTGCCCGCTCACGGGGTCGAGCACCATGTTGGGGCGGCCGGAAATGCCGTCGCCGTCGCGATCCTCGGGGTCGGCTTTGGCAAGGATGTCCTCGCGCGGCACCTGCTCGAGTAACCCGAGGCCGATCATCGGCGGCGCGATGCGCGGGCTCAGCAGCACGTCGTCGGCCATCGGGCCATAGGCGAGGTCGGAGACCGAGTAGCTCGGCCGGCGCAGCGTCACCACCGTGCCGTCCCCCAGCGTCACCGGGTCATCGGTGTAGCTCACCACCATCTTGCCCTCGGGTTTGATGCCCTGGATGGCGAAATCCTGCAGCTGACCCCCATAGGTCGGCTCGTCGATCACCTTGTCGCCCCGAGCCAGCGCCGCGCGGTCCGCCGCGTTACGCGGCGGGATCGACAGCCGCAGGAACATCGAAACGGCGTCGTCGCCATTGCCGGAGGGCGTATGGCCGCGCCCGTCCTTCAGGTGGCAGTTCTGGCAACCGCGCGCGTTGAACAGCGGGCCGAGCCCATCCGACGCCTCGGTCGAGGCCGGCGCCGAGACCCAGAGTTTGCGGAACAGCGCATTGCCGAGCTTGAACTCCGCTTCCTGCTCGAAGCTGATATTGGCCGACGAGAACGAGAAGATGTCCTGGTTGACGCGCTTCTTCACCGTGCCGGCGCCGCCGGGCAACTGCTCGAAGTTCTCGGGGCTGGAAAAATCGCCGGTGGGCGCCGTGACCGCCTGAACCCGTTTCAGGTCCTTGGGGGTCAGATCGGAACGGGTCCCACCGTCGCTGGCAACGGCGAGACCCGCAATAAGGGTTATGACCAGGAAAACGGTCAAGCGCTTGTGCATGTCTCGCACCCTAGGCTTCCCGGCCATAAGCCGGATGAAATGCGGCGCCGCAGATTCTTTCAACCCGCGGCGCCGACAAAGTTTTGGAAAACCCGAATCTTCGCCGAGCAACGCCTTACTGGAACACCGCGTCCGGGTTGGTCAGGCTGTCGGACTGCTCGATGGTCACCGTGTCGCCCAACTCCAGCAGCGCCACGGCGCGCTCGATACCACGGGTCTGGGCGATCAGGCCATCGATCGCCGCCTGCACGGCCGCATTCCCTTCGGTGTTTCCCTCGGCGATCATCTGGTCATAGGCCTCGCCGCCCGTGGCGCGGTCCGCCATGGCGTGCATGGCAGTGAGCGTGGTGTCGAGCAGGCCCTTGATCTCGGTGTCGAGCGCCGGATCCCTGGCTGCGATCAGTTCCGAGATCGACGGGCCGGTAACCTCGGTGCCGTCCTGGCGGGTATAGGTGCCCAGATAAACGTTCTGGATGCCGACCGCATCGTAGAGGTGCGAGATGTGGGTGTTGTCCGAGAAGCAGTCGTGCTCCTCTTCCGGATCGTGCAGCAAGAGGCCGAGCTTCATGCGCTCGCCAGCCAGTTCGCCGAACGACAGCGAACCCATGCCGGTGAGGATGGTGGCGATCCCCTGCTCCGCCAACGCGGTGCGGGCGGCTCCGCCTTCCTGCCAGTTGGCGACCATTTCCTCGAGATCGCTGACGAGCAGGTCCGTCGCCGCGTCGAGATACTGGCCCCGCCGCTTGGCGTTGGCATCGGTCGAATAATCGCTGAACGGCCGCTCGCCGGCACCCGCTTCCGTGCCGTGCAGATCCTGCCCCCAGAGCAGGAACTCGATGGCGTGGTACCCGGTCGCCACGTTCGCCTCGATGCCGCCCGCTTCCTGCAGCGTATCCTGGAGGAACGCCGGGGTGATCTCGGCCGCATCGACTTCGGTGCCGTCGATGGTGATCCTGGAATTGGCAATGATGTTGGCGGTGTAGAGCCCGTTCTCGTCGCTCTCTGTGCCATAGGAGCCATCGACATAGTCGATCAGTCCTTCATCGAGTGGCCAGGCGTTCACCTTGCCTTCCCACTCGTCGACGATGGGGTTGCCGAAGCGGAACGCCTCGGTCTGCTGATACGACGGACGCGATGCCCGCCACGCTTCGCGCGCTGCCGCCAGCGTTTCCTCGCTCGGGTTGGCGATCAGCGCATCTGTCGCCGCGTCGAGCGCCTTGGCGGTCGTCAGCGCGTCCTCGTAGCCGGCGAGCGCGATATCGGCGTAGGTCTTCAGAATGGCGTCGGCGGTCGGCTCGGCGGCATTGGCAAGCCCGGCGCCCATCGCCGCCATGCCGATCGAGAGGGCAAGCGTGCTGATCTTCATTGGGAAATCTCCTGGAGCAGGCCGGTTGGGCCCATTGCTGAGTGCGGCCTATCAAAGTGGACAGTCCGCTTCAAGAAATATCGACCCAGCTTGGAACGGCTCTAATCTGGCTTTCCTGACCCCATCTCGACTCGCCCAAGCAAAACGGGCACTGTCACAATTGTCACAATTGACTTCGGAGGGGGTCCGAACGCTGTCTCGCCTGCGCTGCCTGACTTTATCGGGGCTGTCGATTGCCCGGATTCCACTGCGGCACCTTGGGGGTGTCACGTGGCTGTCATACGGCCAAAATAGGTGAAACGCGGCTTTAGGGGCTCCTCCCGAGTCAGGACAAGAAGCCAGAAATTCCAGGGAGACTGAGAATGATCTTCAAGAATGCGCTCGTCGCTTCGGTATCGGTCGCGGCCCTCGCCGCTTCGACCTTCTCCGTTTCGGCGCAGACCGACCTTACGGCGCTCTACGAAGCCGCCAAGGCCGAGGGCCAGCTGACCACCATCGCCCTGCCGCACGACTGGTGCGGCTATGGCGCCGTGATCGAAGGCTTCAAGGCCAAGTATCCGGGCATCACCATCAACGAACTGAACCCCGATGCCGGCTCGGCCGACGAAATCGAGGCGATCAAGGCCAACAAGGGCAATACCGGCCCGCAGGCGCCCGACGTGATCGACGTCGGCCTGAGCTTCGGCCCGTCGGCCAAGGCCGAAGGCCTGATCCAGCCGTACAAGGTCTCGACCTGGGACACGATCCCGGATTCGGCCAAGGACGCCGAGGGCTACTGGTACGGCGACTATTACGGCGTACTGTCGTTCCTCGTGAACACCGACCTCGTCTCCAAGGTCCCGACGTCGTGGGCCGACCTCAAGGCCGCCGACTACGCCAATGCGGTAGCGCTCGCCGGCGATCCGCGCGCCGCCAACCAGGCCATCCAGGGCGTCTATGGCGCCGGCCTCTCGACCGGTGCCACCGACGCCAAGGCCGCGGCTGACGCTGGCCTCGCCTACTTCGCCGAGCTCAACAAATCCGGCAACTTCGTGCCCGTGATCGGCAAGGCCGCTTCCACTGCTCAGGGCACCACCCCGATCGTCGTGGCCTGGGATTACAACGCCCTCGCCTGGCGCGATGGTTTTGCCGGTAACCCGAAGGCCGAAGTCGTCGTGCCGTCCGACAGCGTCGTCGCCGGCGTCTACGTCCAGGCGATTTCGGCTTTCGCGCCGCATCCGAATGCCGCCAAGCTCTGGATGGAATACCTCTACTCGGATGAAGGCCAGCTCGGCTGGCTCGCCGGCTATTGCCACCCGATCCGCTTCAACGACCTCGCCGCCAACGGCAAGGTGCCGCAGGAGCTGCTCGACAAGCTGCCGCCGGCCGACGCCTATGCCAAGGCCGTGTTCCCGACTCTCGACGAGCAGGCTGCCGCCAAGGAAGTGATCACCGGCCAGTGGGACGCCGTCGTCGGCGCCAACGTCCAGTAATATGACCGATGTCAGCTCTGCGGCTGACACCTCGGCCGGCCCGGTTTCCACCGGGCCGGCCGTGCGCGTCGGTGGCAACCCGTTCCGGTTCTTCGCTCAGCTCCGCCTCGGCGACATCATCGCCATCGCGCCATTCATCATCTTCGCCCTGCTGTTCCTGTTGATCCCGACGCTCGGCCTCGTGGTCGGCGCCTTCCAGGACCCGCAAGGCAATTTCACCCTGCAGAACGTCATTGATCTGGGCACCCCGCAGATCCTCGCCTCGTTCTGGATTTCGATCCGCGTCTCGGCCGCCTCGGCCATTCTTGGCGCCGGCATCGGGCTCGTCATCGCGCTCGCCATCATTCGCGGCCGCCTGCCCTCCGCCATCCGCTCGACGGTGATGACCTTTTCCGGCGTCGCTTCGAACTTTGCCGGCATCCCGCTGGCCTTTGCCTTCCTCGCCACACTGGGCCGGCTCGGGCTGGTCACCGTGCTGCTGAAGTTCGTCGGCTTCGACCTCTACAAATCCGGCTTCAACCTCCTGAGCTTCTGGGGCCTCACCATCACTTACCTCTACTTCCAGATCCCGCTGATGATCCTCATCATCGCACCGGCGATCGACGGGTTGAAGAAGGAGTGGGGTGAAGCTGCGGCGACGCTCGGCGCTACCAACGGCCAGTTCTGGCGCTATATCGGGCTGCCGGTGCTGTGGCCGAACCTGCTCGGCACCCTGTCGCTGCTGTTCGCCAATGCCTTTGGCGCCATTGCCACCGCTTACGCCCTCACCGGCTCGTCGCTCAACATCGTGCCGATCCTGCTCTATGCGCAGATCCGCGGCGACGTGCTGCACAATCCCGGCCTCGGCGCTGCCCTGGCGCTCGGCATGATCGTCATCACCGCCTTCGCCAACGTCATCTACCTCATCATCCGCACCCGCGCCGAGAGGTGGCTCAAGTGAAATCGGGGAAGCTCTGGAGCTGGATCATCTTTGCCCTGGGCGCGGCCTATTTCCTCGTGCCGCTGCTCGCCACCTTCGAGTTCTCGCTGCGTATCCGTCGCGAGGGCTATACCTTCGACGCCTATACCTCGGTGTTCTCCGACGGGCGCTTCCAGGCCTCCTTCAGCTATTCGCTGATCGTCGGCGTCTGCGCCATCGTCGTCGGGCTGCTGATCGTCGTGCCGGCGGCCTACTACGTCAGGCTGCGCGCCCCGCACCTCAGGCCGATCATCGAGTTCGTGACGCTGCTGCCGCTGATCATTCCGGCCATCATTCTGGTGTTCGGCTATATCCGGATGTACAACACCTCGTCGCCGCTGCCGCTGCTCGGCACCAACCTCGGCACCGATATCCTGCTGACCCTCGCCTATGTGGCGCTGGCGCTGCCCTACATGTATCGGGCGGTGGATACGGGGCTGCGCACCATCGACGTGCAGACGCTGACCGAGGCCGCCAACATCCTCGGCGCCAACCAGGCAACCATCATCTTGAGGGTGATCTTTCCCAACATCATCGTCGCGGTGCTGTCGGGCGCCTTCCTGACCCTCGCCATCGTCATCGGTGAGTTCACCATCGCCAGCCTCCTCAACCGCCAGGTGTTCGGAGTCTACATGCAGAATATCGGCGCCAACCGGGCCTTCGAGCCTGCGGCGCTCGCCGTCATTTCATTCGTCATCACCTGGGGCGCCATGGGCATGATCCAGTTGCTCGCCCGCTTCGCCCCCAAAACCGCCCGTAGGGACTAGACCATGGCTACCGAATTCCTGCGCATCGAAAAGCTGGTCAAGTCTTTTGGCGGCAACCAGGTGGTGAAGGGCGTCGACCTCGCGTTCGACAAGGGCGAGTTCGTCAGCCTGCTGGGCCCCTCGGGCTGCGGCAAGACCACGATTCTCAGGATGATCGCCGGCTTCGAGCGGCCGGATTCCGGCCGCATCCTCGTCGAAGACAAGGACATTTCCGGCCTCGCCCCCAACCAGCGCAAGATCGGCATGGTGTTCCAGGCCTATGCGCTGTTCCCCAACATGAACGTCGCCGACAATATCGGCTTCGGCCTCAAGATCGCCGGGATGCCCAAGCCGCAGCGCGAAGCCCGCACCGAAGAGATGCTGAAGCTGATCGGGCTTTCCGGCTACGGCAAGCGCTACCCGTTCGAGCTCAGCGGCGGCCAGCAGCAGCGCGTAGCGCTGGCCCGCGCGCTGGCGCCCAGCCCCCGCATGCTGCTGCTCGATGAACCGCTCTCGGCGCTCGACGCCAAGATCCGCGTTTCGCTGCGCGAGCAGATCCGCCAGATCCAGCGCGAGCTCGGCATCACCACGGTGTTCGTGACCCACGACCAGGAAGAGGCGCTGTCGATCTCCGATCGCATCGTCGTGCTCAACACCGGCAATGTCGAGCAGTTCGGCCAGCCGTTCGAGATCTACAACCGGCCGCAGACCAGGTTCGTCGCGACCTTCGTCGGCACGCTCAATACGCTGAACGCCACTGTCGCCGATGCCAGCCGGAAGACCGTGACGCTCGGCGGCGCTACCGTCACCATCCCGGCCCTCCCCGCCACCGCCCGCAATGGCGAAGCGGTGGCGCTGACCATGCGGCCGGAAGCCGTGTCGCTCGCCAATGGCGCGACGCGCGACATCGTGCTCGACGGCAAGGTGGCCGAAGTCAGCTTCCTCGGCTCGGTGATCCGCCTGAAGGTCGATCTCGGCGACAACGCGGTAAACCTCGACACCTTCAACGACCAGCGCACCCCACCGCCCGCCCACGGCGCCCCGGTCCGCATCGGCATCGCCTCGAGCGATGTGCTGGTGCTGGAGCGGTAACCTGCTCCTTTCACAGCGGTTTCAGTGAGCGCCTTCAACATCGGGGGCTTCGCTAACCCCCGCAAAGTCCTTCTCCCCCTCTCCCCCATCCAGCAACACTTTGACCCGCAAGCCGATTCACCCGCGTGCCGTCCTGCTCTAAGGTGCCCCGCAAATCGCGGAGCACCCATGACCAATCCTCTCGTCACCACCGACTGGCTTGCCGATCACCTCGACGACCCCAACATCGTCCTCGTCGATGCCAGCTGGTACATGCCGGCCACTGGCCGCAAGGGCTATTCCGAGTATCTCGAAAGCCATCTGCCCGGCGCGGTGTTCTTCGGTATCGACGATATCGCCGACAAGACCACCACCCTGCCCCACATGCTGCCCACCCCCGAGGCCTTCGCCGCCGCGGTCGGCAAACTCGGCATCGCCGACACCGACACCATCGTCGTCTACGACGAAGCCGGCGTCTTTGCCGCCCCGCGCGTCTGGTGGACGTTCCGCGCCATGGGAGCAAAGGATGTGCGGGTGCTCGATGGCGGCGGCCCGAAATGGCGGGCCGAAGCTCGCCCCACCGCCGCGGGCGAGGAGCAGCCGGCGCCGCGCACCTTCGCTGCGCACTACCAGCCCGCCCTGGTGCAGGATTTCGACACCGTGCTCGAGCTCACCCACTCGAAAGCCAGGACTATCGTCGACGCCCGCCCCGGCGACCGCTTCCGCGGCGAAGCCCCCGAACCGCGCCCGGGCCTCGCCTCGGGGCACATTCCCGGCAGCTTGAGCGTGCCGGCGAGCGAGGTGACGGCCAACGGGCAGCTGAAATCGGCGGAAGAACTCCGGGCGCTGTTTGCCAAGGCCGGGGTGGATGTCACGAGGCCGATCGTCACCAGCTGCGGCTCCGGAGTGACGGCGTCGACTGTGGCGCTGGCGCTGGCCATTGCGGGGGCGAAGGATGTCGCGGTCTATGATGGCTCGTGGACCGAATGGGGTGGTCGCGCCGATTCACCGGTGGAGCGCGGGTGAAGCGGGCCAGCGCAAGTGGCCCCACCCCACCCAGCTCCGCTAAGCCCGCTGTGCGGGCAAGCTGCGCTGCCCTCCCCATCAAGGGGAGGGAGACCCGACTGTTAGCTTCGGCTCCTTCGTCTCCCTCCCCCTTGTGGGGAGGGTAGCGCAGCTAGGCGAAGCCGTAGCGGAGCTGGGTGGGGGTGGGCCCCACGCTCCAGCCCCCTACCCCCGGGAAACCCGCCAGCTCCGTACCTCGAACGGCCGGAGCCCCGCGCCCTCGCCGCGTTCCATCGGCTCCTCGAGAATATTGAGGCTCTCGCTCAGCCCCCAGCCCTCCGGCACCGTTACCGCGAAATCCCCGCGCCGCCCCGACGGCTCGTAGACGCGCAGCACCAGTCCGTTGCCATCCTCGGCCGGCTTGAATCCGGATAGCGCTGCCGGAATCCCCTCCAGCCCGATCGGCTCGTAATGCGCCGCGGCGACGCCACTGGCGACCGAAGCCAGCATCGGCTGGTTCAGGTCTTCGGCCTCCTCGCGCACCCGGCCCTCGTGCCACTCGCCGGCATGCGGATAGAGCGCATAGGTGAAGCGCTGGCCGCCCTCGTCGGCCAGGGGATCAGGGTAGAGCGGCGAGCGCACGAGGCTCAGTCCCAGCACATTGCCCTTGGCGCTGTGCCCGTACTTGGCATCGTTCAGCAGCGCCACGCCGAAGCCGGGCTCGCTCATGTCGACGAAGCGGTGCCCCGGAACCTCGAACTGCGCCTGGTCCCAGCTGGTATTGGTGTGGGTGGTGCGCTGCACCACGCCATTGGCATGCTCGAAGGTGGCGTGCGTTGCCCGCACCGCCACCGGCGTCTGGGTGCGGAGCAAACAGTGCCGGTCGTGCCAGTCGATCTCGGTGGCGATATCGAGCCGCACCCCGTTGGCTTCGAGGCTGTAGGTCTGCGCCACCGTCGAGGCGCGGAAGCGGCGGACCACCCGGATGGCGACGCGCGCCGGGGTATTCTCGACCACCTTGATGCTCTCGGGCCGGTTCAGCTCGATGCCCTTTTTGGCGTAGTCCTCCTCGATGTCCCAGGCGTCCCAGTCGCGCGGCTTGTCGGCAGGGTAGACCCAGAGCTGGTTGCCACGGCCATTGAGCGCTTCGCGCCCCGTGGCCTTGTGCACAAGGCTGGTGACCGTGCCATCGAGCCCTATTCTGGCGCGCAGATGCGCGTTCTCGAGGTGGCTCTCGCTCACCGACAGGCCGGCCAGGGGCTCGAGCGTCGCGCGGGTGAACACCTTGATGCCGAGCGGCGCCATCACGTCGGCGCTCGAAAAATGCGTGCCGTCCGACAGCGTTACCCGCACCGGCCGGCGGCTGAGCGAGGGGTTCACCACGATCACCGCGTCATCCACATCGCCGTTCGGAATGCGGTTGACGATCGCCGACATCGCCATCTGCTGGCGCGCCAGCGCCCGCCCTACCGCATCGTTCAGTTCGCGCTCGGCATCCTCATAGACCTCGGCGATCGAGGATCCCGGCAGGATGTCGTGGAACTCGTTCTTCAGCACCACCCGCCAGATATGCTCGAGGCTCTCCGGCTGCTCGCCGCCGAGCAGCGCTGCCAGCGAGGCCAGCGTTTCGGCGGTGATCAGCGCCCGCTCGGCCTGCCGGTGCGCTTTCTTGGTGGCGCTCTGCGTGGTCAGCGTCGCGCGGTGCAGCTCGAGGTAGATATCGCCCTGCCACACCGGCAGCTCGGTGTTTTTGCCGGTCTCGTGCGCCGCCGCGAAGAAATCCTCGACCCGGCTCCAGCGCGCCTTGGGCAGCACCGGGAAATCCCTCAGCTGCATTTCGCGCTCCACATATTCCGGCGTCACCCCGCCACCGCCATCGCCATAGCCCACCGCAAGCAGCGAGGTCGAATGCTGCGGCTTCTGCATGAAGTTGCGCCAGGTCTTCAGGATGCTGAGCGGGTTCACCGCGCCATTATAGCCGTGCCAGGGGTTGTTGAAGGTGTGGGTCAGCACCCGTGAGCCATCGATCCCCTCCCACCAGAACAGGTCGGCCGGGATGGTGTTGGTGTCGTTCCAGTTCACCTTGATGGTGAAGAACGAGTCGATACCGCCTTGTTTCAACAACTGCGGCAACCCGCCCGAAAAGCCGAAGCAGTCAGGCAGCCAGCATACCCGGTGCCGCACTCCGAACTTCTGCTGGAAGTAGCGCTGCCCATAGAGGATCTGCCGCGTCAGGCTCTCGCCGGTCGGCATGTTGGTGTCAGGCTCGACCCACATGCCGCCCACCGTCTCCCAGCCGCCGGCCGCCACCTTGGCCTTGATCTTCTGAAACAGCGTCGGATCGTCTTCCTCGATCTGCGCGTAGTAATGCGCCGTCGACTGGTTGAAGCGGAAGCCCGACTGCGCCAGGTACTCGTTGCTCCCTTCCATCAGCGTCACAGCGGTCGAGAAGGTGCGGCGCATCTTGCGGCGCGTCTCGACATAGGGCCAGAGCCAGGCGAGATCGATATGGGCGTGGCCGGTCAGTGCGATCTCGCCCTGCTGCGGGAAGCGCTGCTGCAGGTCGCGCAACCGGTCGATCAGCTTGAGGTCGGCCTTGATGACGCTCTGGCGTTGCTCGTCGTTGAGCGGGGCCGGATTGTCCTTGAGCGGCGGCAGCTGCCAGATCTTCTGCTGGCCTCGCTGGCCGGCAAAGCGCGAGACATAGTCCTCGGTGCCCGACGGCCACTCGAGTGCATAGAAGGCTTCCTCGGCCGCCGCGACGAGGTGCGGCACCACCTCGTGCTCTCCCAGTTCCGTTGCCGCCTCGTGCACCTGCGTCAGCCGCAGCCGCAGCGCGTCCACTGCGCCATCGAGCCAGTAGAGCCGCGCGTCGTTGAGATGCGGTTTCCGCACCGGTTCGCCGAACGGCAGCCGCGCCACCGCTTCCGCCTCGATGCGGAAATCGTGCGCCCTGACCGGAAATTCCTTGTGGTAGGGGTCGTTGCCGAAACCGACATTGTCGTCGGCATAGATCAGCGTCGCCAGCGCTTCGCCGCCCAGATCGAGGAACAGCCGGGTCTCGGCGATCGGCCAGTTCGTCGGTACCGAAACGCCGGCGGCAAAGCTCTGCACCCCATCGCGGCTCGGCCACGGCGCGCCGATTTCGATCGGCTTGCCGTTCAGCGTCCAGCCGCCGACCGGCACGGTCTCGCGCTCCCGCCACCAGGTGAGCTCATCCAGCCGCACCCTGATCCGGTCCAGCCGCTGCCCAATGGAGAGAGCCATGCAAAACATCCTCGTTGCAACGTTACAAATGCGCGGCGGACAAAACCATACCTGGTCGCGGGTCGCTAGGCGGAACGACGGAAAAGTTGGCGGCATCCAACAGCATTGAGCGGCCGGATGCCCAACCGAGTGAGGCTTGCAGGGCCCAGCGGACAACCGAACCTTCCGCGCCCCCTTGGCGAAGGACAAAGCAGTTCCTGGACCAGCGCAACCAGGTCCCTGGTTGTCACAAAGGGGAGGCGCACCAAGCCCTTCCGTCCAGGCTGCCGGCCTTAGATCAATGCCCCTCGAACGGGATCAGCGCCTCGACCCTGACGCCGGTCGCGCGCAGCTTGTCCGCTCCGCCCAGGTCGAACAGGTCGATGACGAACCCCGAATGCGACACCTCAGCCCCGGTGCGCCGCAGCAGCGACACCGCCGCCACAGCCGTGCCGCCGGTGGCGATCAGGTCGTCGACCAGCAGCACCTTGTCACCCGGCCCGATTACATCGGCATGGATCTCGATGGTATCGACGCCGTACTCGAGCGCATAGTTCTGCCCGATGGTCTCCCCCGGCAGCTTGCCTTTCTTGCGCACCGGGATGAACCCGACGCCGAGGGCAATCGCCACCCCTGCCCCGAAGATGAAGCCACGCGCCTCGATGCCAGCCACATGGGTGATGCCGAGGCCGCGATGCAGTTCGGCCAGCCGATCGACGCTCTCGCGGAATCCGGCGGGGTCCTCGATCAGCGTGGTGATGTCACGGAACAGGATGCCCTTCTTGGGATAGTCGGGGATCGAGCGGACGAGCGATTTCAGATCAAGCATCGGTGCTGTGAATGGTGAGTGGTGAATTGTGAATGGTGGGCAGCGAGCAATGTGAAGTGAACCTGGCGTCGGGGCACCGTTGCCGGCAACCCCATTCACCATTCACCACTCACCTATCTCTTCGTGGCGTCGACGATCTTGCGCGCCAGTTGGCCGGCCTTGTACGCGGTGTTCAGCGTTGCATCCTTGGCAGCGGCCTTCACCTTTGGCGTCAACAGCAGCGGCGCAGCGGCAATCCCCGCGCGGACGACCGGATGGGCGACCACGGTCCTGGCCAGGGCTGCCGCCGTAAGGGCGCCGCGGATGATCGACATGTGGGCCTCCGGGATACTTCGCCTGAGAATATCAACCATGCAGCCAAGGATCGCAAGTACTGCGGCCACCTAGATCACATCACGGATGAGTTGAACCACCAAGATCACCCCACCTACGATGTCATCCCAGCGAAAGCTGGGACCCATTTTCCAGCTCGCACCGGAGGAGAGTTGGGTCCCAGCTTTCGCTGGGATGACAGCCGGTGGGTGGGGAAACCGTCGCGCCCAACCGGTTTCTCCGGCGCGGTCCAATCGCGAAAGGCCCTGACGACAAAGGGCCCCGAGAGGCCCTTCGCGTATTCATTTGCAGCAGCAGCTTGGGGCTCGCTCGAGCCTAATGCTCGACGCGCGACCAGAGCTTGCGCTTGACCAGGTACATCAGGCCCGCGAACACCAAGAGGAACGCGATCACCTGGAAGCCGGCTTCCTTGCGGGCCACGAGGTGGGGCTCGGCCATCCACATCATGAATGCAGCGACGTCACGCGAGTACTGGTCGACGGTCAGCGGCACGCTGCCTGTCTCGCCTTCCTCGTAAGTGATGAGGCCATCGCTGAGCGGCGGCGCCATGCCGAGCGCGTGGCCCGGGAAGTAGGTGTTGTAGTGCTTGCCTTCCGGCACCTCGGCGCCATGCGGCGGCGGATCGACATAGCCATTGAGCAGCGCGTGGATGTAATCCGGGCCACCTTCCGAATAGGCGGTGAAGTAGTTGAGGATCCACCACGGGAACGGCTGCGTCGTGCCACGGGCCTTGGCCAGCACCGAGAAATCCGGCGGCACTGCGCCCCCATTGGCGTCACGGGCATCCTGGTCGGTGTCGAACGGCGACGGCCAGCGGTCGGCCGCGATACCCGGGCGCTTGCCACCCTCGGCCTCGGCATCGGTGATCTCGTACTCGGCGGCGAGCGCCTTCACCTGGCCCTCGGTGAACTCGGGCCCGCCCGGCTCGCCGAGGTTGCGGAACGCCATCAGCCGCGCCGAGTGGCAGCTCGAGCAGACTTCCTTGAACACCTGGAAGCCGCGCTGCAGCTGGTTGCGATCATAGGTGCCGAAGGGGCCGGCAAAGCTCCACGGCTCCTTCTTGATCTCGGGGGTGGCGTGTCCCTCCTGCGCCGCGGCCGGAGCCACGGCGAAGAGGATGCTCACCAGCAGGGCGCCGATAATGGATTTGGTCTTGATCATTGCCGTTGAGCCCCGGGTCAGTGCGACGTCGACGCAGCGGCAGGCTGAGCGGCCGCCGGCGCCTTGTGCTTGGCCAAAACGGACTCCGTGATCGACGTCGGCAGGGGCCGCGGCGTCTCAAAGCGTCCGAGCAGCGGAAGCACGATGATGAAGTAGATGAAGTAGTAGGCGGTGGCGATCTTGGAGAGCAGCACGTAGATGCCCTCGGCCGGTGCCGAGCCGAGCCACGTCAGGAACACGAAGTTCGCAACGAACAGCCAGTAGAACCACTTGAAGATCGGGCGGAAGGTGCCCGAGCGAACCTTGCTGGTATCCAGCCACGGCACGAAGAACAGCACGAGGATGGCGCCGGCGAAGAAGATCACGCCGCCGAGCTTCGAATCGATGAACAGGATGTTGAAGTCGATGGCGCGCAGGATCGCGTAGAACGGCAGGAAGTACCATTCGGGCACGATGTGGGCCGGCGTCACCTGGCTGTTGGCCATGATGTAGTTGTCGGGGTGCCCCAGGATATCGGGCGCAAAGAACACGAACCAGGCGAACGGGATGCAGAACACGATGATCGCGAACAGGTCTTTCATCGTGTAATAGGGGTGGAACGGCACCGTCTCGCGGCTGTTCTTCACCTCGACGCCGATCGGGTTGTTGTTGCCCGGCACGTGCAGCGCCCAGATGTGGAGCGCCACCACCGCCGCGATGATGAACGGCAACAGGTAGTGCAGCGAGAAGAAGCGGTTGAGCGTTGCGTTGTCGACGGCGAAACCGCCGCGCAGCAGCTCGAGGATCGGAGTGCCGAGCACCGGAATGGCGCCCAGGATATTGGTGATCACGGTGGCGGCCCAGAAGCTCATCTGACCCCACGGCAGCACGTAGCCCATGAAGGCAGTGGTCACCATCAAGACGAACAGCAGCACGCCGAGGATCCACAGAATCTCGCGCGGCGCCTTGTACGAGCCGAAATACAGCCCGCGGAACATGTGGATATAGACCGCCGCAAAGAACATCGAGGCGCCCGTGGCATGCACGGCCTGGATGATGCGGCCGCCGTTCACGTCGCGGCGGATATGCTCCACCGAGTCGAAGGCGAGGCTGACATGCGGGGTATAGTGCATCGCGAGGATGATGCCCGTCACGATCTGCACACCGAGCATGAAGGCGAGGATGGCGCCGAAGGTCCACCAGTAGTTGAGGTTCTTCGGAGTCGGGTAGTCCATCAGGTGTTCTTTGGACCACCGGATGATCGGCAGGCGATCGTCGATCCACTTCTCGACGACGTTACCGGGGACGTAGCTGGATTCGTGAGCCATTCTGACGCGTCCCCTTAACCGATCTTCACGAGCGTGTCGGAAATGAATTCATAGGGCGGCAGCACCAGGTTGGTCGGCGCCGGGCCCTTGCGGATACGGCCGGCAGTGTCGAACTGCGAGCCGTGGCAGGGGCAGGCCCAGCCGTTGTAATCGCCGGAATCGCCCACCGGGATACAGCCGAGGTGGGTGCAGTTGGCGATCATGATCAGCCACTGCTCGTGGCCGGGCTTGGTGCGCTGCTCGTCGGTCGCCGGATCCTTGAGGTCCGACATCGGGACGGCCTTGGCTTCGGCAATCTCTTCGGCGGTGCGGTGACGCACGAACACCGGCAGGCCGCGCCACTTGATGGTGACCGACTGGCCCTCTTCGATGCCCGACAGATCGAACTCGATGCTGGCCAGCGCCAGCACGGACGCATCGGGGTTGAGCTGATTGATCAGCGGCCAGGTCACCCCGGCAACGCCCACCGCGCCTACGGCGCCAGCCGCGATATAGAGGAAATCGCGCCGACCCGGTTTGGGGTCGTCCTGATGTGCCAGATTGGATTGCGTCGCCAAGGTAAGCTTCCGTCTGTTGTGTCTTGATCAGCGCCTCGGTGCCCGTTGGCGTAGGGCCACATAGCCAAAGCCAACCCCCGCCCTCAACAGCGCGTGATTTGGGCGTTCTTTTGACACTATGAATGGGGCTTGTCCAGCCGGACTCAGGGTGACTTTCCCCCGATGCGACACTATAGCAACCGCCAAAAACCTTACCGCTTTACTCAAGAAATCCGGTGCGAAAAACCCGATGATCGATCTGGCTCTCTATCAACCCGATATCGCGCAGAACACCGGCACCCTGCTCCGCCTCGGCGCCTGCCTCGGCGTCATGGTCCACATCATCCACCCCACGGGCTTTCAGTTCTCGCCGCGCTCGATCCGGCGCGGCGCCCTCGATTACCTGGAACATGCGCTGTTCACCGAGCACGACAGCTATGCCCACTTCGATGCCTGGCGCCGCGCCGCGGGCCGCCGACTGGCGCTCCTGACCACCAGGGCCGGCGTTTCGGCCTATGCCGCCAGCTACCGGCCTGGCGATATCCTGCTGCTCGGCCGCGAGTCGGCCGGCGTCCCCGATAGCGTGGCTGCCGATGCCGAGCTTCGGGTGCGCATCCCCATGCGACAAGATATGCGCTCGCTCAACGTGGCCGTGGCCGGCAGCCTCGTGCTAGGGGAAGCGCTGCGACAGACCAACGGTTTTGCAGCCCTCTCATGACCTTACCCGCCGACATTGAATCAAAAAAGCAAGTGGCCGCGGCCTGGTTCCGCAGTTTCCGCGACCAGCTCTGCCACAGTCTCGAAACCGTCGAGGCAGAAGTCACCGGCCCGCACGCCGATCGACCGGCCGGCAGGTTCGAGATCGAGCCCTGGCAGCGCGAGGCCGGCGGCGGTGGCGAGATGGGCCTGTTGCATGGCCGGGTGTTCGAGAAGGCCGGCGTCCACATTTCCACCGTGCACGGCCACTTCTCCGAGGAATTCGCCCGCCAGATGCCGCATACCGAGGCGGGCACCGAGTTCTGGAGCGCCGGGGTCTCGGTGATCATCCACCCCTGGAACCCCCACGTTCCCGCCGCGCACATGAACACCCGGATGATCGTCACCGGCAAATGGTGGTTCGGCGGCGGCGGCGACCTGACCCCGGTGCTCGATCGCCGGCGCACCCAGGACGACCCTGACAGCATCGATTTTCACGCCGCCTACAAGGCCGCCTGCGAGGCGCACGGCGTCGACTACGCCGCCTACCGGAAATGGTGCGACGAGTATTTCTACCTGCCGCATCGCCAGGAGCCGCGCGGCATCGGCGGCATCTTCTACGACCAGCACAATTCCGGCAGCTGGGACAACGACTTCGCCTTCACTCAGGATGTCGGCCGCGCCTTCCTCGACGTCTACCCTCGTCTTGCCCGCCGCAATTTCGAAACCCCGTGGACCGAGGCTGACCGCAACGAGCAGTTGATCCGCCGCGGCCGCTATGTCGAGTTCAACCTGCTCTACGATCGCGGCACCACGTTCGGGCTGAAGACCGGCGGCAACGTGACGTCGATCCTGTCGTCGATGCCCCCTGAGGTTCGGTGGCCGTGAGAGTCCACGGCTTATGGCGTTAGGCTAGGTCAGCGCAGAAAGAGTACCCCCCACCCTGTCCCTCCCCCGCAAGGGGGGAGGAGACCAAAACACTGGCGTTGGTGAGGGCGTCTCCCTCCCCCTTGCGAGGAGGGGACAGGGGTGGGGGTACTCTTCCCGCACCGGCCTATCAGCCGGGTGAGCCCCCTTACCAACCTTGCCGAAGCTTAAGCCGCCGGAAACTACCGGCGCGGCTGAACCGCTCCTAGATCCTACGGGCCGGTGCAGACGCGCACCCCCGAACGGTTCCAGCCAGCGCAACGGAACCGCGCTTCAGCTTCGCTGCATGTGGAGTTCAAGATGAACAAAGCTCTGACAGGTCTTGCGGCTACGGCCGCAGCAATCCTAATCGCCGCCCCGGCCTTCGCTTCGGCCCCGGCCTTCTCGCTCGCCGCGCCCAATAGCGGCATGTCGGTCGACAGTTTCGATCCGCAGGTCCAGGTGTTCAACCGCCAGGATATTGCCGACCTGCTGCACGCCCGGTCGGTGTCGGTGGTGAAGTTCGATACCGCCTGGAACGATGGCGGCGACGCCACCAAGGCGTTCGATGCGGTCAACGACAGCGACCAGTCGATACACCTGCTGCGCGAGGCGCTGAAGGCCGATCCGGCGGCGATGCGGCTCCTGGCCCAGAACCACATTGCGGTCAACCAGGTGATCGACATCGCGCCCACCGGCAATGGCGCGGTGCAGCTCTATATCTCTTAGCCGACTCAAGCGGCCTGTCCTCGAGCAGGACGGGCCGCTTCATTCCTTTCCCCGGTCGCGTTACATCATTCGTTCGAGGATGGAACGAGCCGGCCGATGACCCTGACCGATGTAGAGATAAAAGGCTTCCGATCGGTTCGGAGGCTCCGCCTGCCGCTCCGCCAGCTCACCGTGCTGATCGGCGGCAACGGTGTCGGCAAGACCAACCTCTATCGCTCGCTCGAACTGCTGCACGCCTCCGCCAAAGGCACGCTCGCCGACGAGATCGCCCGCGAGGGCGGCCTCGGTTCGATCTTCTGGGCTGGCGGCAAGAACCTCACGACCGATGGCAGCTTCGATCCGATGTACCGCACCGATGGCTACCGCGCGCATGAAGGTGGTAACCGGCTGACGCTCGAGGCTCGCCTGGAACTGGAGGAGTTCCTGCCCACCTACCGGATCGAACTCGGCTTCCCGACGCCCGATGCCGCCGCCTTTCCCACCGAGGCCCAGATCAAGACCGAAACGATCGAGCTTCGGCAGGGCAAGCGTCCGGTCGCCCTGCTCGAACGCAAGAACAACGCCGTGTTCGCTCGGGCGAGCGGCGGCCAGCGCGAACTGATCGACGAGCGGGCGCTGGCCAGTGAAACCGCGCTCTCGACCGTCCGCGGCGGCTATCCGGAGATTGCCGTAGTGCGACAGGAGCTGGGCAACTGGCGCTTCTTCCATGGTTTCCGCACCGATCCGGATTCGGCGCTGCGTCGACCGTCGCGCGCCGTCACGTCGCCGATGCTGGCGTCGAGCGGCGAGAACCTCGCATCGGTCCTCGCCACGCTGCGCCATGTGCGCGGCGAGACCGTCGACCTCGACGCAACCATCGCCGCTGCCTTCCCCGGCGCCGAACTGGTCGTGCCGCCACCTGATGAGTTCGCGCGCTTCGGCATGGTTTTCCCCGAAACGCCCAAGCGAACGTTCTGGGCACACGAGCTCTCCGACGGCACGCTGCAGTTCCTCGCCCTGATGGGCGCCCTGCTCTCTTACCGGCTGCCGCCCTTCATCGCACTCAACGAACCCGAGGCGAGCCTCCACCCCAGCCTCTTGCCGGCGCTCGCCAACACGATCGTCAAGGCGGCAGAGCGCGCCCAGATCTGGGTGGTCACCCATTCCCAGCCCTTGGCCGACGCCATTGCGGAAGCGAGCGGCATCGTGCCGCGCGAAGTGATCCGCACCGCGGACGGCACCGCCATTCGTGGTCTCAGCCCACTCGGAGTCTTCGACGATGAGTGATCAGCCGTGCGGCCGGGTGACGGTGAAGCCGCGCACGACGTCGCCGAACTCGGGGGGCAGCGGCACGCCGAAGCTCGTGCCGAGCGTCCGCACCGCGGCATAGTCGACTTTGCTGCTGATGCTCATGTCGACCAGCATGTTGATCGCCTCGCGTGGGGTCCGCGTTTCCTTGTAGGGCCGGCTCTCGACCAGTGCCGCGAAGATATCGCAGACCGTCAGGATACGGGTCAGCGGCCCGATCTGTTCTCCCTTGAGCCTGTCGGGGTAACCGCTGCCATCGAGCGCTTCGTGGTGGTGCCGTACCGCATCGAGCACCAGCGGCGACACGTTGCCGTGCTTGCGGAGATAGTCGAAGCCGGCGCCGGGATGCAGCTTCACCGCTTCGAACTCTTCCGGCGTCAGTTTCCCTGGCTTGTCGAGGATGTGCCGCGGGATCACTGCCTTGCCGACATCGTGCAGCAGCGCAGCGTTCATCAGCGCCGCCGCCTGACCGCCGCCGAGCTTGGCCCCCCTGGCAAAGCCGGCTGCGACGCCCGTCACCAGCAGGCAATGCTGGAACGTCCCTTCATGGTGCTGGCGCACCGAGGCGAGCCAGGCATCGGCGCCCACCGCCCTGACGCTGGCGAGGACACCGGCCGCCGCCTGCGACACCGCCTGCAGCGACATCGGTGCGTCGCTCAGCATGCTCTCGAACAGTGCTTCGAGCGAGCGCTCCGCTTCAACGATCGATGCACCGCCAGCGTCGGCACGAAGCGCCGCTTCCGCGGCTGGTGTGCGAGGCGCCCGTCCCGTCACCGAGTACTCGCGGCGCAGCGCGTTGAGCGCATACTTGCGCACCATGTGCCGCGTTGCGCCCAGTGCGTTGGCCTGCACCCGCAGCACCCGTTCGCTTGCTCCCTCGTCGACCAGGAAGGTCCGCGCCTTGATCGCCGGCACACGGTCGAGCGCGTGCTTGAGTTGCCCCACCGAGTTCATGTCGCGCAGGTCGACATCCACCACCACCTGCTCGGCGTCGGCCAGATCATCGAGCGTCAGGTCGGAAAGCAGATGCATAGGCGCACCCAGCTGTCCGGCCATCGCTTTGCCATGTCCCTCCCAGTGCGGGTCGCACACGAAGACGACCGTGCCTCGGTCTGTCGGCTCTGATCTTTGCGGCACTTTGCCCTTCGTCGACGAAAATCTTGCCTCGCTAAGATCATCTAGGCCGGACATTCCTAGCTGTTTGATGAATCTTTGAATGCAATTGAGCACGTATTGCCGCGGAAGCGTCGGCCCCGCCCTTGCCGCATTCCTGTGGCCTGATGGCCTGCCACCAACGATGGAGAGATGATCATGAAGTCGTTCGAATGTGGCACCCTGGTTCCCGGCTGCACCTGGCATACCCAGGCCGAGGACTCTGCCGAAATCGTCCGCCGCGCCGCCGAGCACCTGCGCAATGCGCATGGCGAAGAGGTGATCCGCCCCAACATGGTCGACGAGATCAAGGCCCGCGTCCACGAAAAGGACGAAGCGGTGCATTGACGGGACCCTCTCCCATCGGGGGGCACTATCTTGCCCCCCAAGGGGAAGAACCGAGCTGCCGGCTGACCACAAAAAGCCACCAAAAACTCGGTGTCATCCCAGCGAAAGCTGGGACCCATCTCACCGCCCGCGTCACCTGATGGTTGGGTCCCAGCTTTCGCTGGGATGACAGCCGTGGGTGGGAGAGTCTGGTGGCACCTGTCACCCCAAGAAGGGGTTTAGCCCCCTACTCCCCCACCATCCCCAGCAGCGCCGCGCGATCGAGAACGAACCCGCTCTCGATCCAGGCGCGTTCGAGCCGTTCCAGCTCCGCCCCGAGTTCGGGCCCGGCCTGCATGCCGACCCCCATCAGGTCGTTGCCGCGGATCGGGAAGCGCGGCACGTCGAGCCGCTGCAGCTGTTCGAGAACGGCGAGCTTGCCCGCATCACCCCAGTTCGACAGCGTCGCCGCCACCTCGATGCCGTCTGCCAGGGCACCGGGGTGCCGATAGGCGGCTTCGTTCAGGCTGAACTCGGCGATCAGCCGCGCCGCCGAGAGGATCGACTGGGCGGCGGCGATGTCATCGTTCGACAGCCGCCACATCGCCTGCAGCCGTTCGGGCGCAACCTCCGACATGACGATGGCCAGCCGCGCCGCATATTCGGGTTTCCGCGCCCGCCGCTCATAGCTGTGCAGCAGCCGGATCATCGCTTCGGGCAGCGGCAGGATCTCCGCCTCGCGCATCGCCTTGAGCGTATTGGCGATCCGCGGCAGCGCCAGCATGCGCCGCATTTCCGCCCCGACCCGCTCGGCCGCCAGCCGCTCCAGCGTTCCTGCCGCCGCAGCACAGGCGGCCAATCCATCGGCATCGAACTGCTCGCCGGCATGGCTCGCCGAGAAGCGGAAGAAGCGGTAGACGCGCAGCCGGTCTTCGGCGATCCGCTCGGCCGGCTTGCCGATGAACCGCACCTTGCGGGCGAGGCAATCCGCCACCGCGTGCAGCGGATCGAACAATGTGCCGTCCATGCCGGCATAGAGCGCGTTGAGGGTGAAATCCCGGCGCAGCGCATCCTGGCGCCAATCGGTGCCGAACCGAACTACGGCGTGCCGGCCGTCGGTCTCGACATCCTCGCGCAGCGTCGTCACTTCCGCCGTCATGTTATCGAGCTTCAGCGTCACCGTGCCGTGCTCGATGCCAGTCGGATAGACCGCAAGCCGGGCGCGCTCAGCCCTCAGCGTCACCTCTTCGGGCCTGAGCTCGGTCGCCATATCGATGTCGGAGTTGTCGCGTGGCAAATCGAGCAGTGTGTCGCGCACGATCCCGCCCACCACCCGGGTCCGCCCTTCGGCGCCATCGAGCAAAGCCAGCATGCGCTGCGTTTGTGGCCGCATCAGCCACTCGGCGCGCCTCAGGCGTTCGTCGATGTCTCCCCGTTTGTTCAACCGCCCTCCGGGCTTGTATCCTGCTCTGGGCTCAGCGCCAGATCGTGGAAGCGACGTGTAAGGTTCGCTGTTATGCCCCAGATGACAAGCCCGCTATGCTCGATTTGCCAGGTCGAGTGCTCGCGTCCGCCCCGCTTGATGTGGAAGGTCGAGTAGCTGCCCGGCGTCATCAGGTAGTCGAGCGGTACCTCGAACACCGAGCGCACCTCGCCCGGGTTGGGGATGAACGGCTTGCTCGGCTCGACCACCGCCACCACCGGGGTGATCAGGTAATTGGTGCCGGTATAGTAGAGCGGCATGAAGCCGAGCACCTTCGCTTCGCTACGCTCGAGCTGCACTTCTTCCCAGGCTTCGCGCAGCGCCGCATCGGCGGCATCGCTATCGGTGGGGTCGACCTTGCCACCCGGAAAGGCAATCTGCCCCGAATGCGACCGCAACTCCGGCGAGCGCTCGGTATAGAGGATCGACAACCCCTCAGTGCGCTTGACCAGCGCGATCAGCACCGCTGCCGGCACCGGCGGGCGGCCCGGCGGGGTATCCGGCACCCAGTCGGGCAGCATGCCGGCCGACGCGTCGAACGCTTCCGGTTCGCGCAGCAGCCGGCTGGCGATTCTGGTGATCAGCGCGTCGTCGGTCAGGGCCTGCACTCCGGAACGTCTCCCCCGGTACTGGCAGACTTTTCCGCTAAGGTCATGCGCCAAATCAACAACGTCGAGCCATCCGCTCCCTGCTGCCTATTTCAACAGGTTGTCGACCTCGCCGGCAACGGTGCCTTCAAGCCCGGGATTTCGCACGGGGTTTTGAGGGCGCGACCTGGCCGCGCCCTTCACCGGGATGGGCGACGCCTCAAGCCTTGTTCTTGTTGTACAAATCGAAGAACACCGCAGCGAGCAGCACCACGCCCTTGATCATCTGCTGCAGGTCGATGTTGATGCCCATGATCGACATGCCGTTGTTCAGGACGCCCATGATGAAGGCGCCGATCACCGCGCCGGCGACCTGGCCGACGCCACCCAGCGCCGAGGCGCCGCCGATGAACACCGCCGCGATCACGTCGAGCTCGAGCCCCTGCCCGGCCTTCGGCGTCGCCGAGTTGAGCCGCGCCGCGTAGATCATGCCCGCGAGCGCCGCGAGCGCACCCATGATGGCGAAGATGTAGAACGTCAGCCGCTCGGTCTTGATCCCCGACAGCGCCGCCGCCTTGGGGTTGCCGCCGATGGCATAGATGCGGCGGCCGAAGGTCAGCCGCTTGGTGAGAAAGACGAAGCCGGCGATCAGGATGCCCATCACCACCAGGACGTTCGGCAGGCCTTTGTAGGAGGCGAGCATATAGGTGAAGAATAGCACCAAAGCCGCGATCACGATGTTCTTGGCCGCAAACAGCGCGAAGGGCTCGGTCTCGTAGCCGCGCGCCGTGCGGCGGGCCCGGGTGCGGATCGACAGGAGGATCATGCCAACCACTGCGACGATGCCGATGGCGAGCGTCGCCCCGTGCAGTACCAGGGGTTGCACGCCCTGGCTCGCCGGCACCAGGGTGATGGCGCCGATGAAATCGGGGATGAACCCCGCCGACAGCAGCTGGAACTCGGCCGGGAACGGGCCGACCGACTGGCCGGCGAGGATCGACAGCGACAGGCCCTTGAAGATCAGCATGCCGGCGAGCGTCACGATGAAGCTCGGAATGCGGTAATAGGCGATGAGATAGCCCTGCGCCGCGCCGATCGCCGCCCCGACCACGAGGCAGATGAGGCCGGCGACGATCGGATTGGCGAGGAAAGCCAGCTCCGGCGGGAACTTCCAGCCGACCATCAGCATGGCGGCGAGCGCGCCGATAAAGCCCGACACCGAGCCGACGCTGAGGTCGATATGGCCGGCGACGATGACCAGCAGCATGCCCAGCGCCATCACGATGATGTAGCTGTTCTGCAGGACGATATTGGTGAGGTTCAGCGGCTTGAACAGCACGCCGCCGGTCGTCCACTGGAAGAACAGCATGATCAGGATCAAGACCAGCAGCAGGCCGTATTCGCGCAGGTTCGCTTGCAGAGCGCCCCAGATCGAAAGCGGCGCAGCGGCTTCTGCCGGGGTTGCAGCCTGCGGTGCGGTTTCGGTCGTCATGATGCAACTTTCCCTTCGGCGCGCACGATGGCGCGCATGATCTTTTCCTGGCTCGCCTCGGCGGTCGGCATTTCGCCGACCAGCCGGCCCTCGTTCATCACGTAGACGCGGTCGGTAATGCCGAGCAGCTCCGGCATCTCCGAGGAGATGACGAGGATGGCTTTGCCCTGCGCGGCGAGCTGGTTGATGATGCTGTAGATTTCATACTTGGCGCCGACATCGATGCCGCGGGTCGGCTCGTCGAGGATCAGCACTTCCGGATTGGCGAACAGCCACTTGGACAGCACCACCTTCTGCTGGTTGCCGCCCGACAGGTTCCCCGTCGTCTGGTAGACGCTGGAGGACCGGATATTGGTCTTCTTGCGATAGTCGTTCGCCACGTCGAGCTCGGCGAGATCGTCGATCACCCCCCAGCGCGATACGCCCACGAGGTTGGCGAGCGTGGTGTTGTGCTTGATGTGGTCGATCAGGTTGAGCCCGAAGGTCTTGCGGTCCTCGGTGGCATAGGCGATGCCGTGCGACACTGCCTTCTCGACCGTCGAGGTATCCACCTTTTTGCCGTGCAGCAGTACGTCGCCGGTGACCTTCACGCCGTACGATCTGCCGAACAGGCTCATCGCGAACTCGGTGCGGCCCGAGCCCATCAGGCCGGCAATGCCGACCACCTCGCCCTTGCGAACGTTCAGGTCGATGCCCTTGATCACTTGCCGGTCGCGATGCTGCGGGTGATAGACCGACCAGTTCTTCACCTCGAACACGACTTCGCCGATGTTGGGCGTACGTGCCGGGTAGCGGTCTTCGAGTGAGCGCCCGACCATCGAGGTGATGATCCGATCTTCGCTGATTTCGGCCTTTGTCATCGTCTCGATGCTGCGCCCGTCGCGGATGACGGTAATGCGATCCGAGACCTTCGAGACTTCGTTGAGCTTGTGCGAGATCAGGATGCAGGAAATGCCCTGCGCCTTGAAGCCGAGCAGCAGCTCGAGCAGCGCCGCACTGTCCTTTTCGGAAAGGCTGGCCGTCGGCTCGTCGAGGATCAGGAGCTTCACCTGCTTGGAAAGCGCCTTGGCGATCTCGACCAGCTGCTGCTTGCCGGTGCCGATATTGGTGACGAGCGTATCGGGATCTTCGTTGAGCCCGACCTTCTTCAGCACCGTCCGGGCGCCCTCGCGGGTCTCGTCCCAGTCGACGACGCCGGCCTTGGCACGCTCATTGCCCAGGTAGATGTTCTCGGCGATCGACAGGAGCGGCACCAGCGCCAGCTCCTGGTGGATGATGACGATGCCCTTGTGCTCGCTGTCGCGGATCGAGCGAAAGTGGCATTCCTCGCCGTTGTAGATGATCTGGCCCTCATAGGAGCCATAGGGGTAGACGCCGGAGAGCACCTTCATCAGCGTCGATTTGCCGGCGCCGTTCTCGCCGACGATCGCGTGGATCTCACCGGCACGGATATCGAGATTGACGTTCTGGAGCGCCTTCACACCCGGGAAGGTCTTGGTGATGTCACGCATCTCCAGGATGACGTCACGCGTGGTGTCGGGCATCGGCTGGCCTTTGCTGCAGGCAAAACCGGGCTGCTCGAAAGCGCCGCGGTTCGGACGTTTTACTTGATGGCGTAAGAAGCGAAAAGGGCCCCGCGTCGCCGCGAGGCCCCCGGAATCCTGAGGATTACTTCAGGTCTTCCGCCTTGATGTAGCCCGAGTCCACCACCAGCGCCTGGTAGTTGGTGGCATCGACGTCGTGCGGGACGAGCAGGATCGACGGAACGACCTTGACGCCGTTGTCATAGGTCTTGGTGTCGAGGCCTTCCGGCGTGCCGCCGCCGACGACGGTGTCGACGAGCGCGGCAGTGGTCGCGGCCAGTTCACGAGTGTCCTTGAACACGGTCGAGTACTGCTCGCCGGCGATGATCGCCTTGACCGAGGGGACTTCGGCGTCCTGCCCGGTGATGATCGGCCAGGCCTGCTCGGCCGAACCGTAGCCGACGCCGCGCAGCGACGAGATGATGCCGCGGCTCAGCCCGTCATAGGGAGCGAGCACGCCATCGACGCGGCTGCCGTCCGAGTAGTTGGCGCTGAGGATGTTGTCCATGCGGGCCTGCGCCACGGCGCCGTCCCAACGGAGCGTACCGACCTTGTCCATGCCGGTCTGGCCCGACTTGATGACGATGTCGCCCGCATCGATCAGCGGCTGGATAACGCTCATCGCGCCGTCGTAAAAGAAGAAGGCGTTGTTGTCGTCGGGCGAGCCGCCGAACAGTTCGACGTTCCACGGCTTGGTGTCGGGGAAGCGTTCCTTCAGGCCCTTGACCAGCGAGTTGGCCTGCAGCACGCCGACCTGGAAGTTGTCGAAGGTGGTGTAGTAGTCGACATTGGCGCTTTCGCGGATCAGGCGATCATAGGCGATGACCTTGATCCCCGAGTCGGCAGCCTGCTGCAGCACGGCGCTGAGCGTCGTGCCGTCGATCGAGGCGATCACCAGGGCCTTCACGCCCTTGGTCACCATGTTCTCGATCTGGGCGAGCTGGTTCGGAATGTCGTCTTCGGCATACTGCAGGTCGACGCTGTAGCCCTTGCCCTCGAGGGCGGCCTTCAGCGAGTCACCGTCCGAAATCCAACGGAGCGACGACTTGGTCGGCATGGCAATGCCGATGGCGCCCTTGTCCTGGGCAAACGCCTGGCCGGAGAGCGCGATGGCGCCCACGGTGACGGCGGTCATAAGAAGCTTCAAGGCTTTCACTGGTTTCCTCCCGGGTAAACCTTGGTGACGGAACCGCACGCGGGACGTGCCGTGCGCGGGGAGGAAAGGTTACGGAAGGCAACCATCGCAGCTGTTGGGCTGCGCGGTCCGTATCGCCTGCCGGGCACCCGGTGGCGACGCCTCCCAAAACGCCCGTATCAGGGGCATTTCGCGCGTCCTCCAACGCGCCGGCGGAACCTAGAGTAATCAGATATCGCTGTAAAGATGTCCCCAGATGGCCTTCCCGGGAACTGCTCGGGGAGCATTCATCCTTGCCCAAATTGCTATGTCTGCATTACAATTCGACGTTGAGGAGGGCATCGGACAGACGACAAAGTTCGCGCCGACGCCGCATAACATATCAGATAGGTGTGAGGGGAATGGCCCGAAGCGACGTGACCGCCGGCCCGGAGGAATATCCATTGACCGCCGCCGAACGGGTGGCCAACGAGTTGACCGAAATCATCCTCGGCGAACTCTCACCCGGCGCCAGCATCCCGGCCGAGGCCGATATCGCGGCGCGCTTCGAAGTCAGCCGGCTGACGGTGCGCGAAGCGGTGAAAATGCTGGTCGGGCGCGGTCTGCTGCATATCGGCCGCGGCCGTCGCGCCGTGGTGCGCGAGCCCGACAGCTCGGTGTTCGCGGCGCTGCTGGTTTCGATCGTCCGCAACGACCCCAAGGGTTTGTTCGACCTGATCGAGCTCCGCATGGCGATGGAATCGCTGTCATCGGGCCTCGCCGCCAAGCGCGCCAGCCGCGCCGGCGTCCAGGCGATCGACGCCGCCATGCGAGACATGCGCGCCTCGGCGGCCGAAGCGGCCGATGGCGAGAACCCCGAGGCCGAGGCACGCTTCCACGAAAGCGACCTGCAGTTCCACGAAGCCATCGCCATGGCGAGCGGCAACCGCGTCATCGCCTTCATCTTCGAAGCCATGGCCAAACCCTTGCGCGAAAGCTTCGTGATGAGCCGCCGCGGCCAGACCCTGCGCGGCGCCGGCCGCGTCGAAACCGTGGAAGCCCACCAGGCCATCCTCGACGCCATCCGCGCCGGCGACCAGCGCGCCGCGGTCGAGGCGATGCGGGCGCACTTGAAGAGTACGGAGTTGGATATCCGCTCACACCTCGCGAGTGGGGTGGCGGCGGCCTAGGTCTGCGTGTGGGGCGCCCCTCACCCTGACCCTCTCCCCTGAGGGGAGAGGGCAAGCGCAGCTTACGAGCGTCAGCGAGTTAGCGAAGCTCGGGTGAGGGGTTCAGCCTCTCCGCGTGCTGGCTCGTCCAGCTTATGGCACCGCTTCACCCCTCAACCGGCGCTGCGCGCCACCTTCTCCCCTGAGGGGAGAAGGGAAGAAGCCCCTGCCCCCTACCCGTGATTGATCATCACATGCCGCACTGCCGTGTAGTCCTCGAGCGCATAGACCGACATGTCCTTGCCGTAGCCCGACTGCTTCAGCCCCCCATGCGGCATCTCGTTGACCAGCATGAAGTGGGTATTGATCCACGTACACCCATATTGCAGCCGTGCCGCCGTCTGCATCGCCTTCGACACATCCCTGGTCCACACCGATGAGGCGAGGCCGTAGTCGCTGTCATTGGCCCAGGCGATGGCATCTTCGGGGTCGGTAAAGCGGGTGATCGACACCACCGGCCCGAACACTTCGCGCCGCACGATCTCGTCCTGCTGCAGCGCCCCGGCAATGACAGTGGGTTCGTAGAAGAACCCGCGGTCGCCCGACATGTGCCCGCCCGCCGTGATCTGGATATGCGGCAGTTCCGAGGCCCGCTCGACAAAGCTCGCCACCCGGTCGCGCTGGCGCTTCGAGATCAGCGGCCCGATCTCGTTGAGCGTATCATCCTGCTGGTTGTACTGGATCGAGCTGGCCGCCGCGCTGAGATCGGCCACCAGCCTGTCGTGGATCTTCGGGCCGGCATAGATGCGGCAGGCCGCGGTGCAATCCTGCCCGGCATTGTAATAGCCGAAGGCCTTCAGCCCGTTCACCACCGCCTCGAGATCGGCATCGTCATAAACGATCACCGGCGCCTTGCCGCCGAGCTCGAGATGCGTGCGCTTCACCGATTTGGCGGCGGCCTGCAGCACCTTCTTGCCGGTGGCGACATCGCCGGTGATCGAGATCATGTTGATCTTGGGGTGGTTGATCAGCGCGTTGCCGACGCTGTCGCCGCGCCCCAGGATGACGTTGACCACCCCCTCGGGCAGCACCTCGGCGAAGACTTTGGCGAGCTTCAGCGCCGTCAGCGGCGTCTGTTCCGATGGCTTGAACACCACGGTGTTGCCGCCGGCAATCGCCGGCGCCAGCTTCCACGCCATCATCATCAGCGGGTAGTTCCACGGCGCGATCGAGCCGACGATGCCGATCGGGTCGCGGCGTACCATCGAGGTATGCCCCGGCAGGTACTCCCCAGCGATCGAGCCCTGCATGTTGCGCACGGCGCCGGCAAAGAAGCGCCAGCAATCGACGATCGCCGGGATCTCGTCGTTCCTCACCGCATTGATCGGCTTGCCGCAGTTCAGCGCCTCGAGCGCCGCAAAGCCGTCGGCATCATCCTCGATCGCCTGGGCAATCCTCAGCAGATAGTTGGAGCGCTGCCCGGGCGTGGTCCGCGACCAGGTGGCGAAGGCTTTCTCCGCCGCCAGCACCGCCTGGTCGATCTGCGTGAGCGACGCCTCGGGGATGCCCCGGATCAGCTCCCCGGTCCTGGGATTGAGCACCTGCTCCTCGGTTTCCGTCCCCGCCTCGAAGCGCGAGCCGATCAGCATTTCGGTGTGCATTTTCTCTCTCCCATAACTCTACTTGTGTGCGAGGGGCTCACCCCCACCCTGCCCTCCCCACAAGGGGGAGGGAGAGGCAAGAACCGAAACCGCGGTCGTCGTCTCCCTCCCCCTTGTGGGGAGGGATCAAGGGTGGGGGTGGCCAAGAGCACTGGATCTGCGCTCACTTCCCCATCCCCGCCACTGTCTGATCGCCGCCGCGGCTGAAATAGAACGCCAACAGGATCGGCAGCAGCGTCACGATCACCACCACCATGGCGACCACGTTGGTCACCGGGCGCTGCCGCGGCCGCACCAGTTCTTCGAGCATCCAGATCGGCAGCGTCTGCTGCTGTCCGGCGGTGAAGGTGGTGACGATCACTTCGTCAAAGCTCAGCGCAAAGGCCAGCATGCCGCCGGCCAGCAAAGCCGTGCCCAGATTGGGGAGGATGACGTAACGAAAAGTCTGGAACTTGTCGGCGCCGAGGTCCATCGCCGCCTCGATCATCGAGCCCGAGGTACGCCGGAAGCGCGCCACCGCATTGTTGTAGACGACGACGATGCAGAAGGTGGCGTGCCCCAGAACGATCGTCCAGAACGAGAACGGGATCTCCATCAGGCTGAACGCCGACCGCAGCGAGATGCCGGTGATGATGCCGGGCAGCGCGATGGGGAGGATCACCAGCAGCGAAATCGTCTCGCGCCCGAAGAACCGGGTCCCCGAAACGGCCGCGGCGCAGAGTGTCCCCAAGACCAGCGCGATCAGCGTCGAGATCGCTGCCACCTGCACGGACAGCGTCAGCGCCTGCCAGACGTCGGCCCGGTTCCACGTCACCTCGAACCACTTCAGCGTCAGCCCCGGCGGCGGCCATTGATAGGTCCGCTCCTCCGACGAGAAGGCATAAAGAAAGATCAGCGCGATCGGCGCCAGCATGAAGAACAGCCCTGCGCCGGCAGCAAGCTTCAGCCCCCAGGGGGCCTTGGCCACATCAGTACGCATGGCCGCCTCCGATATCGAGCGTGGGGCTCACCCCCTCCCAACCTCCCCCGTCGAGGGGGAGGTGCCGGGCGGTGGGCTTGGCGAGACACGAGACACAAACTCGATGGGCACCCTCCCCCCTGCGGGGAGGGTTGGGGAGGGGGGCGCGGAGCCCCGATGCCAATGAGTCAAAGCGCATCGAACGCCCCCATGCGCCTGGCCATCCACAGGTAGAGCCCCATGATGACGATCGGCACCACGGTGAAGGCGGCGGCGAGCGGGATGTTCCCCGCCGTGCCCTGGTGGGCATAGACCGCCTGGCCGATGAAGAAGGCCGAGGTGCCGATGATCTGCGGGATGATGTAATCGCCAAGCGTCAATGAGAAGGTGAAGATCGAGCCCGCGACGATACCGGGCAGCGCCAGCGGAAAGATCACCTTCCAGAACGTCTGCATCGGCGTCGCCCCGAGATCGGACGAGGCATCGAGGAGGTTCGTCGGCACCCGCTCGATCGCCGCCTGGATCGGCAGGATCATGTAGGGCATCCAGACATAGAGAAAGACGAGGAACGTGCCGGTATAGCTGATCGACAGCGAGTTGCCGCCGATCACCGGCAGGCTGAGCCAGGCGTCGAGCACTGGGGTCAGGTGCAACTGCTCGAACACCCAGTTGAGGATCCCCTCCTTGGCGAGGATCAGCTTCCAGGCATAGACCTTGACCAGGTAGCTGGCCCACAGCGGCAGCATGATGCCGAGATAGAACAGCGCCTTCCATTTGCCCCGCGCATAGCGCGCCGCCATGTAGGCGATGGGGAAAGCAATCAGCGCCGAAGCCAGCGTCACCGCCCCCGCCATGGTCACGGTGCGGAGGATTACGTCGAGATTCTGCGGCCTGAGCAGCTCCGCATAGGTCTTGAGCGTGAACTCGTAATTGATCAGCCCCGAGAACTCGTCGATCGAGAAGAAACTCTGCAGCAACAGCGCGAACAGCGAACCGACATAGACGATGCCGAGCCACAGCAAGGCCGGCAGCACCAAGAGGAACACCAGCAGCTTCGGCTGACGCCAGAAATGGTCGCTCAGCGCACCGAGCCAGCCGCGCTGGTTGGGCAGGATCGCGCTCGCGGCAGTGGCGGCGACGGCGCTCATCCCGCGTTCTCCATCAGGTGCAGCGCCTCGCGGGCAAAGCCGATGGTAACGCGGTCGCCTTCGGCAGGCTCATCGGTGCCCGACGCCACCACGGCATGGAGCACGGTCTCGCCCAGCGCGATGCCGACCCGGGTGGTGGCGCCGAGATAGGAGCGCGACACCACCGTGCCGATGAGTGCTGAATGACCGCCCTCGCCGCGAAGCAGGTGGATAGCCTCCGGACGGAGCGAGGCCCAGCGCCGCTCGCCGGCAATGGTTTCGACGAATTCGGGTTCCAGTACGTTGGACGAACCGACGAAATCGGCGACGAAGCGCGAATTGGGTTGGCGGTAGATCGCCTCGGGCGTCCCCACCTGCACCAGCTTGCCGAAATTGAACACCGCCACCCGGTCGGCCATCGACAGGGCCTCGCCCTGGTCGTGGGTGACGAAGATGAAGGTGATGCCCAGCGTCTTCTGCAGCGCCTTCAGCTCGTCCTGCATCTGCTCGCGCAACTTGAGGTCGAGCGCACCGAGCGGTTCGTCCAGCAGCAACACCTTGGGCCGGCTGACGATGGCGCGGGCCAGCGCCACGCGTTGTCGCTGCCCGCCCGAGAGCTGGCCGGGCCGGCGATCGCCATAGCCGCCGAGCTTCACCAGCTCCAGCGCCGCCTCGGCCTCGCGAGCCCGGGTCGGCTTGTCGACCTTTTTCAGCATCAGCGAGAATTCGACGTTCTCGCGCACATTCATGTGCGGGAACAGCGCGTAGTCCTGGAACACCGTGTTGACGTTGCGCCGATAGGGCGGCACGCCCTCCACGGCCTCGCCGAAGATGCGGATCTGCCCTGCAGTCGGCTGCTCGAACCCGGCGATCAGCCTCAGACAGGTGGTCTTGCCCGAGCCCGAGGGGCCGAGCATGGCGAAGAACTCGCCCTCCCCGACCTCGAGATCGACCTCGTCGAGAGCTTTCACCGCGCCGAAATGGCGGGAAACGGTCTGGAGGGAAACGGCCGATGTCATGCGTCAGGGAGCCTTTGCGTCACCGGAGGAGCTGTTGGCGGTCCTCGGGATGGTACCGGAGGATTTGCTGGCGCCAATCCCCGGGTTGTCTCGGCGGATTTGCCAAAGCAAATCCCCGGGGGAGGAGGATTTGCCTTGCGGCAAATCCCCTCGGCGTCACCCCCACAACGGCAGAAGCCCACTCGCTGTGGACGCGAGGTTGCGCTGAGCTCCGCCGTCGCGGGAGTGACATTCGCGGGGTGAGGAGACCGGGCGGCGCCCGACCTCCTCGAGCCGATCAACGGCCGCCGATAACCCCGACGTAATCGCTGACCCAGCGGTAATACGGCACGCACTCGCCCGCCTCGCACTTGGCGGTCGGGGTCCGCCAGAAGCGGATCTTGTCGAACTCTTCGTAGCCGTTGGCTGCGCAGCCTTCATCGGTGAGCAGTTCATTGCCCTTGCAGGCGGCCGGCACCGACGGCACCGTGCCGAACCAGGCCGACACATCGCCCTGCACCTTGGGCGAAAGCGAATGCTCCATCCACATGTACGCGCAGTTGGGGTGCGGGCTGTCGGCATGCAGCATCGTGGTATCGGCCCAGCCGGTGATGCCTTCCTCGGGGAAGGTCGAGGCGACCTTGGCGCCTTCGGCCTTCAGCACGTTGACCATGAACGGCCACGACGAGGAAGCGACCACGCCCTCGTTCTTGAAGTCGTCCATCTGAATGAAGGCATCGTGCCAGTAACGGCCGACCAGGGTGCGCTGCACCCGCAGCAGGTCGAGCGCCGCCTTGTACTGGTCCTCGTTCAGCGCATAGGGGTCGGTGATGCCAAGCTCCGGCTTGTGCTTCATCAGGTAGAGCGCCGCGTCGGCAACGTAGATCGGCCCGTCATAGGCCTGTACCCGCCCCTTGTTGGACTTTCCGTCCGGCAGGTCCATCTCTTCGAACACCACGTTCCAGCTGGTCGGCGGCTTATCCCCGAACACCTCGGTATTGTACATCAGCACGTTGGCGCCCCAGACATAGGGCGTGCCGTAATGGGTGCCGTCGACGGTGTGCCAGGCGGCGTTCTGCAGCCGCTCGTCGATGCTCGACCACGACGGGATCAGCGCCGTGTTGATCGGTTGTACGCGCTTGCCGGCGATCAGCCGCAGCGAGGCATCGCCCGAGGCGGTGACGAGGTCGAAGCCGCCCTCGTTCATCAGCGCCACCATTTCGTCCGAAGTGTTGGCGGTTTTCACCGTCACCTTGCAGCCGCTGTCGGCCTCGAACTTGGTGACCCAGTCATAGTTTGGGTCGGTCTCACCGCGCTCGATGTAACCGGCCCAGGCGACGATCGAGACTTCGCCCTCCCCCGCGCCGAGCGACTGCAGCATCTCCTGCGCAGCCACCTGACCGGTGAAGGTCGCAACCATGGTCAAGGCCGTACACGTCTTGAGGATGGATTTCATCGATTTCTCCCTGCTCGGGCAGCGCTCCCAAATGCGCATCATGCCCTTGAGTGCGAGCTTATCGAGCGCTTTGCTATGTGCAAATGCATTCGTCCGGGGGGAGGTATCGGAACTTCCGATAGCAGCAGTTGTCCCAGGCGGGAGCCACTGTTCCCCTCGCCCCTGAGGGGAGAGGGTAGTGTAGCTAGGACCGCAGGTCCGTAGCGGAACTGGGTGAGGGGTTCAGCTTCTCAACGAGCGCTCGCTGCACCGCTGCACCCCTCAACCGGCCTCCGGCCACCTTCTCCCCTGAGGGGGAGAAGGGACGGGGCTGCCAGCGCCGAGGCAAAGCTGCGGGAGTCCCACCCTCACCGCTCCTGCGCTGACCTCCCTCGCGGTGAGTGTTGCTGTTGGGCAAGTCCGATGAAATCGCGTGCCGCCTGGGTCAGCTGGCTGCCGCGCCGCCACACCATCCCCACCTGCACCACCGGCAGTGCGCCGGAAATGTCGCGGCTCTCGATCCGGTCGCCTTCCAGCGACCACGGCCGGTAGACCAGATCGGGCAACAACGCGATGCCGGCGCCGGTGGCGACGAGGCTGCGCACCGCTTCGACCGAGCGGGTGCGGAACGCCACGTTGGGCCGGGCGCTGAACGCGGCGAGGAGCTTTCCGGTATTCTCCTCGGTCTCGTCCACCGTCAGCATGATCAGGGGCTCCGGCACGATATCGGACACCGATATGATGTCGGCCCCGGCCAGCCGGTGCCCCAGCGGCAGCCACAGCCGATAGGGCGAGGTCTCGAAGATTTCGGCCTGCAGCGCCACCCGGTCGCGCAGGTTGGAGATCACCATCACCGCCACGTCGAGCTCGCCGCCGATCAACAGGTGCTCGAGATAGTCGCCATTATCCTCGATCGCCGTGACGTTGACGGTGGGATAGGCCCGCCGGTAGCGGGCCAGGAGGTCCGACAGCACATAGCCGGCGACCAGCGAGGTCACGCCCAGCTGCAGGTTGCCGCCGACGGGTGCCTGCGCCTCGCCGAAGCTGCGCCGCGCATCCGAAACGCTGGCGAGGATGCGGGCGGCGTGGCGATAGAACTGGTGCCCCTTGTGGGTGATGGTCAGCCCGCGCCGGTGGCGCTCGAACAGTGTCACCCCCAGGTCGGATTCCAGCTCCTTGATCGCATCGGTCACCGCCGACTGGCTGATCGACAGCGATTGCGCCGCCCCCGATACCGTCCCCTCCTCGGCGACCGAGATGAAATACTGCAGTTGCCGCAGGGTGAAAGCCATGCCGCACTAAAGCATTGCGTCCGCTGGCGCTCAATCGCTATGGGTGGGCAAAACTCGAGCTTCGGAGGCAAAGTCATGGGCAGCCGCGCCAACACCCTCGCCGCCATCGAGCGCCGCGTCCGCCGCATCGGCCGCCCGTTCGGCGTGAGCCTCCTGGTCGCCGAAAAGCGCAACCCCAAGATCGAGGCACATGGCGGCTACATGCTGCGCGACGACGACACCTTCGAGATCGTCTTCGGCAATGCCGGCTACGATTTCTCCGCCAGCCTCGAGGAAGTCGAGGAGTTCCTGCTGGAATCACGCACCGCCATGCGCGAGGAGATCAAGGGCAAGAAGAAGCGGTAGGGCCTCAGCCGCTCGTCGCTTCGCTCCAAGCGCGCAACCTGCGGTTGCGATACCCCTCATCCGCCCTTCGGGCACCTTCTCCCTCAAGGGGAGAAGGCACTCACACTACTTTCTGTGCGTCGGCTCTTCTGCAAGCTATGTGCTTGACGCGATCACCTTCTCCCCTTGAGGGAGAAGGTGGCCGAAGGCCGGATGAGGGGTATCGCATCGCGTGCGATGCGCGATCCGAGCGGAAGCGAGGAGCGACCCGGCCACCCTCAGCGCAATACCCCCCTCACCCACTCCCGCACCCCGCGCACCCAGCCCACGGCCGCCCGCCAGGCCGGTGTCGACTTCGCCCACGCGATCGCCCGGTCGCGCAGGGCAAACATCCAGCCCAGTAGGCGCGCCAGCCACTCGATCCGCATCAGCGGCTGGTACACCGCATGAAATATCCGCTCGACCACCAGCAGCGACAGCGCGTGTGCGAGCAGCAGCCCGATGGTGCCGGTGACGACGTGGCCGGTGCCGGCCCACCAGATGGCGACCACTTTCATCGGCTCGATAACGACGAACGGCACGCCCAGCGCCACCAGCGCCGCATAAGGCGGCAACCGGCCCAGCCACTCGCCCAGCCGCTGGAACAGCCGCAGCCCGCTGAGCCAGTTGATCAGCGGCCGGAACAGCGGGAACAGCAGCTCGTCGAGCAGCGTGTAGATCACCACCGCGATCGTCACTACCGCCCGCCCGATCGCCCGGATCACGCGCTTTGCTCCGTCATGTTTTCCTCTGCCGCTAAGGAAGGCTAGCCGCGCCGCGCTTCTATGCTATCGTCGTGTCGGGAAGTTTCTGTGCCTCAGTAGCGAGCGTCCGACCGTATGTCGATCAAAGCCGCGATCTATCACCTGACGCACTACAAATACGACCGTCCGGTCGTCCTCCAGCCCCAGATCATCCGGCTCCAGCCCGCCCCGCAATCAAAGACCAAGGTGCTGAGCCACTCGCTGCGGGTGTCGCCGTCGAACCACTTCGTCAACCTGCAGCAGGACCCCTACGGCAACTATCTCAGCCGCCATGTCTTCCCCGAGCCGGTGACCGAACTGAAGATCGAGGTTGATCTTGTCGCCGACATGACGGTCTACAACCCGTTCGATTTCTTCGTCGAGGAGCGGGCGGAGACCTGGCCGTTCGAATACCCCGAGGAACTGCGCGACGATCTGTCGATCTATATGAAGCCGCAACCGGCGGGCCCGCTGCTCACCGAGTTCCTCTCGCGCGTCGATCGCACGCCGATGAACACGGTCAATTTCATCACTGCGCTCAATGCCCGGGTGCAGCGCGAGATCGGTTACATCGTCCGGCTCGAAACCGGCGTGCTCGAGCCCGACGAAACGCTGACCCGCGCCCAGGGCTCGTGCCGCGATTCGAGCTGGCTCCTGGTGCAGGCGCTGCGCCATCTCGGCTTCGCCGCCCGCTTCGTCTCCGGCTACCTGATCCAGCTGAAGCCCGATCTCGTGTCGCTCGATGGGCCTGCCGGCACCGACCACGACTTCACTGATCTGCACGCCTGGTGCGAAGTGTACCTCCCCGGCGCCGGCTGGGTCGGGCTCGATCCCACTTCGGGCCTCCTCGCCGGCGAGAGCCACGTACCGCTCGCCGCCACGCCGCATTATCGCAATGCCGCGCCGATCTCGGGCTTCACCAGCTTCGCCAATGTCGAGTTCGCGTTCGACATGAAGGTGAGCCGGGTGGCCGAGCACCCGCGTATCACCAAGCCCTTCTCCGACGAGAGCTGGGAGCGGCTCAACGCGCTCGGCAAGCGGGTTGACGAGGAACTGGTCAAGCATGATGTCCGTCTCACCATGGGGGGCGAGCCGACCTTCGTATCGATCGACGATTTCGAGGCCGGCGAGTGGAATGCCGATGCGGTCGGCCCGACCAAGCGCGCCAAGGCCGATGCGCTGATCCGGCGGCTGCGCGATCGCTTCGCGCCGGGCGGGCTGCTGCACTATGGCCAGGGCAAGTGGTACCCCGGCGAAACCCTGCCGCGCTGGACTTTCTCGCTCTACTGGCGCCGCGACAACAAGCCGGTGTGGCGCGACGAAAGCCTGTTCGCGCATGAAGGCGTCCTGACCGACGCCAGGCCCGGCGACGACCAGCGGCTGCTGGCCGAGATCGCCGCCAATCTCGGCGTCGGCACCGAAACGATCGACGCCGCCTATGAGGATCCGGGCGAATGGCTGGTCAAGGAAGCCCGCCTGCCGCCCAATGTCGACCCGGCCAATTCCGAACTCGCCGACCCCGAGGCGCGGGCCCGCATGGCGCGCGTGTTCGATAATGGCTTGAACAACCCCACCGGTTACGTCCTGCCGGTGCAGCGCTGGAACGCGATGCCCGATCGCACCAATCGCTGGATCACCGAGAAATGGCGCACGCGTCGTGGAAAACTGTTCCTCGCTGCCGGCGACTCGCCGGTCGGCTACCGCCTGCCGCTGAGTTCGCTGAAGCATGTGGCGCCCACCGCATACCCCCATGTGGTGCCGCGTGATCCGCTGGTCGCCGTGCTCGAGCTGCCCGAGGTCGAGGAGCTGCTGCAACAGCCGGTAGAGGTGCGAGTCGGCCACCACCCGCAGCCTTCAACCTTCACTGCTGACCCCACCATCACCCAGGAGATCACCGAGCAGGTGCTCGACGAGATCGACTCGACCGTGCGCACCGCGATCACCGTCGAGTTGCGAGAGGGCCGGCTCTGCGTGTTCCTGCCGCCGGTCTCGACCGTCGAGGATTATCTCGAGCTGATCGCCGCCTCCGAAGCGGCGGCGAAAACGCTGGGGCTTCCCATCCATGTCGAGGGCTACGCCCCGCCCTATGATCCGCGCCTCAACGTCATCCGCGTCGCCCCCGATCCGGGCGTCATCGAAGTGAACATCCACCCGGCCGCCAGCTGGGAAGAGTGCGTCGCCACCACCACCGCCGTTTACGAGGAAGCGCGCGCCGCCCGGCTCGGCGCCGACAAGTTCATGATCGACGGCAAGCATACCGGCACCGGCGGCGGCAACCACGTGGTGGTCGGCGGCTCCACCCCGGGGGATTCGCCGTTCCTCCGGCGGCCGGACCTGCTGAAGAGCCTGATCCTCCATTGGCAGCAGCACCCCTCGCTCAGCTACCTGTTCTCCGGGCTGTTCATCGGCCCCACCTCGCAGGCGCCGCGCCTCGATGAAGCCCGGCACGACAGCCTCTACGAGCTCGAAATCGCCATCAGGCAGGTGCCGCCGCCCGAGGCTGGCCCGGCGCCCCTGCCCTGGCTGGTCGATCGACTGTTCCGGAACCTGCTCGTCGATGTCACCGGCAACACGCATCGCTCGGAAATCTGCATCGACAAGCTCTATTCGCCCGACGGCCCGACCGGCCGGCTCGGGCTGGTGGAGTTCCGCGGCTTCGAGATGCCGCCCAATGCGCGGATGAACCTCGCCCAGCAACTGCTGGTCCGCGCGCTGATCGCCCGGTTCTGGAAGGCGCCCAAACAGGGCAAGTTCACCCGCTGGGGCACGACGCTGCATGATCGTTTCATGCTGCCGCATTTCGTCTGGGCCGATTTCCTCGACGTGCTGCGGGACCTCAGGGACAACGGCTTCGACCTCGACCCCGAATGGTTCGCAGCGCAGCTCGAGTTCCGCTTCCCGTTCTGCGGCGAGGTGGAAGTCGAGGGCATGAAGCTTACTCTCAACCAGGCGCTCGAGCCCTGGCACGTGATGGGCGAGCAAGGCGCCATCGGCGGCACGGTGCGCTTCGTTGATTCATCGGTTGAACGCCTTCAAGTGAAACTCGAAGGCCTCAACCCCGGCCGCTACCAGGTGACCGCCAATGGCCGCAGCGTCCCCCTGACGCCCACCGGCGATGCCGGCGTCGCGGTGGCCGGCGTCCGCTACAAGGCCTGGCATCCGGCCTCGGGCATGCACCCGGTGCTGCCGGTCAACGCGCCCTTGCATTTCGATATCTACGACACCTGGTCCGGCCGCTCGATCGGCGGCTGCACCTACCACACGGCGCATCCCGGCGGTCGCAACTACGAGACCTTTCCGGTCAACGGCAACGAAGCCGAGGCACGGCGGCTGGCGCGGTTCGTGCCGAACGGGCATACCCCGGGGGCGTTCGTGCCTCCGACGGAGGAGCGCTCGGCGGAGTTCCCGCTGACACTGGATTTGCGGGTGCCGATGTGATCCTGGACAGGCACCGTGCCTCCCAAGACCCCCTTGCATGTTGATTCTCGCCGACTCGTAGCAGGTTCGGTGATCCCCGGTCGGTGGCCGCCGGCCGGGGATCGGATGGGCGGGACCGTCACCCCCTGGGCATAGCACCGTAAGAGAGC